>Ga0137364_10000618_pt1 | contig 14971 bp, 16 predicted proteins | sample SagtaG_10_FD_104798 | JGI IMG/M metagenome (GOLD analysis project Ga0137364, IMG submission 104798) | Vadose zone soil microbial communities from Sagehorn Ranch, Mendocino, California, USA - Sage1_L_20_16 metaG | ecosystem: Environmental > Terrestrial > Soil > Vadose zone | place: USA... | reverse complement strand
GCGGTTTAAGTTTCAGGATCGCCGCGATCCGCGCGACCTTTGAGGAGAGCGGCATCCTGCTGGCGCGACCGCGGGGATCGAAGGCGTTGGTCGATGCCAGACGCGCGAGCGAGATCGAGGCTATCAGCCGCGCTGCGCTGTGCGAGAGCAAGACCACTTTTCTTAAGGTTCTCACCGACAATGGCATGGTGCTGGCGCTCGGCGAACTCGTGCCCTATGCGCACTGGATCACCCCGGAAGGCATGCCGAAGCGGTTCGACACCTGGTTCTTTCTGGCGGCCGCGCCGCCGGAACAGGTGGGCGCCCACGACGGCAAGGAATCCACCGATTCGATCTGGGTGTCGCCGCGCGAGGCGCTCGAAGGCGGCGAGAGCGGGCGGTTCAAGCTGCCGTTCCCGACCACGCGCAACCTGATCAGGCTTGGCAAGCAGCCCAATGTGAAGGCTGCGCTCGACGACAGCAGGGGCAAATCGATCGTCACCGTGATGCCCGTGATGACAAAACTCAACGGCGGCCGTCAGCTTCGGATCCCGCTTGAGGCCGGCTATGACGGTGAGGTGTTCGAAGTCGGATCGGTGTGACGCCGACACATCGCATCTGGCCCTGTGCCGGTCCGCCGCCAGGCGAATGCGGCCAACGGAATGGAGCCTTCCTCTTCGTCATTGCGCAACCCAGTTTTCGGGCCTGAAGGTGAGAGTGATTTGCCCGGACCGGGCAAATCAGTGATTTTCCTGTCCAGCCCCCTTGCGAAAAATATTTCGCTTTCGCCGTCGGGCAAATCATCTCTACAAGCTCGCGCCATCCCGTCCCGAGAAGAGGGGCGTTGGCCATCGTCACGAACGTTGGGACAGGATGCGGCGGACGCGGCGCTTTGCGCCGACTCGGTGGCTCGCAATGACGTAGAGGAAGCCGCCTCACCCTCGATCGTCATCGCCGGCTTGACCGGGCGACCCAGTATTCCGAGGCGCTAGTGATGGAATCGAAACACCGCACCGCGTGACAGAGAGAGATGCAACCGAAGGGTGGAAATCAGGGAGGAAAGCAGGCCGAAATACGGCGGCCAGCCTGCGCCCAATGGCTTCCGCGTGTTTCCACCGATAGGTAATACGGCTTATAATCCGTCGTATATTGCGCCTGTTTGAAGCCCGGTCTTATTAACCATGCCCTCTGGATCGCCGTCGATTTTGCAAAGGATACGGTCGTTTTCGCTCTCGATCGGTCAGCTGACATTCGGCGCCTTCTTGCTAGTGCTGGCGGTGATCATGACCACCGGCATCGCCAGCGTCGTCGCCATCCGCCAGATCGACCAGACCTTTGCCGAGTTGCAGCGGCTGCAGAGCGTCGGCGAGCTGGCCGAGGACATCGATCGGCGGATGAATGAATTGCGGCTCGCTGCCCGTGACTTCGTGACCGATCCGGGCACGCAGTCCAATCAGGTCGGGGAGGCGGCTGGCTCGCTCAGCGAGATTCTGAAGAAGACCCGCCTCGAGCTTGCTCCCGAGCAGCGGGACATGATCGACGGCGTCACGGCGCGGCTGTCGACCTATCGCAGCGGGATCGAGCGCATCTCGGCGCTGATCACCCGACGCGCCGAGCTGATCGTCGGGCTGCCGCCGCTGCGCGAACAATTCGATGCGGTGATTGCGGAAACGCCGGACCCGGTGATCGCGGCGACCTTGTTCCAGACCCAAAGCCGGATCGCGTCGGCGCTGCTGGCGCACAATCCGTCCGCCGCCGAGCAGGCAGCCCAGAGCATGCGGGCTCTGACGATATCGAGCCCGAGGCTGCGCACCGCCGTCGACAATTACGCTGAAGCGATCATCGCGATATCGATCCGCGAACGTCAGATCGCGGATATCGACAAGGAGGTTCTGGGTTCCGAGGGACGTCTGATCGGGCAGGTCACGGAGCTGTTGCGTCAGGTCAGCTCGCGCCGCGGCCATATCCTGGCCCGTGATTTTGCAAGGACGCTGGCGGAAGCAAAATGGCAAAGCATCGTGCTCGGCTCTGCCGGCGTCTGCATCGGACTCTTCGCGGCGCTGTTTGTGGTGCGACGGACCGTTCGTCCGCTGGTATCGATCGCGACCTCGATCCGCGCGCTGGCGGCAGGTCAAAAGGACATGTCGATCCCCGCAACCGACGTCAATAACGAGATCGGCGATATCGCCCGGGCCGCCGAGGTATTCCGCCGCACGCTGGTCGACGCCGACGCGGCGCGCGAGGCGGCGGTGCACGCTCTCGCCGAGCAGCACCTGGCGGAAGAAAGCTATCGCAAGCTGTTCGAGGGCTCGGTCGACGGGATCTATGTGACGACGCCTGCCGGCGCGCTCGTCAACGCCAATCCGGCGCTGGCAAGGATCATGGGGTACGAGACGCCGCAGCGTCTGATCCACGGCATCGGCGACATTGCCGACACCGTCTATGTTCATCGGGAAGCGCGCGCGGAATATCAGAGGCTGATGCAGCGCGACGGCGTGGTTCGCGAGTTCGAATATCAGGTGCACGCGCGTGACGGCGCCATCCTGTGGCTGTCGGACAGCGCCACCGTGGTGCGCAACGAGGCCGGCGACGTCATCCGCTACGAAGGCACGGTGCGCGACATCACCGACCAGAAGCGCGCCGAGGATGCGATCGCCGAGGGCCGGCGGCTGTTGCAACAGGTGATCGACACCGTGCCGGCGGTGATCAACGTCAAGGACAGGAATCTCCATTACATCCTGATGAACCGCTATATGGCCAGCATCTTCGGCGTCGAACCGGCGGATGCGATCGGCCGCACCACCAGCGATCTGATGTCGCGCTATGGCGCGCAAAAGACCGACGAGAATGACAAGCGGGTGCTGCAATCGGGCAGGGGGCTCGGTTTCTACGAAGAAGAATATATCGATTCCTCCGGCCACATGCGGCAATGGCTGGTGAACAAGCTTCCGCTGCTCGACGCCGACGGCGAGATCGAAAGAATAGTCACCGTTGCGCTTGACATCGGCGAGCGCAAGCGCGGCGAACTGGAAATGCGCAAGGCCAAGGATGCAGCCGAAGCGGCGTTGCGCAATCTGCGCGAAACGCAGAATTCGCTGATCGAGGCCGAAAAGCTCGCAGCCCTCGGGCGGCTGGTGGCGGGTGTCGCCCACGAGGTCAACAACCCCGTGGGCATCAGCCTGACGGTCGCCTCGTCGCTGGAACGCAAGACGGCATCGTTCGCCGACGAAGTGACGCGCGGCAATCTGAAGCGATCCAGCCTGAATGAATTTCTGGAGGCCAGCCGCGATGCGTCCTCGCAGCTGGTGGCCAATCTCAATCGCGCGGCTGAACTGATCCAGTCGTTCAAACAGGTCGCCGCCGACCGCAACTATTCGGATCAGCGCATCTTCGATCTTGGCGATCTGACCGAGCAGGTCGTGATGAGTCTGCGTCCGGGCCTGCGAAAGCATAGCCTGGCGCTCACCGTCGACTGCCAGCCCAATCTCACCATGAACTCATATCCCGGACCTTACGGCCAGGTGCTCACCAATCTGTTCCTCAATTCGGTGGCGCACGCCTTTCCCGACGGCAGGCCCGGCGCGGTCGATATCCAGGTGCGGGAATCCGGCAAGGACAATGTCGAGATCCTGTTCTCCGATAACGGCATTGGCATGAGCCTCGACGTCCGGCGCCGTGCGTTCGATCCGTTCTTCACCACGCGCCGCGATCAGGGCGGCACCGGGCTCGGCCTGCACATCGTCTACAGTATCGTGACCAACCGTCTGGGCGGCCGACTCGACCTCGATTCCGAGCCCGGCGGAGGCACGCGAATCCAGATCATCCTTCCCCGTGTGGCGCCGTTGGAGCAGGCCGCGGAATAAAGCACTCCGGATGCGGAGCCGATGTGGTACGTCCGGACAATTGCGCTCGTGCAATTCACGCGCTGATATGTGAGGTCCTGTGCAGATGGTGGTTTCTACGGATGGAAAGTCCGGAAAATCTCACGCATCCAGTCGGCTATGGCAATCTCGCGAACGGCCTTGCCTTTTCCGTCCTTGTCGTCAGGCTTCGCGCCACTCCGAAGTAAGAGCACGATAATCTGCCGTTGCTGCTCGATAGCGTGCGGTGTGCCACTCCCGCCGCGGCCGGTGTTCTGGACGGCGAGATGAAGCGGCGTGGAACCGTTCTTGTTCTTGCCTCGCGGCTCCGCTCCTCCAGCCAATAGTGCCTCAACAGCCGCCGCGCATCGCGTGCGGACGGCGCGGTGCAGTGGCGGAACCCCGCTCTTGTCGGTTGCGTTTGGATTCGCTCCAGCGCGGATCAGGCAATCGATGGTGGCGGCTTGAGCGGTCGGGCTCCAAACGTTTGAATCTGCCGCGTAGTGGAGCGGCTCCGCGCCGCGGCGATTTTTGGCGGAACAGTCGGCACCCCTGACAATGAGATCCTGGGCGATTTCACATTGGTGGCCTGCTGCAGCGACATGCAGCGCCGTGTCCCCGGCATACAGATAATGTCTGATCGCTTCGAGGAAGTACTGCCCTGCCGTCTCCCTGGTGGCGCCGGTGGCGGCTCGCTCATGCACGAGCATCGGCGAATGAGCCGCCAAACGCGCGGCTTTCGCCGCATCGCCTGAAACGATCGCGCGCACCAGGTCCATAAAGCCGTTATCGGGAGCGATGGTTCGCGATCGCTGCGGCATCACGCTGCCTAACGCGTATCATTCCAGGCCACACTCAATCGAGCTCGGCGAGCTTGCGCAGCGTCGCCTTGAAGATCTGGCTGGCCTTGCCCACCAGCGCGGTTCCGTCCATCACCGCCGCCGTATCGGTGAACGTGCCGGAGACGCCGACGCCGACCGGGCTCGGTCCGCCGAACAGCGGGTTCACATCGGGGCTGGAGGTATGGCGCTGGACCAGGACCTCGCCCTTGAAGGTATTGCCCTTCGACGTATAGCTGCCGATGTAAAACAAATAGGCATCGCCGCCGAGGATTTTTCCATCGCGAAACACGATCACGCCGCTGCCCTTGCCGGAACGACCGTCCTGCAGGGTGACGTGGATCGAATACAGACCGTTCTTCATGACGCCGCCGGGGCGACGGCCGTCAAGACGGCGTCGCGATCCTGTTATGCCAAAGCGGAGCACACAGCGTCAACGCCGCAGGTGGACCGCGGACATCCCGCCCGGGGCCAAACATGACAGGGAGATGGAACCGGTGTACGCCCGCGGAAAAGTTGGCCCGCGAAATGCATGGCTATAGCTGCACCGGCCGGCGGGTGCTGGAGCAGGAGACAGGTGAGCGATTGGATCAATGCCGGCGCCGATGCGCCGTTCTTATACGCTGACGACGATGGTGAAAATTACGCTGACGACGATGGTGAAAATTCGGACCGCGGCGCGGGGCGCCTGAAAACGGCGCTGACGATCGGTGTTGCGGTGCTGCTGCTGGGACTGGCTTCCCATTTCGCATCCGCGCGCGACCGCGGCCAATTCGCCAACGCCACCCCCGAGCTGAAGGCGTGGTTCGAAAGCTTGAAGAGCAGCAAGGGTCCGTGTTGCTCGGATGCCGACGGTACTGCGGTGAGCGATGTGGATTGGGAATCCGGCAACGGACACTACCGCGTTCGGCTCGACGGCGAATGGATCGATGTGCCCGACGAAGCCGTCATCACCGAACCGAACCGCATCGGCCGGACCATGGTATGGCCGTTGCGCGGCTACCTCGGGGTGACCATCCGTTGTTTCATGCCGGGCAGCATGACATAGCTGCCGATCGTCACACTCCGCCGCCGGGTGGCAACGAGACCTCGTGACGGGTGACGACACCGTAGGCGGATAAAGGCATCTCAGGCGTATTTCCGGTCGCGCTCCAGCAGTTCGACCGAGATGCCCTGCGGGCCGCGGATGAAGCAGATGCGGACGCCGGGCCTGATCGTGGTCGGCTCCTTGGTGAATTCGACGCCCTTGGCCTTGATCTCGGCGGCGACCGCGTCAATGTCCGTCACCGTCAACCCGAAATGATCGAGCCCCTGATAGGGCGTCGCCGGCGGCGTGTTGACGCCGTCGCCCGCCGTGACCGGCGCGATGAAGACATTGGCGCCGCCCAGCTTGACGTCGATCCGCCCAGGGCCGCGGATGATCACGCCGCCCAGGATGTCCTCGAGCCAGGCCGCGGTGGCTTCCGGATCCGGACTGCGCAGGTGGATGTGATCCCAGGTGACGATCGGCATTGTTGTTCTCCCCGTGGCTTTTGACGCGTCGCCTGGCTGCGACACGCTGCGTTGGCCGCACCCATGCCGCGGCCTGGCGATTTTAGCGGCCGTATGCAGGCGAGGCCACCCCCTCGATCCCCGCGCCGAACCGGACAATCGTTGCATTCCGATATTGACACATTTGGATGCAACCATTTTCGTGTTTCAAGGATTGTTGGCAAAGCGGTGAATCGCATAATCTCCCCCGCGCGATTGCTGTGCGGCGCAGCAGGCAACGTCCGTTTCGCCTGATGTCGATGGCATGACAATGGATAGTGGCCTGTATCGCATCGAACTGACCGGGCTGATGCAACTCGCCACGCAAGGCGGCGATTTTTCCGGCGAGCCCGAGGAAGCGGCAGCGAGAGCCTCTTGGCGACGATTTGTCTGGCTGCCGGCCGTCCTGATTGTCGGGCTCGGGGCGTGGACGCTGATGTCTGGTTACTCCAGCAAAACCGCCGAAAGCGAGCCGGTGACCCTCGCTACCGCGGCCGCGCCCGACCCGGCGTTGTCGCTCGAAGTGAATTCGGGACAAGGGGGCGCCTTGCCCAATTCAGCACCTGCGCCCGGAGCGGCCGCCGCGCCTGCGCAAACGGCGCCCATCGAGGGGCTCACGATCTCATCGCAATCCTGGCGACGGGGCGGGCTGGGGTCGAAAGCCCTGGTCACCTTCACGCTCCGCAATGGCAACGATTACGCTGTCAAGGACATCGAGATTTCCTGTGCCTTTGCCCGCAGGGACGGAAGCCATTTGACCGATCGCAAGCGCATGATTCATGACACTCTCAATATGAGGAGCCGGCGGAAATTTGCCCGCATGCATGTCGGCTTCGTGAATGTCAATGCCGACAAAGCCACGTGCTCGCTGGTGACCGCCAGCCGGTAGTAGCGCCGCCGCGGCGTCGCTAACCACATCGACGACCGGACGCGCGGCGTCGGGAACTAAATACCACATTGCCAGTTAGGCGAATGGTCCGCGATAACGCGGACGGGAGCGACGCTGAAATGCCCCTGGCGCGATACTTTGTTTTTGTCGGCGGAGTTCTGCTCGCGCTGTTACTTCTCATCGATGAAATTCTGCCGAAATTGCCGGACGCGGAGAGGGCGGAAACCACCGCGAACAAAGCTGTCCTCAGGATTCGCTCCGATCAGAAATGGCCGGAGCGCGTGGTTTTCGATACCAGCCTGCCGACCATCGTTCCTGCACGGACGGCGAACGCCGAGGCCCCCATTGCGCCCCCGACCACGATTGCCGGCGTCTCGGCAAAGGCGGGCGCGCTGCGGTCATTTGCCGAGCTCAGGCCGCCGGAAACAAAGACGCCGGAACCGAAGCTGCAGCGGAAACGCAAAATTGCAAGACCCCATATCGCCCCGCCGATAGTGGTGGTCGCGCAACAACCGCGGTTCGGCTTTTTTGACAATGGCACATGGTGAGCGGAAAGCCGAACGAGGCTGCGGCCCGTTCAAGGTTGCGTTTATCCAGAAATAACTGGTGGGGGTGTCGACCGGGCTGCCAACTATTTCGGTCTCTACGAGCAGGAGATATTGACGTTGCTTGCCGCCGTGGCCGGCACCTACACGGGGCCACCGTCGCGGCAAATCGCCGGTCGCCGCGAACCGAAGCGTGGTCCTTGGGCCCGACCTGAAAATGCCCGTTCGCTTGAAGAACGCACGTTAAAACAAAGAGATAGCACTAATTCTGGAACGACCGGCCGCAGCCACTGCGCCGGCAAACCACGTTAACTTCATCGTGACACGCATTGAACCATGCGGGCTCGGGCGGGACTAATCATCAGACGGCAAGTTGTGGGACGAACCGCGCCGGTTGCGCGGATGGAGCAGGTGAGATGCCCCTGACGCGATATTTTCTCTTTGTCGGCGGAGTTTTGCTCGCGCTGCTGTTCGCATCCAATGCGCTTCTGCCGAAGGCTGTGCCCGCCGATGGGCCGGTTGCGGATTTGACAAATACCGCAAGAGATCTGCCGACCGTGCGGATCCACTCCGATCGGAAATGGCCGGAGCGTGTTGTGTTCGATACCAGCATCCCGACGATCATTCCTCCGCAGGCGGCGAAGGCCGCAACCACCGCGGCGGAAACCAGTGTCGCAGCTCCGATGTCGGTTGCCGAAATCTCGGCCAAGGCGCGCATACGGGAAACCTTCGCGCAGTTCAGGCCGTCCGATGATCCGATCAAGCCCGAACCGAAGTTGCGGCCAAAACGCAAGATCGCGAAAGCCAAGGTCACTCCGCCGGTGAGGCTGGCCGCGCAACAGCCGCGATTAGGCTTCTTTGCCGGCAGCGCCTGGTGAACCGGATCGTGACGAAGGCAATTCCTGGACTCTCTTAGCCCGCGCTCGTCTTTGCCCGCATCGAGATCGCGCCGCTAAACTGCCGGCGATCGAAGTTCCGAACAAACGCCGAAGAAACGCCGAGGTCACTGCGCTGCCCATTGGGCGGATTGCACCGCTGGTGCCGGCGTATCCTTGAGGCAATGCCGGGCAGCTTCGATCTCTGCCTCGGTGGCGCCATGGCTTCGCGCCCATGCTTCGGCGGCCGATGCCGAGAACTTGGCGACGTAAAACCGAACGAGACTGCAGGAAGCGCGATGAACCAATCCGGAGCGCCCAGCGGCTTGCGCCGATGACGCCAGCCCCAGGCAAATTACAGCGGCGCAAATCCAGCGTGACCACATTTTCGATCCCCTTTTGCCCCGATCAGCCCGGCCCTTGCAAGTTCCATTCCGGGAACTCTGTCGGCGCGCGCCGCACACTCAATTCGAAGTAGCCGACTGCCCGATCGAAACCAAGATCACTCTGAAACCGAACAGGACTTCTCCCCGTATCTTTATCGCGGCGGCAGTTACGCTCCGGCTGCGCGGGAGGCGCTGGACGACGAGACCGCGCCATACAATGGTCCCGGAATTCGAGCGAAAGTTGCGTCAAATCGACAGTGAACCGGCTCGACTGGGCGTCATCTGGCGGCGCCTTCACGTTCTCACCTTTGTGATGTTTGTTTCGAAAACGCGGTATAATGGACTCGTAACTTCTTGCTGTTGTCGCCGGAGGGTTACGGATGGGCAAGGTAGGGAAGACCGACGCGGAACTCGAGGAGATGATCCTGCAGCGTCTGTTGATCGGCGGTGTTTTCGTATCGGTGCGGAAGGATCCCATCCTCGGTTGGCGTCCGACCGTCGTCACTGCGCCAAAGCACAACAGAAACGCGCAGGAGCTTGCCGACAGGATTGCAACTGAACTGCGCAAGAAGTTCACGCTAAAGGACTGATGTTGCGGGCGGGATGAGAGCGATTGGTTGTTGCGCAAGTTGGCGGCGCGACCGCCATCCGCGTCCCGAAACGGCAGACCTGTTATCTATCCGGCAGCCGCTTCGCTTCCGACGATCGACAATAGGCGGTTCTTCCCTGATCCGGCCACGCCCCAATGTCGAGGCGCCGGACGGTTCTAACTTCCTTGGCCTGGACGGCTTCGACAATCGTGGATTGATACGACGCCAGTTTCTTGCCTCGCCTGTCTCGGATCTCGCAGGCAACGCGCACATTGAAAACCGCAAAATCGTTTGGATTTGCGATCGCGGCGTCTATCCGGAAATTGCCTCTGCCGCCGTGCTGAATCATTTTGATCGTTATGTTGTTGAGTTGAAGGGCCTCCTGACATAGCGCGGTTTGCGCCTGGAGGCTCGCGCAGACTGCTGCAATCAGGGCGTTTCTGTGCATTTTACAAACTCCAACGAATATCTATCGCGCGGGCCTCCGCCTTGAGCCCCAGCCGGATCAGAGCGGCGGATGGCTTCTGCCCGCAAAAAGTGTTTTCTGGTCCAGCTCTCCATGTGTTGATGGCTTTTGAGAGATCGTCCATTACGCGCATCCGGAACGGGCGGTCCTGAATCCTCCTCCCGGGGGACTGGCGCGCGGAGCGATACGCACCTGCCGCCCCCTCGATTCGAAGTCCCGATGCTTTATCCAGTTCGACCGCTCAGGACTGCATGCCGCAACGTCTTGCAAACCTCTTCGCCACCATCAAACGCCTCCAGGCAGTTCGACGCCCGCTTCTATCAAGTCACGAAGGAATTTCCGCACCAACGGGATGTTGGTTTTTTGCAGCTCGTGATTATTGCCGAACTTGAATTGGTTCGCCTCGGTCACGATTAATCCGTGGTCCGTGTCGCGGAGAATGCCTTCTTTCTTCAATCCCATTGATCGGCGCTGATCGCGATCCAGTGGCTGCATTTAATACGAGCGATAGACCAGGACGCCGCGGACGCCCATCGAGCGCATTTCGCCGAAGTTTGATTTTCAGAGGGCGCGTTGTCACCACGGACCATCCATTGCCCACAGCATAGCGGCGGGCCGAACCAGGTGACGCTAGTATGTTCGGCCTGGCGGCTTCCTATATCCGCCCTCGAAATACGGATTGATCAAGCACATGGCCGGAAGGCCCGACGCCGATGCAGCACACTGCGCCATCGATGTGAAGCGACAGTCGTTGTATACCGAGCCGCCCCACTGATAGCGCTTCATACAAATCGGGTAGCTCGGATTGTAAGTCTGAGCCTGTGCGGGCGTGGCGGCCAAAATCGTTCCGCTTGCTAAAATAATGCAGGCCAGTTTGACGCTCATTGGACCTCCTGGTGCCGCTACCTTGCCGTCACAGTATCATTCCCCGCCGAACACACTCTCAGGTTCAAAAACTGGTATCCTTCCCCCGCAGGATGGCAGGTGAAGCTAGGTTCTTCACCTTGATGCCGTCGGCCTCACCATCGATGACAAAGGATGGCGTCGGGAGGCGTCTGGCGGCCTCGCTGATCAGTGGGAAGCGGTCGGACCAGTCGTATCCGCGTCGGGTGAACAGCCGCACGCGCTTACCCTCGCGCTGGACGATCAGGCGATACCCGTCGTGCTTTATTTCGTGGAGCCATTCGAGCCCGGCCGGAACCTCGGTGCTCCGCGTTGGGATGCAGGGTCGATACTGAGAACGCAACATGCGACCTAGATAGATCGGCGGGCCGGGAAATGCAAATCGGGAAGACCGTCGCCTTTGGCTGTCCTTCGCGAGCGCATGTCTTGAACAGCGGGTTCCGGAGCCGGAGCCTTTGGCTATCCGCGACAGGCGCCGTTCGTAAACGGCGGGCGACGGTCTTCCAGTGATCCGATCGGCCTCCATGCTATTTGTTGCTCTCGTCAGTGCAGGGGCGTTTCGCGGAAGGTGATTTTCTCTGCGGGCGGTCCGCGGCAAGCGTGCTGTCAGCTTTCTGTCCGCATTTTCGGGCTGCGCTCGGAGATCAGCCGCAAACATCCAGACGAGGAGAGATCGACCGTCGCCGTGGACGCCCATTGAGCCATATGCCGCAGATGTGACTGATCGTGAAGCCGCCACGGATTGTGGCAGCGCAGCACGCGCATCACCTGAGAACTGGGGGTACGTCGATTGGAGCAAATGCGATGCGTTCTATCTTGGCCTTGAGCCTTTTGATCACTCTGTGCGCCTCTGCAAACGCCGCTTCGGTGCATCACGCACACCGGCGGCATGCCATTGTTCGTCCCAACCCAAGCTTGCCCTTGGGCTACACCGTTCCGGGTTGGGCCTACGCACCGGCCGGGCCGCGGGTCCAGTACGGGCCGGCACCGGAAGATGACCAGCCAAGTGTATATGACAATCGTTTTAAGAACTGGGGTGGTTGACACACTTCAAGTAAACTCGGGGATTGCCACCGGGGCTTTAGCAGAGCAGGCCGAGTTCGAGATTTCATCGACTGCGATGCGAACGGACCACTAGGCGCTGGCGCGCCACGGTCGATGAAGATGGGCACTATGCGTTCGCTGTCGCGCTATGAGCGGGCGCGCGCACTTGCGCCAGCGCAGGCTGCACCGCGCTATTGAAGCCGAGGCCACTACGCCATCGGCCCCGCAATCCGATGAAGGCCACACTAGCTTTCGAGAGCGCGCGCCACGGCGACCGGATCTTTTGCAATGACGGTGAGCAGCACTTGGGCCGCCTTGTCGGGGCGGTGGGCGCCTTGCTCCCAATCCCGGACAGTTCCTAGCGGGAGGTGAAACCGCGCCGCAAACTCTTCCTGCGTCAAGTTCAGCTTCTTGCGCAACGCGCGCACGGTTGGCACACGGCGAGCGCGCGCAAGCTGTGCTTTGGTTGCTGGCAGCGCATCCGGGTCCGAAAGTGCAGCTTGATGGCGCGCCTCCTCGGTCATGGCATCGAAGGCGCGCCAATCGTTTTTTGGCGGCTTCTTTGCATCAAGCTTAAATCTCGTGATACTTCTTTTTTTCATGCGGTTCCGCTCCTCTGGCGGATATGATGCGAACGATGTCGCCTCTCATCGTGTAAGTCACGAAGAGCATCCGACCGTCCGACCAGACCAATAGCATTGAAACGCAGTTCGCCATTGGCATTGAGGTCATCGAACTCGATCACATACGGATCCAGGAACACTCTCTCGAATATACTGATATTCAGTACCTCCCGGAAGGGCTGGCCCAATCGCTCCGTGTGATAGCTTTGCGGAAACGATCACGCGGGAAGGGCGCCCGTAGGCAGCGATATCGTGCTCTGGCGTAGGTGGCGCGCCGCGGTCGATGAAGATGGGCACTATGCGTTCGCCGCGGCGCTATGACGGGGCGCGCCGGTTGCGCTAACTCATCGCTTTGCCGCGCTGCTGAAGCCGAAGCTGCTACGCCACAATCCGAAAAGGTTAGCTCTCGAGAGTCCGGCGCGTTCACGGCGAAGCCAGACAGATCTAGCTAGAGCAGTGTCGATCTTGCGCACCCAAATGATATGGAAGAGTTAGACAGCAATTGCATTGATGACCTCTTTGAACACCAAGCCCTTACCGAGCAGCCAGCCTCCGTTGTGAAGCTTTTTCAGTGCCTCAATGTCCGCCCGCATCGAGAACCATTCGATGGCCTTGCTGACGACGGACTCGGGGGACTCGTGGTTCAGGCGCTCTTGCACATGGCAGTGGTTGTGTGGTGGTGCCGACTCGGCACCAAGTGCCTTCAGGTACACGCCCACGTTTAAGTAGTAGCTCCTGTCGCCCCAGGCTGAAATCTGTACGTTAAAGACGGCGATGCTTGCGCCTTGGTCCTTCCGCCAGTTGAGGCGCCGCTTCTTGAAACCGCTCGCCTTCAATATCGGGGCAATGGCTGAACAGAAAGTCTCGACGTCCATTGTGTCTTGCTGCCTAACGATCAGGTTGAGCGACGCACGGCCGCGCCGCCGCCGCTCGCAGGCACTTTATCGGCATCACGGACCTCCTTGTTTCCTAACCGAACCCGCAAGCGGAGCGATTGCCCGAACCGATCGTTTAGGCGTCAATTGGCAGGTGTTTGAGGACCCGCGTTCGTAGATGCTGCCACTCCGGATCCTCGAACGCGGCGATCTCGACAGGGTACGGCTCCACATTTTGTGTATAGCTTCTAATCGCCGTCCGCACCATGTTCCTTGCGTAGGAGACCCACTGCCGCGCGCCGTCCGGGGTTTTTGTCGCACGAAAGCCACAACAACTCATAAATGGTGTTCAGTTCGGCTGCGTCCTATCGTCGTTTCGCCTGGTGCAAAGCAGCCCGTTTTCGATGGGATGGCCGCCGTGGTGAAGCATCAGGCGTGTATCTCGATGACCACAGCTATCTCTGAGGTGTTCCCATGTTGATGACGAAGCGCAAGCCGGCGACGGTCGGAGAAATTCTGATTCAAGAATTCATGGAGCCAATGGGTCTGACACAGAGCGCGTTGGCAAGCGCCATGGGAGTCCAGCGCAAGCACGTCAACGAATTGTGCAATGACCGCAGGGCTGTAACAGCCCCGACCGCACTCATCCTTGCTCGCGTGTTCGGCAACAGTCCCGACTTCTGGCTCAACGTGCAGCGGCGAAGTGACATCTGGAAGGCGATGCACTCGCCGCGCGAGCGCGAGCGTATCACGCGCGCCCGCCCTATTGGAGCGGCTGCGTGATCCCGACGCCCAGCGCATCAAGGCTGTCATAAAGGAGGACGCCGGCGCAAGAGAGGGTCCGCAGGCCGCTCCATCGCACCCTGCGAATCCCTTCGAACCGAAAGTGTTATCTTTGTCCTTGGAATGAAACGTAACCCATGTGTCTGGAACGGACCGTACGGAACTGGCGCGCTCGGAGAGATTCGAATTTATCGTACAACATATTGATATATATGTATATTATTTTCATAGATTGCTTCGAGGGGCAATTCGAGGGATGTCTGCGCGGATCAGTTAAAATCTGACTCAGCGGGTCACAGGTCGTGTCCTGGTGCGCCCCACCAAGGCTTTAGGCACAACCGTTTGAGAAGGCCGAACTAGGATGGTGAGTTTCAGTGGTCCGCTTGAGGGCTGGGAACCCGTTTATTCTCCGGCTAAAGGGCTGGATTCCAACGGAGCGCCGCTCGAGAAGCCGGACCGCGTGGCACAGGAATTTTCCAAGGTTGTTAAGAAATATGTCTCTGACGCTGATTCAGCAACTGAATCCAGTTCGGAGCATGCAACCCTTATGCGAGTCAAAAAGAAGGGGTCTTGGATACCGACGTCAGCGCGAAGACGTTCGTATTGCAAGGAAATAAGATCATCGGCTCGCAAGGGTAACTTGTAGGACTTTACCAGGCGTTTGAAGCTTGAAGGTGGGGGCTGGCGCGCTTGCTGAGATCGGTTACCATTCGCAGCCTTGCCGAATTTCAGCCATTCCAGCGGTATCCGCCACAACTTCTGTTCGTATCGGCTGTTGAAGAAG
>Ga0137364_10000610_pt1 | contig 15010 bp, 10 predicted proteins | sample SagtaG_10_FD_104798 | JGI IMG/M metagenome (GOLD analysis project Ga0137364, IMG submission 104798) | Vadose zone soil microbial communities from Sagehorn Ranch, Mendocino, California, USA - Sage1_L_20_16 metaG | ecosystem: Environmental > Terrestrial > Soil > Vadose zone | place: USA... | reverse complement strand
GACAAATGCTTCCCACAGTTCGTCATCATCCTCCGCGACGAGATTGAGCGGCGAGGGAAGTCCCAGATAATGGCCATAGTTTGTCAGCAGCTTCATGCAAAAGCTGTGAATCGTGCCAAAGAAAGCACGATTAAAAGCGGCCTGAAGCGCGGGCGAACGATGCTCTCGGAGAATGCGCTGCCGTGTTCGCTGCTGCATCTCGTCGGCGGCACGATGGGTAAAGGTGACCACGACAAGCTTTGGCAAAATCTCAAGGGCGTTTTTCGATTGGGCGAGCTGCACGATGCGCTCGGTAATTGCCTGGGTTTTGCCTGAACCGGCGGAGGCGACCACGGAAAAATTGCGGTCTAATTCTTCGGCGAACCGGCGTCGGGCGGATTGGTCGCGCGGCTCGTTCACCAAAATATTTCCTCCTCATCGCGGACGAGCGCGGGATGCGTCAGCTCCCAACGTTGCTCGAGGATGTCGGAATCAACCGCGAGCGTCGCGAGCGGATAGTCGTCCGTGAATCTATAGGCGGAGCGCAACGGCCCGTGCATTCCGAACGTGCCAGTTTGCTGCATCCTGGCCAGCTCGGCGAAGATGTCCTCTTCGCTGGAGAATTCGTCGCCAGAGATCTGGGGCTCAAGTCGCCTAACAAGCGGCGAAAGGAGACTAACTTCGGTCCGCTGGGCGCCGAGTGCCCGTACGGCAAGTGTGTAAAGGCCGAGCTGCAAAGCGGAACCGTCGAGCAGTTTTTTCTTTAAAGCGGGTCTGCGCCCATTGGCATCTTTCTTCGCGGCGGCGAGTGCTTTCTTTGCGCCCGTCTTGTAGTCGATGATCCAAAGATCTTCAGCAGTCAGCGAATCCGCGCTCGGTGCCTTACGTGCAAGCAGCAGGTCGATCCGTCCGCGCAACGAAAGTGTCGCGTTCTCGGTCACCTTGACGGCGAGATCTTCGTTGATAGTCCATTCGGTTGCCATCCATGACCAGTCCATGACCGCCCCGAGTTTTTCAGCGAGGATGCGGGCGAGAAAGAGAGCGTTGCGCCAACCGCCGGACCACCAATCAGGTACCGGTTTTCCGGCAGCTCTGCAAAGATGCGTTACATCGGAGCGTTTCGTTTCCGCCGCGGTGCAAACGCGCCGCTCCATTTCGGTGGAATCCGGCAGGCGCGTAAATGTTTTTACCGTTCCCGCGGCGACTGCTGCCAGCCAATCGTGCACCCATTTTCCGGTTGAGCTATTCCAGACATTGTCGCTTTCGTCGGCCGCCTTGACGCCGAGATATTTCTTCAACCAAACCAGGCCGGGCGCAGGGATGAGTTGGTCAAAATCGCTCACACTTAGAGTCGGGACGACCGGCGGCTTCGAGCGGAATGCAAAATCGTATTCGCGCGACGGGACATTGGGATCACGTCGAGCATCGTAGGCTATCCGCGTCGATTCGATTTCTTGCGATACCATGGCGCTCCTTCTCTTTGGATCGCCCGCTTTATCGAGCCAACTTCGAGTCAACGCTTGCAGCTGATTCATGGCTTTCTGCGTCAGCGGACTGTTATTCACCTCCTGATAATGCCGCGTGAATAGCTCGCTCGGATTCCAGAGCCGTTCCGGTGCGTCCTCTTGAACGAGGCTGGCGGTAAAAGTGATTCGTTGAGTTGTTGATTCAACGAGAGTCTCGAATTGCCGGAGCGCGATCTGGCGTTGCTGTGCAGGGCCGAGATAAAGTGTGTGGCCCTCGCGAATCGCGGTATGGCCTTCGCCTTGGCGACCCTGCCGCGAAGCGCGGCGATTTAGTTTTTGAATGCTGCGGTTGAATGCATCAATCTCGTCTTGCCTGGCAAATTCACCAGTCTCGCGAGGGGGCCAGGATCCTTCATTCCAGCCTGCAAAAATGAGATGCGACCATTGCTGAGAGTGGGCCTGCGGAACGCTAAGAAGCTGGACGCGCGCGTACGGATGATCACCGATTGTTTCCCGCGCGGCCGTAAAGGTAAACGCTATCTCGCCGAGCCAACGCAGATAAAGCGCGCGGGAAAATTCGATATCCAGTTTATGGACCCAATCGCCCGTGCGTCGTGAAATCTCCATCCAATGCGATCTCCAACCGAGGCGATTGAGCGCGGCTTTTGTAGCGCGAAGGAATTCCGGGAAACGAGCACGCGCAGGGAGAAATGAAATTGAGTTTAGCGCCGCGGCGACCTTTTCTTTTGTGCCTCCGGATTCCTGCTCGCAAAAGCGTCGTAAAATGTCGAGGTCATCGATCAATACCTCCGCATAGGCGGAGCGCAAGGTTCGCTCGAAGGCGTTCAAGCTGACATCAGGAAATATTTCGGCATGGTCAGAGAGGGTGTTAACGAAATGAAGGAGCGAGTTGATGCGCGGACTTTCCTGGAGTCGAAGCCACGCGCGCCAATCAGCCGCCTCGAAAATTCCCGGGAGAAAATGTGCCAGACCGTCGTAGTGCGAAATGTCCAATCGAGCGAGCGCGCTTGCGACCAGGCGGGGCAGGGCGCCAGGGCCGGAGAAAACGATGCCGACACGATCGCATGTCGGGTCTGCGAGAAAATGCAGGCATTGCTGCGCGACAGCCTCGGCTTGCTCCCTTGTGTCAGCACCAACCAAAAACGATCGGCCTATGGCAACAGGCGATGCACCTCGCATTTCTTCCTCACTGAACAGGCTGTCGGTAATTTGATTCGGCGGCAGCGATACCTGCTTCGCTTCGCCAAACCCTTCTTCCCAAGTGCCCACCCACGTTTCGTCGATGTCACGTGCTGCATCGCTCGGGTCGTCCAAAAGAACGGTCGCGTTCTTCGCGGAAAGAACGGCTGCTTGGAGCAAAGGCCAAAGCGGCCAGTGAGCGCCGTTAAATCCTGTCACCAGTATATTGGTAAAAAGCGGGGGACTCGCGACGGCCTGATCGAGCGCTCGCCGATCGGCAGCGTGAATCAATTCGAAACCGCAATCCGCGAGCCGCCGATGAAATCGGGTCGTGATCTCGCGTAAAGCTGGAAGTTCCACCGCTGAAAAATCCCAGCCCGCGGCTCCGAGTTGGTCGATTGTGCGAAGCAAATGGTCCGGCGCCCGCGCCACGGATTTTGCAGCGAGAAAGTCGGCTTCCAACATTCTTTTTTCGCGTAGCGGTGGATCTACCGGAAGCTTCATACATTCCTCCGCGGCAATCGAAAGGAGAAGCCGGAGGTGCTCGCGCAGCGCAAGGTGCATCTCGCTTCGCGCGGCCAGCAGTTCCCGCAGTTCGGCCGGAGAAACGAATCGGATCCCCAGCAGCGACACGCCCCGATCGAGCAGCAGTCGTTTGATTGCGTAGGCCTGACTACGAAACGGCATTGCAACTACCGTGGGTTGTCGCTGCTGCCAGGAGATCTGACCCGCGGCTTGAAACCATGGCAGAAGAATTGTCTCCCACGCCGCGCGAAACGACGCGCCGATGTGCAACGAGACCTTCGCTGAAGGACGGCCAGTTTCGACCGGCTTTTTAGGCATTGTTCAATCTAGCTCGCCGCTCGCCGTCGTCATCGATTGCTTCGCAAGCTGCGCTTATCACCCAGTCGCCGGGTGAACCCTTCGCGATCGAGTCTTTCTAGAAATGGCACCATGATTCGCCGCGAACTCTCAAGTGTCTGTCGCAGTTCGCTCACTGTGGCCGGGCCATTTTTGGAAATGAAATCAGCGATTGCGTTTTTCATGCGCTCAAAATTCTCGCGCAACAGGACGACGTCCGAAGAGATTTCAATCACGTCTCCGTTCTCTATCAAAAATCGGAGAACTCGTTGAGCGTCCGGGTCCCATTCGAGCTCTCTTCGTGGCGGTGAATCGAACGGTTTCTTGCATAATGTTTCATGAATTTTCGCTGCGACAGGTTGCAGTTTTGCTGTTAAAGCCGGGCGATGTGAACGTCGTGTAATTGTCGATTGTTTCCGAATAAAATCATGGGAACACATGTCCACGATGAGGGCTTCGAAAACATCTGTCGATTTGTCCCGCAGCGCCGCGCGCAGGTCGCTCAAGTCGTAACCGCCGCGTTCGGGGTTCTTGCTCAGTGAATTGTCGATGAGACGAGCGGCGCGGTCTCTCAAAGCTTTCCATGTACCGGCATTTGCTGCGATTTTGTCGTTAACGACGACTTCCGCGTCGCAATTCAGACTCAATATAGCGTTAGCGATTTCGCTGTTACTGAAGCGAGATTTATCAAGGAGACCTTGAGTCGACACAAATCTATGCAGACCAACCTCAGAGCGCACCCAGAGGTGGACGTCATTCGGGGCAGCGGCGCGACCCATCAGCAATTTGCGTTTCGTCTCATCGCGAAATTCACCGTCATCTGGGTCAAGCACCATCCCGCCGGCGAGCGTATGCTGTTCTGAGGGATCGCGAATGACAAAACGATCGCCAGCAAATGCGAAAATTGGCGATCCGAGTTTTAGCTGAGCAATCTCGTTTTTGCCCGTCTCAAGAAGGCGGTTTTTAAGAAACGCGATCTTCGCCGCCGTCCGCGATGTTCCATGATGAAGATAAACGGACGAGCCGCTTTTCAGGGGACGCGCGCCAGGATTGTCGCGACCAAGTCGCGGTGATTTTTCGAGGAAAGCAATGAGCGCCGAATTTGCAGGCGCGAAATTGGAAAGCGTGACAACGTTTCCCCTCCTGATCTGCTCGACGCTCAAGTCGGGCAGATTAATCGCTGTCCGCATTCCTGGTTGGGCAACTTCGGACTCCCGTCCGTGACTTTGAATCGAGCGTATCCGGGTCTGGAGGTTGCCGGGTTGGACAACAATTTTCTGCTCGCGGCGCAACTGCCCGCCAGTCAATGTTCCGGTGACGACGGTGCCGATTCCGCGCAGAGTAAATACGCGATCGATAAACAAGCGGGGCTTTCCGCAGTCGCGCGGCGGGTGCATACCGGCGAACTCGTTTGCGAGGGCGCTTTTCAAGGATTCAATGGCATCACCATTGCGAACCGAGGTCGCGACGATTTGCGCACTCGCGAAGGGACTGTCGCGCAAACGATCACGAATTTGCCGTGTGACAGTCTCAATCCCGCCCAGATCGCTTTTGGTGAGAGCCACCACAGCGCGTTCGACTCCGAGGTAACTCAAAATTTGCAGATGCTCTTCAGTCTGCGGCATCCAGCCGTCATCAGCGGCAACAACCAGAAGCGCGAGATCAATCGACCCAACGCCGGCAATCATGTTTCGAACAAAATCTTCGTGACCGGGCACATCGACGATTCCAATGTGGAACTGGTCGGGCCCGGCAAGACTCAACTCTGCAAAACCGAGATCGATTGTGATCTGTCTCTCCTTTTCCTCGGGCAGCCGATCAGGGTCCGTTCCCGTGAGCGCTTTTACCAGCGCGCTTTTGCCGTGATCGACATGCCCGGCAGTCGCAAGAATGAAATGCTTCGTTGTCACGTTGAGATTCGCTTACCGCATCATTCTGGGCGGAGTAAAGCGAAGCCCTCCCGTTGCTTCCCGGGATCCCTCGACTCCGTTGCACTCCGCTCGGGATGACAATTTAGGGAGTTTCACTGCATGCCTTGCGAATTGCTTCGACTAAACTCTCGTCCTGATGCGGAAAAATTGTGCGTAGATCGAGTTTGAAACGGTCATTCGCAACATAGCCGACGACTGGCGGTGCGGTGTTGCGCAGACGGGCCGCTAAGTCAGCCGGCGAACAATGCGTCGGAACAATTTCAATCGTAACAGATGTCATCGCCGATTTTGGCAATGTGCCGCCGCCGATCCTGGCTGTGCTCCGGCCAATAGTGATTTGCAGCGGCAGGTCACTCAGACCGTTCTTTATCGACACAGCTCGATTACGCAGTTCGTCTTCGGTAACTTGCAAGAGCCCAATCGCAGGAATTTTTGCCGCTGCGTGGTTTAGATGAAGATCGATCGTCGTTTGCAGCGCGGCGAAAGAAAGCTTGTCGCAACGCAAGGCGCGAAATAGCGGTTCCCGTTTCAAAGCGGCGACGAAGCGCTTCTTCCCAACGATGATTCCCGCCTGCGGTCCTCCGAAGAGTTTGTCGCCGCTAAAGCAAACAAGATCCGCTCCCGCTTTCAGCGCTTCTGGGGGCGTCGGCTCGTGTTCGGCGATTCCAAATTGCTCGGTCGGAACGACGGCGCCGCTGCCTAAATCCTCCACAAAAGGGATCCGCTTTTTCCGTGCGAGCGCTGCGATTGCCGCCGCAGACGGCGACTCCACAAAACCGCTCATGAAAAAATTGCTGCGGTGAACTTTTAGAATCATCGCGCTCCTGAAACCAATTGCGCGTCTGTAATCATCGAGTGTTGTTTTGTTAGTGGCCCCCACCTCGCGCAAGTTCGCTCCGGTGGCTTCGATTATCTCGCCGATTCGAAAACCGCCTCCAATTTGTACGAGCTCACCACGGGAAATGATTATTTCATCTTTCGGCGGATTGCCGCCGACACGGCGAGCAAGCTGTGGTCGCGCCCGACCGTTTGCCGTGAAATGTTGAACGATCAGTACCAAGGCAGCCGCGCAATTGTTGACCACCGTAGCCGCTTCTCCTCCGCAAAGCAGCGCAAGCGCGTTCTCGACGTACGTGCCGCGATGCCCGCGGCCACCCGTTGCAAGATCGTATTCCAGATTGGAATAACCCGAGCCGATTTCAGCGAGAACCCGGATCGCCTCGGGTGCAAGTGGCGCCCGGCCAAAATTTGTATGAATGACAATCCCGGTTCCGTTGATGACCGGTTGCAGCCGGCTAGCTCGAAGCAGGTCAAGCGATTGATGAAGATGTTCGACCGTCGATTCAAATTTCGGGATCTCCTTGTTGCTCCGAATTCTCGAAAGTTCCTGTCGAACGAGATCGACAACGAGTGGGCGCGGCAGCTTGCTCGCCGTGGCGAGATCATCATCGAGCGCATCGAGAACCTTGTTGACGGCGGGAATTTCCCGTCGCGAGCCCGTTTTCAGCCTTTCACGCATATCAATGGACGACGAGTTTGATGGGCGGTAATTCGTCCGATGACAGCGGCGCAAGGCGTTCGCCGTTGCCGCAAAATTCCAAGAACTTTCTCGAGTTTCACCTGGGGCACGCACAAAAGTAATCCACCGCTGGTTTGCGCGTCGGTTAAAAGAATTCGCCGCGACTCATCCGTGGTTTCCCAATCGACAGCCACGGTCGTGGCAACGAGATTTTCGCGACTGCCGCCCGGTACGCAGCCTTGTTCGATTAAATCCGCGATCTCATCACTTACCATAGGCACCGCATTCGGATCGATCTCAGCGGAGACGCCACTGGCGCGGCAGAGTGAAATCAAGTGGCCCATCAACCCGTAACCGGTCACATCAGTCGCCGCGCGCACGAGCCGTAACTCCGCCAGTTCGGCGCCTACGGTGTTCACTTTCGACATCAGCGCGATGACCTTTTTCTGCAAAGATCGGGATGCAGCCCCGCGTTTGATCGCAGTGGTGGCAATGCCTGTCCCCAGCGGTTTGGTCAACACCAGCAGATCGCCGGGGCGCGCATTTGCGTTTGTTGTCAGACGGCGAACATCGATCACTCCGGTGACTGCCAATCCATAAATTGGCTCGGGATTGCGAATCGAATGCCCGCCGATGATGGCGCAATCCACCTCGGCCGCTTTGGCCAGGCCGCCGCGTAAAATGGCAGCAATCACTCTTGGCTGAACAAGATCAGCTGGGAAACCAACAATGTTCAGCGCGGTCAACGGGCGCCCACCCATTGCGAAAATGTCCGAGAGCGAGTTGGCGGCGGCGATTTGTCCGTAAGAGAAAGGATCGTCTACAATGGGCGTGAAAAAATCGACGGTTTGCACGAGTGCACGATTGCGATCCAGGCGATAAACACCGGCATCGTCGAACGTGGTCGAGTTCACGATTATGTTTCGATCTAGGGAAAGGGGAAGCTGCGGCAAAACTTGTCGCAGGGCCTGCTGGCTCAATTTGGAAGCTCACCCCGCACAGGACGAAAGCGAAGTAAGTTTTCGAACTTGTTCACGCGACATAAGTGTTCACCTCCTTCCTTCCATTGCGGATTGCAGACTGCGGATTGCGGATTGTTGAACCGGGAAGGGTTCTTAATTTCCGCTTCGCAATGATTCACGCGCAGAGAAAACGCCCAACGCCCAACGTCCAACGTCCAACGTCCAACTGTCTGAATTGAGCGTTGGGGATTGAGCGTTGAGCGTTGGGTGTTGAAAAGTCGGCGGAGAGGATAGGAATCGAACCTACCTCGGTCCCGGGTATGCGGAACCGACAACGGTTTTGAAGACCGCGAGGACCACCAGGCACCCTTCACTCTCCAAGAAGCGGAAAACGCCCAACGCCGAACGCCCAACGTCCAACATCCAACTGCCCGAATTGGGCGTTGAGCGTTGGACGTTGAGCATTGGACGTTGAAAAAGCTTACCGTCTGAGACCGGATGCTTTTCCTTAGGCCAAACGCCGTAAAAAATGTCGCGAATGCGCTATTTTGCCTTCTTGACTGCCGTGACAATGGCGTCGAAGTCCGGCCAATCGCCGGTGTCGAGTTTGGAATGGAGCAATTTGCCATTGGCGCGAATCTCGAAAGCGCCGCCGCTCGAGGGAATCAGCGTGAGCGACTTAATGCGCTCGCCGAGCTCAAGAATTTTGGCCGCCAAACTGACAGCCTTCGGCGTGTAGTTTCAAACGACGCAGTATTCGATCGATATTTCGGTTTTCACCGACAATCTCCTTTCCAAAATGAAACTATCGGCGCAATTAAATGAGATCAAGAAGCTGTGAGCAGTTCGGTTGCCGCGTCGATCGCGATCGAGGAATAAATCGTGTCATCCAAAGCGCAGCGAAGGATCTCTCCCAAAGCTGTGCGTGGTTACGCGAACGTACCTTGTGTGATTAATCATCTTATGAGGGATCCTCGCCGTCTGTGCGGCCCGGGATGACACTGCGTACGGTTGTTGAGGGTTATGCGCGATTCAACGGCTGCGTTACAGCAGGTGCTTGACACAATTGCCTCAATCAAGGAAGTGTAGCCGCAGCCCGCTCCACCGGGCTGCGGCTTCTCCACTTCAGCAACCCCGAAAGCTTTCGGGGTTGTCAGCCCTGAAGATGTTCTTGAGAGCGTCCGGCCTGGACACCTTTTGCAGTGATCGTGATGCTAAAAGGCGAAGTTGAGGCCGCTGCGGAACATTCCAAAATTGTTTTGGGGTCCATCGATCACGCCGAAACTCAAGTCGTTAGTCCAACCGATATGCCGCGAGATCCGGAATTCGAGGCCAGCTCCGAATTGGCCAACCAATTTGGTTTCGGCACCGAAGTGATCCGTCTGTGCATGGACCGCGAACGCATCCGGCGGCCCCTGCGTGTGAACGATATCTCTTTCGCCGCCGCCGAAAATCGCGCCCACACCCGCCCATGCATAGGGTGATAAACGTGTACAAGGAATCGGATAGCGTAGCGTAAGCGTTCCTAAAACAGAGCCGATGGTGTGATCGTGATTGATTCTTCGGTGAACAAAAATCGGGACCGTCGGATCCTCAAAGATATCGAAACCAGGCTTGCTGGCGTCCAGAGCAAATCCTTCAACACCGACACCAGCATAGCGACAGAAAAAATACTTGATGTCGCCTCCGCCGCCCCACGCGTGGTCCCCACCAATATAGTGATCGTAAGTGCCAAGCACGGCGCCGCCCTCACTGGTACTTTGTACGATGTCCACCAGCGAGGGATTAGGCGCGAATTCGGTGTTGGTGAATGTATAAGTGCCCCAGAGATTCACATTCCATTCGCGATCGCCGTACCAATCCTGACATGGCGGCGCGACCTGCTTCATCTCTTTGTCTGAATCTTTATCAGCGCGGGAAATCTTGCTGAGGTAACGGAATCGTGAGGACACAGGCGCTTCGGCCTCAGCTCGTTCACCGCCGAAAAGCCACGAAATAGCGACAAAGACATCAGCCACTGGCGAATCGTCGGTGCAACCGAACAGCGGCGAAATGTCCAGGCGCGTATTTGCTGTCGGTTTCCACGCAACGGTTGGACCGAGAACGAAACTGTTTAAGGCGTCCCCGCGCGTGTCTTTTGTGGTGACATTCTTGTATTCCATTTCAATGCCGACCTTCAGGCGCTCGTTAGGCAACAGAACCGGCGTCATCGCAGCCTGAGAGAAGCCCCACTCGCGTCCGCGATCCCCGGTGTTCTCTTTTTCAAAGAACCAGTTCATCGCCCATTCGATGCGCCCAAAGAATTCCTGAGCAAGAAGCAAACGAACCTCGTAGGCATCGGGAACCTTGGGGGGGCCGCCCTCTTCCTCCTCCTCTTCTTCGCCTCCTCCACCCGGCGGAGGTGGAACTTCTTCATGTCGAATCGTGCCGACGCCGAATTTATATTCGGCGAATAGTGTTGGATTGAGCGGAATTTTGTTCCAATCAGCAAGAGCCCACCGGGCTTCCAGACTCACCGTTTGTGCGCCCCCGCCACCATTGAATCGTTCGAACTGTGACTCCGCCGCCACGTTAAAGCGATACGGCAAACCCATTTCGATCTCTTGAGTGAAAAGATAATCGGGCGGTCCATGACGGAACCCCTGGCCCTCAAAAAGCTCGCCGAAGAAAAATGCCCATGGCGGCAATACATAGGCTTGCGTTACGTTGGAAAAACGGCTGCGCGAAAGGCCCGGAGGCGCGCCATAGGCACTCGGCACTTCCTCACCTGTGATGACAATTGGCTGTTCCTCCCTTAATGTTACTTCTTGCGCCGAGGCTGAATGAGTAGCGGCGGGAAATACCGAACATATACACGCGATCAATGGGACGAACGATCGGCGGTCGATTCCACGAAAAAGTGACATTTTTGTCATAAGTGCTGCGCATAATTACAGAACCGTAATACTTGGCAAGCAAATTTTCGCCTCAAATTAACGCCCTAAACGAATCGGGAAGCGGCGTTGCCATCATTCTCCGCGCCAATCGTGGCTACGATTCGGATGGTGTGCTCTGCTTGGTCAGCACAAAGTTTCACAGGTCTGATAAAAGTGCAGCCGCAGTCCGCTCCACCGGACTGCGGCTTCTCCACTTCAGCAACCCCGAAGGTTTTCGGGGCTATTAACCTGCAGGTAATGCGGTATCATTACAGAAGTGTAATGATAGGCAAGACAAATTTTTAGTCGGAACTGGCGAATGCGTTTCCATTCTGTTTACACTCCCTTGGGAAAAGTGAGGCTAACGGTGGTCCCGAGACCGATTTCGCTTTGAATCCTGGCAGTGCCGCCGTGAAGATCGACAATCGACTTTACCAGAGCCAGCCCGAGTCCTGCCCCGTCAGATCCGCGTGATGACTCCGCGCGGTAAAATCGATCGAATACCCGGGGCAAATGTTCAGGAGCTATTCCCGAGCCGTTATCACTGACCGCGACCTCGAAATCCTTTGTGTGATCCGCAAGCGCGATTTGAATTGACCCGTTCTCAGGAGTAAAACGCAGCGCGTTATCAACCAGATTGCCGATAACGCGCTCGAACAGGGCGGGGTCCGCAGAAATCTCTCCCTGGCCGCTGCAATTGATCGCGACATGGCGATCTTCTGCGATGGTTTCGTAAAACGCCGCAATTTTTTCCACCGCCGCGCGTGCATCAAACCGCTTCCGCGCGACCGGTTCGCGTGCCGCATCGGCCCGTGCAACGAAAAGCAAGTTATCTACGATTCCGGACAGGCGGTCACATTCGCCGATCGTGGATTCGATGGTTTCGCGGTACTCGGCGGAGCTGCGGTCCCGCGACAGAGCGACCTGTGCTTCGCCCAACATATTGGCGATCGGTGTCCGCAGTTCGTGTGCCAGATCTGCGGAGAATTGAGAGAGCCGCGTAAAGGAATCATCGAGCCGTTTTAGCATTTCATCGAAAGCGGTGGCCAGCGGCTGAAGCTCGCGCGGCCAGTTGGCAGACGTCACGCGCTCATTCAGGTGCGTCGGCCCAATTCGCTCCAGCGAATGCTTCATTTCTTCCAACGGATGCAGACCGCGCCGGGTGACTGAGATCGCGATCAAAACAGAGGCGAAAATACTTCCTGAAAGAACTACGAGAACCAAGATACCAAACCTTCTTTCAACCTGTTCATCGCTCGAGCGATCTTGCGCCACCTGGATGGTAAAGGGCTGGCCACCTGCCATGGCGCGTCTTGTCGTTAGCGCAAACAATTTCCCGTCAACTCGATATTCAGTCGGTACCGCGGTTTCGCGTGAAGCGGCCCCCGAAAAAATCTTTGCCGGCAATAACGTTTCCATTCCGGTCGTCTGCCCGATAGTCGCGCCTGCCGGATCCAGGACGCGCACCAGAAACGGAGCGCGCTGACTCCCGGTTGCGTTGATCTCCGCGGCGACCGCAGCCAGTCCACCGCGTTGTTCGAAACTCGTTTGCAGCGCGTTCACTTTGTCCCCGAGCACGGCATTATCTTCCGCGAACGCGTGCCGGACGACGATCCAGTAAAAAACGCCGAGACCGCAGGCGAGCAGCATCGCCGCAGCAAGCGTAAAAAGCAGAATGAGCTGCGAAGCAATGGAGCGCGATCTAGGGCGCTTTGAGAACATAACCCATGCCGCGGATCGTATGGACCAGTTTGGTCTTAAACGGATCATCCACCTTTGCCCGCAAGCGACGCACTACCACATCGACTACATTCGTGTCGGTTTTGAATCCTATGTCCCACACGTGCTCTGCAATTTCATCACGCGATACAACTTCGCCCGACGAGTGCGCCAGATGGGCGAGCAGGAGAAACTCCTTCGGGCTAAGATTCAGCGGAACGCCGCCGCGCTCGGCGCGTTGATGGCGCATATCGATTTCCAAATCGTCGATGCGCAGCTTGTCTCGACGCGCAGGCGTGCGACGCAAAAGCGAGCGCACGCGCGCGAGCAATTCGGAAAAGGCAAATGGTTTTACTACATAATCGTCTGCCCCGAGCTCCAGCCCTTTTACCCGATCGCGCACGCTGTCGCGCGCCGTCAAAAAGATGACGGGAGTCTGCACCTTGGCCGCGCGCAATTCCTCGACCAGAGCCCATCCGTCTTTTTTTGGCAGCATGATGTCGACAATGAGAAGGTCGAACCTGCTCGCGCGCGCTGCTGCCAGCCCGGCTTCTCCATCGGGCGCAAGATCGACAGCGAAACCAGCTTCGCGCAGACCCTTTGCCAGAAAAGCCGCCGTCTTCTTTTCATCCTCGATCACCAGAATTCGCATAAGCGCAATTATCTTTTCTCGTAATCGTTACTCATAGGTCACCATCCTGCCCGTGCTACACTGCGGCGCCCTAAACAGCATGAGCGATAGCAAGCGCAAGAGCAAGACGACAGTGGACTCAGGAGACGGATCTGTCGCCTCCGGGCGGTAGAGCAATCACCAGTCCCGAAAGCAGAAACGTGGTTGCTGCAGAGAACAGGCAATAGCGGCAATAAGCGTGCAGCAGGAAAGCCTGAACGTAAAGGAACCACAGTGTAGCGAGAAACATCGCGCCGATGGTTACAATCAGAAAGATCCGTGCGCGCGTGTAGCCAAACGCCGCGAATGTGGCAAAAACGAACACACTGAAGTAAGCCAGCACGCCGAAGGAGGCGACGGGAATTCCCGCTACCCTGGCGTAGGAACTGCCCAAAACTCGGAAACAATCCGGGGATCCCCCGCAGCCGAGCGTCTCGCCCGTCAACGCCTGCACCGCGAGGTAAGTTGCATCCGCTAGCCCCGCCAGCGAAACGATCGCGGCAACAACATAGATCATCGTGCGAAATCGCGATACGGTCATGTCTGCGATTTTTTCTCCAGCGCAGCGTTGATCTCGGCCCGAATGCCCTGCGGATTCCTGTCTTTCTGATCTACCGGCTGATTATTAATAAACAGCGTCGGAGTGGTCTGGATCCCAAGTGATTCGCCGCGCTGGCGATCGGCTTCGACCCGTTCTTTGGTTTTCTCGCCGTCCATGTCTTTTCGGAACTTATCAAGATCGAGTCCGATCGTTCCCGCGTACGATTCGAACAATTCGCGCGCATTAGGGGCCTTGCTCCAGGTCTCTTGTTCTCGATAGAGCACGTCGTGCATTTCCCAAAAATGGTCCTGCAGTCCTGCGGCTTCCGCGGCCAGCGCCGCCTCGCGAGCGTGTTCGTGCACCCCAAGCGGAAAATTTCGAAAGACTACGCGCAAGCGCGAATCGTACTCTTTTTCGAGCTGGCCAACAAACGTTGCGAACATGCCGCACGGCGGGCATTGAAAATCGCCATACTCTTCCAGCGTTACGGGTGCGTCCGGGTTGCCGCGAATATGTGCTGACTCAGTGCCGCTTTTGGCGGCCATCTTACCCTCGGGAATGGAGAGCACGTGCGGTTTTTTTGCGCGGTAGAGCATCGCGCCGCTCCCGATGGTGACCAATGCGACTACGGCAACAATGACGAAAGGCAAATATCGCTTCATATATTACGAGCGGAGAGCGAAAAGTTTCGGTGCAACGAATAAGTCGTCAAGTCGTTGATTCAGGGCTTAACCACTAATTAACAACAATGCACACGAACGGAGAGAAGAAGATTTGCCCCCGAATCACGCGAATTAGCGCGAATAGATTTTTAATATTCACCAGCTTTCTATTACTTGCGTCTGTTCGCGTTATTCGCGGGCAGACCATTCTTTGTTCTGTCATTACAGTTTTTAATTTTCGAATTTGTCTCGAATTTCGATATTCAAATTTGGGGGTTTCCTTCGCGCATCGGATCATACGTCATTATTGACCGGTCCCAGGCCGCGGGCGTACATTTGCCGATGCGCTGGTTCTCAATTGCTCTGGCGGGTTTGATCATGTGCGTCGGTGTTTTACAAGGCCAAACGCAATCTGCCTCGGAGACGGGGATAGAAGGAGTGATTACGATCAATCCGTGGCACCCCGGGCCGATCAAAGCGGACGAGCCGCTCTCGAAACCTCTCGCCAGTTCCGTCTGGGTGGTCAAAAACGACAAGGGCGAAGGGGCAACCGAATTTACCACTGACGCCCAGGGCCGATTTCAG
>Ga0137364_10000606_pt1 | contig 15074 bp, 14 predicted proteins | sample SagtaG_10_FD_104798 | JGI IMG/M metagenome (GOLD analysis project Ga0137364, IMG submission 104798) | Vadose zone soil microbial communities from Sagehorn Ranch, Mendocino, California, USA - Sage1_L_20_16 metaG | ecosystem: Environmental > Terrestrial > Soil > Vadose zone | place: USA... | reverse complement strand
TGGTCGAGCTCGAGCGCTGATCAGCCGGACCGCCAGAGCTCGAAGCCGGCGATCTCGAAGTGACGGTCGAAGGAGAGCGCGGTCCGGCAGCGCCTGGCCGTCATTACCGCGAAGCTCACCGCGTCCGTATAGCTGATCGGGTGGTCCCCGAGTCGCGCGAGCCATCTGCGCGCAGCGCGGTGATCCTCGGGCCGGACGAACGCGACCGTGAGCCGCGGGCTCCCTTCGAGCCGCTCGAGCGCGCGCGTGGCGACGGCGATCCCCGCTCGATGGAGCAGTAATCGGTGGATGTCGGCGACGACCAGGTTCGTCGTCAGGAGCGGGAGTCGGAGCGTGGCGGCGGTGCGGAAGAGCGAGTCGGCCTCGGCGTGGTGCGCGTCCCGGGCGCTCGCCAGGGCGATCCAGGCGCCGCTATCGACGAACAGGCTTGCGGGCTCGCCGCGAACGGGCTTGGGACGCCGCCGGGCGCTCGGCACCCACGGTCTCCGCAAAGTAACGAGTGAAATGCTCGCTGCAGTCCGGCGGGAGGCCATCGGTCAGCCCGCTGAGCTCCAGCAACGGGTCCTCGGCGGCCGGGCGGGTGAGGGCGCGCACCGCCGCCCGGATCGCGTGCGACTTCGTCCATCCGCGCGCGCGTGCCCACGCCTCCAGGCGCGCGAGATCCCTCTCGTCGAGGTAGACCTGTAAGGGGCGATTCATGATGAGGAGAATACTTCATCATGATCAAGATGGCAAGTAATCATGAGAGAGTTCAACGGAAATCATGAAGCGCCGAGGCTCGACTTGAGGATCTTCCCCGCGGCGCTCCGGGGCAGTGCGGGCACGATCGTGACCTGGCGCGGGTACTTGAAGACGGCGAGCCGCTCCCGGCAGTAGAGGACGAGCTCGTCGGGCCGCGTGACGGCGCCGGCCCGGAGGGCGACGAAGGCCGCGACCTCCTCGCCGAGGTCTCCGTGTGGCACGCCGACGACCGCGGCCTCGACGACGGCCGGGTGCGTGAGGAGCACGGCTTCCACCTCTTGGGGGAAGACCGAGTGGCCGCCGCGCAGGATCCGCTCGCGTTTGCGCCCGACGATCTGTACCTCGCCGCTGGCCGACATCGTCGCGAGGTCCCCCGTCCTGAACCAGCCGTCGCGGCCCAGGACTTCGTGTGTCTCGTGAGCATCGTTCAGGTAGCCCTGCATCGCGGCGGGACTCTTGATCCAGAGCTCGCCGACGGCACCCGCGTCGAGCGCACCACCCGCGTCGTCCACGATCCTCGTCTCGACCCCGGGGACCGCGCGCCCGATCGCCTCCGGAGACTCCGCGGCGTCGGCGGCCAGATAGGAGATCGGGCGGAAGAGCTCGGTCATCCCGTAGCCACGGAGGATCCGGGTGCCGGTCCGGCGGCGCCACTCTTCGCTGAGCTCCCAGGGACAGGGCGCGGCGCCGGAGACCGCCAGCCGGAGAGACCCGAGGTCGGCCGCCGGGAACGCCGGGCTCTCGAGGACGCGGTGGAACATCGTCGCCACGCCCGGAAAGACCGTCGCCCCGTACCGGCGGATCGCCTCGAGCGCCGCCTCGGGCGAGAAGCGCTCGACCAGGACGACCGAGGCGCCGGCCAGCAGCGGGGCGAGGAGCGCGCCGTTCAGGCCGAACGAGTGCACGAGCGGGAGCGTCGCGAGGACGACGTCGGCGGGCGTGAGCGCCATGACCGGTCCCGCCCACGATTCTTCGGCGAATGCCAGCGCCTCGTGCGAGAGAACCGCGCCCTTCGGCCGTCCCGTGCTCCCGCTCGTATACAAGATCAGCGCCGGGGTGGGGTCCGCTGCGTCAGGGGTCGCGGGACCACGCGGCTGGCGTCCGCTGCCCCGTTGCGGCTCCCTTCCACCCGAGCATGCGGGGTCTGTTGCCGGTTGGCGGGAACGGGTCGCGTCGATCCCTGACGCACCGGTCCCCGCCCCGGCACTCGCCTCGTGCTCGACCGCGGAGACGTCCGATGACTCAACGAGCAACGTGGGCGCGAGGTCGGCCAGGATCACGGCGCGCTCGTCGCCCTTGAGGAGCGGGTCGAGGGGAGCGACGGTCGCACCGAGCTTCCAGCCGCCGAGGAGCGCGACGGCGAAGGTCCAGCGGTTAGGGATCGCGACGGCGATCCGCTCGCCCGCGCGGACCCCGCGCTCTCTCAGGCGCTCCGCGAACGCGTCGGCGCGGCGCTGGAGCTCGGCGTATGTCAGCGCGCCGCCGTTCCAGAGGAGCGCGGCCTTGTCCGGTCCACGGCGGGCGGTGGCCTCGAGGCGGCGGACGAAGCTCCCGGCCACCGGGCGCTAGGCGAAGAAGTCCTTGAGGTTGGTTCGCCGCCAGACGTCGGGCGGCACACGATGGCGCGGCGTGTAGGCGCCGAGCGACGGCTTGGCGGTCGCGTCGACGCCCCACTTGGCCGTCAGACCGTCCTCGCGCGTCGACGGGTCGAGGTCCGAGCCGCGCGCCTGGGTGATCACCGTGATGTCACGGTCGGGCTGGCATCGCGTGGCGATCGCCCAGTTCACCTGACGGTCGTCGAACACGTCCACGTCGTGGTCGACGACCACCACGCGCTTCACATAGAGGTCGGCACCCAGCACCGCGAGGATCGCGTTCTTCGCCTGGCCCGGGACGCGCGCCTCGATCGAGACGAAGCACGTGAACGGACCCGGCACGCGCACCGCCCGTACCGTCGGGACCATCGCGCGGACGGCACGGTAGAGGTTCGCCTCGATCGGGATCGTCGAGAGCAGGAGGTGGTCGAGGTGGGCGACGGTGATGTCCTGGAAGATCGCGTCCCGGCGGTGGGTGATCGCCCGGACGTGGACGACTTCGCGCTGGCGCTCGCCGAGACTGTAGCCCGTGAACTCGCCGAACGGACCCTCGGAGGTGCGCGCGCGCGGCAGGATCTCGGCCTCGAGGACCATCTCGGCGTGCGCCGGCACGAGCACGTCGGAGGTCTCGCAGCGGACCAGCTCGAGCGGCTCGCCCAGGAGCGCGCCCATGATCGCGCGCTCGTCCTCGTCGATCGAGCCGATGGCGAGGGCGCCCAGCGCGATCGCGGGGTGGACGCCGATCACGAGCGCCACCGGCAGCGGCTCGCCGCGCGCCTCGGCGATCCGGTGGAACTCCCAGAGGTGCTTTCCCGTCGTCAGGTGGATCGACGTCGTGTCGCGTGCCTTGATCTGGAGGCGGTTGTAAGCGCAATTCCAGATATCGGCGGTCGGGTCCTTCGCGAACGAGATCGCGGCGGTGACGTACGGGCCCGCGTCGCCCTCGTGGTGGACGATCTGCGGGAGGTCGTAGAGGTTCACGCGGTCGCCGGTGAGGACGACCTCCTTGACGGGCCCCCCCGTCACGACCTTCGGAGGGACCGGCTTCTCCATCGCGGAGAGGTACGTGCGCAGCGTGTCCTCCGGCGGGGCGCTCATCGCCGCGGCGAGCCGGGCGCGGCTCGCGTGCAGGTTGGTGAGGACAGGGAAGCGCGTGCCCTTGACCTTCTCGAAGAGGAGCACCGGCCGCCGTCTGGTCTCGCGCTCGAGCTTCACCACGAGCGCGGTGATCTCGTAAGCCGGATCGACTTCGCGCGCGACGATCTCGAAATCGCCCGGCTTCCGGCGCTTGACGAGGTCGAGGTAACTGCGGAGGTCCTGCGCCACGCCGCTTAGGATACTGAATCAGGCGCGCCCGGGCACCCCCTTTCTGCCGTTCTTGGCGGAGAACCACCAGCCGAGCGCCACGATGCCGGCGGCGGGCAGGAACGGCAAGAGCGCTCGACCCGGTGCCACGTGCTCGATCACGCGGGCGAGACTGCGGTCGCTCAAAATCATGTCGGTCGCCACGTAGCCGAGAATGCCGCCGCCGATCCAGATGATCCAGGCGAAGCGGTTCATCAGCACGGCGAGGAGGCCACTGCCCCAGACGACGATCGGCAGCGACAGCCCGATACCGAAGACCACGAGGAAGAGATCACCGTGGGCGGCGGCGGCGACGGCGAGCACGTTGTCCAGGCTCATGATCGCGTCGGCGACGATGATGATCCAGACCGCCTCTCGGAACGAGTTGCCCTGGCGGACGTGGCCCTCGGCCCCGGTCTCCTTTCGGACGAGCTTGAACGCGATCCAGAAGAGCACGAGACCGCCCAGGAGTTGCAGCAGGGGGATACGGAGGAGGAGCGTCGCGATCGAGATGAAGGCGACGCGCAGGCCCACCGCTCCCGCCGTCCCCCAAACTCTCCCCCAGAACTGCTGGCGCCGCGGCAGCGAGCGCACGGCGAGGGCGATGACCAGCGCGTTGTCGCCGGCCAGCGTGAGGTCGATGATCACGATGCCGAAGAGCCGGGCCCAGAACTCTGGATCCATAAAGAAAAGCATACGTCATTCCACCAGCGCCTTGAGGACCGCGACCAGCACGCGGCCCACGATCAGGAGCGCGATGGCGATGGCCAGGCCTTCATAACGGTTCACAGTCATCTCGTCTCTCCTCGTGGGATGGACGAACGCGATGTGCCGCCGGCAGGCGGCGCAGATCAGGAGACGGACGGGATGACGGGGCTAGTGGTCGTCGAGCGACGGCGCGGGCGTGAGCAGGGCGGACCGCGGTGCCGGATGGGGCGGCGACGCCTCCACGCGCGGCTGCCGGACGGCCGCCCGGTGCTGCAGGGCGAACGAGTCGTCACGTGGCCCGACACGGCGCTCGGGCGGCGCCGGCCGGGCCGCGACCGGCTGTCGGTCTTCGGGACGGCGCTGGGTGTGAACGGCCTCCTCGATCCCGGAGTCCCTGACCTCGAAGCTGAAGGCGCCCGGCAGGGCCGGGTCGGCGAGATCGAAGGCCAGATAGGCGAACCCGAGGAGCAAGAGCCGACGCGCGCGCATAGGCTATTGTAGCTTGTAGAGCCTCCGGCAGTTATCGGCGAGGACCTTTCGCTTCTGCGTGTCGGTGATATCGCCGCGGTTCCGGATCTCGTCGATCGACCCGGGGAAGCTGTGGTCCCAGTGGGGGAAAGTCGGAGGCGTAGACGATCTGGTCCTCGCCGACCAGCTTGAGGGCCTGGGGCAGGAGCCACTCGTCGGCCTCGCACGAGAAGTAGATCTTGCCCGACCGCACGTAGTCGCTCGGCTTTTTCCGGATGTCGGGCGCCTCGACCTCACCGCGCTTGTCGTACTCGTCGTCCATCCGCTCCATCCAGTACGGCGCCCAGCCCGCGCCCGCCTCGAGGAAGGCGATGCGGAGGTCCGGGAAGCGCTCGGGGATCCCCTCGAAGACGAGGGACGTGAGCTGGCGCATCTGGCCGAAGGGGTGCGAGCAGGTGTGCGCCTGGATGAAGCGGGGGAAGAGATCGACGCCGGCGCCCCCGAGGTGCGAGCCCGAGGCGTGGACGGCGAGCATCACGTCGAGCCGCTGCGCTTCCTCGTAGATCGGAGTGAAGCGGTCGTCGCCGAGCACGTGGCCGCCGTCCGCCGCCAGCATCGCGCCGACGTGGCCAAGCTCGCGGACGGCGCGCCGCAGCTCCTGCGCCGCCGCCTCGGGATCCTGGATCGGCAGGAGGGCCACCGACCGGAGCCGCGGGCTCACCGTGATGAACTCCTCGTGCATGAACGTGTTGTACGCCCGGCAGAACTGCACCGCCCAGGCGCGGTCCTTGAGGAAGCTCATGAACAGGCCGAGCGTGGGGAAGAGCACCGCCTGCTCCATGCCTCCCTTGTCCAGCGCCCGGAGCCACGCCTCCGCGTCCCCGGCGGTGTCGTGGTACTTCGTGATGAGCCGCCGGTCCCAGCCGTCCGACGGAACGATCGGAAAGGTGAGCTGCCGGTTGCGGAACGGCGCGTCCATGTACTTCACGAGCTGCGCGGCGGATTCGGTGACGTGGCCGTCGGCGTCGAGGACCGTCATGGGCGCTTCCTCCTCGCTCGCGGATGCGAGCTCACGGCTTCTTGCAGATCACGTTGAGCAGCGCCTGGCGCTTCTCCTCGCGCACCACGGAGAGCGCGCGCCGGAGCGCCCGGGGGAGCTCCGCGGGGTCCTCGACGCGCTCGGCGTGGCCGCCGGAGGCCCGGCAGACCAGCTCGTAGTCCGGCGACGGCTCGAGGTCGGAGAGCACCATCGACCCGGTCTTGACGGCGAAGCCGTCGGGGGCCAGGCCATGGACCGCGCGCTTGACCGCGTTCCAGGCGCGGTTGTTGAAGACGACGAAGAGCACGGGGATCTCGTACGCGCGCGCGACGAAGTGTGCGGCCGTCGGCGCGCCGAAGACGTAGGCGCCGTCGCCGACCGTGCAGATGACCGTCTTGTCCGGCGCCGCGAGCTTCGCCCCGAGTGCCGCGCCCAGGCCCCAGCCGAGACTGCTGGAGGCCGGCCCGTTGAAGTAGCTCCCGGGCGCGCGGAAGCACGTCTGCGTCGGGTCGAGGTCGTACTCGTTGACGACGATCGTCTGCTCGTCCACCAGCTCGCCCACGCACCGTGAGAGCCAGGCCATGTCGATCGGGCGGTCGCCCTGGACCCGGCGCGCGGCCGCCGCCCACCCTTCCCGCCGCCGCGTGTGCTCGGCCTGCCAGCGCGCCCGACGCTCGCCCACCAGGTGCGTGTCCACGCGCGAGCGGAGGGCGTCGGCGAGGGCGGCGAGCGTGAGCCGGACGGTGCCGGCGAGCGCGACGTCGGCGCCGAAGCCGCGGATCGGGTAGCGGGTGAAGAGCGGGTCCACGCCGATCTGGACGAGCTTCGCCTCGGGGCGCGGGCTCTTGAGGTGCGGGAACCAGGGCGCGTCGGACTCGACCACCACGAGCGCGTCCGCCTCGTCGAGATAGGGCGTCGCGTCGAACCCCGCGTGCAGCGGATGGTCCTGGGGGAAGTTCACGTGCGTGTGGAAGTGGTCCACGACGGGGAGCGCCGCGACCTCCGCGAGCCCCACCATCGCGTCGACCGCGCGCGGGTCACGCCCCAGGGCCTTGGCGATGACGACGGGGTTCTTCGCCACGGCCAGGATACGGGCGGCCTCCTCGACCGCGTCGGGGGCCGCGACGACGTCGCTCGGGCGCGGCGCGCGCGAGGGGTCGGCGTACTCGAGGCTCTCGTGGCGCTCGGCCAGCACCTCGCGCGGCAGGGTCAGGTAGACGGGGCCCTGCGGCTCGGCCTGGGTGATCGCGAGGGCGCGGTCGACGACGGTCTCGAGCTGGACGAAGTTCCTGAGCTCGTAGTCCCACTTGACGAACTCGCGGACTATCGCGCCCTGGTCGAAGGACTCCTGGGCCCAGTGGATCTGGCGCTCCCGGCTTCCCGGGAGCCCCGCCTCGGTAATCGGGTTGCGCCCCGCCGTGAAGAGCATCGGGACACCGCCGCGGGCCGCGTTGATGACGCCGCCGAGGGCGTTCGCGGTGCCGACGATCACGTGGACCATGACCGCCTGCGGACGTCCCGTGATCATGGCGTAGCCGTGGGCCATCCCCACGGCCGGCGCCTCATGGGGCACGGTGATGGGGCGCGGGAGAAGCTGGCCGTGAGCGCCGCGTCGCGCGTAGGCCTCGATGATCGGCGCGAAGTCGGTGCCGGCGTTGCCGAAGAAGTACTCGACGCCCCGGGCCGCCAGCAACTCTAGGTATGCCTCTGCCGTGGTTTCGATGGACGCTTTCTTGGTCATGGACGCCCCCGCAGTGTCACTTCAACCGAAGTCTTAGCATCCGCCGTGCGTTCCCCTCGTAGATCTTCGCCTTTTCCTCTGGCGTCGCCCGCATCCGCTCCATCGCCTCGATCGTGTCCCGGATGAACCCCGGCCCCTTCTCGGGGTCGAAGGGCATGTCCGTCCCGAACAGTATCCGCTCGGCCCCGAAGAATGCCAGCCCGCATTCCATCGCGTGGTGCGCGCCGAAGAGGGCGGTGTCGCCGTAGAACATCTTGAAGTACTCGAGCGGCCGCCGCTTGAGGCCCACGAGCGCCACCGCGTCGTCGCGATCCTCGGTCCGGCTGCCGAGCTGGTCGAGCCCGCCGCCGGCCCGCCCCTCGAAGTAGGGGAGCATCGCGCCCATGTGGTGCGTGATGATCGCCAGGTCCGGGTGGCGGTCGAAGAGCCCCGAGAAGACCAGGCGCGCCATCGCGGCGGTCGTCTCGTAGGGCCAGCCGAACGCCCACCAGATGTCGTAGCGCGATCGTCTTTCCACGGGGTAGTCGGGGACCGACGCGGGGCGCGCCGGGTGGAGCCAGATCGGAAGTCGGCGCGAGGCCATGTGCTCGAAGAGCAGGCGGTACTCGGCGCTGTCGAGCGGTCGCCCGTTGACGTTGGTGAACATCTGGACGCCGGTGGCGCCGAGCCGGTCGATCGCGCGGTCGATCTCGTCCAACGCGGCGTCGGGGTTGTTCATCGGCAGGGAGGCGACGAAGCCGGGGAAGCGGTCGGGATGCTTCGCGACGAGCTCGGCCATCCCGTCGTTCGCGAGGCGCGCGAGCTCCGGCGTCTCGTCCGTGCCCGCGAGCGCCTCGATCGGTGGCGACGCGAGGGTGAGGACCTGGACGTAGCCGTCGTACCGGTCCATGATCCTGAATCGCTCCTCGAGGTCCACCAGCACCGGGATCTTGCGTATGCGCTTCTGCATGTAGAGGTTCCGCCCGGCGACCTCGAGCATCCGCTCGAAGAACCGCTTCGGGAAGATGTGCGGGAAGACGTCGACCTTCATTGCGCCTCCGGTGCCGCGGCGTGTCTCGGTACCGCGGCGCGCTCGGCGGCCACGAACGCGAGGCCGACCGCGAAGCCGATCACGTCGGGGACGAGCTCCGGGAGGCCCGTCACCGGGGGCAGGATCAGCAACGTTCCGGCGAGGCACACCCAGGCGCGCCTGGCCCAGCCGAGGGGACGGAACAGATAGCCTGCGCAGCCGATCCCCAGCAGGATGACCCCGATCGATGCGGTGAGAATCGCGGCGACGATGTCGAGCCAGCCGCCCCTGGCGATGAGGGCCGGGTGGAAGACGAAGACGAACGGCACGATGTACGCGACGATCCCGAGCCGCATGCCGGCCCACCCGGTCTTCCAGAAGTCCGACCTGGCGATCGCCGCCGCGGCGTAGGTCGCGAGACAGTCGGGCGGCGTGATGAGCGACAGCATCCCGAAGTAGAAGAGGAACAGGTGCGCGGCGAGCGGCACGATGCCGAGCTCGACCAGGGCCGGGCCAACGAGCACGGCGAGCGTGACGTAGACGACGGTCGTGGGGAGCGACATCCCCAGGAAGATCGAGACGATCGCCGTCAGCACCAGGAGCAGGAAGACGTTGCCTCCCGCCATCGAGACGAGCAAGAGCGGGAGCTTCGAGGTGAGGCCCGAGAGCTGGAAGGCCCCGATGACGATCCCCGCGAGGCTCGTGATCGCGACCAGGTCGAGCATCGTGCGCCCGGTTCCCTCGATCGCCTCGAGGAGCGCGTGCCACGTCGGACGGGTCTCCGTCTGGAGGGCGCCGACGACGAACGTCGTCGCGACCGCGAGCATCCCGGCCTTGCCCGCCTCCCAGCGGTCGATCATGAGGGTATAGAGGAGCACGAGCAGCGGGATCAGGAAGACCCAGCCGCGGCGCATCACCCGCCCGACCTCCGGCAGCTCCGCGCGTGGGAGTCCGACGATGCCGTTCTTCGCGGCCTCGAGGTCTACCTGGACGAAGAGGGCGAGGTAGTAGAGGCACGCCGGGATCAAGGCGGCGAGCGCGACCTCGCCGTACGGGATCGACAGGTACTCGGCGATGAGGAAAGCGGCGGCGCCCATGACCGGCGGCATGATCTGCCCGCCGTTGGACGAGACCGCCTCGATCGCGGCGGCCAGGTGCGCCGGATAGCCCGAGCGCTTCATCATCGGGATCGTAATCGCGCCGTCCACGACGACGTTCGCGACCGCGCTGCCCGAGACCATGCCGTAGAGGCTCGACGAGACGACCGCCATCTTGGCGGGGCCGCCGCGGAAGCGGCCCATCGCCGCCATCGCGAGGTCGGTGAGAAACTTGTCGCCGCCGACCGCGCAGAGCGCCTGGCCGAAGAAGATGTACGCGACGACGATGGTCGCGGTGACCGAGAGCGGGACGCCCAGGATCCCGTTGGTGTCGAGGTAGATGTAGACGGCGATGCGCTCCCAGCTCGAGCCGTTGGCGTAGAGGACGCCGGGCAGGAGCCAGGCGAACTTCGCGTAGAGGACGCACCCGAGCGCGATCCCCATGAGCGCCCAGCCGGCGAGCCGCCGGACGCCCTCGAGGACCAGCACGATGGCGAGGGCGCCGAGGAGGAGCTTGTCCCAGGTGACGATCCCGAGCGTGTAGGCGATCGTGGGGTAGAAGACCGTCACGTAGCCGCCGACCGCGAGCGCTCCGGCGCAGGCGAGCCAGTCGTACCATGGCACCCGGTCCCCGGGCGCGCGCGGCGTCGCGCGCACGACGAGGAAGACGGGCGCGAGCCCGAGGGCCAGGAAGAGCCCGAGGTACTGCTCGTTGAAAAACGCGAAGGGCAAATAGTGGTGGGCCTGCATCGCCCAGAGCGAGCCGACCAGCGCCAGCGTGACGAGGAGCGTGCGCTCGGCCGCGCGCGCGGCGCCGTCGAGCCGCCGGAACCTGGCGATGATCTCGGTCATCGCGCTAAGGGGAGAGGGACAGGAGCTTCTGCTGGAACTGATCCAGCTCGGGCTTCCACGCGCCCCGCTCTTTGTAGAAGCGGACGGCGCCCGCGTGATACGGGATCGTCACGTCGCCACCGACCGCCCGGTCCCGCGTCCATTCCTTGAGCATCGGATGGATCGGCGCCAGCTGGCCGTCGTTCTCCCACAGGGCCTTCAGCGCCGCCTCCACGACCTGGTCCTTCACACCCTTGCCGGCGGACAGGTACGTGTCGTAGGCGATGAAGCAGGTGTCCTCCACGACGGCCGTGGCCGTGCCCGCCTTGACCCAGCGCGGATAGTAGCCGGGGACGGCGGCGCGCAGCCGCGCTTCGCCCTCGGGCGAGCAGTCGATCGAGACGTGCCGGACACCCAGCGTCGCGTCGGCCTCCTTCGTCTTGGCGGAGTTGAGCGCGTGCTCGGTTACGTCGGCGCGGCCCTGGACGAGCGCGTCCACCCCGTCATTGACGGCCGGCACCGGGATGATCTTCACGTCGTTCCAGGCGAGCCCGGCGCTCGCGAGGTGGCCGAACATGTTGTACCAGACGGCCAGGTGCGCCGGATACTCGCCGGTCATCCGCTTGCCCCGAACGTCGTGGACGCTCTTGATCGGCGAGTCCTTGCGAACGAGCAGTCCCACCAGCAGCGGCGAGCCACGCATCACCAGGCGCACGTTCGGTGCATGGGGGAACGGATTGCGGCCGCCGACCCTGAAGCCCGGGCCCCGGTAGGCGAGCCCCACGTCCACCGCGTTGACGAGACCGAAGTCCACCTCGCCGGTGTTGAGCAGCGGCAGCATGGTGCTGGTGCCGGAGTGGGGCTGGACCACCATCTGGAATCCGGCGTTCCCGCTCACGACCTTGGCCAGGCCGCTGGCGACCGCGTAGTACGTCGTGCCGGGCGGATTGGTCGCCACCGTGACCTGCCTCGGCAGCTCCGCCTCGGCGGCGAGCGCGGCGGTGACGAGGAGCGCCCCGGCAAGGGCGAGCCGTTTCGGCATCTCAGTCTTCGAGCCCCCAGAGCTTCGGCGGAGCCCCGTCGAATCCAAGGCGCTGCCACCGCGCGGCGACGGACTCGTAGACCGACCGGCGGAGCATCGTGCGCCTGGAGAACTGCTTGAGATACCGGTGCTCCATGCAGGCGTTGATGAGCGCCTTCGACCCGTACGGCCGCTCCTCGGGCGGGTTCTGCGTGGGATCGAGCCAGGTGGACCACGTCTGGCGCAGGATGTCGATGTCCTCGACGGGGTTGCAGCGCGTGGACATCGCCCAGAGCACCTGGTTGATGTTCGAAGGGTCCACGTCGTGGTCCACCGCGACGAACCACTTCGAGAAATAGGCCCCGCCCGGGGCCTGCGCGACGAGCGCCAGCGCCTGAGACGCGTGACCCGGGTACCGCTGCTCGAGCGAGACGACCGTCATCGCGAAGCCGCCCGCCGCGGCGGGGTGGGCGTACACGCCCTTGATGCCCGGGACGCCGAGCCGATCGAGGTCGCTCCAGACGCGCGCCGAACGCGCGACCGAGTAGAGGAGCGCGCACTCGTTGGCCGGATAATCGGCCATGAGGGCGTGCGTGAGGATGGGGTTGTCCCGGTAGTGCACCGCCTTCACGCGGACGAGGAAGGCGTAGTCCTCCGGTCGGCCGTAATAACCCGTGAATTCTCCGAAGGGACCCTCGAGCTTCTGGGAGTTCGGGGGAATCACGCCTTCGACCACGATCTCGGCGCGGGCGGGGTACGGCAGGCTCGTCGCCTCGCCCTTCACCAGCTCGACAGGCCGCCCGAGGATGCCGCCGACGAAGTCGAGCTCGGAGGTCGTCTTCGGGAAAGTCTGGGAAGCCGCGATGAAGAGGGCCGGGTCGATGCCCCAGCAGCAGACGACCTCGCAAGGCTCGTTTCGGCTCCAGTAGCGCTCGATGTGCAGGCGCGCGTCCTTCCCGGGCGACAGGTACAGACCGACCTCGTTCTTGCCCTGCACCATCTGGCGGTAGCAGCCCACGTTCAGCCAACCGCCGTCGGGATCGCGCGTGATGACCGCGTCGCAGGTGCCGATGTACTCGCCGCCGTCCCGCGGCCAGTGGCGCGCGGCGGGGAACTCGCGGATGTCCACCTTCTCGCCGCGCTGGTGATTCTCGTTCACCGGCGTGCCCTCGCCCTCAACGACCACGGGCGGGATCGGGTTGGCGAACTTCGTCTTGCAACGGTGGACCAGCTCCATGACGGAGAGCCCCGCCGGCTCACCGATAGCGAGGGCGAAGCGGTCCACGCTCGAGCCCAGCGGATTCCAGAGCGAGCGGAACCCGCGGGGCGAGCCCTTGACCCGCTCGAAGAGGAGGGCCGGCGCGCCGAGCTGCTGGTGGGCCATGTAGGTGATCGCGCCCATCTCCTCGTCGCGGCTCACCTCCTCGGTGATCCGTTTGAGCTGGCCGATCGCCTCGACGCGCGCGATCCAGTCGCGCAAGTCTCTCGGGCCCGCGCTCTGGGCGTCGCCAGGATCCGAGGTCGTGGGGCCGGCGGGGCGTTTTCCGTGAGCGGGGCCTCCGGGTGAAACGCTCATCTCCTCCATCGGGGTCTGCCTCCCGCCGAGAGCATACGGTCTGGGGCGCGGGAAGGGAAGCCGCTGGGGCAGTCGGCGGCGACCTCGAAGCGTCGAACCGCTCCCCCGACGTTGATAAGGTAGAGTAGGGCCGATGACCTCCGGGCGCGTGCGGGGCGGCCAGAACCAGTACGGCTTCACCGTCGGCATCCTCATGCTCGACACGCGGTTCCCGCGCATCCCCGGCGACATGGGCAACGCGGCCACGTTCCCGTTCCCCGTGCGCTACCACCGGGTGCGCGGCGCCGGCCCCGACCTCGTCGTCCGGCGCGGCGCCGAGGGACTGCTTCCCGCGTTCGTCGAGGGCGCGCGCGCCCTCGCGGACGAGGGCGTTGGGGCGATCACGACGAACTGCGGGTTCCTCGTGAAGTATCAGCGCGAGCTCGCGGCCGCCGTCCGCGTCCCCGTCTTCACCTCGAGCCTTCTCCTGGTGCCGCTGGTGCACCGGCTGCTGCCTCCAGGCCGTCGCGTCGGCATCATGACGGTGAACGCCGCGACGCTGGGCCCCGAGCACCTGCGCGGCGCCTCCATCGGGAGCGAGATCCCGATCGCCGTCGCCGGAATGGAGGGCGAAAAGGAGTTCACGCGGGTACTCCTCGGCGACGAGCTCGAGCTCGACGTGGACGCGGTGCGGGAGGAGCACGTGCGCGTGGCGCGGCGTCTCGTGAGCGACTACCCCGACGTCGGGGCGCTCGTCCTGGAATGCACCAACATGCCGCCCTACACGGCGGACATCCAGCGCGCGACGGGGCTTCCCGTCTTCGACGTCGTCGCGCTCGTCACCTTGGCGCACGGCGCGCTGAGCTCCGCCCTGGGTCCGCGTCCCGCCTGAGCGCGGCGCCGCCCATCGCGGTCCACCGCCTCTCCGCGCGTGGTCAGGCGCGGGACGCGAGGCGCGCGACGACCTCGCGGTCGGCGGGCGGGAAGGCGAACTCGCCGAGCCGCTCGGGGGCGACCCACGCCATGGTCTGCGACTCGCGCGGCTCGATCGTGCCCGACTCGAGCCGGCACCGGAAGAAGTGCAGGATCACGGTCCGATCCGGATAGTCCCAGCTGATCGTGTCGAATTTCTCCCCGACCGAGAAATTCCCCGCGAGCTCCTCGACCAGCTCCCGCTTGAGACACGCCCGGGGCGACTCGCCCGCCTCCTGCTTGCCGCCGGGGAACTCCCAGAGCCCGGCGAGGTGGGAGCCGCGCCGGCGCTGCGTGATCAGGTAGCGCCCCGCATCGTCCTGGATCAGCGCGGCGGCGACTTCGATCACGAGCGGCACGGGCGCCTACGACGCTGACGTGGCGACGGTCGCGCAGAAGCCTCTCATCGGACAGCGCGGACACTGCGGCTTCCGCGGGGTGCACCACGTCGCGCCGAAGTCCATGAGCGCCTGGTTGAAGTCGTAAGCGCGCCCGGGCGGCAGGAGCGCTTCGGCGAGGTCCCAGAAGGTCTTCTGCCCGCGGACGCGCGCGAGCCGCCGCGGGCCCAGAAAGACCCGGCCGAGCACGCGACGGACGTTGGTGTCGAGCACGGCGGCGTCACGCCCGTAGGCGAACGCGCGGACCGCGCCCGCGGTGTATCGGCCGATCCCCGGCAGGCGTCTCAGGGCCTCCTCGTCGTCGGGCAGGCGCCCCGCGTAGCGCGCCACGGTCTCGCGCGCGATCGCGTGCAGACGCACGGGGCGGATGTTGTAACCGAGCGGATACCAGAGCCGCCGGACCTCCTCGACGCGGGCCCGGGCCAGGTGGCGGATGGTCGGGTAGCGCCTGAGGAACTGAAGGTACTTCGGGATCACGCGATCCACCTGCGTCTGCTGGAGCATGATCTCGGAGACGAGCACGCGGTAGGGCCGACGCGTGCGTCGCCAGGGAAG
>Ga0137364_10000602_pt1 | contig 15118 bp, 6 predicted proteins | sample SagtaG_10_FD_104798 | JGI IMG/M metagenome (GOLD analysis project Ga0137364, IMG submission 104798) | Vadose zone soil microbial communities from Sagehorn Ranch, Mendocino, California, USA - Sage1_L_20_16 metaG | ecosystem: Environmental > Terrestrial > Soil > Vadose zone | place: USA... | reverse complement strand
CCCACCTGTGCGACCCCGTCACCAAAGAAGATGTACTGCGGGCCGTTCAAGGTGAGCGCGTAGCCCCGGTTTCGAGCCCACTGCAGCCCGACCTCCCAGCCGTAGTCGGGCTTCTGGATGGCGCGGACGTTGACTGAGGCCTCGACGCCGCGGTTCCGGAACTTCGCCGCGTTGGTGTACTGATTGGTGTAGCCCGTCGAAGGGGCGAGCGGCGTCGACAGGATGACGTCCGAAGTCGTCGAGCTGTAGACCGTGAAGGACGCGTCCGCCCGGTCGCGGAACAGCCCGACGTCGATGCCGGCCTCCAGCTCCTTGGAGCGCTCCGGCTTCAACACGTCGGCCGGCTTTTGACCGCCCGTCAGCAGCCCGCCCAGCCCGTTCTGTGTCGGCGTGACCCCCGTGCCCTGCGCGATCCCGCCGAAGATGCCCGAGAAGAACGTGGGGGTCGTGACATAGGGCGGCGGCTCCGTGCCCGCCTCACCGTAGGCCACCCGGACCTTTCCGAACGTGAGCCATGGCCGTTCGCCGATCGCCTTGGTGAACGTCCACGCCACGCTCCCCTTGGGGAACCAGGCGCGCCGGGAAAGGCGCCCAAAGTTCGAGAAGCCGTCGTTGCGGAGCGAAGCGGTGAGGTAGAGTTGTTCGTACAGATCGAGCGTACCCTGGCCGAAGTAGGATTCGCGGTGGATCACCGTCTCGTTGTCCTGCGGGGGATCGCGCAGCACGGTGTTCGACAGCTTGAACGGCGTCGGCGCGACGAGCGAGCGACCGACCTCGAACAGGTTCCGGTGGTTCTCGCTGTTCAAGTTCTGTCCGAGCGTGACCGTTCCCGAGGCACGGGAGCTGATGGTGTAGTTCACCGTGCCGGTGAGGTTATGATCGATCTGGTAGGTCACGATCTTTCCTTCGATCACGCGACCGCTGAAGCACACGTCCGAGGACGAGATCGGGCAGCCCTCGAGGCGCTCGTCGTTCGAGTAGTCCGCCCCCAGCGTGTAGTTGAACTTGAGCCACGGCGTGACGAGGTACTCGGCACCGATGTTCCCGAACACGCGGCCCACGTTGCCGAGATTCTGTTGCTCGAAAATGTCGTAGAACGGGTTGTCGAAGCCCCGGTCACCCACCAGATCCGACGCCTGGGGATGCTGGAACCGGTACGAGCGGTGCAGGTGATTGACCGGATCGAGGAACGGCAGGTTGTTGAAGTCGGGCGGCGTGCGCATCACCGGGATCTGCACGCCGTTGACGTTGTTGCCGCGCTGCGTGTAATGCCCGCGGGTGTCGGCGTACGACAAGTTCGCGCTGATCTTCAGCTGATCCGAGGGGCGGTGCGATCCCTTGACGCGCACCGTCGCCCGGTTGTAGCGGTCGTTGTCGCCCACGAAGAAGCCGTTGTTGTCGAGATTCTCGCCGGACAGGTAGAAGGTGGTTCGGTCGTTTCCCCCCGACACGGTGATGGCGTTCTCGATGACGTGTCCGGTCGTGTACAGCTCGCGGGAGTGATCGTATACCGGTGCGCCGGCCGGAATCGGTGGCCCCCAGCTGCGCCGGCAGATCCCGGCGCCGGGGTCATCGCACGAGCCACCGACGGACGTATCGGCGTGCAGGCCGAAGCTGCCCTGACCGAACTTGGTTTGCAGATCCCAGAAGTGATTCACGTTGTCGAACGAGGCGGACGAGCGCAGCGAGAAGTGCGTGGCTCCCGCCCGTCCGGACTTGGTGGTGATGAGCACGACGCCCTGCCCGGCGCGCGCGCCGTAGATCGCGCCCGCGGCCGCTCCCTTGAGGATCTCGACCGACTCGATGTCGTTCGGGTTCAGGTCCATGGCGCGGTTCGTCACCACCGTGCCCTCGCCGGGGTAGCCGCCATCGACGGGATTGAAGCTGGACGTCGACGTCGTGGAGTTGTCGATCGGCACGCCGTCCACGATGAACAGCGGCTGGTTGTTACCGACGATTGTCCGGATGCCACGAATCTGGATGAACGACGACGCGCCCGGATCACCGGACTGCCCCGTGACTTGAACATTCGGCGCTTTGGCGGCGAGCGCCTCGACGATGTTCGTCTCGTTGCTCTTGTCGATCTGGTCCGCCGAGACGGCGTTGCGGACGTTGCCGAGCTTCTCGGGCGCGGTGGCGGTGCCGGCGCCTGTCACCACGACCTCGCCGAGCTGGAGCGGGTTCGACGCGAGGGTGAAGTCGTGCGTCACCCCGCCGGCCGCGAGCGTGATCTGCGCGCTCTGCGCCTTGTAGCCGAGCCGGCGCGCCGTGAGCGTGACCGTCTGCCGGGACACTCGGGCGCCCGGGATGACGAACGCATACCGGCCGTCGTCCCGGGTCAGCGTTCCGACGCTCATCGCGGCAATGGATACTTCGACGGAGCCGAGCGGGGCCCCGGCATCGCTCGTCACTCGGCCGGTGATCGTGACCGGTTCCTGAGCGCCGAGCGGCGTTGCGAGCGCGCACAGCGCGCCGAATAAGACGGGAACGAACGGACGGCAGCGAACGCGCATACTCCCTCCCTCAGGTGAGGGTGAGGGGCGCCGCGGACGGCGCCCGGGAGGGCACCGCCGACGAGACGCCGGCCCCGTGGGACTGCACCAGTGACGCCGGCTCACCGCGCTAACCGCGCGGCGCCGGGCCAGCTCCGATTTTTTTGTGGCTACGATTCGCGTGCGGACGCCCAACGGCTTGGGAGGACGCGGACGCGGGTCTGCATCGTCCAGGCAGGGGAGTGTCACCCCTGCCCGTGGATCTCTTATAGCACGTCCTTCGGCGCTCCGCCAGAGGGCCGACGTGCGCTAGCGAGACACGCGGGCAACCGGCGCCCAGACCGGCTCACCGACAGATCGTCTGGTCCGTGATCAGTGGTGCCACGAAGGTGCCGTGGATCGTCAAGAGCCCTAGGGGATCACGGTCCAGGTCGGTCCGCTGGGCTGTGTAGGCGAACCAGCCACTGATCGCCTGGCCGCCCGTGACCGGGACGATCCGCGCGACAACGAGGGTACCGCTCGCGTGCGACAAAGCGATGATCGAGGGCGTCAGGGACGACCACAGCGCCCAGGGTCGGGGCGGCGCGCAGAACGGCGGGGACGTCGCGAGCAGCGCGCCGGCTTCAGCAGCGCCCAGAGAGTCGACCGCGTACGTGCCCGCCGCCGCGAGCGCGTCGGGGAACGTGATCTCAACCGTGAGGCGCGACGTGGCGCCGGGGTGCGTGCCAGTGAGACGGAACGCGAGACTGCCACCGCTGCGACGGTAATTGGCCCCCGTGGCAGGACCACCGGCGTGAGCCACCGCTGTCCCGACGACGGAGAAGAACATCTTGCCGCCGGTCGTGTCGCCGATGGTGAGCACCTGCACGGCCCCGGTGTCGGCAATCGTGTCCGCGTGCACGATGTAGCGGATCGGACCACCGGCGGTCAGCGCGCGGAGCCGCCCGCTCGCCGAATCGATGGCGTAGACGCCGGTCCCCGGCGGCGCTTCCCACCACACCACGGGTGGCGGGTTGTTCAGCTTCTTCACCGCGACGGGCACCGGGAGCGTGTCGCCGGGCCAGGCGTAGATGGTGTCGAGCAGGAGCGTAAGGTCGAGTGTGTTGGACACCACCACGAGCGCCACTCCCTGAACGTTCTGCACGGTCGCGACGATGCCCGCGATCCCGCGCCGCCGAGCGGTGAGGCGGCCGGTGACGCTGTCCACCCCGAGCACCGCCGTGTCGCTGCTCGCCCAGGTGACCTCGGACGACGCCGGAGTCCGTGACCCTCCGTTCCCGTCGTAATAAGTGACGCTGGGTCGAGCGGCCTGATCGCCGACGAACAGCGAGTCGAGCACGGGGGCGAGCACCAGATACGGCGCGCCCCCCACCGAGAGATCGTTGCAGGCGGACCAGGCCAACACCAGACACAGTCCCCCCGCCGCTGCACCCATCCATCGCATATGGTGGCAAGGATACGCCCGGCCGCCGCGGCCCGCTAGCGCGGCGCGCGCGCGATCACCTCGTGCTGCCCCGGCGCGAGCGGCACGGTCGTCTCGACTCCGCCCGGCCAGCGAATGCCGAGGCCGACGGCACGCTCGCCTTGCTCAACGCCGAGCACTTGCACCGCGCCGTCCACCGACCAGTAGCCGGAGCCGCCGTGGATCTCCCGCGTAGGGCCGCGTGCTCCGTCGTAAACGATCCACACCGCCGCGCCGATCGCATGCGGGTTCAGCGGCCCGCCGAGCAGGCGCACGCGCACGCCGGGCCGGGCGTGCTCGTTGTGATACAGCTTCGTCTCCGCGCCGTTCTGCGACACGACGAGATCGGTGCGGCCGTCCTCATCGTAGTCGGCAAATGCCGCGCCCCGCTGGTCGCCGTACACGGCGATTCCGGAGACCTGGCCGGGGACGGGCTCGAGCGTGCCGTCCCCCCTGTTCCGCAGCAGCAGCCCCCGCCCCGCGTCGTAGCGCGGCGCGCCGACCTCGGTTGGAAAGAAATTCTGCGAGAGGAACAGGTCCTCGTGTCCATCGCCGTCGAAATCCGCCACGCCCGCATAGAACGCTGGAGCGAATTGCGCCGCGACGGGCAGCGGTACGGCCTCGAACCTCCCAGCGCGGTTGAAGAAGACGAAATGGTCGAGCGTCCTGGCCTCGAGGCGCTGCGTCGAGTCGATGGTGGCGCCGAACAAGACAGGCAGGGTGGCGTTCGCGTACGCGGCGAAGGTCCGGAAGCGGAACCGCGCGGCCGGCAGCGCGGCCGTCAACCGCCCGAACGCCGTGAGCGGAGCGATACCGTGCAGCCGGTCGTCATACTGCGCCTCGATCATGTCCCACCGCCTCGTGCCGCTGAAGTCCCCATAGTACAGCAAGAGCGGATGCCCGGAGTCGACGTGATACCTGGTATTCCTGCCCCAGCTCGTTGCAACGATGTCGAGCCGGCCATCGCCGTCCAGGTCGCCCGTCGTCACTCCGTTCCAGCGCCCCACGATCCGGTCGAGCCCCCACGCGGTCGTGGCGTCGCGGAAGCGGCCGTGCTCATTGAGGAACAGTCTGAGCGAACCCCACTCGGGCGCGAGGATGAGGTCCGGCCAGCCGTCGCCGTTCACGTCAGAGAAGACGGCCGCCGACACGAGGCCGACGGCTCGAAGCTCGCCCGCATTCGCGGTGTCCAGCACGAACCGCGCGCCCTCATTGCGAAGCAATCGCGAAGAGACGGGTTCGGGGTAGGCACCGGGTGCCACGCGTCCGCCAACGAAGAGGTCCAGGTCGCCGTCCCCGTCCACGTCAGCCACGGCGAGCGGCCCGACGCTGGCCACATCGCCCTCCACCACCGGCATCATCCGGCCACTGCGAGGGTCGAGGGCCAGCACCGACGGCAGCGCGGCTGCCTCAGCCGGCGTTCGAGACCTGTAGCTCGACTGCCCCACGAGCAGCAGCGTCCCTCCGGCGCCGTCCGGGAGCGGCAGCGCGGCGGTCTGGTCGTAGCGGGCCGCGCGAGCACCGACGTCCGCCCGCCGCAACCGGCCGTGATCGTTCCGATAGTAGGCGAGGGCACCACCCGCCCCAGAGGTGATCACCAGGTCCTCGGCTCCGTCGCCGTCCACGTCATTCCATGTGACGCCGGGGCCGAGCCGGCTCAAGGCCTGCGGCAGCAGGGGCTGGCGTGCCCAATCGTCGTAGGGCTGCTCCACGTGACGGTGGCCGAGCTGCGCCGAGACGTCGCGGAACCAAGGGGCTGGGGGCTGGGGACTGGGGGCTGGGGCGGAGGCCGAGCTGGCCCCGGGCTCGTCGATCTGATACTCGCGGTTCGGCCTCACGTCGTGCACGATGGACCGGCCTCCGCGGCGCCAGTCGACCTCGATCGTGAGGGCCTGGGCCTTCCCGGCGGCGAAGGTGTAGAGCGGGTCGGAGCCCGAGAGGTAGGTCCCTCCGAGCACGACCTCCTTCAGCTGCTCGGGCACCGGACCGCCCCGCACGCGGATCTTCGAGCCCGCACCCGCCGTGTTGGGGGGACGCCCGCGCAACCGCACTGCCACACGGGGAGCGCTCGCCAGGTTCCGGAACACGGCCGAGGGGGCGTCGAGACGATTGACGACGACGTCCAACGCCCCGTCACCGTCCAGATCGGCCGTCGCCATCCCGTGCGAAATGGCCGGCTCGGCCGCGAACCCCCATTTCGTTCCCATGTCCGTGAAGGTGAGGTCGCCGTTGTTGCGAAACACGACGCTGGGGGTCGCCAGCTTCGGGAACAGCGACAGCTCTCGATGCCAGTCGACGCTCGTGAACGCAGTTCGGATCCCCTCCCAGGCGTCGGCATCCATCACGTCCCACAGATGGCCGGTCGTGACGAGCACGTCTTCGTAGCCATCCAGGTCTACGTCGAGAAACAGCGCGTCCCATGACCAGTCGGACGCCTCGATCCCGGCGTAGCCCCCGATCTCGGCGAACGTCCCGTCGCCGCGATTCCACAGCAACGTGTTCCGCTGCCACTGCGGCCGGTCGTCGATCTGCCCGATCAACTTGGGGAGGGGAGTGTGGGTGGGGACCTCGGTCTTGCGGCGCGGTCCGCGACCGAGCATGTCGGCGACGAAGATGTCGACGTTGCCGTCGCGATCGACGTCAGCGAAATCGACCGCCATGGAAGAGTTGCTCGTGTTGCGGAGGGCCAGCCGGGGGGCCGCGCGAAATACACCGTGCCCGTCGTTCAGCCACAGAAAGTCCGGATCCTCGAAGTCGTCGCACACGTAGAGGTCCGGCGCCCCGTCGCCGTCCACGTCGGTGAACTTCGCGGAGAGCGCGAAGTACTCGGGAGCAGCGTTCAGCGGTCTGCCATCGGGGTCGCGGAAACGGCCAGACGTCCAGGGCACGAGCGTGAAATGCCCCGTGCCGTCGTTCAGGTAGAAGCCGTCGGGGTCCGCGCGCTGCTGCATCGACACCAGGCCGTACTCCGGGCGGTCCACCACGCGGTAGTCCTTCCGGAACTTGGGGACGACCTGGAAGCGGCTGCCCACCCGACGCACGACCTGATCGAACGCCCGCTCCTGCGGCGGATAGACGTCCATAGCCGATCGAGTCTTGTAGTTGGCCACGTAGAGATCGAGGTGGCCGTCCCCGTCCACGTCCGTCAGCGTCATGGTCATGCTGGCGGCCTGCGACTTGAGCCCGGACTCAGGGCTGCGCTCGGTGAAGACGCCGCGCCCGTTGTTCACGAGCAGCACCACTCCCCCGCCGAGCGTGCTCACGAGCAGATCCAGGTCGCCGTTCCCGTCCACGTCGACGAAGACGGCGCCGGTCGAGCGGCGTCCCGCCAGCGCCACGCCCGCGCGGGCAGTGATGTCCTCGAAGCGCCAGTCGCCCTGGTTGCGGTACAGCGCGTTCGCGCCCTGGTTGCTGGTGAGGTAGATGTCGGGAAGGCCGTCACCATCGACGTCGCCGATCGCTACCCCGCCGCCCTGCGCCAAGTGACGGTTCGCGAGGGCGTTGTCGAGGGTGACGGTATTGACGAAGCGGATGCCGGTCCGGGACGCCGGAACCTCGGCGAACCCGGGGCCACCGCTCGACCGCACGGCGAGGTCCCGCCAGCGATAGCCGGGCGCCTCGTGCCAGGGCTCAGGCGATCCAGCCCGCCGGCAGCCTGCTGCGGCGGCGAGCAACGCGACCCCTGCCACGACGCTCCGCGTCGTCACCCTGGCTTGCATTCAACAACAGATCCTTCGCTTCGCGCGCGTACCGCGCGCTCGCTCAGGATGACACGCCGTGTGGCGCTTTGAGAAGAAACGGGGGAGGTCGTAGCGTGGTTTCATCATTTCTTTTTCGCGGAGCGAGTGAGCCTGTCATCCTGAGCGCCGAAGGCGCGAAGGATCTGCTTCGCGGTACCCTAGAAAGAATAGGCGCGTCGGGACGTGACGCGCCTGTCCGGAAAGCAACCGCGGATTTGACTCTGTTCGCTTACGGCAGTACCACGACCGTGGCGGTGCCGCTCACCCCCGCGATCGTAGCCCGGATCGTCGCCGACCCGGCGGCGACGCCCTTTACCGTTCCGGTGCTGGCACTGCCGGTCACGGTCGCCACGGTCGTGTCGCTGCTCGTCCAGGTCATGACGCGAACTTTCAGGGTGTCCCCACCAGCGTCAAACGGCCTCCCCGTGAGGTCCACCGTCTTCGCGACTTTCACGGTGTCCGGCGTAGGGGTCACCTGCACTGAAGCCACCGTGACCAGCGTGTCCACAGTGACGACCGAGCTGGCGCTCTTTCCCTCGATCGCGGCGGTGATGGTCGTCGACCCCAATGTCAAACCCCTTACGACGCCGTAGCGGTCCACGGTCGCCACCGTAGGGGCACTGCTCGTCCAGACCACCGACTGACCCGTTTGGATGACGGACATCACATGGCCGCCCCCGTCCTTCAGCACCGCCGCCAGGTGTGCCGTAGGAAGGGACAACATGGTATCGCCACCGGGCACGCTGTCCGTCCCCGGAACCACGGTCACCGAGGCGAGAACAGGCGTTGCGGTCGTTTCATTACTACTACACGCGGCGAGAGTCGCCGAGGCGGCAACCACCACAACGAACAGCTTCCTCATTCATCACCCCCTGCGCTCGCAGTGTCGTGCTCGTGTTGTTCCCTTAATGCGGTCGCCGACCCTTCACGCCGTACGTATGAAACCGCACCCATGACTCCTGCTGCATCTGGGCCCACACGCGGGGTGCGTCGACCACGAGGGCCTGGACGACCGCGCTCGGCGTCGCCGACGGCAGGGGGCTGTTCGGGGGGTTTGTGCCGCCCCAGGTGTAGATCGTCTGCAAGTCGACGGCCAGCTCCTTCGCCGGTACCGGCATCTCGTGCGGCGTCAGCGGCTCGAGCTTATCGAGGCGGCGCTGGTTGTAGAAGGGCGCCGTGTTCGAGCCCGGCAGTTCCACGTCCTGCTCGTACTGAAGCTTCTGGATCAGGCCTGCCACGCCGTCACCCGCGCTCGCGGGCGTCAGCCCGCCGCGGGGCCGCATCAGTCGATCCGGGCCGACACGCGTATAGTTGATGAGGGTCGCCGCCATGGCGAGATCCGGCGTGGGCCCGCGGATCAGGGCTTCCGCCCAGATCAGGTCGTTCTCGGCCGCGAGCACGGCCGGAGCGTCGACGATGCCGGTGGCCTCGCCCTGTGGGTTGTCGTTGCAGGCGGTGAGGCTGTCGTAGCGCACCTGACCGACCGCGCTCTGGTGCCACAACCCACGCGTCGTGTTGCCGAATATCCCGGTCGACGTCCACACGTAGTCGTACCCGCCGTTCACCGCGTCCCGTTTCGTCCGGAGGATGGCCCGTGCATAGGCCGAATCACCACGATAGTAGCCGTTCCCTAGGCGTTTGTCGGGCGAGTTGGGCTGGACGAGGGGCAGCGTATCATAGGGGTCCGGCTGCGTCGCAGGGTCCATCAGGTGCGCGACGCGGGTGTGGATCCGCATGGTGGTCATGTCGTTGGACCACACCTTCATGAAGTCACACCAGGCGACGCAGCCGTCCTGATGAAACACCCAGTCGAATGGGGTCCCGGAGCTGATGCCCTTCGAGGCGTAACTCGCCACTCGGGCCCAGTCCACCGTCCCCCCGGCCGACACGTCCCTGTTCTCCATCGAATCGCGCGCGAAGTACGCCAGCGTCCTCGCGGCCATCGTGTTCGCGATCTGCGCGATCTTCGCGTTGTTGTACGACACGGCTGGGCTGCCGAAGAAGTCCCCGGGGACGGAGAACTGGTTCGCGGTCGCGAACGCGATCACCGTGTCGAATTTCGCGAGCGCGGCGTCCCGTATCTGGACGCGGTTCGAGAACGCGAGCGTCGACAGATCCGTGGTGTACTCGACGATGAAGCCCTTGTCGTAGTTCAGCGATAGCTCGGCGAAGGACAACGCCTGGGCCAAGAGCGTCATCGTTTCCACCATCTTGGTCGTCGCCGCGTTGTCGATGACGAGGTTCTTCGCGCGAATGGCATACAGGGCGTCGTTGGAGAGCGACAGGGCCGCGTAATACCCGTACCACAGCGCCTCGATCTGCGTGCGCTGCGCCGACGAAAGGCTGTTCTGCCACGCCGCGCGCGAGTACTCGGGTCCCTCCGTGAACGGGCCGCAGGTGCCGTTGGTGGCCGCGGTGTACCGGTCCCAGTTGGCGTTCGTGCATCCGGTGTAGAATCGGATATTGTAGTTGTTCCACATCGCCACATGACTGCGCGCCATCACCATCATCGTGAGCGCCGGGTACTGGTCTTCGCCAAATCCGCCATGCGCGGTGAGGTACCACGTGCGCAGCGCCCCGATGGCGATGGACTGGATGCTGGCCGGGTCCGACAGCGCCCGCGCCTTGTCCGGATCGTTCGGGTTGGAGACGTTCAGGGTCTCACACGCCCCCGCGACGATCAGAACCCCCGCGACGCCCAGCACCTCCGGGATACGCTTGATCAGGCTCATAGGTCGCACGCTCCTAGAGAAGCCCCGTTCGGGGGTCAGAAGTTGATCTCCGCGAAGCCTGTGAACGTCCGGAAGTTCGGGTACACGAAGCCGTCGAACCGGAACGCGAACGGGTCACCCGACAGGCCCGAGACCTCGGGATCGTACCCGGAGTACTTGGTGAAGGTGAAGAGGTTGCGGCCAATGACGCCCAGCGTCAGGCTGTTGATCCCGAGACCGAGCTTCTCCACCTGGCTGCGGGAGAACGTGTAGCTGACGTTCAACTCCTTGATCTTCACGTAGGTCCCGGGCTCGACGAAGAAGTCGATGGGGTTGATGCCGTTGTAGAGCGCCTGGTAGTAGGCGATCGACTTCTTGCCCGTGCTGAACGGACAATTCTTATCGGCGCTCCCGGCACAATCGGCCGCCGGCTTCCCCGATTGGTCGTAGACTCGGTCTCGGTACTCGAAGAAGGGCCACTGCCGCTGCCCGTTGTAGATGTTGCCACCCTGCACCCAGTCGACCAGCGCGTAGGCGGAGAAGCCCTTGTACCGCAGGTTGGTCGTGAAGCTCGCGTTGAAGTCAGGGTTCACGTCCCCAATCCTGACGACCGAGTTCCTCGTGGGATCCACGTAGGGGAGGAACTTCTCGTTGGCGGTGTGGTAGGCGCTCTTCTGGACGACGTACCCGTCCTCATTGATGACGTAGTTGGCGGCATCATAGGCCGGGAGGGTCATGCCCGCGGCCGCCGCGGCGGCCACTACGGCCGGATTGTCGTTCAGCTCCGCGAAGCTGCGCACGATCTTCGTCCCGTAGATCACCCCGTAGGTCTCCCCCGGCGCGATCAGGAAGATCTGCGTCACCTCGTTGTTGCCCGAGTAGGCCGGTCCGATGAGATACGGCGCGGTGTTGAGCTGCGTGATCTTCTGGCGCGTCCGGTCGGCCGCGACGTTCAAGCGCCAGGAAAACGCCGGCCGGTCGGCGAGGATCACGCCCAAGGACAGCTCGTGCGTCTTGCCGAGCATCGTGCCCGCGTTCCGCCACTGGTACCGGTAGCCGCCCGCCGCGGTGATCGGTGTCAGCAGGATCTGGTCCCTCGTGTTCTTGCGGGAGTACGAGTACTCGAGAGAGAACCGGCCCAGGAAGTCAAGGTTGGTGCCGACTTCGAACTCCCCTGAGCGCGCCGGTCGCAGAGAATCGTTCCCAAGAGTAAACGGCGCGGGACTGCCGCCCTGCAACGTATAGGTCTGGTACCGGGCGCTGAACTCGGGCCGCAACCCGGCTGTCCCATAGGCGGCCCGCAGTTTCCATTCGTCGATCCCGTTGATGTGGAAATCCTGGGTGATGCGATATGCACCGGAGACGCGGTAGTACGTCTGCCAGCGGCTCGCGGGCCCGAACAGCGACGAGCCGTCCCACCGCACCAGCCCGTCCACGAGATAGCGATCCTTCACGTTGAAGTTCGAGACCACGTAGTAGTTCTTGTTGCGGATCGTGACGTCGTGCGATCCAGGCGAGAGCGGCCGCCCGAGATCGACGGCGGTGAACTCCGGGGTGGCTGGGAACTTGAACGCGTTCGAGGTCAGCGTGAAGTCCCGCACCGTCTGGTCCTCATACACATAGGCCGCCTTGGTCGTGTTCCGCACGTCCCAGCCCCCCAGCTTGAACGAGCGCACGCCCGTCAGCGTCACGCCGGTGTTGAACGTCCGGCCGCCGCTGTCGGTCTTGACCAGGCTGCCCAGCCCGGCTTGGCCGGACGCATTCATGAATCCCTTCGGCGTATAATCGGTGTACCCTGCCGACTCCTGGTCGTAATTGTAGTTGCCGTCGAGCGACAGCCAGTCGAAGATCCGGTAGGTCGCCTTCCCGTAGCCGCTGAACCGCGTGCGGTCGGTGGTGATCTGCTCGTTCGCCAGGGTGTACAGCGGATTCGTCGCGTTGGGGAGCTGGTGCGGGATCACGGCTGCGTACGGCGTGCCGTCCGGGTTCGAGGCGAACAAGTTGATGTAGGGCTCGATGAACGTCACCGCGAAAAACGGCGCGCCCGGCCCTTGCAGCGTGGGGTTGTCGTTCGCTTTCCCGAAGAAGCCCCCCACCGACAGATCCAGCCGGGGCGAGAGCGCCTGATCCACGTTCACCCGGAAGTTCTGCCGCTTGTAGCCCTGGAGCAGGGAGATGACGCCGTCCTGTTTCGTGTTCTCGAACGACACGTTGTAATTCGTGTTGCCACGCCGCTGCCCGATCGAGAGGTAGTTCGTGTAGAAGGGGCCGTGCGTCAGGATGGCCGACTGCGCGTCGTACACGGACTTGCCGTAGGCGCTGTAGGGCACGTCGGCAATGCTGCCAGGCTTGATGCTCGGCAGGCCGAATTGCCCGACCAGGTTCCCGTCCGAATCGACGAAATCGCCGTTGCTGACGGTACTCCCGTTCGCGTCGGTATAGGTCCCGACGGTGTCGAGCGCGTACGGGTGCGCCAGCGCCGTCGGGATCCGCTTGGGACGCAGCGACTGGCCGTACTCGTTACGGACTGTCACCACGAGCTTCCCATCGGCGATGCGGTCGCCGCGCTTGGTGAAAACCTGGATCACGCCGTTGGCGGCATCCGAGCCGTACAACGACGACGCCGCCGCCCCCTTTACCACCTCGACACGCTCGATGTCCTGGGAGTTGATGTCCGCGAGCCCGAATCGCGTGATGGTACCGTCCACGATGATCAACGGGCCGGCCACATTGGCCGCTGGACAGGGCGCGCTGGTGCAGGCAGAGGGAGTCGCGATGGCCGTAGCGGCACGCATCCGGATCTGTGGCTCGCTGCCGGGCTGGCCGTTGGGCGAGATCAATCGCACGCCGGCCACTTTCCCCTCGAGCGCGCCCAGCGCCGTGACCGCGGGTGCCTCGTTCAGGCGCGAGGCATCGACCGTGGCCGCCGAGATCGTGAGGTTCTTGCGCTCCGTCGCTTCCGCGACGCCCGTCACGACCACGGCGTCGAGCCGCATCGGGTCGAAGGCGAGTGTGAAGTTCTGAGTTTGCGTCCCGGAGCCCAACGTGATCGTTCGTGTGTCCGGCTTGAACCCGATATAGCGCACGTGCAGCGTGACGGTCTGGCCCTTCGCCTTGTCCGGCGTGATCGTGAGCGTGTAAGTCCCGGAGACCGTCGTCGCGACCGCCGCGCGGAGCTCCTCCACGGCCACGATGGCTCCGCCTAACGCCTCTCCCTGGCGTCCCGTGACCTTGCCGGTGATGACGGCGCCCTGGCCGTGGAGCCATCCCGCCCCTCCGACGAAGAGCGCCGCGGCGATGACGGGGACTCCGGATGCGCGCAACGTAGCGTGGCTCATGCACACCCCCTACCGAGAGGAGACGCAGGGTGAACGCACTCTATTCCTGCGGCCGGTCCTGGCAATGCCTGGTTACGGGATCGGTGTGACGGCACCGAAAGAAACGAACGCTCCGGCAGCGCCGGGACGCGGACGACTGGCATATCTTGCGCCTTGCGCCGAGACTGCGCAAGACCGACTCCGCCGCTATTATAAGGCTGGCCTCCAAGGCACCCCGTGAGCCTCCCACGTCACGCCATCTCACTGCACCGAGTCGCTCTCCTGCTGCTCGACGCCTTGAGCCTCGGTTCCGGCACGCTGGCCTCCGCGCAGCAGGGCCGCCCGGGGCTGTTGCACGGACACGTCGTAGTACGAGCGAGCGGAGAGGGCGTCCCCGGCGCCCGGGTCGTGCTCAATGCCCACGATACGATTGTCGCCGACACCGGCGGCCGTTTCGATGTGGTACGCGAGGAAGGTCACTATCTGTTGGAGGTGAGCGCTCCCGGCTACTCCCCCGAAGCGTGGCGCATCAAGCTGCGCGACGGGAAGACGCTGGAGCATGTGTTCGAGCTGGAGCCCGCCTACGAGCTGCCCGGAGTCGTCGTCGAAGGGAAGCGGCCCCCGAGCGACGCGCGGTTCGCCGATTTCGAGCGGCGCCGCCACTCAGGCACGGGCTACTTCATCACGCAGGAGCAGATCGAGCGCAGCAGAGCGGCCACGTTGGTCGACGTCCTCGCCAGCGTGCGCGGGATTGAGCAGGTCTGCACCGCCAACGACTGCCTCGCCAAGATGGTCCGCTCTCCGCCGGGCTGCCTGCCCCAGTATTTCCTCGACGGGCACGAGTCGACGCCCTACTTTGCGCGGCATACCCCGCCGCGTGATATCCGCGGCATCGAGATCTATCGCGGATCCTCCGAGACGCCGGCGGAGTTTCTCGGCACCAACTCGGGGTGCGGCGTGATCGCGATCTGGACCAAGTCCGCGCCCTAGCTACCGCCGCGCGGCGAGAAACCGCTCGGCCTCGACGAGGCCCGGCATCGCCGGATCGGCCCGGTGCCAGATCGCGCGCAGCTCGTCGTAAGCGCGCGCGGCCGTCTTCCGCTCCCCGGCCGCCGCCGCGGCGCGGCCCAGCCCGAGTAACGACAAGGCACGCTTGGGGGCCAGCGCCAGCGCGCGCGCAAACTCTCGCTCCGCCTCCCGCGGACGCCCGGCCTGCAGCAAGATCTCTCCCAACAGCTCGTGCGCCGGCTTCACGTCCGCGGGCGGGCCGAACTCGACCGGCATCGCATCCTCGAGCGCCGTCGCCTCGCGCATGAGCGCGATCGCGTCCCCCGTGCGCCCGTCCGCCTGCCGCAGCACCGCCTCCAGCTCCTTCTGGAGCAGGTCGGGGACCTGG
>Ga0137364_10000581_pt1 | contig 15260 bp, 11 predicted proteins | sample SagtaG_10_FD_104798 | JGI IMG/M metagenome (GOLD analysis project Ga0137364, IMG submission 104798) | Vadose zone soil microbial communities from Sagehorn Ranch, Mendocino, California, USA - Sage1_L_20_16 metaG | ecosystem: Environmental > Terrestrial > Soil > Vadose zone | place: USA... | reverse complement strand
CGCGCTGAAAAAGACGGTCCCGCCGACGGTGTCGGATACCTCGCTGACCTCGCTGCAATACGCTGCGGAAGAGGGCCACCCGGTTGCGCAGTGGAAGCTGGGCCGGATGTATGCCGACGGCAATGGCGTCATCCAGGACGACCTGCGCGCCTTCGAGTATTTCAGCCGCATCGCCAACGCGCACGCGGAAGACAGCCCGTCGGCGCCGCAGGCATCGATCGTCGCCAATGCCTTTGTGGCGCTGGGGCGGTATTATCTTAGCGGCATTCCCAACTCGAAGATCAAACCCGATACCGACCGGGCGAGGGAAATGTTCTCTTACGCCGCGTCCTATTTCGGCAATGCCGACGCGCAATACGATCTGGCCCGGCTGTATCTTCGGGGTGTCGGCTCGTCGCGGGACGACTTCCGCTATGGCGCGCGCTGGCTCGGCCTTGCTGCCCAGAAGGGCCATCATCAGGCCCAGGCCATGCTCGGTCAGATGCTGTTCAACGGCGACCAGCTGCCGCGTCAGGCCGCCCGCGGGCTGATGTGGCTGACGCTGGCGCGCGACAGCGCCACGCCGGACGAGACCTGGATCAAGGAAAGCTACAACAAGGCGATCGCCAAGGCGTCCGACGACGACCGTGCGATGGCGCTGCAGATGCTCGAGCACTGGGTACAGGGCCGCTAGGATTGATTTCTTCGCTTCGCCCCCAAGCGGCGAGGGACGGACTTCAAGCCGTCCCGAGATCGAGGTCGGCCCACACCGGCACGTGATCCGACGGCTTTTCCCAGGCGCGCACATAGCTGTCGATTCCGACATTCACGAGTCGGTCGCTGGCCTGCGGCGATAGCAATAGATGGTCGATCCGCAAGCCGTGGTTCTTCTGCCAGGCGCCGGCCTGGTAATCCCAGAACGTGTATTGGCCGGGCTCATCGGTGACGGCGCGTAGCGCGTCGGTGAGCCCGAGGCCGAGCAGCGACTGGAAGCTCTCGCGGGTGGTGGGGCGGAACAGGGCATCGTTGACCCAGGCCGCCGGATTGTGGACGTCCCGTCCGGCCGGAATGACATTGAAATCTCCGGCCAGCACCAGCGGTTCCTCCGCCTTCATCCGTTGTCTCGAATATTCAAGAAGCCGTGACATCCATTTGAGTTTATAGGGATATTTCTCGGTCTCCGGCGGGTTGCCGTTGGGCAGATAGAGGCAGGCGACCCGCATCACACCCTGTTTGAGCGTGACTACGCCCTCCAGAAACCGGGCGTGGGCGTCTTCGTCGTCGCCGGCCAGCCCCGATTTGGTCTCCTCGAACGGCAGCTTCGAAAGTAGCGCGACACCATTGAAAGTCTTCTGGCCGTGGGTGACCACGTTGTAGCCTAGCGTCTCGATCTCCTCCCGCGGAAACGCCTCATCAACGCATTTGATTTCCTGCAGGCAGGCGATGTCAGGTGCGCAGTCCTTCAGCCAGGTCAGGAGATGATCGAGCCGCTGCCGGATCGAATTGACGTTCCACGTGGCGATACGCATCAAAAGGTTCCGGGACAAGTCACTACGAAATTTTACGCCCTGTGGCATACCATGGGCAGCAGGGCTGTGGTAACTATTTACAAATAAGACGTAAATGTCGCCATCCAGGGGCAGGGAACCGTATCGTCCCGGTCGTCGCGGACCGGCCGGCACAAAGTGTGATGAAAAAACGTAATTTGATCATTCTGGCGGGCGGACTGGGCATCGTCGCTCTCGCAGCCTTCGTGACGCGCTCGTCTTGGACGGGGGGCGGCGTCAGTGCCCAAGGACCGCAGCGCGCCCGCGTGATCTCGGTTGAACTGGCCAAGGCTGAACGCAAGCCGGTGCCGGTTGATGTCGATTCGATCGGAACGGTGACGGCGATCTCCAGCGTGGCGCTGAAATCGCGGGTCGAAACCACCATCGTCTCGGTCCATTTCGAGGATGGCGCCAAGGTCAATGAAGGCGATCTGCTGTTCACCCTCGATGCGCGCCAGGTCGACGCCCAGATCGAGCAGGCCGAAGGCACGCTCGCCAAGGACCAGGCCCAGCTCGAAGGCGCGCAGCGCGATCTCAGACGTTACAGCGACCTGATCGGCAAGGGCGCCACCACCCAGGTCAATGTCGATAACGCCAAGACCCAGGCCGATATTCTGATCGGCACCATCAAGGCCGACCAGTCCGCGCTGGACAGTCTGAAGGTCCAGAAAAGCTACACCATCATCCGCGCCCCGTTTTCGGGCCGCATCAGCGCCGCCAACGTCAAGGTTGGCAATTTCGTGCGTCCGGCCGATACCACCGCGCTCGCCGTCATCAACCAGATGGCGCCGGTTTACGTGACCTTCGCGATCCCGCAGCGCGTGCTGGTCGATCTGCGCGACGCCATGGCGGCCGGAGGCTCCAGGGTGATCGCAACCATTCCGGGCCACCAGCGCTCCGAGGACGGCAAGGTCGCGATGGTCGAGAACTCGGTCGATGCCACCACCGGCATGGTCACCGTGCGTGGTGTGATGGACAATACCAATGAAACCTTGTGGCCGGGGACGTTGGTGAACACCAAGCTCATCATTCGGACCGAGGACGCGGTAACGGTGCCGACGGCCGCCGTGCAGCGCAGCCAGAGCGGCAATTACGTCTTCATCAACAAGGACGGCAAGGCGCACGTGCAGCCCGTGAGCGTTAGCCGCACCTTCCAGGGTATTTCCGTCGTTGCCAGCGGATTGTCGGGCGGCGAGGATGTCATCGTCGACGGGCAGCTGCTGCTGTCGGAAGGCACTCCGGTCGCGCCGCGCGGACCCAAGGCGGGGGCCTGAGCGATGACGCTTTCGGAGCTTTGTATCCGTCGCCCTGTCATGACGACGCTGCTGACGGCCTCGATCATCGCGTTCGGTGTCTTCGGCTTCCGGCTGTTGCCGGTTTCAGCGCTTCCCAAGGTCGATTTCCCGACCATCGCCGTCACCGCGACCTTGCCGGGCGCCAGCGCCGACACCATGGCGGCCTCGGTGGCCGGCATCATCGAGCGTCAGCTGTCGACCATCGCCGGTATCTCGTCGATGTCGTCGAGTTCGTCGCAGGGCACAAGCGTTATCACGATCCAGTTCGATCTCAACCGCAACATCGATGCGGCTGCGCTGGACGTCCAGACGGCGCTGACGATCGCGCAGCGCCGGCTCCCGATCGAGATGACGATCCCGCCGAGTTTCCGCAAAGTAAATCCGGCGGATTTTCCGGTGCTGTTTGTAGTGTTGGGATCGGCGACGCTGCCATTGTCGGCGGTCCACGAGTACGGCGATATCACCATCGGGCAGACGTTGTCGCAAATTCCTGGCGTCGCCCAGGTCAGCATCTACGGCGCGCAAAAATTCGCCATTCGTGTCCAGGCTGACCCGGAAGCCGCCGCTGCGCGCGGGTTGTCGCTCGAGGATATCAGGACCGCGATCGCGCGGGCCAACTCCTCGACGCCCGTCGGCACGCTGAACGGACCGAAGCAGGATGTAGCACTTCAGGCCTCCGGCCAGATGGACAAGGCAATCGACTATCGCCAGGTGGTGGTCGCGTGGCGCAATGGCTCTCCGGTCAAGCTCGATGAAGTTGCCCGGATCTACGACAGCGTCGAGAACGACAAGATCGCGAGTTGGCTGAACGACGAGCGCTCCATCGTGCTGGGAATTCAGAAGCAGCCGGATGCCAATACCGTGGCGGTGGTCGATTCCCTGCTGGCGAAATTGCCGGGGCTGCGCGCGCAGATACCGCCCTCGGTGAGCATCAACGTTTTGATGGACCGCTCCATCTCGATTCGTCAGGCGGTGAGCGATGTCGAGGAAACGCTTCTGATTGCAGTTGCGTTGGTGATTTTGGTGATCTTCCTGTTCCTGCGTTCGGCGCCGGCCACGTTCATTCCCGCGCTTGCCGTTCCGATCTCATTGTTCGGCACCTGTGCCGTGATGTACGCGCTGGACTACTCGATCAATAACATGACGCTGCTGGCGCTGACCTTGTCGGTCGGCTTCGTGGTCGACGACGCCATCGTCATGCTGGAAAACATCGTGCGCCATATCGAGCATGGCATGCGGCCTTACGGGGCTGCGCTGAAGGGCGCGCGGGAAATCGGCTTTACCATCATTTCCATCACTTTCTCGCTGATCGCGGTGTTCATCCCGGTGTTGCTGATGGGCGGGATCGTCGGCCGCGTGTTCCGCGAATTCGCGGTGACGGTTTCGGTCGCGATCATCGTTTCCGGGTTCGTGTCGTTGACGTTGACGCCGATGCTGTGCGCTCGCCTGCTGAAGGGGCACGATGCAGCAAGGAAGCCGAATGTCGTGCTGCGCGTGTTCGAACGGATGTTCGATTCCTGGCTTCGCGGCTACGAGTGGGCGCTCGACCGGGTGCTGGCCGGGAAGGCGATAATGCTGCTGGTCACGCTGGCGACGCTCGGCGGCACCGTCTATCTCTACATCATCGTGCCCAAAGGGTTTTTTCCGCAAGAGGACACCGGCTTCCTGATCGGTGTGACCGAAGCTGCGAGCGACACGTCGTTCGAGGCGATGAAGGTTCGGCAGCAGGCGCTGGTGGACATTCTGAAATCGGACCCGGCGATTGATTATATCAACAGCACCGTCGGTTCGGGTGGACCAAATCCCACCGCCAATTACGGCCGCCTGTTCATCGCGTTAAGGCCGCAGAAGGCACGCGACGGCGCGGCCGTCGTGATCGGACGCTTGCGGCAAAAGGCGACCCAGATTCCGGGCATGCAGGCGTTCTTCCAGAGTATCCAGAATCTCAGCGTCGGCGGCCGGATTTCCAAGAGTCAGTATCAATACGTCCTGCAGAGCGGCGACGCCGAATCGCTCTATCGGCTGGCGCCTGAAATGCGCGACAAGATCGCCAAGGTCCCGGGGCTGCTCGACGTCACCACCGACCTCTACATCAAGAATCCGCAGATGACGATCGACGTCGATCGCGAGAAGGCCGCGGTCTACGGCATCACGGTCGACCAGGTGCGCAACCAGCTTTACAACGCCTACGGCGCCCGCCAGGTCGGCACCATCTACATGCCCTCCAACGACTACCAGATCATCCTGGAGGCGCAGCCGCAGTTTCGCGTCGATCCGTCTGATCTTTCGAAGCTCTACATGAAGACCGTAAATAACCAGACCATTCCGCTCGATGCGGTGGCGAAACTGGTGCCGACGGTGGGGCCGCTGCAGATCAACCATCAGGGTCAGCAGCCGGCGGTGACGATCTCGTTCAATCTCGCACCGAGCTATTCGCTGGGCTATGCGGTCGACCAGATCACCGCAATCGAGCAAAGCTCGAATCTTGCCGCGACCATCGCGACCGGGTTCTCCGGCACGGCGCAGGTGTTCCAGGATTCGCTGCGCGGGCAGGGCGTGCTGATCCTCGCGGCGGTATTCGCCGCATTCGTTATCCTCGGGATTCTCTACGAGAGTTTCATTCACCCGATCACGATCATTTCCGGGCTGCCGTCGGCGGGCATCGGCGCCATCCTCACCCTGATGCTGTTCAACACGGAACTCTCGGTGATCGCGATGATCGGCATCGTGATGCTTGTCGGCATCGTCAAAAAGAACGCCATTATGATGGTCGACTTCGCGCTGGAGCGCCGCCGCGTCGGCCTGAGCGCCGAACACGCCATCCGCGAAGCGGCATTGCTGCGGTTCCGGCCGATCATGATGACGACGTTCGCGGCGATTTTCGGCACGCTGCCGATTGCAATCGGTGCCGGCGCCGGAGCGGAACTGCGTCAGCCGCTCGGCATCGCCGTGGTCGGCGGTCTCTGCGTGTCGCAATTGCTGACGCTGTTCATCACGCCGGTGATCTATATTTATCTCGACCGGATCGACCGCCGCCTGAAGCGACGCCTCGAACCGCAACCCGAGGAGGTCGAGCGGCCGCATGTCGTGGCGGCGGAATGACAGGTCGATGGCGGACGGTGTCGTCCGATAGCTGGGGGCAGAAATAGTCGGCCGCGAAGTTGATTGCGGTCGCAACCTGAGCGTGCCGCTGCGTGACTGGCTTCGGCATTTTCCTGTGCACACCGCAGCCGTCATTTGACTTAAGCCTTATTTACCCCAAGTTTGAGGTATCTGAGAGGCGGCGCGTGATTCCTGTGCACGTTGTTCGTAGAACGTTCCCGCTGGCGAGATTTGTGGCGAACCTGGAATGAATTATTACTTTCGGCGCCAGCTTGCGGATTATGTCGAGTACCACCGCGATCCCTGGAATGGCGTGATGCATGTATTCGGCATCTTGTTCTTGTTCCTGGCTGCCGTTCTCCCGCTTAGCCTGTGGTCGGTGCCTGCGCTTGGTGCATATGTCACCGCGGCGACCATCATGGTGTTGCCGGTTCTGATCTACTGGCTCCTGCTCGACGCTGCGCTGGGAATGGCGATCGTTGGCGCCGCGGTTCTGCTGCTTTTAGTCGCGGCGTTGATTGTTGATCATGTGAGTGTCGCCGGTGTGTGGTCGATCGCGGCGGTGTTGATTATCGTGGGCGTGGCGTCCCAGATTGTCGGACACCGCTTGTTCGAACGCCGACAGCCGGCGCTCATGGACAACCCAACCCACTTGCTGCTCGGACCGATGTTCGTGATGGCGAAATTGTTCATTGCGCTCGGTTTCCGGCAGGACCTCGCTGTGATTGTCCAGCCAGTTCCGCACCCAGTGCTACGCGGCTCCTCGGGTTATGCGGGAGAGGGTCAGGGCGAGCCGCACCCACTTTCATGACACGGGTACTTGTCACTGGCGGCTGCGGTTATATCGGACAGCACCTGGTGTCGGCGCTGGTCGCGCGGGGTCGGCAACCCCGCGTTCTCGATCTTCGGGCTCCGACGCGCGCCCTGCCGGAGGTGCAGTATGTCGAGGGTTCGGTGCTCGATCCGGGCGCGGTGGACAGGGCGCTGACCGGCGTCGATCAGGTCTATCACCTGGCCGGGCTGCCCGGTATGTGGCTTCCCACCAAAAGCGATTTTCATGCGGTGAATTGCTACGGCACTGAGGTCGTTGTCGCGGCTGCGCGCAGACGCGGCATTGCGCGGTTCCTGCACTGCTCGACCGAATCCATTCTTTTCCGTGCTTCGGCTTCAGACGAATCCGGCGCCGAAGGCGCCCTGTCGACCGCCGATGAGATGCCGGGTCCGTATACGCGCTCGAAGATGCTGGCGGAACGGCACGCCATGCAAGCCGCGGCATCCGGTTTTCCGGTGATCATTGCCAGTCCGACCATGCCGATCGGACATCATGATCACAACCTCACCCCGCCGGCGGCGATGCTCCGGCACTTTCTGGGCGGGCGTCTTCAATTATATCTCGATTTTATCGTCAACCTGGTGGACGTGCGCGACGTCGCGACCGGCCTGATTCTCGCGATGGATCAGGGGCAAGTCGGACATCGCTACATTCTGGGCGGCGAAAGCATCCCGCTGAAGAAGGTTCTTGGGCTTCTGACTGTCATCAGCGGCCGCCGCAATCTGCACATCCCGGTTTCCGGCAGGGTCGCGGAAATGGCTACCGCCATACTCGAGTTCATCGCCGATCACGTCACGCGCCGTCCTCCCTCCGGCACCGCCGAAGGCGTGCGGATCGCATTGCGCTCCAGGGCGCTATCGAATGAAAAAGCACAGCGTGAGCTCGGCTATGCGCCCCGGCCCGTTGAGCCCGCGTTGCGGGAGACCGTTGCCTACCTTCTCGGCGCCCGGTAAAGCGATCTGAAACATGCATTATGATTCCAGCCAATTGTCTGCTTTCATCTATAGCGGGTGGCTCGCGACCTGGCCCACTCAATTGCTGGCCGCGATCTGGATTCTCTGGCTCATCAGCTGGGTGGTGGCGTCGTTCTGGTCGGGCCGAACCCAGAAACACGTGATGACGTGGGACTCGCAAGCCTACCGCCTTCCCATCCTGGCGGGCGGCATTCTGTTTACGCCCTGGATCGAGCAGTTATTGGGAGAAAAGCCGCTCTGGAGTTTTGGGAACGTCGGCATCTATGTGCTGGTGGCGCTGACGCTGGCCGGGATCTCGTTCACGTGGTGGGCGCGAATTCATCTTGGACGGTTCTGGTCGAACGCGATCACGCGCAAGGAGGGCCACCGGGTCATTGACACCGGCCCGTACGGATTTGTGCGCCACCCGATCTATACCGGGCTGATCGCAGGCATGCTGGCGACGGGTGTCGCGGTCGGAACGGTGACCGCGATATTGGGTGCGGTGCTGATTTCGCTCGGCATGTGGCAGAAGGCCCGAATGGAAGAGGGCTTCCTCACCAACGAGCTCGGCGCGGAGGCATACGGAGCCTACCGCCGGCGCGTTCCGATGATCGTACCGTTCATGCCGCCGCGCTGACGTCGGGTTGACGGGCGGCCGATCACCGTTTCGGCGCTGCCTGCTGGGAAACCGCCGCCTGCGGCGCGAGATGGCGCGGAATAATAACGCGCTGGCCGGGCACCAGCGGTACGCTGTCAGGCTCCCGATTGATCTGGGTCAGCGACCACAGCGGCAGGTGGCGAAGGGCGGCGAGCTTCTGCAGCGTATCGCCAGGACGCGCCACCACCGGCACGCCGCTGTCCCACAATTCGACTGCGGTATTGGGGGGGACGACATAGCGAAGCGGCACGGCCTCGCCTTCGGCTTTCGCGGGCGTGGTCGCCAGCTGCACGATCATGTTGACCAGCTGCTCGTGGACAGAATCCATCTTGTCGATATTGATGTGCGTGACTTCGTCGTGCTTTGCGAGATCGAAGCTGGCGTAGTGGCCTTGGTAGCCTTGCATCGGCCGCACGTCGCCGCCGCCCAGGATGTTGTCCGACAGGAAAATATTGATGTAACGCTCGACATTGAGCGGGACGCTCGGGCTGGCATGAGCCGGATCGACGGTCACAACCAGGTTGACCCTGATGTTCTCATCCTGGAGTTTTTCGGCGATTTTCAGCGCGCAGAGCCCGCCCATCGAATGCCCGATGAGGATGATCGGCGCGGGATCGTCGCGGTACTCGCGAATAGCGCGATCGGCAATCAGGCTGCAAATCGTGAACTCGTAAACATCGGCTTTGATGCCGGCCTGTTCGAGCCGTTCGGTCAGGCGATCCATGCCGCGCGAAAAGATCGGCCCCAGCGCGCCGCGGAACAGATAGGCGCGCCCGTGCGGCTGCGTCGCGGGCTGGCCGGCGGCCAGCGGCGGTGCGACCGTTTCCGCAGCGGTGTCGTTCGACGCCGCGATCTGGCCCGCCGCTGCCGGATCGAAGCCACCATCCAGGAGGCCGGCGCAAAGCATCGCCGCGATCACAACTAACCCAACTCGCACCGGACTGCCCATGCACTTCCTGTTTTTGCCTTCGGCGAACGGTTAAGCGAGACATCTTCGGTGCCGGTGGATGAGGTCAGCAGAGCCATCGCCGAAAGTGCGCCATTCGCCACACCACGACCCGTATCCTTGATGAATTGGCAGAATTTGAGGCGCGCGCTTATGCAAGCCCCGGAGACGGGGGCTTGCTTGCGGAAGCTTGTTGGCTTGTTTAGTTGCGGGCGGCGGCAGCCCTTGCCGGTCCGGGGCCCTGCGTCACTGACACCGTTGCCGGGCGCCCGAACACCGCAGCGTCGATGGCGCCGATCACCTTCTGCTGCACGATCTCGTTCTTGTCGATCGACAGGTGTCCGACGCCGGGCACCCGCTGCACGTCGACATTCTCCAGCGCGCCGCGGAAGTCCTTGGTCCGCGTGACGGGTTCGCCGGGGCCGCTGGCGACGTAGAAATTGATGTAGCGTTCGGCATGGCCCGCCAGCTTGGTGCGGAACACCGAGTCGAGACCGATCGCGAGCTTGACCGGGACGCCAAGCTGATCAAGTTTCGCTACCATATCAGGCAGCGCCGTCGCGCCCGAGGAGTGCCCGACCAGAATAATGGTCCGCACCCTTCCACTTCTGTATTCCGCGGCCGCGTCGTCTGCGAGCGAAGACCAGGAGACAAAATTGGCGACGGTGACGGGGATGCCCTGCCGTTCCAGCCTGGCCGCGATAGTATCGAGACCAAGAGAGAAGATATTGAGCACGCCACGGAGCAGATAGACGTGAGCGCCCGATGCGGTCGGCGTCGCATTCGCCGTGCCGGCTCCGATTGGAAGCACCAGCAGCAGCGCTATCGCCACCGCTTGCAGGGGACGAAAGCAAGCTCGACGCAGCAACGAAAGTCCGTCGATGCATCCTGCGTAGCCGCGATATGGCTTCATGGGTCCCCCCTCGAAAGGCGTAGTGTAGCGCAGCCGAAACCTAGACTTGGCATGCTCGCATCTGCAACAACGCGTGGTAGCGCTGGGCATTTTATCTGCAATGCGTGTCACGCAAGCAACACCATCGACCATTTCAAAGTTCCATTTATGCTTGCGCGCGAAATTCCACGCCGCCCAATTCTACACACACTGACTTTAAAGCCGAGTCTCGCTTTAAAGCCGAGTCTCCCCTTGAAAGTGTCAGATCGAAAAACTGGTGCCGCAGCCGCAGGACGCGGTGGCGTTCGGGTTGACCACCCGGAACGACGCGCCGATCAGGTCGTCGACGAAATCGACCTCGGACCCCGCCAGAAACGGCACCGAGGCCGGGTCGACCAGCACCACGGCGCTGTCGCGCGAGATCACGAGGTCGTCTTCGGCCTGCGCGCGCTCGACGTCGAACTTGTACTGAAAGCCCGAGCAGCCGCCGCCCTCGACGCTGATCCGCAGCATGGCGCCGTCGCCCTCGGTCTTGAGGATCTCGCCGATGCGGCGGGCCGCCCGCTCGCTGATAGTGACGGCTGTGGTCATGTCAGAACTCTCCGGTCGCAGGCATCCATAGGCAAATGATTTGGTATCCGGCGCTTAGCATAGTTAAGTACGCCGGACCCTGGAATCAAACCTTTAGGGGGATCAATACACCTTGTCGGTCGGAATGGCTGCTCCTCGCTCGGTCTATGCCTGCGACCCCGGCCGCAGCCGCGGGCGGCTGTTCGCCGAGCCCCCGAGCAAGACCCGCAGCCCGTTCCGGCGCGATTGCGACCGGGTGATCCATTCCACCGCATTTCGCCGCTTAAAGTACAAAACCCAGGTATTCGTGTTCCATGAGGGCGATCATTACCGCACCCGGCTGACCCACTCGCTCGAAGTGGCGCAAATCGCCCGTGCGCTGGCCCGGCAGCTTGGCCTCGACGAGGATCTGACGGAAGCGCTGGCGCTGGCGCACGACCTCGGCCATCCGCCGTTCGGCCATGCCGGCGAGCGGGCGCTGGATAGCTGCCTGCGGGCCCATGGCGGGTTCGACCACAATGCACAGACCTTGCGTGTGGTCACCTCGCTGGAGCATCGCTATCCCGAATTCGACGGGCTCAATCTGACCTGGGAAACGCTCGAGGGCATCGTCAAGCACAACGGGCCGCTGACCGAGCGAAGCGGGAAGCCGGCCGGGCACGGCATTCCCGCGGGCATATCCGACTACGTCGCGACCAACGATCTGGAGCTCTGGAGTTTCGCGTCGCTGGAGGCGCAGGTCGCCGCGATCGCCGACGATATCGCCTATGACGCCCACGACATCGACGACGGCCTGCGGGCCGGGCTGTTCACGGTCGACGACCTCAAGATCATGCCGCTGACGGCACAAATGATCGCCGCCATCACTGGGCGCTATCCCGATCTCGATGACGACAGGCGCGGCGCGGAACTGGTGCGTGAGTTGATCTCGTATCTGATCGGCGCGGTCCTCTCCGAAGCGCGCGGTCGCCTGGAAGCATCGAAGCCGAAATCCGTCGATGATGTCCGCCACCATGGCGAGGCGCTGATCTCGTTTTCTCCGCCCGTGGCGCAGGCGGAAGCCGGCATCAAATCATTCCTGAAAGAGCGGATGTACCGGCATTCGCGGGTGATGGGAGTTATGGGTGACGCCGAACAGATCGTGTTCGATCTGTTCGCGCACTACCAGAAAACGCCGGGCGATCTGCCGCCGGAGTGGCTACCGCCCGGCTGCGAGACCGAGTCCGATACCGAGCGGGCGCGCCGGATCGGCAACTTCATCGCCGGAATGACCGACCGCTTCGCGCTGACCGAACATCAGCGGCTTTTTGACTCGACCCCGGATTTGCGTTAGGCGGCGGCCTTATCCCGCAAAAGCAGGCGCCAATGGCGAAGAATACTTCAAAGAGGTCCAAGAAAACGGCGATGAAAGCCGCCGTGAAAAACAAGCTCGCCAAGAAGGAGCCGGCCAAAAAATCGCCCAGAAAGCCGGCCGAAAAATCGCGCAGGAAACAAGCGAGGAAACAAGCGAAAAAATCGGCCAAAAAGACAGTCAAGAAAGCAAAATCCGGCACGCTCCCGGCAAAGCGCGCCGCGAAGGGCGGCATCAAGCGACCGCCCGCGAAATCGAAGGCGTCTCCGACATCGTCCGCCAAGACGGCGATCGCGCCTGCTGTTGAGGAGGCAGACAGCAAGAAGAAGACTCTCTCAAAAACCGAGACCATCGCGAAGACGAACAAGCCCGCCAGAGAGGACGTTAAGCCATCCGCGAAAGAAACCGGGGACGGCGAGGCCAGCAAACCTGCCGCCAGCCCGAGACCCGCGGTCGAATCTGCGCCATCGCCGCATCTTTTTGCCAACCTGCTGGGGCGCGTCCATGCGGCTTGCCGCGCGCTAGCAGCCGAAGCCGGTTGGCCCGCGGGTGTCGACCTGTCGCGTGTCGTGGTCGAGCCCCCGCGCGATGCCGCTCACGGCGATATAGCGACCAACGCCGCGATGGTTTTGGCAAAAGAGGCGAGGATAAAGCCGCGCGATCTCGCCGAGCAGATCGCGGCCAAATTGCGCGCCGACGAATTCATTGCTTCCGTCGATGTCGCCGGTCCTGGCTTCATCAACCTGACCCTGAAGGCATCGGTATGGTCGGACGCGCTGCGTATCGTGCTGCGCGCCGGCGATGCCTATGGGCGAAGCGAGACGGGGGCCGCCGAAAAGGTCAATGTCGAATATGTTTCGGCCAATCCGACCGGGCCGATGCATGTCGGCCATTGCCGCGGCGCGGTGTTCGGCGATGCCTTGTGCAGCCTGCTTCAGTTCGCCGGCTTCGATGTCACCCGCGAATATTACATCAACGATGCCGGCGCGCAGGTCGATGTGCTCGCCCGCTCCGCATTCCTGCGCTATCGCGAGGCGCTCGGCGAGGAAATCGGCGAGATTCCGGAAGGGCTTTATCCCGGCGATTATCTCAAGCCGGTGGGGCGGGCGCTGGCCACTGAATACGGCGAGAGGCTGCTCGTCATGCCGGAGCCGCAATGGTTGCCGACCGTGCGTGCCAGGGCCATCGCGATGATGATGGAGATGATCAAGGGCGATCTCGCTGCGCTCAATATCAGCCACGACGTGTTTTTTTCGGAGCGGTCGCTGATCGAAACCGGAAACAACCGCGTCGCCGAGACCATCGACTATCTCCGGTCCAAAGGCGACATTTATGAAGGCCGTCTGCCGCCGCCCAAGGGTGGATCGATCGAGGACTACGAAGATCGCGACCAGACGCTGTTCCGTGCCACCGCGTTCGGCGACGATGTCGATCGACCGCTGATCAAGTCCGATGGTTCCTACACGTACTTTGCTTCCGATATCGCCAATCACAAGAACAAGTTCGACCGCGGCTTTCATAATCTCGTCGATGTCTTCGGCGCCGATCACGGCGGCTACGTCAAGCGCATGCAGGCGGCGGTCGAGGCCGTTTCGTCAGGCAAGGCCACGCTGGATGTAAAGATCGTGCAGCTCGTCAGGCTGTTGCGCAACGGCGAGCCGGTGAAGATGTCGAAACGCTCCGGCGATTTCGTCACCTTGCGCGAGGTGGTCGACGAGGTCGGCAAGGATGCCGTCCGCTTCATGATGCTGTTCCGCAAGAACGACGCGGTGCTGGATTTCGACCTTGCCAAGGTGATCGAGCAGTCCAGGGACAACGCGGTGTTCTACGTACAGTACGGTCATGCCCGCGGCCACTCGGTGTTCCGCAACGCCCGCGAGGTGGTCCCGGACCTGCCTGAGGAGGCGGGCGCCCGGGCGGCGTTCCTTGAGGGGGCGGCGGTGGAGCGGCTGACCGACCCAGCGGAGCTGGACCTGCTGCGCCGGCTGGCGGCCTATCCCCGGCTGATCGAGGCCGCCGCGATGGCGCATGAACCACACCGAATCGCCTTTTACCTGTATGATCTTGCCAGCGAATTTCACGCGTTATGGACCCGGGGGCGGGATTTGCCCTATTTACGCTTCATTATGAATAATGATGCAGAAATCACAAAGGCGCGGCTGGCCTTGGTCCAGGGCGTCGTCTCGGTGCTGGCATCAGGGCTCGCCGTTCTCGGCGTCGACGCCCCGACCGAGATGCGATAAGGCTAGGCGAAGGCCGCTCACACGGGGACCGTGAGGGTATCTGGCAGGCGCCAGTTCGTTTGTAAGAGTGGAGCTGGCGGCACTCCCGAAGGGGACGCATCATCACGATGACTGATCGATATCAGGACAGGCCGTTTCCGGCCGACGACGATTACAATCGCCGCGATAACCGGCATGCGCAGGCAAAAGCGGAGAGCGATCCGCTGGCTGAACTGGCGCGGCTGATCGGTCAGACTGATCCGGTCGCTAGCATGGGCCGGGCCAATCATCAGCTGCAGCCGCGTGGCGGCGAGCGCGAACAGCCGCAACATCAGCAACCGGCTGCCTCGGGTGATATTCCCGCCGCGGGACCGCCGCCGTGGATGCAGCGCGCCAACCGACAGGAAATCGCGCCGCCGCCGCAGCAGGATTATGCCGGTCAGGATGACCCGGCTGAAAACCACACGAGCACGGTACATCCGCTGCATCGCTACGCGTCCGCGCGCCCGGCGCCGGAGCCGAGCTATCACGAGGCGCCGCCATTCGCCGAAACCGACCACGAGCCCGATCAGGAGCCCGATCCGTCGCGCTATGATGAGGCGCTGTATGGCCCGCTCGAGACTGGCGAGCAGGAGCCGCAGTACGACCAAGCTTACTCGGACGACCCTTACGGCTATCAGGATGGCTATGACGATGAGCCTGAGGAACAGGTCCGCAGGCGCGGCGGCGGCATGATGACGGTCGCCATCGTTCTTGCGCTGGCGGTGGTGGGGACGGGCGCGGCCTTTGCCTATCGCACCTATGTCAGCGCGCCCCGTACTGGCGAGCCGCCGATCATCCGGGCCGACGCAGGTCCAACCAAGATCGTGCCGGCGCCTGCCGACGGCATGGCCAAGCTGCCGGACCGCAT
>Ga0137364_10000580_pt1 | contig 15271 bp, 17 predicted proteins | sample SagtaG_10_FD_104798 | JGI IMG/M metagenome (GOLD analysis project Ga0137364, IMG submission 104798) | Vadose zone soil microbial communities from Sagehorn Ranch, Mendocino, California, USA - Sage1_L_20_16 metaG | ecosystem: Environmental > Terrestrial > Soil > Vadose zone | place: USA... | reverse complement strand
CTCCTTGGTGAGCTAATGGTTCGGCGCAATGTCCCAACCAAAATAAACTTCTACACTGACAATCTTGTTGTTCTTAATTCGTAGGACTTCTGTGTTGCGACCCTTCTCTCCATTCGGCTTGATCATTTCATAGGTCACAACGACTTCATCGTCGTGTTCTATCAACCGCAAAAATTTGAATTGTTGACCCTGACCGGCTACGGGCCAGCATCTCGCGAAATATCCAGCACGATCCAGCCCCACGTCGAGCGGACTTGAGAAAGTAAAATCCTCAGCAAGATGCTGCTCAAAAAATTTCCGATCACCCTTTGCAAAAGCTTCATACGATCGTTGTGCCAAGCGGCGTGGACTGGTCTTCGGCATAAGCTTGTTAAGTCCGCTTTTCCGCTATCCGTGCTTTGATCAGTTTTTTCACCAGTGCCGGCGGCAAAGGGTTATCAGGTGAGAAGCGAATGGTCCCCTTGCTAACCTGAAAACTTTTTAGATCATCGCGAAAATCTTGCAGCGTAGTGGAACTACCTGGATAGAACGAGCAGTGATTCGCCCATGCGCCGAAGAAAACCAGCGATCGTCCATTCAGGCGAAACGCAGGAATTCCATAACTGATGCACTCCTCAACCTTGGGCGCTAATGCGTGGATGGTGTTGCGAAGTTTCTCCAGCGCGACCTGTTGATCCGCGCTTACGCCCGCGAGATATTCGTCAATTGTTCTCGGTTTTCGTCTCCCCGACGCCATATATAGATTCGAAAGGATCATTCCCCTGTGTAAGCGGCCTTCAATTTGCTGATGTCGATCTTCTGCATTTGCATCATCGCATTCATCACTCGTTCGGACTTTTTCGGGTCTTTGTCGTGCAACATCTCAATTAACACGGTGGGCGTGACCTGCCAGGACAAACCGAACTTGTCCTTCAGCCAGCCGCACGCTGATTCCTCGCCACCCTCCGCGGTGAGTTTCTGCCAGAAATAATCCACTTCGTCCTGAGTCTCGCAGTACACGACGAACGACACTGATTCGTTAAATTTAAATTGCGGCCCGCCGTTGAGTGCCGTGAACTTCTGACCTTCGACCTCAAACTCGATGGTCAGCACCGATCCCACCGGTCGCTCACTGGCTTTTGCCGCCTCTCCGCTGTAGCGAAGGATTCTTCCGATCTTCGAATTCTTAAAAATGGAGGCATAAAATTTCACTGCCTCCTCGGCTTGATCATCAAACCACAAGAATGGCGTTATTTTTGGCATCTTGTTCTCTCCCTATCTCATTCTAAGACGAACGAACGAAATCGCTCATGAAAATTTTTGCGACTAAGTCGCGCGAATCGTCAGCAATTGGTTAAATGCTCTAAACTTTTGATGTCTGCGACCACTTCGGACAAATCGGTATTTAGCTGATGTCCGCGCCCATCGAGGGTTCGTATGGTCGCATGTGGTAATTTCTTTTCGTAGAGTGCGAGGTGCGCAAATGGCGCAACTTCGTCGTCGCGGCTGTGGTAAAAGAAGATTGGGAGTCCGTTCGGCAACTTTAACGCGAAATCCTCCGGTAACACCACTGCCTCGTATCCCTCATATCGCCAGCCGTCGCCACCCCAATACGGGGTCGCAATGAGAAACAGACCCGTAACTCTCGTTTCAATCTTTTCTTCGGAAAGGTATTTCAGGAGAAAGGAGCCACCTAAAGAATGTCCTACTAAAATTACCCTTTCCGTCACCGCAGCCAGCTCCTTTCTGATTTTCGGTTTCCAACGCTGATAATCAGGATCATTCTCTTTCGGCATTTGTGGGTAACGCACTTCATATGTGCTACCCAAGTGCTGCCGCAAAGACGCCACCAGTTTTCCATCTTCATTGTGCGCTCCCGATCCGCCTCCCTGGATGAATAGTATTTGCAGCCTCATTTCATTCAGCCTGTTCGCGCATTTCAGAAGACACTAATTGCACTAATTCCCACGAACGGGAGAACACTGAAATAAATTCGTGTCAGTTCGTGAAATTCGTGTCCCTATTCTGTTGTTGGTAGCGGCGGGTATTGTTCGAATTTCGGAATTGACGAATCCATTTGGTCCCACGGTTGAGCGTCCGAAACAAAAATATCCATCTGCGGCTGAAACCAACTTGGGTCATCGAGGCTGCCAGCCAAGACTCCTATAAAGGGCGATTCTGCTCCTTCAAATTCACCCCCCGTAACTCGGGACCCGCATTCAGGACAAAAACCGCGTTTGTGCTTCCCTCGCCTAATGCTGGGTGTGAAATGGTAACGCAATGTTCCCTGCGTGAATCGGAACGACTCTCGAGGCACCAACAGCCCGGGAGCGAATCCGCTACCAGTCCCCTGCTGGCAATCGCGACAATGACACTTAAACATCATAATCGGCTCAGCGGCGATTTCGTAACGAATCGCGCCGCAAGAGCAGCCACCACTAAAAGGTATTTTCATAGTTTCCTTGATTTCTGATTTTGTTTCGGATGTACGACGAATGAAGCGCGTGACTCAGGACAACTTTCTGTCTGACAGTACAAAGGACCTATCATTCTCTCGGTCCCAGGAACAAGCCGCCGTTGACCTCTAAAGTCTGGCCGGTAATCCATCGCCCATCGTCTGAGGCTAGGAACGCGACTGCGTCAGCAATGTCGGTTGGACGTCCGGGACGCCCGAGCGCTGTCATTCTCGTAACACGCTCGACTGCTTTCACGTCTTTGTCCCGAATAGAAGGATTCATGTCTGTGTCGGTAATGCCGGGAGAAATTGTGTTCACGGTAATGTTGCAAGAACCTAACGAGTTCGCCAACGATCGGCTCAGCACGTTGAGCGCACCCTTCGTCATCGAATAAACAGTCGCCGGTGTTGCAAACCAGGTGACTCCCGAGGAAATGTTGATGATCCGTCCGCCGTCCGTCATAAGCGGAATCGCGCGCTGAGTGATGAAGAAGGGTGCACGCACGTTGATCGCGAAAATGCGGTCGAATTCCTCAGGGGTCGTTTGATCAAGCGCTATCTGAGGAGCTACAGCTGCGTTGTTTACCAGGATGTCCAACTGAGGACCGGTTAACCCTTTCTCGAGTTTGCTGAATAGCGTCTCGATGTCTCCGTCCACACCAAGCTCCGCCTTCACGAGGAATGCTTGCCCGCCCGTCTGTTCAATCGCCTTCAGTGTCTCGTTAGCGGCTGCGTCGTTGCCGCCGTAATGGATGGCAATCATAGCACCGTCGAGCGCCAATCGTAGCGCAATCGCGCGACCGATCCCACGGGAGGCTCCCGTCACCAAAGCGGTTTTCCCTTGAAGTGAGTATTGCATGGTTCATCTCCTTAAAGTTTGCTGCGTTTGGCTGTTTTCCCTACCGAGCCGGCACGACGGCGAGGGAAATCGTCGCGAACGGACCGAGGCCCATTCCAATGATTTGAAATCGAATGAAATCTCCCACTGCTTCCACCAATTGGGCGCGCTCGAGTCCGCCGCAATCCACACCGATGAAGCCGAGCTCCTCAGCCAACTCATTCACCACCGATTTCGCCTGTTCGTCGTCGGAGCACAGAAAGACAGAGACATGGCGATGCGCCAGCTGATCTCGGCCGAGTTCGATCACCTGAGAGGCCATCGTGTTAAAAGCTTTGACCACCCGCGCTCCGGGCGCGTCTGCGGCGAGCCGTTCGGCGTGCGAGGGAATAGGTGTCGTGAAATGAATACCGGGGCGATTTTTCGGATCGGGAATATCGAGCCCGAGTATCGCGCTGTTGTTACAATCGATCACGATCTTGCCGGAGAGCGCCTGCGGTTCTTTCAGCAGCTGTGAAGGAAAGTAATCGCGAACAGTATAAAGGACCACCTCTCCAAATGCTGCGGCGGCGTCAAAGTCGCCCGCCTGCGTGGAGACGGAACCATCAGCCGCGATAGCTTTTGCCTTTTTCAGGTCTCGGGACCCGAATAACACCTCGTGACCAGCGCGCGCCCAGCGCAGGCCCAGTGCCTGTCCCATGTTTCCTGTGCCGACGATTCCGATTCTCATTCCACTATGGCTTCCTCGAGTGCGTACCCGACTCGATGGCCGCCCCCACCTTCTTCAATGTTTCAGTCGATACGACAGCGTACGCAAAATGGTCGACCAACTCGATGATCGCGTCTCGCGGGCCCAACTTCCAATTATCGCTACCATAAAAAGCGTCTTCGGATTTCTCTCTGTCTTCCAAACTTTTGAACCGGCGAATGACGTAATAGCTGTTTGCGTCGTGCAGTGAGGGTCCATAAGCGACCAAGTCAAAATTCCACTTTTTCAAAAGCGGCACCGACTGAGCTTCGTACACTTTATGAAATTCACCTCTTCTGCCAGGCTTGATATCGAGCGTGAGAATCTCGAAGACTTCCTGTGATGCGGTAGGACTAGCCATGGCTTCGATTTTTTCCTCTGTACCTGTTTCGTGTTCCGTTTGAGCGAACAGGGTGACGGTCACTACGCTCAGGGCAATCAATGTCGCCGCTGCAAACAATAAGGAACGTCGATGATTGTGCATTTTGAAAAGTTACAGGAAATGGATTGCATCATTTCGCCTCAGCATCCGGCTCGATGATTCCAAATACGTTTCCAGCCGGATCCTCCGCGTAAGCAAGCCAGCCGATTTTCGGGATCGCCATTTTTGGCACGCAGATTTTTCCGCCGCGCTGCTCAATGATCTTAATCGTTCGATCTAGCGATTCGACCGCGACCGTGTTTAGCGTCCCAGAGCTTTGTCCTTCCCGTGGACGCGTGATTCCGCCGTTAATTCCCGGATCCTTGTCATCACCGGTTGTGATCAGCCAATACTCGATTGGGCCGCCTTCGAATTTGTTGAACTTCCAGCCGAATACGTCCTGGTAGAATGGCTGCACCGCTTCCGGATCATCCGTGTAAATTTCAAAATGAGTTACGCGATTCATCACCTTCTCCTTCTCTTGTATGGTGCCTAGTATTCGTCGTGGCGCCGGACCCACTCCATCGTGAAATCGAGGTGATCCTCGTCACGACCTTTGGGGACGAGATCGAGAAAGTTGTAAGTCCCAATAAGAATATCGAGTCCGCGACCGTAGGTTGAGTAAGTGTGAAACACATCGCCATTTTCATCTTTGCAAAAAACGCTTAGTCCCGGCATCTCCTCGTTCGCCCATTTCTGCTTCTCGTAGTTGTAATACATTCTGTCTTTCGCTTTTTCTTCTTCTGTGGCCGAAACGTGATAGTCGAAGTTGAAATCGTTGCCGTGCGACGAAGCCCATTTAAAACGCCACCCCATGCGCCGCTTGAACGATTCGATCTCCGATAACGGCGCCCGCGAAATAACAGCGAAAGCCACGTCGCGATGCGGAAGATGCCAGTTGGCGCCGTCAAAATGGTCGGCCAAATACGAACAGCTCTTGCAGCCCTCCTCCCATCCTGGACCGAGCATGAAATGATAGACGATCAATTGACTATGGCCATCGAACAGATCGGCAAGAGTTTCCTTCCCGTTCGGTCCGTCGAAAACATATTCTTTGTCAATTTTAACCCACGGCAGTTCTCGGCGGTGGCGGGTGACTTCATCGCGCAACCGCGTTAGTTCCTTTTCACGGGTCAGAAGATCCTTACGCGCAACTAGCCATTCAGCTTCTGACACTACTTTCGCAGGATTGATTTCGCTCTTGTCTGTTTCCAGCGCTAATTCCTCGGTTTTCATTTGTCTTGTTTCGTTTGTTTGATGATTTCGGTCGGGTCGAAAAAAGAATCTTTTCACGGTCGATATACATACAGGGCACATGGATTGTCAGTTCAACTTCAATAAATACGACGAACCAAGCAGCACGTTTAGGACACGTTGTTCAATATCCAGTCAACAACGATCAAATAAGACCACTTTGATTATCTACCATCTTGTGAATCGAAAGAACGGCCTGAGGGCAGGTCGTCTCCAACGTTAATCGTCGATGCCGTGAGATGGAGCCGGACACCCTCGGCCCGGACGTGCTTAACCCAGACCTTGAATTTCGTGATAGATCCGAAGCCCGTTTACGGGCGCATATCCAGTCCGTTGGAGTGTGCCGGAGTGCATCGCGGCAAACAATTATCGCGAAGTGAAAGGGATTGAACCTTTCAGTTTGTGCGAGTTGCGAGGAGCGTCGGTGTCAGACTTCTACGAACTGCGCTTCCTTCCGCAGATCTGCCGCAATGGGGCATTCGCCCGCCACGGGTCTGACTTCCACGCGAATACCGTACGGCAGACCTGGGCATTCCTTCGCGATGGCAATCGCTTCATCGATCGTGGCTACGTCGAGAAGGAAATAACCGCCAATTGCCTCCTTGGATTCGGCGAACGGACCATCGGAGACGACACGGTCCTTCCCCGAAACGATTTTCCCTTCGCGTTCCAGTGGGTTTCCCGCCACCGCTTTGCCTTCTTCGGTCAGGCGCTTGAACCACGCCATCCAATTGTCTGTGACTTTTTGAAGCTCTTCGGGCGAAAGCCCTTTGCGCAGGTCAGTGCCGCGAAATAGCAACATAAATCCGTTTTGATTTTGGTTTTGTGTACTCATGTTCCGTGTTGTTGGGTTGTTCGTTGTTGGTTGAGAATTTTGGTTACTTCGATAATACGACGAAAAAGCGTGCGAGTTTGGGACAATTATTTTGCATTCGCATCGCTCTCCCAGAGTCCAAAGGCATTGCCCTCGGTATCCTGGCACACAGCAAAGTAGCCCATCTGTGGCACAGCTGTCTTCGACATGCAGATTTTTCCACCGAGTTTCTCGATCTTTTTGGAGAACTCGGCGACTGAGTCTACGCTGACGTAGTTCGTAATTGGCTCTTGCGGTCGGTTGCGCTTCTTGAGCGCGCCGTCGGGTGTATCGTCCGCGCCGCCAGTGTCGATGTGCGAATAATCGCCACCTCCGGGAAATGGATTGATGTTCCAGCCAAACAAATTGCCATAAAACGCCTTGGCGCGTTCGGGATCGTCGGCCGGGATTTCAAACCAAACGATGCTTGCTGCTTGTTTCTTATCTGACTTGCTCATGTTTTTCCTTTCTATTGATGTTTGATTTTCAGGGATACAACGAATGACCCAGACGCTTCAGGACAAAAATTTTCTACAATCCATACTCTCTTGTCATTCTGAGCGAAGCGGGGAATCTCGGATCATTTTCTGAATCGCTCTTGCGAAAACAAATCAGAGATCTTTTGCATCGCTCAACATGACAGCGCCGTTAAGAGGTGCCTAGGTTAAGAGCTTGCGGTGATCGCGTCCCAGTCCATCTCCGTGCTATGCCACACCTGAATAGTTGGCTATTATTTGGGTTCCTCGGCAACTTTGAGAACAATCTTGCCGCGCGTGTGACCAGTCGCGATTTGTTCTTGGGCTTTACTTGCTTCAGAAAGCGGGAACGTGTGCGACACAATCACTTTGATTTTCTTCTGGTCGATTAACTTGCCGATCTCGGCGAGCTCGTCCGCATTAGGCTCCACACTGATGAATGTGCCGCGAATCCCGTGTTTCTCGAGTTCAGCCGGCTCTGGGCGCGGGACAATCGACACAATGAATCCGCCTTTCTTCACCACTCCGTAGGAGCGCTTCAGCGTATCCTCGCCGAGCGGATCAAGCACAACATCGACATCCTTTACGATATCCTCGAACTTTTGTTTCGTATAATCGATCGTCACATCTGCGCCTAGTTCTTTGAGCAATTCCTGGTTTTGCGTCGACGCGGTGGCGATCACCTTCGCCCCGCGCACCTTGGCGATCTGAATGGCAAACGTTGCGACGCCACCCGATCCGCCGTGAATGAGCACGGTCTGACCCGCGCTGAGTTTCGCGGTGTCGATTAAGGCCTGCCATGCAACTAATGCGACGATCGGCACTGCGGCGGCCTCGAGGAAAGTGAGCGACTGGGGCTTGGGTGACGCTTCCCGTTCGGTTGCGACGATATATTCAGCATAACCGCCACCAGCTTTCAGATCGGTATATGCAAATACTGAATCACCGTTCTTGAACTTCGTGATCTTCGAGCCCGACTTCTCCACCACGCCAGCGATATCGGACCCCGGAGTGAAAGGTAGCTTTGTCCCGAAAACCTTCGCAAACTTACCCGCGCGAATAGACGCATCGACGCCATTTACCCCCGCCGCGATCACTCGAATGAGAATCTCGTCATCCTTTGGCTCGGGCCGTTGGATTTCTTCGTACTTCAATACCTCAGGGCCACCGTACTCATGCACGACAATTGCTGCTTGTTTCTTCATGTTTTCCCTTTCTGTTGATGTGATTTTTGGGATACGACGAATCATCAATCCGACTTGGAACAAAGTTTTCCGACTAGGTCGTCTGGTCGTCGGCGCAGCGCTGCAATCGTTTTAAAAGGAACGCTCGTTCCGACTTTGTTTCTGCCAGTTCAAATGATTTACGGAATTGTTCAGCAGCGGTTTGCAGATTGCCGGACTGCATTTCGAACTCGCCGAGCACCGCGTATAGCAGGTAATACGAACTCAGTTTTTTGAGGCCTCGAACGTCTCGCACCGCTTGCAGGCCCGCTTTTGGGCCACGGATGTTTGCGATAGCCACTGCGCGATTGAGAGCCACAACCGGCGACTGATCGAATTCAATTAACCGGTCGTAAAGCGACAGAATCTTGTGCCAGTCGGTAGACTCGTAGTCCTTAGCTGCACAGTGACAGGCAGCGATTCCCGCCTGCAGATGATATTCACTGAGCTCGTCACCCGCTGCCGATTGCGCAAAGTGAATCATTCCGCGCGCAATCATTGATTTGTCCCAGCGTATTCGATCCTGTTCTCGCAGGCGCAACAGATTGCCTTCGCTGTCCAGTCGCGTTGGATTGCGAGCCGCAGTCAAGAGCATCAACGCCAGCAGCGCGTGCGTTTTGGGTTGATCCCCGGCCGGATGTGCCACCAATAACTCCGCGAGGCGAATCGCTTCTGCGCACAGCTCTTCGCGAACAAGATTTTCCCCACTCGACGCTTTGTAGCCTTCGTTGAACAGGAGGTAAAGCGATTGCAAAACACTATCCAGTCGCTGCCCCAATTCTCTGCCTGCGGGAATTTCAAACGGGATTCGTGCCTGATTGATTTTCTGTTTTGCCCTGGTCAGTCGCTTGGCGATTGCGGCTTCTGTTGTTAGAAATGCATGGCCTATCTCCACGACACTAAAGCCGCATAGTGTCTTCAACGTGAGCGCGACCTGCGCCTCCGCTGGAATGGCCGGGTGACAACAAACGAACATCAATCGCAAACGATCATCACTAATTTCGCCTTCTGAAAAAATCGCTTCGTTCGGCGCGGCGCCGTCGCGATCCACCAGATGAATAATCTCTGCCTGTTTGTTTTGAAATACTTTGCGCCGTCGAACTACGTCGAGCGCGAGATTGCGCGAAGCGCGCATGATCCAGGCTGATGGATTCTTTGGAACTCCATAGAATGGCCAGGTCTGCAACGCCCGCACCAACGCTTCCTGCACGACGTCTTCGGCAAGATTCAGATGTTCGATGCCAAAGATTCTCGTGAGAGTGGCAACCATCTTCGCCCCCTCGTGGCGAAAAAGATGTTCCACTATGCCGGATACTTCTGATGGTGCTTGAGGAGTACTTTTCAAAGCGAGGCCGCCATGGGGAGAGTTTCGTAAAACTCGCGTTCTCCTACCGCGCCATTCGAGCGGAGCGAGGAACCTCGCAGTCACAGCGTGCGTCACGCAAATTACACCAAACACCGCACACATCGAGTGCTCGGCTGCATTTTCGTCCAATAAGCGTGATCTTTCGTGGTTTGAGAGGTCCCTCGCTTCGCTCGGGATGACCTCGCCACCCTTAGATCCGTTCTTCTTCCAAGTCGTACACGTCGAACCAGTGATGTACGACCCGGTTACGCGGAATGAACCGCTGAATGTAATCCTCCATATATTCCTGGAGTTCCAGCGGCAAATCGCTCAGGTGCAGATCACGTTCTTTGTTGTTCCACGCAATGATTTCGCCGCGCGGACGCTTTTTAGCGTGCTCGCCTATCCACTCGGCAATCTCATCGTCGGTCGCGCCAGTGGCAACGAACGAGCGAAAGTCGTCATAATCAATTTCGGCAAATTTCAGCCACCGTTGATCGAGCGGACAGTTGGAATGGTACTCCCCTTCCCAGCCTACAAGCACTGCGCGACATTTGTCCACGGCGCGTGCCGCCAATACATACCCAGCCAATGTTTGCCGCGGGCTGCGCGGAAATTCTTTGCCATCTCGCAGATCGCGCGCCAGCATTTTTACCTTTTCAAGATTCTTATCCATAGCTTTTATTCCTCCTGCATGCTTGTTCTCACCTGGTCGAATTTGATTGAGCAATCGTGTTTTCGGATTTTGATTCGTCCGTGGCTTTCACTGCGACCTGAATGCCCTCCCGCAAGTCGTCGGTTGGATTCATAACAACCTTTGTATTTTCCTTCAGGCCATCGAGTACCTCGATTCGATCGCCAAAATCGCGCCCGACGCGAATTTTTTGCCAGTGGATCCGATCCGCGTTTTCAATCGTTGCGACTTGAGCCCCTTCTTTTCGAAACACGAACGCGTTTGCAGGCACCACGATTGGCGCATTCTCATCGGTCAGCAAAAATTTTACCTGCCCGTACATCCCGGCGTAAAGTTTCTCATCACCGTTGGGCACCTGTACTTCCACTTGCATCGTGCGTGACTGCGGGTCGAGTGCGCCGGCTATGCGTGTAACTTTGCCCTCAAATTCCTGGCCGGGATATTCCTGGAGAATAATTTTCGCTTCGATCCCTTCGTGAATCGACGGCGCATTTTCCTGCGGCGCGAACACGTAAACGCGCAGCACATCGCTCTGCACGATGCTGAAAAGTGGCGTGCCGGAATTTCCGGTCCCAGCAGTCACGAGCGTGCCAATGTCGATATTTCGAGCAGCGATCTTTCCAGCAAACGGTGCGACGATTTGCTGGAAACCCTGAATCTTCTGGAGCTGCTCCAAGTTCGCTTTCGCCGCTTCATAGGCTTTTTGGTTTTGATCGTACTCTTGTCTGGATACGACGTTCTTCTGGACCAGATCGCGCCAGCGATCTGCTGTTACTTTGGCAATCTCTTCCTGCGCTCGCGCCTGCGCCAATTGCTGATCTACCTCAGGCGTGGATATCTCCGCCAGCAATTGACCGACCTGCACGTTGTCGCCGATATCGACTTTCCAGCTTTCCACATAACCGTTGGATCGCGGATAAATCGTCGTCTGCTTGATCGCCTGAAACGTACCGGGCAAAATGAGCTCTTTCGGTTTTTCGTCACGTTGTGCGCTTACCACGTCCACGGCAACCTTGTTGATTTGTTGCGCGAAACGCTCCTGCTCGTTGTGAGCCCGCACATGTCGCCAGGAGCCGATCAAGACGAAAAGAACCAGCACACTTGCTGCGGCAATCGGGCCCCATACCGCCACACTTCGCACCGGCGGATGAGTGGGCATACCGCGTTGCTGCGCGCCCGGCGGTCGCGCCCTTCCAATACGATCTTCTACGGCATGTTCCCCATGGCCGTTGTGTTTGTGTGCCTTCATCAAGTCCTTTCTCCTTTTTCCTGCCGCGCAAATTCCTCGTCTTCATCGCAGGTGAATTCAGCTTTACGCAACAGGCTGTAAACCACTGGAACAAAAAACAGCGTCGCAAACGTGGCAACGATCAATCCTCCAATCACAGCGCGGCCCAGCGGCGCGTTTTGCTCGCCGCCTTCGCCCAGTCCAAATGAAAACGGCAACATGCCAATGATCATTGCCAGCGCCGTCATTACCACCGGACGCAAGCGGGTGAATCCGGCAGAAAGCGCGGCATCGTGCGCATTCTTTGGATGTTCGCCACAGCGTTCGTCATTCGCGAACGAAACGACCAGAATGCTGTTTGCCGTTGCCACACCGATGGCCATGATCGCGCCCATCAGCGAGGGAACATTGAGCGTCGTGCCGGTGACGAACAACATCCAGATGATCCCGCAAAGCGCGCCAGGCAATGCCATGATGATGATAAAAGGATCGGTCCAGGATTGGAAATTGACGGCCATCAAAAAGTAAACCAACACGATCGCGAGCAGAATGCCCGCGCCGATGCCGGCGAACGATTTGTTCATGCTTTCGACCTCGCCGCGAACGCTCAAGAATGTACCGCGCGGCAGCTTCGATTTGAATTCATTGACCACTTTGTTCACTTGATCAGCCACGCCGCTAAGGTCGCGTCCCTGCACGTTGGCCAGTACATCGAAGACCGGCTGCACATTGTAATGATTCACAATCACCGGTGACTCGCGGCGCTCGACGCTTGCCAGATTCCCCAGCAGCTCTGGTCGCGGCAGATTTTGCCCTACTACCGGTGTGTTCCACAAATCCTGCAACGTGTCCATCTTGTACTGGGGGGTTTGCACCGCGACTTGATAGTTCACGCCGTTTTTGAAATTGAGCCAGAAATTGGGCGCATTCTGGCCACTGGAACTCAAGGAGACGAGCATCGTGCGCGCGACATCATTTTGGGTCAGCCCGATTTGCTGCGCGCGGGTGCGGTCCACGTTCACTCGCAGATCAGGCCCATGCACGAGTTGATGCACATGAACATCTGCCGCGCCGGGGATTTGCGCGATGCGTTCTTTAATTTCGTTCGCAATATCGTAGCCCTTTGGATTCTGCCCGGTAATTTGAATGTCGATGGGCGCTGGAATACCAAAGTTCAATATCTGGCTGACGATGTCCGGAGCGGCGAAGTGGAATTCCATGTCCGGAAAATTCTGATGCAATTTTTCACGCAGGATCCGCGTGTATTGCGCAGTCGGTTTGTGATTTGGATTCAAGGCCACCAGGATCTCGCCGTCCGCGGAGCTGATGGTCGCGTTGTCGCTAAACGCCAGGTTAATTCCGCTTACCGGCAGCCCGATGTTGTCCAGGACATTCCCAATTTCATTCGGTGGAATCACTTCCCGAATCACCCGGCCTACCTGGTAAAAGCGTTCTTCAGTCGCCTCGAGCCGGGTTCCCGCGGGGGCGCGCACGTGCAGACGAAACTGACCCGCATCAACTGCAGGAAAGAAATCGCGACCTAAAAATGGAATAAGACAAAGTGAAAGCAGTACAAAGCCGCCCATCGCAGCGAAGACAGCGCCGCGATGATCAAGACACCAGCGCAATGCTTCCACGTAGCGGTCTCGCACTTTTTCGAATCCGCGATTGAAGTGCTCGTGAATGCTGGATAGAAATTCGCGTATTCTTGCGAACGCCGACCCACTCGGCTTTTGGCCGCTGCCATCTCCTTCGTGCGACACCGGAGCGCTCGGTGAGCGCCCCCTACCCTTCTCGTCGAGACTGCGCGCGAGGCTGGTATCGATTTCCTGCATGTGTCCCCGCATCAAAAACTTCACCATGGTCGGCACAACCGTTCGGGAGAGAAGATAGGACGCCAGCATTGCGAAGATCACCGCGGTCGCCAGCGGCTGGAACAAATATTTGGCCGTGCCGCTCAGGAAAAATATCGGCACAAACACGATGCAGATACTTAGCGTGGAAACAAACGCAGGCACCGCGATCTGCATGGCGCCGTCGAGAATGGCGCGGACCATCGGTTTCCCCATGGCGAGATTGCGGTGAATGTTTTCAAGTTCCACCGTGGCATCATCGACCAGGATCCCAACCGCGAGCGCGAGCCCTCCCAGTGTCATGATATTCAGCGTCTCGCCCAGCGCGCCGAGGACGATGATCGAGCACAGGATCGAAAGGGGAATGGACGTCGCAACGACGAGAGTGCTGCGCCAGTTGCCGAGAAAAAGCAGAATCATCAACGCGGTGAGACACGCAGCGATCACACCCTCGCGCAGTACGCCATTGATCGCCGCGCGTACGAAAAGTGATTGGTCGAAGAGCTGACTAACTTCCAGTTCCTTTGGAAGGGTGGATTGGATTCGCGGCAATGCTTCTTTGACGCGTTTGATAATGTCGAGCGTGGAAGCGCTGGCGCTTTTCAAAACAGTGAGCAGCGCCGAGCGAACCCGATTTTGCGAAACGATGTTGGTTTGCACTGCAAAACCGTCGCGCACATTCGCTACGTCTCGGATATAAACCATCGCACCGTTCACCTGCCTGATCGGCAAGTCATTTAGCGTCTCCAGTAGTTCCGGGCTGCTGTTGAGGCGCACGTTGTATTCGCGATCGCCAATTTTTTGGGTGCCCGCCGGCAGAATAACGTTTTGCGCATTGACAGCGTTACTCACATCAGTGGGCGACAATCCTTTGCCGTAGAGCTTTTGCGGATCGATATCGACCATCACCTGGCGGGATTTTCCGCCGTACGGCAACGGCACCTGCGCCCCCTGAATGGTAGCCAACTGTGTGCGAATGAAATTCAGACCAAGATCGTAAAGTTGTTGCTCGGAAAGTCCTTTGCCAGTCAAGCCAAGTTGCAAGATTGGCACGTTCGACGCGCTGTATTGAATGATCAGTGGCGGCGTGGTGCCAGGCGGCATGATGCGCAGGAGCGTTTGCATGATCGAAGTGATTTGTGCTACGCCTGCTTCAACCTTCGCGCCTTCGTGAAAAAAAACTTTAATGACCGATACGCCGTTGTAGGACTGCGATTCGATATGCTCGATGTCGTTGACCGTGGTGGTCATTGCGCGTTCGCTAACGGTGACAAAGCGCTTTTCCATTTCCTCGGGCGCGACGCCTGCGTAACTCCAGATCACGCTCACCACCGGGATGTTGATGTTTGGGAAAATGTCAGTGGACATTCGCGTGATGGTCACCACTCCGACCAGCACGATCAGGATGGCCATGACCGTAAAGCTGTACGGCCGCCTCAGAGCCAGACGAACAATCCACATGATGCCTGCGCGTTACGAATGCGCCCGAACGTGTGGCCGCAGGTGGTAGGGTCGCCGCGCTGCGCCGACTCCCGAAAGCTTTCGGGACAGCGCGGCCTCCCTACCCATGCCACCGCGACCCTGGTATATCGCTCCAATTGGGCGCGTCAGCTTTCGCCAATACGCCGCTACCAGTGCCTCTGGAGTTAAAAACTTTTTCATGCTCTGTCCTTTCCGCTCTCAACCAACCGTTTGAAATTGCCCAGGTACTCTTCGAGTCTGTGCGAGAGACTTGGAGGATCGAAAATCGAACGAATTTTCAGCGTGACTTCTGTTTCCTGTTGAGAGCGCGGTTCGAAACAAACCACCCCTGACATGAAACCGCTAGCTATGGTGCGCCATGCAATTCGCCGCCGGGGAATTTGAAGAACGATGTGGAAGACTCCCCTCTGGTCGCTGCCATT
>Ga0137364_10000565_pt1 | contig 15364 bp, 11 predicted proteins | sample SagtaG_10_FD_104798 | JGI IMG/M metagenome (GOLD analysis project Ga0137364, IMG submission 104798) | Vadose zone soil microbial communities from Sagehorn Ranch, Mendocino, California, USA - Sage1_L_20_16 metaG | ecosystem: Environmental > Terrestrial > Soil > Vadose zone | place: USA... | reverse complement strand
TTGCTGGCGCTCCTGCCACCGAGATCGCGATGTTGCAGCCGGATAAGCCGCCGCAAGAGGCCGATATCGGAGAACTGGCGAAGGCGGAGAGCAAGGAGCAGAAACAAGAGCGACTCGAAAAGCAGCACCAGGCTCGCCTTACTGAATATTTTCTAAAGCACGACGCACCCGAGAAATACAGACAGCTTTACTCCCGGTTGGCAGAAGTCAGAAAAGAACGCGACAAGCTCGAAAAGTCGATTACCACGACCATGGTCATGGCGGAGATGTCGAAGCCGCGCGACACGTTCGTGCTGGGCCGCGGTCAGTACGACAATAAGGGTGAGAAGGTCACCCCGGGTGTCCCCTCGTTTTTGCCTCCCATGTCGAGCGACCTGCCGCCCAACCGTGTGGGGCTCGCAAAGTGGATCCTCGACCCCGCGAACCCGCTCACCGCGCGCGTTGTGGTGAACCAGTATTGGCAACAGTACTTTGGGATTGGGATCGTCAAGACCGCCGAGGACTTCGGCTCGCAGGGTGAACCGCCGAGCCATCCCGAGTTGCTCGACTGGCTGGCCACCGAGTTCGTGCGCAGCCACTGGGACATCAAGGCGATGCAGCGGCTGATTGTGACGTCAGCGACCTACCGCCAATCTTCACATGCCTCCCGCGAACTCATTGAGCGCGATCCCGAAAACCGGCTTTTGGCGCGAGGTCCGCGATTCCGCCTGCCGGCCGAGATTGTGCGCGACAATGCGCTCGCCATCAGCGGATTGCTGAACGATAAAATCGGCGGACCGAGCGTCTATCCATACCAGCCAAATGGCCTGTGGGAAGAGATGGCTTTCGGCGAAGGCTATTCGGGGCAGAGTTACACACAATCTTCGGGCTCCGATCTATACCGGCGCGGTTTGTATACCGTGTGGAAGCGCACTGTCCCGCCGCCCTCGCTGACTCTGTTCGACGCGCCCGACCGTGAAAAATGCACAGCGAGGCGAGCGGTGACCAATACGCCGTTACAGGCGCTCGTACTTCTAAACGACCCCGCGTACGTCGAAGCTTCGCGTGCGTTGGCGGAGCGCACATTGCGCAATGGCGGCAAGTCCGATGGCGCGCGAATTGATTTTGCTTTCAAGCTGGCGACGGCACGGACGCCCGACCAGCAGGAACGCGCCGTCCTTCTCAGCTCACTCAGGGAATTTCGCTCCACTTATAGGCAAGACCAGGCGAACGCAAGCAAACTGCTATCCGTTGGCGAGACGAAACCGGATTCGCGCCTGGGACCTGGTGAACTCGCTGCATGGACGACGGTGGCGGGCATGATCCTCAATCTTGATGAAACGATTACGAAGCAGTAGCAGAAGGCGAGGCCAAGTATGGCGGAATCGTTGACTCCGGAAATTAGCGCTGCAATGACGCGCCGCCAGTTTTTCCGGCGAAGCACGGCCGGAATCGCCATCGGAATCCCCGCACTGGCCACACTGCTCGCGACCGATGGCTTTGCTGCAGATGACGCTACGAATCCAAAAACTGGCGGACTGGTTGGGCTGCCGCATTTCCCGCCAAAGGCCCGGCGTGTCATCTTTCTGCACCAATCCGGAGCGCCCTCGCAGATGGAGTTATTCGACTACAAGCCGAACTTGGTCAATTTGCAAGGCTCGGAGTTACCTGATTCCGTTCGAATGGGCCAGCGCATTACCGGCATGACCTCCGGCCAGTCGTCGTTCCCGGTGGCGCCATCAATCTTCAAATTCAGCCAATACGGAAAGTCAGGCGCGTGGATCAGCGAGCTGCTCCCCCATCACACGAAGATCGTCGACGACATCACCATCATCAAGACGGTCTATTCGGAAGCCATCAATCACGATCCGGCGATTACCTTTCTCCAGACCGGCTTCCAGCAGCCTGGGCGTCCGAGTATGGGTGCATGGACCACCTATGGCCTGGGTAGCGAGAACCAGAATCTGCCGGCCTTCGTGGTCCTCATTTCGCAGGCCAATGCCTTGAATCCGGACCAGCCGCTATTTTCACGCCTGTGGGGGAGCGGATTCCTGCCATCGCGGTATCAGGGAGTGAAATTTCGTGCGAGTGGCGACCCTGTGCTGTATTTGTCCAATCGGCCGGGTGTGCCGGACGCGACACGGCGCCGCATGTTGGACGGCATCGCAAAGCTGAATCGCTTGCTGGCGGAGAAATATGCCGATCCGGAGATTGACACGCGAGTCGCTCAATACGAGATGGCGTATCGCATGCAGACCTCGGTGCCTGATCTGATGGATCTTTCGAAAGAACCCGAGTCCACGTTCGAATTGTACGGGCCGGATTCTCGGAAGCCGGGAACCTACGCGTCCAATTGCCTCCTCGCGCGCCGGCTTGCCGAGCACGGAGTACGCTTCATTCAGCTCTATCATCGCGGCTGGGATCAGCATAACGACTTGCCGCGAGATATTGCGCTGCAGTGCAAAGGCGTCGATCAGCCCTCGGCCGGCCTGATTCTCGATCTCAAGCAGCGCGGCATGTTGGATGACACGCTGGTTGTGTGGGCGGGCGAGTTTGGCCGAACCGTGTATTGTCAGGGCAAACTTACCGGAACCAATTATGGCCGTGACCATCATCCCCGGTGTTTTGCGATATGGATGGCGGGCGGGGGCATCCAACGCGGCTTGACCATCGGCAAAACGGACGATTATTGCTACAACATTGTCGAAGATCCGGTACACGTTCACGATTTGCAGGCGACCATCCTGCATTGCCTCGGAATTGATCACCTGAAGCTGACTTATAAGTTTCAAGGAAGATACTTCCGGCTGACCGATGTGGGCGGCTTCGTTGTGAAAAAAGCACTCGCCTGACGTTAGAAATTCCCGCGGGCATCTGCTTCCCAATTCCGAAATTCAAGGTATAATTCGTCGTATGGCCCCTCCAACCGAAGTGAAAGCTCCGGGGATGGTTCCCGACGAGCTGAAGCACGAGCCGCGGTCCAAGGGCATCGCCACCGCGCGCAAGAAAAAACCGAAAGAGCTCGCCGTCATCACCGAATGCTGCACCGGTTGCGCCGGCTCTCCCGCCTGCGTTGAATATTGCCCCGTGGAAGATTGCATGTTCTGGGTTCCCGACGAGGACCATCCGCCGTTTGGGCGCATTCAGATCGATCCAATTCTCTGCATCGGTTGCAAGAAGTGCCTCAGCAAGGGCCCTGACGGCTGCTTCCTCGATGGCTGCCCGTGGGATGCCATCGTCATGGTGGACATCGCCGAAGTGGAAAAAGAAGTCGGGCCAATGGCTTATTAAATGGCTTATTGATTGGCCTGTCGATGGGCTACTGAGTTTTCGCTTCCGATAATCCTACACTTTCGAAATCCTACGATTGCTAGCGGCCCCACGTCGTACTGAAATTCGGTCTCATCATGAACCCTCCTCAGTGCTTCCCAAGAGATGAGCCCAGTTATTGCTTGCCCCCTTGCCTATTCTCCTCGCCCCTTTTTCCCAAACATTTCCAGTCGTTGCCTGCTAAGGCCAGCTACTGCCGCTGCGGCTTTTGCGGATCTGGTCCGGGCAGGCCGGGCAGCGCTTCCTGACTGATCTGCGGCTTTGGCGGAGCATCGATCCTCGCGGTGGCTTCGATGTTCTGGGGCGCCGCCGTTGGAGCGTCTATCACACGAGTCAGGTAAAACATGAACGGCGTAATCTGAAACGGCGTGTTCTCCGCTTTGGCCACCGTGCCAACGGGTTTGGACTTCAGCATGTGCAACTGATCATTCCACGGGTCGACTTTGATGCGTCCGCCGAGCGGCAACGCGGCAATCACATTCGCCGCTGGCTTCTCGGCTGGCGCAGTCTGGCCGCCGGCCGCAGATTTGTCTTCCGTCGACGACGCGCCAAACACCGCGGATGCGACCGCCCAGTTTGAGGAAACGCGATCGCCCAGGTGCGGGCTAATCAGGTTCGGGATTTCCTTCGAGCGAGTCCTGACCGCCTGCAAGAAGAGTTGCGCGCTTTTGGCGTTGTCCTTATAAGGAGAATTCTTCAGCAGCTCTATGCCTTTCTGCTTCGCGGCTTCTTCCTCTTCCGGAGTGCGGGCAAAATCAAAATGTTTAAAGGTGTCTTTCTCGTCGAAACGCACGCGACTGAAGAACGCGAACTGCGAGTCGATGCGATGTCCAAGAACCACGTGGCCTAGCTCGTGCGCCAGGATAGCGGCGAGGCTGGCCTCGTCCGGCAGCGTGTCAATCAGCCCGCGGCTTAAAACGATGGTGTGACCCACGGTGAAGGATTCGAGCGTGGACATCATGAGCACGCGGCAGCGCACTTCCGGCGTGATGTCCAGATTATTGGTGACCTCCAAGTTGTTGACGACAGTCTCGAGCACTTTATCCACTTCGCCGTACGGAGCCAGCAAACCCTGGCGCTCGAGGCGGTCGGTGACGTTGTCTTCCGCCTGATGGTCCCAGGAGCGCTCCGCTTGCAGCGGGGAATAGTCATTGGCGTTCTCTGACTGATCCCGCACTCCTGTCGACGCCTCCACCAGCACCTTGCTTAGCTCTTGCTCTTGCCGGGCATGGCCCAGGTCGTAGCCCCAAAGGCGCGTGTGCGCGCGGAACACCTTGTAAGCGATGTTCAGCGACTTCTTGTCGTGGAGGCTTCCTTGTTCGCTGTAGATGAACGACGGGAGCCAGAGATTCTTCCCGACGTTGGTCCGCCAGCTATCGAAATTGAAATAGTTGCTGGTCAACGATGACCCACCATACGCGCCGTTGAAGCGCACGATGTGAAAATCCTGATCCTCCACCCAGATACGCCCGACGAAGCGTCCCTTGTCGCCCTTCTTCGCAGGGTCGATGTCAAAAACCAGGCAGCGGACTTCGCCTAAAAACTCGCGGCGCACATACTCGATGTGGTAATGCTGCTGGTCGAAGCCGTTCGCATCCAGAAAAATCATTTGCAGGAAGCCGCGGGGAAGAAATTCTGAAGTAAAGAACTCCGCCCAGCTTCCGAGCACCTTGTGCTTGAGGCCAGCGTCTTTGTCCAGCGGCTCCAGCTCGACGCCCCGCGATAGCGCGGCGCGGCCCAGGAAGTATCTGTCGCCGCTGGGGGCTGCCCCCGTCTGATTGTCCGGGCGGAGATACTGGATATAGGTCTCGACCAAGGGGGAGTACTGGCGGAGCAGGCCGACCTCGGCTTGTTCTTGCGCCACAAGCTTCTCGATCACGGCTTCTGGGGTTAACGCCTGCTGAGGCTGCTGGGCCGCTGCAGGGAATGAAGCGAGCGGCAAAGCACCGAGGGCCACGGCAAGCACGATCTTGGGGCTGCGCATTACGCCTCCCAAACTCAAACATTGGAAATAGGGCGGTAGGCTGCAGCGTAACTCCTGGGGCAGCGCATGCCAGCTGTCCTGAAGAGCAGTTTCCGAACAGCCGTCCGCGCGGTTGGGGGGAGCGGGGCTGCGTTTGTAGAGGCGGGGCTTCAGAGGAAGTAATGAAGTACGGATGTAAAGACGTCAGAAGAAAATGAACGAAGCTCGAGCGGAGGGGGTCCACCCTCCACCCACCCCCCGTACTGTTGGATCGTCATCAAAACAGAGGACTTGCAAATTGGGGAGTTCGTAATTGATTGAAAAGAAAGGGAGAGCAATGGGGTGACTCGCGGTCAGTGACACCTGGAAGCTCTGGGTAAACTGCTAGCGGGGAGTTTTTGGGGACCGCGGGGCGGGGACACATAAAATGCAGGCCTTGGGCCTGGGCAACAGGGGGAGAATAGCATGGCGATATCGTTTAGTTAAGTCATTTCCAAGGAAGGTCGAAATCGAGGGTTGAATGGTTTCGGATGGCGAGGTGAATGGCGCGAGGGATATAAGCCAGACAGGGAATGGCAATTCAAAACCCGCACCCTCATAACCGAGACTGCGGCACCCAAAACAAATCGGGCGGAGCGACTCCTAGCTGTTTCGCCTAAGGGCCTGTCACCGCCCATGGCTCAGCGCAACGCGTCAGGCGGGCAGGAGGTGGCGGAAATCTTCCCTTGTTTTCCACAGATTTGAGGAGTAGTTTTCCACCAGCCTGCATTCCCTGTTCGTCCTCCAGCCGTGCAAGGCCCAGGGTGCGTTGTGAAGTCCCCTCCGCAAACACCTTCCTATTCGCGGCGGCATACCTCTCGGGTCGAGTCGCCCGACGGCGTGTGGGTCTATTGGCGTTGTGACGGTATCGATGATGTCGCACGCGTCCGGGACCTGAGCACGGGAGGTTTGTTCATTGCTACCGCAAGTCCAAAGCCTGTAAACACGAAAGCCAGGCTCGATTTTCTGGTCCAGGAAGGCCAAATCCGGGTCGAGGGCATCGTGCGGCATAGTGAGCCGGGCCACGGACTGGGATTGAAATTCACGGCCCTGACGGAGCAAGACTCGCCGCATCTCGCGGCTTTGCTTACGCGGCTTCGGAGCCTGTCTCGTTCCCCGCGGTGAGGCGCACCTTTTGTGTACAAGCCCAGAAAGGGATGAGGCGCCCAGAAGATCTTGCCTGGATCAAAGGACGGCCACCGACCAGCAACTCAAGAAATGGCTCTGGGTGAAGGGATGTCTAGAACCCAAGTCGCGTGCGTATGCTGCGACCTATATTCTCGGAGCGTCTGAAGGATGGCGAACGTGTTGAACAAATTGTTTTCTGCCAGATTGCAGAAGCGCCACAAGGGCGGATGGACTTATATGGTCTGGCCAAATTCCGTCAAGTTTTTCGGGACACGCGGCCTGGTCAAGGTCAAAGGCACGATTGACGGCCATCCCTTCAAAAGCTCGTTCATGGTTATAGGCGATGGCAGACACATGCTGCCTGCAAAGGAAGAGATACGCCGAGCTATTGGAAAGGAAGCCGGCGAAACGGTGAAGGTGCTCCTGAAAGAGCGGATAGGCCCAACAAAGCGGCGCACTCTCAAGTGATGTGCAACCTTTTTCATGTCCTGGCAGGGGAATCGGCGTATAATCCGTGGACTTCTTGAGGTCAAAGCTGGTTTCCGGTAACAACCTATGCGTGCCCGGACATTCTCGATTTTAATTCTGTGCCTGCTTGGATGCTTCGCCGTTCGTGACGTGGCGCAAGAAAAGCCGGACGTCGCGAGCATTCGTGCGCTGGAATCGAAGTGGGTGGAGGCGTATAAGCGGCGACAAATCGCCGAGGTGGCGGCGCTGCTGGCCGAGGACTACGTCATCACCTTGGAAGACGGCAGCACCTACGGCAAGGTGGGCTTCATCAGCTACAACGCTGGACCGTTACGAGTGGATATCGCGGAGCTGGCGGACGTGAAGATTCACATGCACGAAAACATAGCGGTCGTGATAGCGGCCTATCACGAACGCGGCGAGCTTGGAGGAAAATCTTACGACTATCACGATCGACTCACCGATGTGTGGATGAAGATCAGTGGGAAATGGCAGCTCATTGCATCGCACTATAGCCTGCCAGCGAATCCTTAGTTCCCACATTTCCAACTGGGCTCCCAACCGAGTCGGGATAAATTCTGCCCGGCCCCTACAGCTTGCTACAGCAGAAAGGGCGCAGCAGTGCTGTGTCCCCACAAAAAGCGGCGTGCAAATGCATGATTGTCGTGGAGCCGGGCGGAGGTACCAGCCGGGTATTACGGAATCGAGTACTACGAGGTACTAAGGTTTTTACTGGATTGCTATTTCACAGAACGATGTTTAAAGTTTATGCAACAGCCCGGAGATCTCTAGAACACCAAGAGAAAGAGATAAGACGCAACATTACGCAACCAGCCGCCCGCGCAGGAAGTCAGGCGCCGGGCGAAACCTCACTGTAAGAGATCCAGCCCGGTTCGCGCAGACCAACAAAGCAGCTTGCGCAGCAAGGCGCGCACAGCATGGAAACGAATACCCGATTGAACGGCAGGGAAGAACGAAGGCTACCCATCATGATGGAGGTGAACCTCGTGCCGATGGGGCGCGAGAGTGGCGAGAGTGGCGAGAGTGAAAGAACCTATACGGACAACGTCAGCGCGCACGGCGTTCGCGTACACTCGACGAGCGCCTGGCAGCGTGGCGAGCAGGTCGAGGTGATTCCGATGAAGGAGGAAATGTCCGTGCGGGGCGAGGTGGTGTATTGCCAAAGAGTCGGCAAAGAGCGCTTCTTTGTAGGCTTCAAGTTTCCCCACGAACACGTCTCATGGTCCATTCTGAAGAGGTTTAACGGCCTCGTGTTCACGAACATTCTTTGCGCGATGCGCTGGTGAGAGGTTCTTCTTCGACGCGTCTTGACTAATTACGGTTGGGCGGAGGCGCGGGAGCGGATGGCTTGGTCGGCGAGCGAGGCTTGCTGGCGGACGCGATCGGGAATGTCGCGCGATTCGCGTTCATAAGGACGAATCGCGGGCAGATCGTCAGCGCGGCCGATGATATACAGCGCGCGCAAAGCTTCCCAGACCTGTTCGTCGCCGGGATCGACGGTGGCGATTTCGGCGCCAGTGGCAACGACGGCACCAGTTGGGGCGCTGATCGCGTGGACGCGGCCGCTGATCGGCGAGCGGACTTCGAGCGACGATTCGCCGTTCGGCGAATTGGCGGCGGACGGCGGCACGGGTTGAAGTTTGGCGACGATGCCGCCCTGGCGGATGGCGGTCCCCGCGCGGGCCGTGTCGATGACGCGGCCCGCGCGGGGCGCGAGGATGTGGGCAGGCTGCAAGAGCGCCACGATTTGGGAGCGCCCGGAGTCGTCCTTGAAGCGCACGAGCGAGAGCGCGGCGTTGCCCCGCACCATGGGCGAGGAATCCTGCAACATTTTTAGTAGCGCGTCATGGAAGCCGGCGCCTGCGGTGTCTTGGCCCATCACCCAGGCGTCCGTGTTGCGCACTTCTTCGACGGGATGCGTGACGAGGCGAATAAGTTCGGGATACCATCGCGCGGCTTGCGCGTCGCGGCGCGCGATGCGCTCGCCAATTTGCACGAGCGCATGTTGGATGTGCCGCGGGTGCTTGTCGTCCGTCAGGTATTGCGTGACCTGTTGATCGGAAAGCTGGCGGCCGAACCAGGTGTTCCACCAAAAAAGGAAGGGAAGCAGCACGATGAGCCACGCAGTGAGATAAAAGAGCAGGCGCGTGCGCGTGGACATGCGGTGGGGGGATTTGTCCAGCGGCGAGCCGGCTTGCGCGGCGGAGTTTTCCGTGTCACCGTTGGTGGAAGAGCGCGAAGAAATGGCCATGTTTACTCGAGGGATTGGTTAGAGACGCCAACCAAATAGAAAAGCAGATCCCCCTCTTCGATCGGGATGACAAATTGTCCGCAAGCGCGGCTTTCTGCAAGCAAGATGCTTAACCTTCGTCGGAGGGCGCACCGGGCTTTGCTGGCCCGCTTGGCTTCTTCCCACGCAGCTCCAAAAAGGTGTTGAGAAAGAAAACGCCGGAGAGGCTGAGCATGATGAGAATTTCGAACAGGCCGTCGACCGTCCTCCACGTATCGGAGAGAAAAATCCAGGCAATGCCCGCGAGCGGAATCAGGCCGAGCACGATGGAGATCAAGAGCATCACGGCAACCAAGGCGCCTCCTCACACACGCACTGGGAAACTGGTGCGGAGAATCTCATGCTACGGCTTGAACGTCTCGTCGACGGTCTTGCTGTCTTTGGCCGCGAGCGTCACTTTTTCGTCTTTCTCGCCGAGCTTTTCGTGGACGAAGGCCAGCGTGTAGTCGCCCGGCGGAAGACCCTTGATTTCAAACTTGCCGTCCGCGCCGGTGACTGCGTAGAAGGGGCTCTTCACCACGTTGACGTACATCTTCATCCAGGGATGCTGGTTGCACTTCACGGGGAGAAGAATTTCTTCGCGCGCGAAGGTCTTTTCTAGGGGAGCTGTCTTCGGCGCCTGCGATTCGTTCCACTCCCGGTTGTCCTTTGGCGTGGGATGGATATTGTGGGAAGTCGGATCGCTGTTGACGATCTTGACCGTCTGTCCGGTCATCACGCCGAGCACGTGCGGATGGTACCGGCAGCCGCTCTGATCGAGCGTGGCGGCTTCCTTCGGGATGTCGAAGGTGCGGCCGCCGAGGCCTTCCTTCACGTAAACGAAGACGTTGGCGAGATGGCCGCCGCTGGCGACCACGGCTTCGGCCGTGTTCGCGCCTTTGCAGGCGGGATCCTGGCTCATGTCGATCTTCTGGGCAGCCGGCGCGGCCCCTTCAAATTTGACGGTGCCGCTGACGGTGGCAGCCGTCGCGGGATCGATCGGCGTGGCGGCTGGAGTTGCGGCGGGCGTGGCCGCAGGCTGCTCCGCAGTTTCCTCTTTCTTGCCGCAGCCCGCGAGGAGGACGAGTCCGCACAGCGCGGGGATGCTGAGAATTGTCGTCCAGGTTTTTGTTTTCATTTTTGCTCTCTCTCCTGAGAATTAAAATCTCACAGAAATTGAAAATCTATTTGCCGGCTCCGTGACCGCCATTGCCGCTTGCGTTGGCGGTAGGCGATCGTTGGCTGTTGGCGGCAGACGCACGGCCCATCGCCGAGGCGACGCGCCGCTGCTCCTCGGGCGTGAGCTGCAAAATGTAATCCACGAGAAGCCGCGTATGGTCCTTATCATAGCCCTGGAACGAGGGCGGTGTCGGGCCGGAAAAGACCCAGTGATTGTTTTGGCGCTTGAACAAACCTGACGGCATGGATGTGCCAGGGCTGATGGCTTGCGGATCAATCATCCAGCGCTCCATCCAATCGGGCTTCAGGCGGCCGCGTGCCTGGAGGAAATTCGGCGCGGTCGCGATGCGATCATGCGACGGGTCGCCAGTGGCGTGGCACTTCAAGCATGGCGCGGCGGTACTGCTGAAAAGGCTCCGCGCCATTTCCGTTTCCTTGGTGGTGAGCACGGGAACTTCTTCCGGAATGTAAGGGAACGGCTGGCGCGAAAGCGCCTGGAAGAAGCGCACGAGTTTGCCGAGCTCGTTTTCAGAGAACGAGAACGTGGGCATGCGCACCTGAAGGTACGAGCGAATGCCATTGCGATTCGTATCTTTGTCATTGAGCGCTGGAGTTTTCAGGAAGCGCAGCAACCAGCCGGGATCGACACGCGCACCCTCGGTGAGGAGCTTCGGCGGTAACTGTTCCTGCGCGTCCTGATAGCGGGCCATCCCCATCAGGATGGTTTTTTGCCCAGGAATGAGTTGGTGGCAGCCTAGGCAGTTGTATTTCTTGACCACCCACCAGCCTTCCTGAATATCCTTACGATAGTCGAGCGGACGGTATTGATAGCTGGGAGGAAGCGGATTCTCCTGGCTGCCAAGAAGGAACGTTGTGAGGGCGCGAACCTGCTCTTTGGTGAGATGCAGATTGGGCATGCGCAACTGTTCGGAAGGCGGCTTGATTTTGCCCTGGTCCCAAATATTGGGTTCGGCGAGTTTGTGTTCGAAGAAGCCTTTGTGGTCGTACCAGGGTTCCTTCGCGGGACCTTCGGGCAAACGCGCGAGATCTTCGGAATCGGTGATGGGTTCTTTGCCGCCGCGCTCGGCGACTTCGGTGAGCAATGCGAAATCGAGGCGCTCGACAGGCTTGCTGCCTTCGGTGGTCAGCTCGGTGCCGATGCGGCCTTCCTCTTCGAGGCCAGAAATCTCATGGCAGCCGGCGCAACCGAAGAATTGAATCCATTTCTTGCCTTCCGCCTTGAGCTTCGGATCGTCCATGAAGGAAGCGTCGGCATACGCGGAAGGATTCTGCTTCTTGAGCGTGATGAGATAACTTGCGATGTCCTCAGCATCCGAAACGGCAAGGCGAAGGCTCGGCATCACCGTCATGTTTTGGACTTGGAGCTCGTGGCCGTCGTTCGGGCACTTGCTGTGGTCGAGGTCGAAAACGAAAGGCAAACCCTTCTTCTTGTAATCCTCGGGGCCAATATCCTTCTTCTCGTAGGGGCAATAGGGGCGCGTACGCTCCCGCGCATTGTGGACCCAGCGAACGAGATAGTCGTAATTCGCTTTTTCACCGACGCGCGTAAGATTTGCCGCGAAAGTGCCACCCTGCATCTGGTCGCCTTCGCCGATGGAATGGCAGGCGAGGCAGCCGCGCGTTTCGAACAATTCCTTGCCGTGAGCGGCGTTGCCGGGCTTGTGCTTTGGCAGCGGATCGGTCAGCCCCGATTGCCAGACGTAGGCCGAAATGGCCTTAATCTGGTCATCGTTTAAGCGAAAATTCGGCATCTTGGTGGTGGGGCGGAAGTCGGTGGGCTTTTTCAACCAGACAGGAATCCAGTTCTTGTTCAGCTTCAGGCGAATGTCTTTGAGGTTGGGCCCGACCTTCTTCATGTCCTGGAACAGGCTCTTCGTCGTGCGGTCGAGTTGCATGATGCGGAGATCGACCTTGCTGTTGGTGACCTTAAGCGCGACGGCGCGATCGTTCAGGCGGTTGGCTTCTTCATTCGATTGCGCCTTGTCCGCCTGCCGCATGAAGTCGCCGGCAGTTTTGAGATTGTCCTTCTTTTGCTGTTCGAGGAGCTTGATCTCTTGACCGATGGAAAGCAGGTCCTCGGGTTCCTTATCGTAACCTTCGTAGCGATGACAGCCCATGCAGCCGCGCTGGCGGAAAAGATCTTTGCCTTCGCTGACCACCCAGCCGACATCATTCGTCACCAGGACCATGTCCGCGGAGTGGCAAATCTGGCAGCCTGACTCGTAGTTTTGCGCCGTGAAGATCGGCCACAGCCAGTGCTCGTAGTTGCCGTGCGCCTTCTCGACGCTAGTGGTGGCACGGCCATTCCCCTGGTGGCAAGGCGAGCAGCCGAATTTTTCCGGATCGTGGATCTTCAATAAGTCTGGCTCTGGATGGCTGGTGAAGGCGCGCGCGAATTCGTCGGGTTTTTTGCCTTTCAAGGACATTGCAGCGGCCGTGAGCTTGACGGGTTCGCGAATGCCGAGATGGCAGGATTCGCAGCGGTCGACGATCTGCGCGCTGTCTTCTCTTTCCAGGTTTGCGGCGTGCTCGTTTACGTTGATCTGGCGGACTTGCGGCGTCAGGGATTCTACGCCGTTCTGCAAATTCTGCAACTGGGAGGGCGTGAGGTTCACCATGTGATCGGTGAGGTAGGAATCCATCAATTCTTTCTTTGCATTGACGGGTTTGAGCAGTTCGCCCAGTTCCGCGCTCAGTTGCGTGCGCTCGTTGCGAAGTTCGTTGTAAGTTTCTTCCAGCTCGTCGAAGTTCTTGAAGGTGCGTTTCTTTCCGTCGGGCATTTCCACTGCGCTGGACCTACTCTTGTATTCATCCAAGTCCTGCTGCTTGCTCTGTTTGGAAGAGGCGCTGCTTGTGGTTTCGATGTCGTAGGTGGAGGCGTTCACGTACGCGCGGCGATCGGTGAAGACGTTTTGTACTGCCAGAAGCTCTGCGCCCAAATTGCGGAGCCGGTCATTGATTTCCTTGATGCGCGGGGCGGCGCTTTGGCTGGCGGCCTCAGAGTCTTGCTTGAGCTTCTGATATTCGGCGCTGCTTTCAATTTCCTTTTGAGATTCGGCGGACTGCGTGCGCGCGCTCTTCAGAAACGTGGAATAGCGGTCTTTCCATTCATGCTGAAACGCTTTCCAGGGACGCTGGCCGAAATCCTCATCCCATAGCGCCCAGAAGAGCGTGGCCATGAGGATGATCATGGAGATTAGGTAATGCGGCGCGAGCGATTTGCTGACGATCGGGTCGTTTTCGGGGATGGGCTTCTCGGGCACCAGTTCCTCCTGATAACTTGCGGACGGAGCCGCAACCGATACCAAACACCGCAACTTCGGGCCACCCGCCACCGGCGGGCGAGCCCCTACACGTTAAACCAGGGCGTAATCCAAACGTACTTGATGTGAAAGAGCAGGCGCAGAAGCATTTTGATCGGCAGGCCCACCATGGTGAGGAAAAAAGTCATCATGATGGAGTACTGCAGCAGGCTCATGCGCTTGTAATCCTTGGGGTTGCTGCGGCGGAACAAGCCATTCACGATCATCCCGCCAATGGCGAAATAGCCACCGACGACGACCGCGCCGAAGATGCCTTTGGCCCAATTCGAAGTAATTCCGAAAAGATCCGGCAAGTCGCGGTTCACTTCATAAATGAGGCGGTTGTGGTCCCAGTTCTGTCCGGGCCAAAACCACTGCCAGCCGGGTCCTCGAATGAAAGTGCCGATGAAAATCATGGAAACCCACAAAATCACAAAACCGAAAAGAAAAGTGCCGATGGCAAACTTACGTTGCTTCCAAGTGTAGTAGCCCGCGCCCAGCGGGTTCGTATCAATATAAGGAATCACCATCAAGCCGATGATGATGAGCGTGGGCATTACCACGCCGGCGATCCAGGGGTCGAAATAAACCAGCATTTCCTGGAGGCCGAGGAAGTACCAAGGCGCTTTCGCCGGGTTCATGGTCAGGTTGGGATTGGCCGGCTCTTCCAGCGGCGCGTTTAAGGTGATAGACCAGATCATAAGGATGATCGTGACGATGATGGCGGCTAGGAATTCCACACGCAGGAGAAACGGCCAGACGTGGACTTCTTTCTGCCATCCGGGGCGGAAAGGCCAGCTCTTGCGGTGATGCGTCTTGGCGAGGGCGGCGTCACCGGCGAGCTGTTCGATCAAGACATCATTGGCGTGCGCCTGCTTCCAGGCGAGATACATATAGAACGCCAGCAACGGGATCATGGCGATGATCGGAACGTTGTCCGCGGCGGAGAGGATTTCCCAGAGTTGCTTCCAATCCATGGCTATTTCTTCGCCTCCTTGATTTCGGAGTCGAGGACCACCGGAGCTGGCCCGGAAATGCCGCCATCCTTTCGCACACGCCAGAAGTGCACAATCATGAAGACCGAGGCGATGATCGGGATGCCGATGCAGTGCCAGATGTAAGAACGGAGAAGGGCGTTGGCGTCGACAATCGAGCCGCCCAGCAGCCCGAAACGCACATCATTATAAGGAGTCATGCCCAATTGCGAACCGAAGGGGCCTTCATGGCCCAGCAGGGGAGTGGCACGCGCCATGTTGGTGCCGACGGTAACGGCCCAGAAGCCGAGCTGATCGTCCGGCAGGAGGTATCCGGTGAAGGAGAGCAGCAACGTCAGCACGAGGAGAATCACGCCAACGGTCCAGTTGAATTCGCGAGGTTTCTTATAGGAACCGGTGAGAAAAACGCGGAACATGTGCAGCTCGACAGCTATGACCATCAAGTGCGCGGCCCAGCGGTGCATGTTGCGCAACAATTTACCGTAGGGGACGTCATGTTCGAGGTAGAGCACGTCGCGGAAGGCCTGTACTTTGCTCGGGTGGTAGTAGAACATCAGCAGCACACCGGTCAGCGTCAGCACGAAAAACAAATAAAAGGTAATGCCGCCCATGCCCCAGGTGTAGCTGTAGCGAACCGCATCTCGATTGATTTTGGCGGGATGCAAATGGA
>Ga0137364_10000561_pt1 | contig 15413 bp, 16 predicted proteins | sample SagtaG_10_FD_104798 | JGI IMG/M metagenome (GOLD analysis project Ga0137364, IMG submission 104798) | Vadose zone soil microbial communities from Sagehorn Ranch, Mendocino, California, USA - Sage1_L_20_16 metaG | ecosystem: Environmental > Terrestrial > Soil > Vadose zone | place: USA... | reverse complement strand
TGGCAAGTGGGTGCTGAATGGGCAGAAGACATGGTCGAGCGGCGCTCACTACGCGGACAAGAGCTTCCTGCTCGCGCGCACCAGCACCGACGGTGAGGCGCACAAGGGCATCGGCTTCTTCCTGGTGGACATGCACCAGCCGGGCGTCGAGGTACGGCGCATCCGCCAGATGACGGGCGGCGGCGAGTTCTCGGAGATATTTCTGTCCGGTGCGGAGGTCGACGACCGCGACCTGGTCGGCCAGCCTGGCGACGGCTGGAAGATCGCGATGGCGGTGTTCGGCTTCGAGCGCGGCGGTCTGGCGCAGGCGGCCCGTTTCGAGCGCGCGGTGGGCGAGCTGGCCGCGCTGGCTCGGAACCACGGCGCGGGCTCCGACGCCACCACGCGACAGCGCGTGGCGCAGGCGCAGATCGACGCCCACGTCTTCAAGGTCGTCGGCCTGCGCAACCTGACGCGCGCGGAACATGGACATCCGCCGGGACCTGAGGCCAGCCTCACCAAGCTCTACTGGAGCGAGATGGACAAGCGCATGCAGGAGCTCGCTGTCGGGCTTCAGGGCGCTTATGGTGCGCTGGCGCCGGAGTCGCCGTTCGCGCTCGAGGACGGCCGCTGGCAGTTCGGCTGGATGTGGGCGCAGGCGGAGACGATCTACGCGGGCTCGTCCGAGATCCAGCGCAACATCATCGCCGAGCGTGTGCTCGGCCTGCCGAGGGGCCGCTGACGGTGGCCGCGACCGACGTCGTCGACAGGATCAAGGCGCACATCGGCAAGACGCAGAAGCCGGTGACCGCGACCGTCGAGGCCGGTCATCTCAAGCGATTCGCCGAGGCCATCGGCGACCCCAACCCTCGCTGGCTCGAGGAGGCGCCGCCGACCTTCCTGGTCGCGATCGCGCCGACCTCTTACCACCTCGACGAGGCGGAGCAGTACGGCAAGGGCTGGCTGAACGGCGGCAACCGCTTCGAGTATCTCGAGCCCGTGAAGGTGGGGGACAGGATCACGGCGACCGGCAAGGTCGGTGACGTTTACGAGAAGAGCGGCTCGAGCGGGAACCTGCTGTTCATCATCTTCGAGACCGAGTACACCAACCAGCACGGCCGCACTGTGGCGCGGCTGCGCGGGACGGCGATCCGGCGATGAGCTCGGCGGTGAAGGCCGGCGAGGAGATCCCGGAGCTCGTCAAGCACCCGACGACGCGCCAGCTGGTGCAGTACGCCGGCGCGTCGGGCGACTTCTACGAGATTCACTACGACCAGGATTTCGCACGCGGCGTCAACCTGCCGGGCGTAATCCTGCACGGCCTGCTCAAAGCCGGCTACCTTGGCCAGCTGCTCACCGACTGGATCGGCGACAGGGGCACGTTGAAATCGTTCGAGGTGAGCTATCGCGGCATCGACGTGCCTGACAAGCCGTACCGATGTCGCGGCCGGATCACAAAGGTCGACGGCAAGGACGTCGAGCTCGAGGTGTGGGGCGAGGACGAGAACGGCCAGAAGACAACGCTCGGGTCCGCCACCGTGCAGCTGGGCTGATGGCGTTCTTTTACACGCTGCTGAAGTTCATCCACATCGCGGCGGCGATCACGGCGGTCGGGTCCAACATCACGTACGGCGTTTGGAACGCGCTTGCGGCCCGCGAGGCAGCGCACATGAGCTTCATGCTCAAGGGAATCAAGTTCCTCGACGACCGGATCGCCAACCCTTCTTACGGGGTGCTGTTCCTCACCGGGCTGCTGCTGATCTTCATCGGCCACTGGTCGATCACGTCGCTCTGGATCATCGTTGCCATCGTCTTGTTCGTTGCGGTGGCCGTGATCGGCTTCGCGGTGTTCTCGCCGCTGCTCAAAGACCAGATCAGGTTGGCCGACGCCGGGGACACCGCCTCGCCCGAGTTCACGCGCCTGTCGAGCAGGAGCCGCATGCTCGGCCCGATCCTCGGGATCATCGTGATCGGGATCCTCGTGATGATGGTGTTCAAGCCGGCCCTGTAAGCCCTCATCGCGAGGAGAACCGAGGCGTCGATCACGCAGTAGCCGCCGGCGATCACTGACGGAGGGTTGCCCGACGGGATATGCGTCCATGGCGCGACCGGCAGCCAGCTCCAGTTGCCGAAGCTCGTGCCGAAGATCTCCAGCTCGCCCGTGGCGATGAAGATCGCGGCGAACAGCGCCCAGCGCGGCGAGCGGAGCACGAACCAGGCGAACACGGGCAGGCACATCGCTCCCTGCAGGTCGAAGCGCCCGGTCAGGATGGGGAGCACGGTTAGACCCGCAACCGCCCACGCGCCCGCGGCCGCGAGCACGAAATGCGCGACACGCTTGCCGTGCTGCTTCACGACAGGCGTGGTCATCGCGAGCAGGCCGAACAGGTAGACGAGGCCGTGGCCGGGCGGCACGAACATTGGCACGTTGTGCAGGCGGTAGCGGTACACGCCCCAGATCAACGAGCCGAAGACCTCGAAGCCCGTCGCGACGATGACGCACATCCACACCTGGAGGCGCTGCTCCCGCGGCGCCTTCAGCGTCGCCAGGTAGAGCACGACGAACGTGAGCGCGCCGAGCGCCCACTGCTGCCAGAGCGCGGTGATTCGGCTGTCGGCGAGCAGCAGCAACGGCGTGTAGGTCAGCAGGTAGGCGTGTAACCAGTAGGGCTTGAGTCGGGCGGACAAGAGGTTCCGAATTTTAGAAGCCCTCACCCTGCCTGGGAGCGTGGGGGGAACGCTCCCCCCCACGCGTCTGGAAACTACTTGATCGTTCCGCGCTCGTTGATGATGCTTCCTTGCAGGTGCCACGCGTCGCCGGTCCACTGAATGACCTGCTCCTGCATGATCGGGAAGTGATCACCAGACGTGGTGGTCACCGTGATACCCGGCAGAAGGAACGGATTGGTCTCGTTCAGCTGGCTGGAGGCGATCTTCATCACGTTGGCACGAGAAAGGTTGGAGCCGGCCTGCGTCAAAACGTCGACCATGGTGTATGCGACCGCGACGCCGTAGATGTTGAAGCCGTTGTTGGCGTCACACGTCGAGCAGTTGGCTATGACCTGCCGGTATAGCTTCATGCCGTCGTCGTTGGTCCACTGCGGGTCGGTCGGGTCCTTGATGTAGCCGACGCTGATGGCGCCGTCGATCTTGGCTCCTGACTTCTCCGCCAGCTTCATGTAGGTCGCCACGTTGGAGACCGAGTTGACATAGATCGTTGGCGCCCAGTGAAGGCCGGTGATGATCGCGAGCGACTGAATCGTTGGCTTGGGAATCGCGAACACGAAAACGGTGTCGGCGCCCTTCGCGTGCAGGATCGCCAGCTGTGATGCCGGGCTGGCTGAGGTGACGTCGTAGCTCTCCTTGTCGACGATCATCGTCGAGGCCTTGTCACCGAGGCCGTCGATTAGCCCTTTGAGGTAGTCCTGGCCGTAATCGTCGTTCTGGTAGAGCACGCCGATCTTGGCATTGGGGTGATTCTGCAGGACGTCCTTGGCGTAAATGTGCGATTCGCCCTGGTATGGGGGCTGCCAGCCAAGGGTCCACTTGTTGGAATTGAAGTCCTTGCCGAACGTCGTCGCGCCGGTGGCGACGAACAGCTGCGGGACCTTCTGCGTGTTGAGGTAGTCGCGCACCGATGTCTGGTCCTGCGTGCCCAGCCCGCTGAACATGGCGAAGACCTGGTTCTGCTCGACCAGCTGCTTGGTGAGCGGCACAGTCTGGGCCGGGTTGTAGGCGTCGTCGAGGATGACGAACTTGATCTTGCGGCCGTTGATGCCGCCCTTGCTGTTGATGTAAGTGAAGTACGCGTTCTCCGCGTTGGCGATCGTTCCGTAGGCCGCGGCCGCCCCAGTCTGCGAGATCGTGTTGCCCAGCAGGATCTGGTTGCTCGTGATGCCGACGTCGGTGGCGACAGTCCCGCCGCTGGAGCTGCCGCACGCGCCGGCCATCACCAGGAAGGCGGCCGCCGCAGCCAATCGGGGTCCCATTCTCTTCATAGGTCTTCCTCCTTACTTATTTCGAAGGCTCCTAAACAGTCTGGGGGTCTGGTGGCAACTGTCCACTAGTACGTTCACCGACTCCCCGCAACCGGCTCCTCAGCCGGGCGTACGCCGACAGTATCAGGCCAGCCAGCCCGTTCGGCGCGAAGATCATGATCAGGATCAGGAGGGCGCCATAGGTCACGGCCGGACCGGCGTTCTTGAAGACCGAGGCGACCTGGTCGGGGATCCAGTCCTGGGTCTGGACGAACTGGCTCGAGATGATCGGCAGCCAGAAGGTGAATATGCCGCCGAAGAGAGGCCCGGCGATCGAACCGAGGCCCCCGATCACGGCGCCCACCAGGAGCTGGAAGGAGAGCGAAACGGGAAACGTGTCGGGACTGACGAACCCCGTGGCCAGTGCGTAGAGCGCACCGGCAACACCCGCGTAGAAGGCGGAGAGTCCAAACGCGAGCGTTTTGTACCCCGCGACGTTGACACCCGATGCCGCGGCCGCGACCTCGCCGTCGCGAATGGCCATGAGGGCCCGGCCGGGTCGCCTGCGGACCACGTTCCACGCGACCCAGAACAGGATGATGGCCGCGATGAAGCACAGGTAGTAAAGCCACTGGTCGCTCGTCATGGCCGGGCCGCCCGTGACGGCCGCGAACGTCGAGCTCGCCCAGTCTGGCGGCTGCTGCGGCGGGAGCAGGATGCCCTGCGTGCCCTGGGTCAGGTTCTCGGGGCGCTTGATAAGGCTCGGCGTGATGACGGCGAGCGCGAAGGTGGCCAGCGCGAGGTACAACGGCGAGAGTCGGAGCGCGGGAATGCCCAGGAAGAAGCCCACCAGGCCCGTGAGCAGGCCCGCAATTGGAATCGTCACCAGGTACTCGACGTGGTAGCGGTGAACGAGGATCGCGGTCGTGTACGCGCCGACCGCCATGAAGGCGCCGTGGCCAAGGGAGATCTGCCCGCTGTAGCCGATCAGGAGGTTCAGGCCCATGATCACGATCGCGAAGATCAGCACCTCGGCCCACTCGAGGCTCTGGAAGCTCGTGACTTGTGTGGGCAGGCCGGCGAACACGATCACTCCAAGCGCAATGAGCCAGTAGCGGCGCGGAGCCCGGCCGACGAACCTCATGCGCGCCTCATCGCGCGCCGGCCGAGCAGGCCGTTGGGCCTGATCACGAGCACGGCGATGATGATCGCGAAGGCAACCGCCAGCTGGAGATCACCGCCGACGCCCGGCAGGTAGGTCCCGGCCAGGTTGACCGTCACCCCCACGATCAGGCCGCCGATCACTGCGCCCAGCGGGCTCTCGATGCCGCCCAGGACCGCGGCCGCGAAGGCGTAGATGATGACGGTCTGCATCATGTTCGGCTCCAGATACAGGATGGGGGCGACCATGATGCCGGACACCGCGCCGACGGCCGACGCGAGGCCCCAGCCCAGCGCCAGCATCCAGCTGACGCGTATCCCGAGGAGGCGGCTCGCCTCGGGATTGTGCGCTGCAGCGCGCATGGCGAGGCCGACGCTGGTGCGCTGCAGCATGAAGAACACGAGGACAAGAACCACCCCCGACACCGCCATGACGCCGAGGTCCTGCCAGCTCGCCGCGGCGCCGAGTATGTCGACGGTCTGCACGGAGAACGGGCTCGGGAACGAGCGAGGGAGGTAGCCGAAGAAAAATCCCGCGAGGCCGTTGATGAGCGTGGCGAGACCAAGAGTGACGATCACCAGTGTGAGCACCGGCGCGCGCTCGACCGGCCTGATCACGATCCGCTGAATCACGATGCCGCCGATGAACGCGATAGCGATGGTGACGGGCAGCGCGATCCAGTAGCTGATGCCGTGCCCGATGAGGGTGAATGCGAGGAACGTCGCGAACATAGCCATCTCGCCCTGCGCGAAGTTGACGAGGCCCATGGCGTTGTAGATGAGGACCAGCGCGAGCGCGAGGCTTGCGTAGATGCCTCCCGCGGCGATGCCGCTCAGCACCTGCTGCAGGAACTCGTCCATCAGAAGAGCTCCAACATCAGTAGCCCAGATAGGAGCGGCGCACCGACTCCTGGTTCTTCAACTTCGCACTCTCGCCCTCGACCGCGACACGACCGACCTCGAGCACATAGGCGCGCGACGAGAGCTCGAGCGCGATGCGCGCGTTCTGCTCGACCAGCAGCACCGCGACCCGGTCGCTCTCGTTGACGGCGCGAATGATGTCGAAGATCGACCGCACGACCAGCGGCGCCAGCCCCAGCGACGGCTCATCGAGCAGCAGCAGCTTCGGTCGCATGAGAAGAGCGCGCGCAAGCGCCAGCATCTGCTGCTCGCCACCGGACAGCGTGCTGGCCGACAGCTTGCGCCGCTCGCGCAGGATGGGGAAGTAACCAAAGACCCTGTCGTAGTCCTTGGCGATCCCGTCGCCGTCACGGCGCAGGTACGCGCCGAGGCGGAGGTTCTCCTCCACCGTGAGCTCGGTGAGCACGCCGCGCCCCTCCGGCACGTGCGCGATGCCCATGCGCACGATGGTTTCGGTCGTGGCGCGGTGCAGCGAGTGGCCGGCGAAGTTGATGATGCCATCCCACCTGACCCCGCCAGTGATCGCGCGCAGCGTCGTGGTCTTGCCCGCGCCGTTGGCGCCCAGCAGCGCGACGACGTCACCGTCGCCGACGCTCATCGACACGCCGTGCAGCACGCGGGTATGCCCGTAGCCCGCGCGGACGCCGTCGAGCTCGAGTAGAGCGCTCACGCCGCGCCCAGGTACGCCTCGATGACCGCCGGATGGCGCTGGATGTCGGCCGGCGGGCCTTCAGCGATCTTCCGCCCGAAGTCCAGCACGACGACGTGGTCCGAGATGCCCATGACGAACGCCATGTTGTGCTCGACCAGCACCACGGTCACGCCGAGGTCGCGGTGGATGCGCTGCACCATCGCCGCGACGCCGCTGACCTCCTCATGGCTGATCCCGCCCGCAGGCTCGTCCAGGAGCAGCAGGCGCGGCTTGGAGACGAGCGCCCGCGCAAGCTCCACGCGCTTCTGCGTGCCGAACGGGAGCGCGGCCACCGGCGCCGACGCGAATCGGCTGAGCCCGACGAAGTCGATCATCTCCATCGCCTTCTTCTTCGCCTCCGCCTCAGAACGCAATGCGGTCGGCATCGGCACCGCGGCCCCGAGCAGCGTCGTTCTCGTGCGCGAGTGGTAGCCCACGAGCACGTTATCCAGCACCGTCATCGACCTGAAGAGCGCGAGGTTCTGGAACGTGCGCGCCACGCCGTGCCTGATGAGCTGATGCGGCGCCATCGCCTGCACCGGCTTGCCGTCGACCAGCACAGCGCCGGATGCCGGCCGGTACACGCGCGTGATGATGTTGAAGAGCGTCGTCTTGCCGGCGCCGTTGGGGCCGATCACCGCGACCATGCGGCCCGCATCGACCGTGAACGTCACACGGTCGAGAGCGACGACACCGCCGAAACGGACGGTGAGGTCCCGCACCTCCAGCAGCCCCATTCACATCGCAGTCTAAATAGACGTGGGGGCGGTGGCTATTAGCCGTCGATCTCGGGGGGCGGTTGCTCCGATTCTTCGGGGTCGTCAGGTATGGGCGGCCGCGGCGCCGGCCAGTGGGGACGCTCATCGGTGCCTTCCGGAAACTCTTCGCGAGCCGAATGCAGCGGATCCGAGCGATGCGGCTGGGCGGGCAGCGGTGGCGAGGTCGGCCACGCCGGTCGCGGGCCTTCGCGCTCCGACGCGATCTCGGGCGGTGCGGCTCCCCAGGTGGGACGCGTGCTCCGGTGCGTGATCGCCGCCGTCGGCATGGTGCGCTGCTGCCGCGGGAAGACGGCGAACAGCCACCAGCCGACCGCGCCGACCAGGCCCGCCAGCCCTGCCAGCGGCAGGAACACGAGCGGCGGCTTCAGGATCAGGTCGAGGCCGTTAGTCGATGCCGCGGGGATCGGTATGGGCGTCGGGCTCTCGGTGGGCGTCGGCGACTGATCTGGCGATGGTGACTCGGACGGGGTCGCGGCCGCGCTCGGCGTCGGGGTCGGGGAGCTCTGGAGCTGGAACTGGGCGCAGGGCTGTGGCGTGACGCTCGCGCAGATGTGGTGCAGTCCAGGCTTCTCGCCTGCGAACGGCCTGACCTTCACGTTGTTGAAGGTGCCGTGGCTGTCGGCGGTGGTCGATCCCACGACCTTGTTCGACGAGTCCCAATAGAGCGACATCGACTGGCCCGCCAGGAACTGGCCGCCGCTGACGAGGATGTCGGTGTTGGGACCGCCTGCCGTGACGCTCAGGCTGATGAAGGCGTTGGCGGGGCAGGGAGGTCCGCTCGCGGGGCAGGCATCTGCCAGCGCGGCCTTGCGCGCGCCGGGCAGGAGGGTTGCGAGCAAAGCCGCCGCGACGACGGCGAGGACGATGACAAACACTGGACCAAGGCGGCACGCCACCGCGCGCAAGGACATTCGAGCCGCGAAGGTTAACGGATGTCGCGGCCGCAAGTTACACAGGCGGCCACGGCAGGGACCAGCCGGAGGTGGGCGAGGGATAGCGCCAGTCCGGCTCCAAGGTCGCACGCAGCCTTCGTTTGAGCATTCGGGTCTCGCTCGGGCTCAACAGGTTGCCAAGGGTGCCGGCCAGCTTTCCGTGCTCGAGCTGCGCCAGTGCTCGCTCGAGGTCACCGCACAGGTCGCCGGGCAGCGGCTCGCCCGAGAAATCCCAGATCACCGTCCTGAGCTTGTTGTCGACGTGGAACGTGAGTCCGTGGTCGATGACCCACACGCGGTCCTGCGCGTCGAACAGGCAGTGCCCTGACTTGCGATCGGCGTTGTTGGCGAGGACGTCGAACAGCGCGACCCGCATCCAATCGTCTCGCCGAGCAGCCTGCTCGCTCAGGAAGTGGCGGTCGTCGCCGTCGACGAACAGCTGCATGGCGCCGATCCCGTGCGGGCCGGTCTTGCGCACGACCGTCGGCGGGATGCGGGGCCAGCCGAGCACCTTGCTCAGCTCGTATGCCGCGACCTCGCGCTTGAAGAGGGTGCCGGAGGGGAAGTCCCACAGCGGCGACTCGCCGCGCTCGGGCTTGTAGACGGCGAGCAGCCCATCTTTCTCATGCGGCCGCAGGCGCGCCAGGAACGTGTAGTTCGATGCGCCTCGCAGCACGCCCAGCAGCTCGACCTCGGGCAGCGTGGCGAGCAGGCGCTCGGTGCGGTGCGCGTCCCGGGCGGGCGCGGGCTTAGAAGATCGGGCGGGCACCGTTGGAGACGGGGCAGGGGTGACCGGCAGGATCCATGGGCAGGCCGCATCGCGGGCACAGCGGCCGGCCGGCCGAAAGCACCTCCTCCGCCTGCTTCGAGAAGTCCACGACCTGGCGATGGCTGAGCCAGAACCTGACCGAGGGCGCGTCGTCGCCTGTCTTGGGCTCCTGCTCGGTCCCGGCGGCCTCGCTGGCCACGAGCACGAACATCTGGCGCTCGGCGTGGTAGCCCAGGCCCATCTCGGCCACCTGCCACTCGGGCTCGCCCGGCTGCAGGCGCCGGGCGGAGGCCGCCTGGCCCTCTACGTCGATGCCCTGCGCGTCCAGCATCTGGTGGAGCCGCACGATGAGGGCCTGGATCTGCGCCTTCTCGCAGGACAGCGTCAGCGTCCGGCCCTGGCCCGATGCCATCAGGAAGAACTGGCGGTGGCCGGGCTCTCCCATCGCCGCCACGGCGATCGCCTCGACCGGGTCGAGCTCATAGATCATCTCGTGTCTAGCCTAAGAGTTGAACAAGGTAGCAACGGGTTTTGAGCTTCCCGCCATGGGGAAGAGAACATCGAGAGAAATTTGAAACGGGCGCACCCGCGCCTGGGAGGAACAGCTGACAAAATGCCGAAAACCGTAGGAATCGATCTGGGAACGACCAACTCCGTTATCGCCGTCATGGAAGGCGGCGAGCCGGTTGTCATTCCTAACTCCGAGGGTTCTCGCACCACGCCTTCGGTCGTCGCATTCACGAAGTCCGGAGAGCGCCTGGTCGGGCAGCTCGCCCGACGGCAGGCTGCGGTGAACCCAGAGAACACCGTCTATTCGATCAAGCGATTCGTGGGCCGCAAGTTCGGCGAGGTCGATTCGGAGCGGAAGATCGTTCCGTACGACGTCCGGCCTGGCAAGGACGACCGGGCGGTCGTGCGCGTCCCGAACGTGGACAAGGAATTCACCCCGGAAGAGATCTCGGCCATGATCCTGCAGAAGCTCAAGGCCGACGCCGAGTCCTACCTTGGCGAGAAGGTCACCGACGCGGTCATCACAGTGCCCGCTTACTTCAACGACTCGCAGCGGCAGGCGACCAAGAACGCCGGCCAGATCGCGGGCCTCAACGTGCTCCGCATCATCAACGAGCCGACCGCCGCGTCACTCGCGTACGGCCTCGACAAGAAGGCCAACGAGACCATCCTGGTCTTCGACCTGGGTGGTGGCACGTACGACGTGTCGGTGCTCGACGTGGGCGACGGCGTGTTCGAGGTCAAGTCGGTTGCCGGCGACACTCACCTCGGCGGCGACGACTACGACCGCCGGATCGTGGACTGGCTGGCCGAAGAGTTCAAGAAGTCGAACGGCATCGACCTGAAGTCCGATCGCCAGGCGCTGCAGCGGCTCACCGAGGCCGCGGAGCGGGCCAAGATCGAGCTTTCGAGCCGGCTCGAGACCAGCGTCAACCTGCCATTCATCACGGCGGACCAGACGGGTCCCAAGCACCTCGAGATGACGCTCACCCGCGCCAAGTTCGAGTCGTTGACGTCAGACCTGACGGAACGGTGCCGCGGTCCATTCCTGGGCGCGCTGAAGGATGCGAACCTGACGCCGCAGCAGATCGACGAGGTCGTGCTGGTCGGTGGCTCCACGCGCATGCCTGTCATCCAGCAGCTGGTCAAAAACCTGACCGGCGGCAAGGAGCCTCACAAGGGCGTCAACCCTGACGAGGTCGTGGCCGCCGGCGCTGCGATCCAGGCCGGCGTCCTCAAGGGCGAGGTCAAGGACATCCTGCTGCTGGACGTGACGCCGCTTTCGCTCGGCGTCGAGACGCTCGGCGGCGTGACCACCAAGATCATCGACCGCAACACCACGATCCCCACGTCCCGCTCGCAGGTGTTCTCGACGGCGGCTGACAACCAGACGTCGGTCGAGGTCCACATCCTGCAGGGCGAGCGCGACATGGCTCGCGACAACCGGACGCTGGGACGCTTTCACCTCGATGGCATCGCACCCGCGCCGCGGGGTATGCCGCAGATCGAGGTCACCTATGACATCGACGCGAACGGCATCCTCAACGTGAAGGCCCAGGACAAGGGCACCGGCCGCGAGCAGTCGGTGACGATCACCGCGTCGTCGACCCTGTCCAAGGACGAGGTCGAGAGGATGGTCAAGGAGGCCGAGGCGCACTCGTCCGAGGACCGCGCGAAGCGGGAAGAGGTCGAGCTCCGCAACCAGGCGGATCACATGATCCACCAGGCCGAGAAGATCATGAAAGACAACGAGGACAAGATCCCTGACGACGTCAAGTCGGAGGTCACTGGCAAGCTCGAGACGCTGAAGTCGGCGGCGAAGGGCTCGGACGTGGCGCTGCTGCGTCGGGAGATGGACGAGTTCAACGAGGCGCTGCAGAAGATCGGCCAGCACATCTACCAGCAGGCGGGCGCCGCCACAGGCGGATCGAGTGCAGCCGGCGGCGAAGAGAAGAAAGACGACGTAGTGGACGCGGACTACAAGGAAGTGAATTAACCCCACAGTCCCCTCCCCCGCTTCCGGGGGAGGTCAGGGTGGGGGCAATAGGGCTCGGACTTAGGTCCGAGCCCTTATTTTTTGCCCAGGTGATTTCTTACGTCACAAGCCGCAAGCGGCTCTGGAGCCTGGTCGCCGTGCTGGTCGGGGCCTTGCTCCTCATCCGCGCGATTGCGGACGCCGCCTACGTCTACGTGCCCCAGTACCGCTTCCGCAACGACTTCCGGCTGCTGTACGGCGCCGTGCTGACGACCTTTCACGACGGCTATTCGCACCTCTACGACCCGATCGCGCAGAAGGCCGCCGTCGATGGCCTCGGGCCGGGCTTCTACTGGTCGCTGTTCCTCAACCCGCCGCCGCTGGTGTGGCTGGCCACGCCTCTCGCAGCGCTCCCTTTCTCCGTCGCGATCATCCTCTGGACGATCCTGCTGCTCGCCTCAGCAGCCCTGACCTGGTACCTCGTCGCGCCAGGAGCCGGCCTCGCCAAGGCCGGCCTCGGGCTGATGTGGCTGGGTGTGGTGCCGGTCTCGTTCGCCATCGGCGTCGGTCAGTCGGTGGTCCTGGTCGCGGCCGCCGTCGCGACAGCGTGGTGGCTGGCCGAGCACGACCATCCTGTCTGGGCCGGCCTGGCCTTGAGCTTCATCGTGTTCAAGCCCCAGCTCGCGCTCTTCGTGCCCCTATGCCTGGCGGTCTCCGGCCACGCAAGAGTGTTCGGGGCGTGGCTCGTCGCGACGGCCTTCATGGTCCTGATCTCTCTAGCCCTGCTAGGCCATGATGGGGTCGCAGGATTTCGCGCGGCACTCGCTGTCGCATCGCAGTGGGAGATCACGCGCAGCTACGCGGTGTCGGGGCTCATCGGCGCGGGACCGCAGCTCTACGTGGCGCAGGCGATCGTGGCGGTCGCGACCCTTGCAGCGGCGTGGCGGTGGCGAGGCCACGGGACGGCGATCCCAATCGTCGCGGGCATCACCGGCTCGCTTCTGTTCACTCCATACGTCGGCTTCCAGGACTTCGCGATGCTCGTGCTCGCCGGCTGGCTCCTCGCTCGCACGCATCCCACGCCGTGGCAGGTCGCACTCCTGGTCGTGGGCTTCGCGCTGCTGCAGCTCGTGCTGACGGTGCTGGCAGTGCCGATCATCGCGGCGGAGGTCCTGCTCCTGGCGTCGCTGATCTACAACGCGCCGGCGCGCTCCTCAACCGGTTCCACCCGTTTGGCGCCAAACCCGCCTCTCGAAGCGCCGCCAATCACCCGTATGGCGCCAAACGTGCCCGACTAGCTGGAGCCGACGGTGGGATTCGAACCCACGACCTGCCACTTACGAGGCGGCTGCTCTGCCAGCTGAGCTACGTCGGCGTCGTCGCGAAGTTTTTCGCGGATCGCTGACCAATTTCCGCGAGCCCCTACGCTACCATCGAGCGGGATGGGGACACTTGTTGTCGAACGCCTCGCCGAGGGCGATTTCAGCCTGATCCGACCGCTGCTCGTCGACCTCCACGTCGCCGAGCAGGAGCACTACGCGGACCATCCGCAGCTGAGCCGCGGGGAGATCGAGGGCCACCTCTCGAGCGTGCCGTCAACCTTCTCGGGTGAGAACGTCGTCTTCGCAGCTCGCGACGACAGCGGCCAGGTCATCGGCTTCTGCTGGGTCGTCCTTTTCGACCCGGGCACCGGTCTCGAGGGCGAGGTCGCCGAGGTCTACGTGGCGCCCAAGCACCGCGGACATGGGGTTGGCGAGATCCTGATCGACCAGGCCACGCAGCTCTTCCGCGAGCGTGCCGTCACGCTCGGCTACGTATGGACGAGACCCGACAACGGGGCCGCTGTCCATCTCTATGAGTCGGCCGGTTTCGAGCGCAGCCGCCAGCTCGTCCTCACCTGGTACCCGACCGAGGCGAACCTCACCAGCTAAGCCTCGTAATTAAACTCAGGTCGAATGATCCGAGCCAGGCCTCTTCTCGCGGCCATCGGCGTCGCCCTGCTCGCCGCCACGGTGGCAGGCGGCGTGACCCTGGCGATCCTCAAGCTGCAGGCTCGAACGAATCCGCAGAGCGTCGACATCCGCTCGGGCGTGACCATCTCCGAGGACTCGGCCATCGTCCAGGCCGCGACCCGCGCCAAGCCGGCGGTCGTCAGCATCGTGACGGCGCAGCAGCCGGACCTGCTGGCCGGTTCCGGATACCTGGTCACCAGCGACGGCTACATCGTGACGAGCATCCGCGTCCTCGCCGGCGCCACGTCCATGACCGTGCTGGTGCCAGGTGACGCCAGGCTGCACGACGCGCGTCTCATCGACTACGACTGCGACACGGCCGTCGCGGTGGTGAAGATCGACCAGGTCAGCGGCCTGCCGACGCTCGCGTTCGGCGACCCGTCGGCGGTCGTCGCCGGCCAGGTCTTCGTAGCGGTGGCGGGTCCCGTGGAGGGCAGCGCCGTCACCCGCGGCATCGTCAGCGCGCTGCACCGGCCGGCCTCGATGTCGAATCCGTCTGTTGCTGACCGCACCGTTCTGCTCAGCGACACGCTCCAGACGGACGCCGTCATCGACGCAGGCACCGGGGGCGGTCCCGTGATCAACGTCGGCGGGCAGGTCATCGGAGTCGCCATGCCTGGCCCGACCGGCGACAACGGATACGCGTTGAACGCAGCCGACATCCAGGACGACGTGCAGCAGATCCTGCAGACGGGGCAGGTGATGGTGCCCTCGCTCGGCGCGTCCACTGTGGACATCGGCGCGCTCGGGGTGCTGAAGCAGCTGCCGGAGGGCGCACAGATCGAGACTGTCACCGAAGGCGGACCCGCCGCCATCGCCGGTCTCGCGATCGGCGACGTCATCACCCAGCTCGACGAGGTGAAGGTCGACTCCGCCCACCCGCTGACGCTGCTGCTGCGCTCGCAGTTCCATGTCAACCAGCGCGTCACGGTCACCTACACGCGGGGTGGATCTTCAGCGCAGGTGCAGCTGACGCTGGTCGGCCGGCACCCCATCTGCTGATGGCGGTCAGGGCAGACCTCGAGGCCGCGCTGCGGTCGGCGTCGGAAGCGATAGGCGTCAAGGACGTGCCCGACCTGGAGCTCGGCCGCGCCAAGAACCCCGACCACGGCGATTACGCAAGCTCGGCCGGCCTCAAGCTGGCCCGCGCGCTGCGGCAGCCGCCCAACCAGATCGCCGCCAGGCTCGCGGAGGTCATCGAGATACCGGACGCTGCGGCGACGGCGCAGCCGGTCGGCGGCTACGTGAACTTCCGCCTCAGCGACGCCTGGCTGCAGGCCCTCATCGAGAAAGTGGCCACCGGCGGCCCGGGTTATGGCGCCTCCGACATCGGACGCCGCGAGCGGATCCAGGTCGAGTTTCTCAGCGTCAACCCGACAGGTCCGCTGCACATCGGCCACGGGCGCGGCGCCATCCTCGGCGACTCACTTGCGCGGCTGCTCGAGTTCACCAACCACGACGTCGAGCGCGAGTACTACGTCAACGACCAGAACACGCAGGCGCGAATGTTCGGCGAGTCGGTGTACGCGCGGCTGCACGGAGATCCGCCCCCGGAGCGCGGCTACACGGGCGAGTACGTGTCCGAGCTCGCGGACATGGCGCGCCGCGAGCTGCCCGGCGTCGAGAAGCTGCAGCATGACGAGGCCGAGCCCAAGCTCCGCGCTTTTGCGATCGCCAGCTGGGGCAGACCCTACGCCCACAGTCGCG
>Ga0137364_10000560_pt1 | contig 15422 bp, 17 predicted proteins | sample SagtaG_10_FD_104798 | JGI IMG/M metagenome (GOLD analysis project Ga0137364, IMG submission 104798) | Vadose zone soil microbial communities from Sagehorn Ranch, Mendocino, California, USA - Sage1_L_20_16 metaG | ecosystem: Environmental > Terrestrial > Soil > Vadose zone | place: USA... | reverse complement strand
TGTGTGAGACGAAACACGCCGCCCTTTGGATCTTCAATGTCTTCGCCAAACAGGATGCGTCGCGAATCGTCCTCCAGACCTGCGCGCAGGGTCTTATTTACCGTATCGCCAATGCGATATTTTCCGGGAGGCAGAATCTCGTTGTTAAGCTTGGGGGTCGATTTGCTAACATTAGCCAGTAACTCGTTAGGCGACGGATCCTCGGCTTTTTCCGCCTCGGCATACTCGCGGCGGATACGCTCCTTGACTTCATTATCGAGCTTCGCGAATTCCTCGGCAGTGATCGCGCCTTCCTCGATCAGTTGATCTTTCCAACACTTGAGCGGGTCCGATTCTTCCAGCGTCTGCAATTCTTCGGCACTACGATAAAGCTTCTGATCGTCAGAGCTGGTGTGGCTGGAAAGGCGCTCCATCCTGATCCAGAAAAAGAACGGCCCGCCTCCGGCGCGAATTTTTTCGAACGCCTCGGCTGTTGCGTCATAAACCTGCTGCACATCTTGTCCCTCGATTCGGCGCCAGTTGTCGGCTTCGAGAACGTTGAGCGCGAGCGGATTGTTCTTCCGCGTTGGCATGCTGATGCCGTAGCCGTTGTCTTCCACGAGGAAGAGCACGGGGAGCTTTTTCTCTTTGGCGAAACAGAGCGCCTCAAAAAAATCTCCCTGACGCGTTGCCGCATCGCCGATCGTGGTGGCCACGAGATTCTTTTTCCCGTCCAGCTGAATGCCCCAGGCAATGCCACACGCAGGAAGTAACTGCGAACCGGTCGGAGTCGGTACGCTCCAGATATGCAAGTCCGCATCACTGTAGTGCGACGGCATTTGCCGGCCTCCGCTTCCGGTGTTGCGCTTTGCAAAATACTCGAGGCCGAGCTGACGCGTTGTCATTCCGCGCCCGAGAACAAGTCCGCGGTCGCGATAATACGACACGATGTAATCGTCCGGTTCCATCTGGATCGAGACCGCCGCGAGCGCCTCGTGGCCCATTCCGGAAACATGAAAATGTCCTTTGCCCTGACGATTCAAATTCTGTTCGCGCAGGTCCGCATGGCGGCTCTCCAGGATCGTGGTTAAGAGGCGCAGTTTATCTTCCTTGCTTAGCGCAGGCATACGGCATGATCTTACACGGCACTTACAGATCGACAATCACAGGGATTTGCTTGGAATAAAGATGCACACCGAGGGGACAACATCAAAATTTGGAGTCATCGAGCACTACCGGAAATATCTTCCCGTAACTGAATCGACACCAGTTGTTTCGCTAGGTGAAGGGAGTACGCCGCTGGTATTTTGCCCGCGATTGAGCAAACGCGCCGGACGTGCCGTTTTCGTGAAAAACGAAGGCGCAAACCCAACGGGTTCCTTCAAGGACCGTGGCATGACCTTGGCTGTATCGAATGCCATCGAGCGTGGTGCAAAAGTTCTCATTTGCGCTTCAACGGGAAACACATCGGCTTCCGCCGCGGCTTATGCGGCCCGCGCTGGGATTTCCTGCGCCGTGATTTTGCCCGCGGGAAAAATTGCAACGGGAAAATTACTGCAAGCTTTTGCCTACGAAGCCAAAATCGTCGCAATCGACGGCAATTTTGACGACGCATTGCGACTCGTGCGTGAGCTTGGCCAGGGTGGGGATTTCGTCATCGTAAATTCGATAAATCCAGATCGGATTGCAGGGCAAAAGACGGCCGCTTTCGAAATCGTCGATGATCTGGGCGACGCGCCGGATTTTCATCTGTTGCCTGTAGGCAATGCTGGAAACATCACCGCGTACTGGGCTGGCTATCGAGAATATCACGCCTTCGGGAATTCGACGAAGTTGCCGGCGATGATTGGCTTTCAAGCCGCGGGCGCGGCTCCAATTTTTTACAATCGCCTCATCGAGAAACCGGAAACGGTGGCGTCGGCGATCCGCATCGGCAATCCGGCAAGTTGGAAACAGGCGCTGGCGGCAATTACCGAATCACATGGCGCAATTGATGTTGTGAGCGACGAAGAAATTCTTGCGGCGCAGACGTGGCTGGCGCGGCACGAGGGAATTTTTGTCGAACCGGCGAGTGCTGCTTCCATTGCCGGGCTTTTCAAATGCTGTGATTCAAAAGAAGCAGCATATTCATTTCGGAAGATTCCAGAGCAGAGTCGCATTGTTTGCACGGTCACGGGAAATGGATTGAAGGATCCCGATGTGATCGTCGCGCGGGTGAAGGAACTAAAATCTGTCCCGGCAACCGTGAATGAGGTGCGACGCGTGGTCGGGCTTTAGTTGGTGACGCCCGGTCATGCACGTTGCGACGCAAACGAAGTCTTAGTTTGTTTTGGAACTTCTCGTTTCCGTTCCGTAATCTATTCACGTCATGCGTCTGGTCGTTCAAAAATATGGCGGCACTTCCGTTGGAACACCGGAGCGAATTTGTAAAGTGGCCCGTCGTATTCTTGAGACGCAGCGTAAAGGCTGTCGGGTTGTCGCAGTCGTCTCGGCGATGGCGGGTGTCACCGATCAATTAATCAAGCTCGCCAAATCCGTCTCGCCACACCCGACAGAACGCGAGCTCGATAACTTGCTTGCCACAGGCGAGCACGCTTCCACGGCCTTAACTGCCATGGCCGTGAACGCGCTCGGTGGAACAGCGATCTCGTTGACCGGCGCCCAGGCAGGAATTTTAACGGACCGACATCACACCAAGGCGCGGATCGCGAATATCAGTCCAAAGCAGATTCAGGAAATGCTGTCGGAGGATTACATCGTAATCGTGGCTGGTTTTCAGGGTCAGACTCCGGAGGGAGATACGACCACCCTTGGGCGGGGCGCCGGAGATTTGACTGCGATTGCGTTGGCAGGCGCGTTGAATGCCGACGCCTGCCAGATTTTTACAGATGTCGATGGCGTGTTCACGTGCGACCCGCGCGTAGTCAGCGACGCGAAAAAAGTTAGCGAGATTGCCTACGATGAGATGCTCGAGATGGCGGGCAGCGGCGCCAAGGTGATGCAGTCGCGCGCGGTAGAGTTTGCTAAAAAATTCGGCGTCGAATTCGAAGTGCGATCAAGTTTTACAAGGAAGCATGGGACAGTCACCAAAGAAGAAACCCCCAGCATGGAAGACGTATTGGTTCGCGGGATCAGTCTCGACCGGCACCAGGCAAAGCTCAGCGTCGCTGGTGTGCGTGACGAGCCGGGAATGACCGCGCGGATCTTTTCGAATATTGCCGCAGCCCACATCATCGTTGATATGATCGTGCAAAGTGCCTCGATCAGCGGAACGACCGACGTCTCGTTCACGATTCACGAAGACGAACTGGAAAATGCTCGTACAATCCTGATGCCAGTAATTGGGCAGATTGGCGGAAAGCGGCTGAATACCACCGCTGGCCTGGCCAAGCTCAGCGTGGTCGGAATTGGAATGCGATCGCACTCCGGAGTCGCGGCCCGAATGTTCGAATGCCTGGGCAAAAATGGAATCAACATCGAGCTGGTTTCCACCTCCGAGATCAAGATAGCGGTCGTCATCGATGAAAAAGACGCGGAACGCGCTGCGCAATTGATACACGCGGAGTTCGGTCTGGCGCGATTGCTGCCTGCTACTTCTGCGGCACGGCCGCTGGCTTAACTACTTATCACTCCCTACTTGGGCCTCGATCGCGCCGCCGCAGCTTGAACCAGCGCCTGCGGTGCAACCGAAGCAGTGCTCACCGGTCATGATCTCACGATCTTCAAGCGAATCCGGATCGATATCCCAAAGGAAAAGCGGCTTGTTATTGTTATGGTAGGGATGCCGCGCCGTAATGCCAGTCCCGCTGGGACCGTCCGGACGGCCTGGCGGTCCGTCCCCACCCATCCATTGCATTCCGAGCTGCTGATTGAAATCGCAATCATAAACCTCGCCGCGCCAACCGACGCTGATCGTGTTGCGGCACATCAATCCGCTGATCGTTGCCGGATTAAACGCACCGATCAGCAGTCGCATGTAATCGTCGAGCTGGTTATTGCGCCGCAAATAACTCGCGAAACGGCCGATCGGAAGGTTCGTGAGGGTGTAGAGCCTATTAAACACAATTTGGAAATGCTTCTTGAGTTCACATTGGTAGTCCGCCTCCAGTTCGTCCTGTGAGGTCGGCAAGAATGCGCCCACTGGGTTGTAAACCAAATGCAGCGGCAGGTCCGAATCGGTTCCATAGCCTAACGAGTTAAGGAGCTGTAGTGCCGCAATACTTGCTTCAAAAACACCTTCGCCGCGTTGAGCGTTTACGTTTTCAGGCGCATAACACGGCATCGAAGCAATAATCTCGACCTTGTTCATCGCGAGGAATTCGCTCAGATCCTCGTAGCCGCGCTCCAGCAAAATTGTGAGATTGCAGCGATCGATTACATGTCGCGGTAGCTCGAGCGACCCGATCTGCATGATGAAATAGCGAAAATCGGGAATCATCTCGGGCGCGCCGCCGGTGAGATCGACAGTCGGAATATCGGTCTTGGCCAGCCAATCGATAATTCGGTCAATCGTCTCGCGTGTCATGATTTCTTTCCGCTTCGGTCCCGCGTTCACGTGACAATGCATGCAGGTGAGATTACAAAGCTTGCCTACGTTGACTTGAAGGATCTCAGGACGCGAGCGGCGGAGCGAAAGAGACTGCGCACCGAGTTTCTCAGCGAAACGATTCATCAAATGTATTGGCGGCAAAACCTTCTGTCTAATCAGGGCCGATCATCTGGTTGGAAATGTAGCAGAGCGCTCTCTTCCTGAAAGACCGTGGATTGATGGCATTTCCGAGCTGCGAATCCATGCCAGTGGTCCCTGAAGTTATTCCGATAGCTGATTTGCAGGTTGAACGGCACGCTCCGGAAACTCGCCGTTTGGCAGTCGCCACGGACGTTGTTTGCGGAAAGGCAGCATCAAAAGCTTTCCGAGTGTCAGTTCGTGTTCCTCCCGATACGCAGCAACACCGATGGTGACGGCGTCCTGAGGCACGTCGCGGCGCAGGGTGCGTTGAAGTTGATCCCACCAGCAAAAAATCGTGCCCCAATTTGAATTGGTCTCCCGCTGCACGATCGAATGATGAATCCCGTGCATGCGAGGTGTGACGATGATCAGATTCAAAATGCGTTCGACCTTAATCGGCAGACGCCAGTTGGAATGATGAAAAAGTGTGGCCGCTTCCAGACCAATAAAGAAAGCGACCAGCATTAGCGGTGAGATGCCGAACACAATCACCGCAAGGGAGAGAAATCCGATCGAGAAAATCATCTCACCAAAATGAAATCGCGCGGCGGTGCTTACGTCCAGATCGAGATCCGTATGATGCACGTTATGAAATCGCCAGAACAACGGAATCATATGGTTCGCCCAATGCCACCACCAATAGGCGTAATCCATAAGTAGAAATGTGGCGATGACGGCAATCCATCCCGTCAGGCCGAGCCAGTTCAACAAACCGATATGTCGAGATTCTGTCCACATTGCGATGGCGATCGGGATCGGCAACATGGCAAAACGCACGACGGCGAATCCAGGAATCGAAAGCACAAAATTGCGGATGAGGCGATGCAACACTCTGAAATGCTGGCGACGCAGGGGGAATCGCCACTGAAGCCAGAGCAGTGCGAGGAATAGACAGGTCAGAAGCGGCCTGCCGATATAATCCATCAAAGGAATTTTTGGCATTGGCATTGCTCGGACATTCCTCCGGCTGATCTTATCATCCCCTCATGTACAAAGGCAATGCACGGCGCCTGCCTGAACCGAATTTTGTCATCGAGAAAATTAGCGAGGCGTCGCGCAGCGGTTTCATTCCTATCGGATAACCCTTACAGAAGATTTAGCAGAAATGACGCGAATACCTGTCTCTATCATTATTCCCGTCCTTAACGAGGCGAAGCTGCTATGGCCATTTCTCGCGCATCTGCGCGAGCGGGCGGCGGGTGCAGAGATTATTGTCACAGACGGTGGAAGTTCTGATGGGACGATTGAACTCGCACGCGACTCTTGCAACCAGCTGATTGTGGGTGAACCCAATCGGGCGAAACAAATGAACGCCGGTGCAGACGCGGCACACGGCGACATTCTTTGGTTTGTCCACGTCGATGCTGAAATTCCGCAGGGGTGTCTTGAAGAAATTCAGCGCATCATGCATGACCCAAAGGTCGCCGGCGGTTTTTTTCGAATTCGTTTGCCGCGCAGTTGGGTTTATCGATTCACTGATAGTTTTGCGCATTACGCCGGGATCTTATTGGGAATGCGGTGTGGCGACCACGGGATATTCTGCCGGCGAACCGTATTTGTCGACGTTGGTGGTTTTCCGGAAGTGCCGCTGATGGAGGATGTGGAATTTTTTCGCCTGCTTCGGCAGCGCGGTCGCGTGGTATGCAGCCAAAAACGGATCCTGTCGAACCCGCGGCGCTATGAAACTGTCGGACGCGTGCGGTTGACTCTGGCTTACGGACTGATTGCAATGCTTTACATCTTCGGCGTCCCGTTGTCGAAGCTTGCGTCGCTCTATGAGCGCATCTGCTGCAAAGCAATGTAGTCCGGAGTGAGTTGAGCGATGCTGCCGCGTCGAGGTGGCCTCTCAGATGCGCCCGATCAGAACACCTCATCCGTTTCTATGTACAAGGGACTAGGGACATAAATGAAAAGGAGGCAGGCATGAAAATAACGAGCTTTGTTATTACTTTGACTGTGGCCACGGCACTTGTTGCCTTCGCGCAGGAAGGAACAGTGGAAGATGTAAAACACGGTGCAAAAAAAGCAGGGGAGACGGTTAAGGACGGACTTGAGACAGCAGGCCAAAAGACCAAGGAAGCTGCTGAAACAGTCGGAGAAAAAACCAAAGAGACTGCCAAAACCGTAGGCAGAAAGACGAAGGAAACCGCTCAAACGGTGGGCCAGAAGACAAAAGAAACCGCCAAAACAGTCCATCGAAAATCCAAAAGAGCGCTGAACAAGGCGAAGGCGGAAACCAGCGAACAACAATCGACAAATCAGACACCTAATACGCCGAGCCCGACTGACCGCTAGAGGAGCAAGGAAACGGCGACACGGCGAGCCAGCGAAACGGCAGGCCAGTATGAAAATCGCCGGCTCACGCTCTCGCCGAATTTTCGTTTCGTTTCCCACTTGCTCAGATTCACTGACTGAGTCCTATTTGTGGCGATCAACCCCGAAAGCTTTGGGGGTCAATCGGATTTTCTGAGCTAATGAGCGGTCTGCGCTTGGGAGTAAATGTCGATCACGTAGCAACGCTGCGGCAGGCGCGCTATGCCACCATGCCAGAATCCAAAAACGCAGAGCCAGATCTCATCATTGCAGCGCGAATGTGCGAACGCGCAGGCGCGCAGGGGATTGTCGCCCATCTGCGCAGCGATCGCCGGCATATCCAAGACCGGGACATCGAACGGCTGCGCGAGAACATTCTGACAAAATTGAATCTCGAAATGGGCAATACGCCTGAGATTCTCGATGTTGCGCTACGCATTGTGCCGGATGAAGTCTGCCTTGTCCCGGAAAAGCGGGAGGAAATCACCACCGAAGGCGGACTGGATGTCATCGCAAATCGCAAGACATTGGAACCGACTATCAAACGCCTGCAAACTTCCGGTATTCGAATCAGCTTGTTTATCGATCCCACTCTGGAGCAAGTCGATGCGGCAGCGGAGCTCGGCGTCGAAATGGTTGAACTGCACACAGGCAGCCTGGCCAATGCGTTCACAGAAAAGATCCAAAAAGAAGAGCTCGAGCAACTGCGAGCAGCCGCGCGGGCTGCATCGGAATCAAAGCTACAGGTCAACGCCGGTCACGGCATCAACTACAATAATATCGCACTTATTAACCAGATTCCGTGTTTGACGGAGCTCAACATTGGTCACTCTATCGTGTCGCGCGCGGTTTGGGTCGGGCTTGATACTGCAGTGAAAGAAATGCTCGCCGCGATGGCGAAATATCCCGGATGAGTGTGAAAGGTGGATCGCGTCGTTCTCAACGCGATGGCAATCGGAAATGAGCGTGATTGGTACTGGAGTCGATCTCGTCGAGTGCGCCCGCATTGAGCGGTCGATCGAACGATTTGGCGATCGGTTTCTCCACCGCGTTTTTACCGACGGCGAGATTGAATATTCGATGTCGATGAAGTTTCCGGCGCGTCATCTTGCTGCGCGTTTTGCGGCAAAAGAAGCTGTTTCAAAGGCATTCGGGACCGGTATCGGCAAAGCAATGGGTTGGCGCAACATCGATATCCAAAAAAAACCGAGTGGCGAACCGTTCCTCGTCTTAACCGGACCGGCCGAAGAACTCGCAACCCAACGCGGAGTTACGGCTGCATTCGTGACGCTTAGCCATACCGAGCATCACGCGGTCGCCTGTGTCGTTCTGGAGGGGACACCGGAATAGATACTCGGAATGATCATCTTATTTTTAAGAAACCTCGATTGATGCAAGAAGCTTTAATGAGAGGCCATGCCATTCGCATCGCGCTTGTGATCATCGCTTTCGCAGCAGTGGCCGCCATTGCGATTGGCGATATAGCCCACCGAGCCACGGCCCGCAGGCTACGTGAGGAGATTCTTGCGGAACTGCAGCCGGTAGTCTTGAAGAATTGTACGCTGAAGCGCTTCGGCAGCGCTAACGATGGCGGATACCTGATGTGTGAGAATCTGATTGAGCCACTCGATGCAGCGTATTCGTACGGTGTTGGTCCTAACGACGACTGGGCATGCGAGATGTCGCGCCGGTATCGCGTCCCGGTGCATCAATACGACTGTTTTGATCCCGCGCGGCCGACTTGCAGCGGCGGCACGTTCGTGTTTCACGACGAATGCGTCGGCGATCGCAGCGACCATAAGGGTTCGCATCTCTTTGACACGCTGGAAAACCAGATCAGGAAGAACGGTGACACTGGCCGGCACTTGATCATCAAGATGGACATCGAAGGTGCGGAGTGGGATTCACTGCTTGCAGCGCCGGAGGAACTTCTGGCATCGATTCCGCAAATTACGATGGAGATGCACGGCTTCGACAATCCGAAGATTGTCGAGGTGCTCCGGAAACTGAAACAGAATTTCTATCTTGTGAATCTTCACTTCAATAATTGGTCGTGCACGCCAAAGGCGGCACCGCTGCCCGCGTGGGCGTACCAGACACACTGGGTTAACAAACGCATCGGTACACTTGATCCCGCGGCGCCATTTCCCGCGCCGCTGAGCCCCCTAAACGCGCCCGACTCGCCTACGTGGCCTGATTGCCAGTTGCACCCACTGCGGTCGAAGCCGTGACGCGAAGGTGGAACGCGTTGTCCTCAACGCGTTGGCAGAACAAGTGCCTTCGGCGATACATCTGGCATCGACTTCAGAGAAGCCGCTCCACCGCGCAAGCGCCTTCGCAGCAGAAACAGCATTGAAATTCTCCGCGCTTTCCGGTTATGAACACAGACATGGAATCCTTTAGGCGTATCATGGAAGTGGTCGGCACAAGCGTGGATGGCGTAGGGGTTTTCATTGTTGCAGGTGGAATGCTGGTTGCCACGGCGCGACTCGCCGCGCGCCGTGCACATGAGACGGGCAATTATTATTCGCTTTACCGGCAGGATGTGGGCCGCGCGATCCTGCTTGGTCTCGAATTCCTCATTGCTGGAGACATCATTCGAACTGTTGTAGTCGCGCCGACCCTGCAAAATGTGCTCGTCCTGGGAATGATCGTGCTTATCCGCACGTTCCTGAGTTTGTCATTGCAATTGGAGATCGAAGGGAAATTGCCATGGCAGCGGGAAGCCGTTGGCGGAAAACAGAATTAATCTCGGCGCGACGCGAAGCCTTGCATAAATCAGACCTTAACTATTTCACGTCGGGGCGAGGATCAGCAACGAATCCATCGAAGTTCGGCATCCTGACCTGCGGCAGTGTTCGCTCGTTTAGCTCGAAGTATTCCGATACGATGCCGTTCATCGCGAGAAGATAGGCTGTAACCGCATAAACTTCGTCGGGCTTCAATGACCCGGGATTTTGGTAGGGCATCGCGCGGTTCACATAATCCCATACCGTTGTCGCGTATGGCCAATAACTCCCGATTGTTGGCAACGGGTTATCGCTCTTAAGCGTGTCTTTGCCGCCAACGAGCGCTGGATACTCGTTCGTTCCCTCGCCGCGTAACCCGTGACACGTGACGCAGCTTTGAAGGTAGATCGCGCGACCTGCCCCGGCGGTACCACGACCTTTTGGCAACCCCGTTCCTTTTGGGCCGACCAAATACTCGTGCCTGGCGAAATCCGCGGACGTTGCCGGACGACCGAGACCGTAACGCCCGGTTTGCACGGCGGCGCTACCGCTTTTTTGTGAAGCGATCTTTTCCGGTTCGGCCGCATAAGCGCGCTTCGCGAAATCCGCAGCTGTTGCGGTCAGCGCGAAAGCCGTGAGCGCATATAAAATGTTGCGCTTACGCATGGGTCACTTTTCCGTCTCGGTGGACAAACCAGGTTTTGATTCCGTTGTAGTGATTGAAACCGTCTGGTCCTGCTTGCAGTCCTCGCACAGAGACTAGTTGTTCTCGGGTTGACTGCACGTAACCAGTTTCATCTGTGCAGCGCGATTGCAGCGCTACCTCGCTCCCGTCCCACCTCCACGGCATCGAAAATCGCGTCGCCGCTTTCGGAAGTACAGGGTCGTTGAGGTGCGCGTCTGCCCAAGTTTTTCCACCGTCGATCGAGACTTCGACACGGGTAACGCGACCGCGGCCGGACCACGCGAGGCCACTGATTTCGTACCAACCGTGGCCCTCCAAAATGTGTTCGCCCGACGGACGCGTAATGACCGACTTCGCTTCCATAGCGAATGTGAACCAGCGCGCTTTTCCATCCGGCGTGAGATCAGTGTAAATGGCCGCTTCCTCACGCGTCATGAACGGCTCTTCTGTCACCATGATTCGACCGAGCCATTTGATGTTGATGTTGCCTTCCCAGCCAGGAACAACGAGTCGCAGGGGATAGCCCTGCTCCGGACGCAGTGCTTCGCCATTTTGCCCGTACGCAAGCAACACGTCGTCGAGCGCTTTATCCAGCGGGATGCTGCGCGACATTCTGGAAGCATCCGCGCCCTCGGCAACAATCCAACTAGCCTTTGGCTTAATGCCGGCTTCTTCCAGAACGTTTTTCAGTGGCACGCCCGTCCATTCCGAATTGCTAAATAAACCGTGGCTCCGTTGGACGGTCTCACCGGGGCGACCTTCATGCTCGCGCCCGCTGTTGCCGGCACATTCGATGAAATACACACGTGAGACGGAGGGAAATCGCCGAAAGTTCTTCAGCGTGAAGACAAGTGGTCGCTCGATCAGCCCGTCCAATAGCAACTCATGTGTCGTTGGATCTATCTTTGGCACACCGGAATGATGCCTCTCGAAGTGCAATGCCGAGGGCGTGATCGTTCCGTAGAGGTCCTGCAACGGCGCGCGACTCGACCCGGTGCCCCGGCGTCACAGATGCCCCGAAAGTACGCGCCGAGGTTTCAAACGGTGATCGCTCGCCATAGGAGCGGCGTGGATCTCCCAGTTCCCGCGCGGCAGCCGGTCGTAAGGCCAATGCGCTGACACTAGCCGCGCCGAGCGCGATGAATTGGCGGCGGCTGATGCGATGAGATTGCAGTTTCGATTTCGGCATAGGACGCAGCGCAGGAGCGCTTCGTTTGAGCAGACGGTCTAAAGAGCGAAAAGACGCAGATTTTCTGCACGCCTACTCGCAACACCGCGGGTTGCGACGTTCCCAACCGATGACCTTCCCGTGCTGATCGAATTCAAAATGACAGCAGTCCTGCAGCTTTCTCTTGATCATCTGCCGTCCGCGCAGAACGCGGGACTTCACAGCGGTGAGACTCAGTGCGAGCCGAATCGCGATCTGGGGCATCGTCATTCCTTCCAGTTCACAAAGCTGGAGTGGGGCGCGGTAAGCGTCCGGCAATTCTTCCATGTAACGGATGGTCGAGATAAGCACCGCATCACGAATCGCGCTTACTTCGTCTTCCGATTCGCTTTTCAAACTGGCTGGCAAGTCCTCGCTCGGACGACGCTTGCGATAATAATCGATAAGCGTACGGCGCGCGATGCGATATAACCAGGATTCCAGGCGGTCATCATCATGCAACGACGCGCGCGAGCGATAGACTTTCAATAATGTTTCTTGAGTGAGGTCGTCCGCAGTCGCGTCGTCGGACACTCGTGCGCGGAGGAACGCCCGGAGCTTTGCGACAAATTCCGTAACACCCGTATCGAATTGCATTGTGCTCATGTTTGTGCCGCTTTAAAAGCCGTGACGAACGCGCTTACCACAAAATCGCTGGCAATCTCGTCTTCTGTCCACTGATTGATGAGTGATCGGGTTTCATCGCGGGGCACAACTTCGATCCGAATGAATCCCGCGTCCTTTAACATCGTTTTAAGATCATCAACTAAAGCTGCCCCGCCGATACATGCTCCGATCGCGTTCAACTGCGTTCGAATGCTCTCCGGTAATGGTTTGATGGCGACTACATCCGCGAGGGCAAGCCGGCCAGCCGCTCTGAGGACCCGGAACGCTTCCCGAAAAAACGCGCGGCTTTTCTGGCGACAAATTGATGACGCAATTTGAAATCACAAGATCGACGAAGTTATCCGCAATAGGCAACGCCTCGATTTCACCAAGGCGGAATTCTACGTTCGTATACTGGCCTTTACGGACGTTGTTACGTGCTTTTGCGATCATCGCAGGCGTCATATCCACACCGATCACCCGACCAGTACTGTTCAATTGTCGCGCAGCGAGAAAACAGTCGAAGCCCGCACCTGAACCAAGATCGAGAATAGTCTCGCCGGGGCGAATGGAGGCGATCGCCATGGGATTACCGCAACCCAATCCCAGATTAGAACCTTCGGGCACAGACGCTACGTCCACCGTCGAGTAACCCAGCCGCTGATCGTAGCTATTTTCACTGCGACAGCATCCATCCCGCTGCCACAACATCCACCGCCATTCACGGCGATGTTTCCGTAACGAGCGCGAACGTGTTCGCGAACAGTATCAGGTTCGATGGTTTTCATCTCAATGTGGCTGACGAGGAAACGACCGAAAAGATGCAGACTTTGTGAAATCTGCGTCGAATCAGCCTTGCCGCATCGCTTGGAATCAGCGTTTTTCTTCGCTTCAGGGAAGGTCTTCGGTGCAACGCGAAGTTTTACTTGAACAGCACCCAGCTTCCCGCACACAGCGGCAGCCCAGGACGCCAATACAAGCACCAATCACCGGAGCAAGCACGTAAATCCACAGGTATTCCAAGTGGTGCGAGATCACGGCCGGCCCGAGCGATCGCGCCGGGTTCATCGATGCCCCACAAATCGGACCCGCGAACATCGCTTCAAGGCCAATGACAGCACCAACAACTATTCCGGCTGTGATGCCTTTCTCAGCCGCGCCAGTTGAGACCCCGAGGATCACAAACATCAAAATCGCAGTGAGAATCAGCTCGAGGACAAATGACTGGATTGCCGAGCCGGCGGGAACTGTCGTGCCCAGCATCTCGTTTTGTGGAAAGAGAAAGCGCAATATGCCACTAGCGGCCAATGCTCCGCCGAGCTGACTGGCGATATACGGGACGGCTTGACGAAATGGAAAGCGTCGTGCTGCAAAAAATCCCAGACTTACCGCGGGATTTAAGTGCGCGCCGGAAATGTCGCCGACTGTGTAAATCATTGCGAGCACGATCAGACCAAAGGTCAGCGCAACGCCAACATGCGTAACTGCGCCTCCGGTCGTTTCGTCGATCACGATGGCGCCTGCGCCGGCGAAAACGAGTGCGAATGTCCCGATGAATTCCGCCGCGAGCTTCTTCACGCTTTGCGAGTGACGCAGTGTTCTTCACAGAATGAATCGATCTTGGCACGAATCTGATCGCGCACTCGACGTGTTTCCGCCAACCGTTCCTCGTGCGCGCCTGTGAATTTGGAAGGATCGTCAAACGGCCAGTGCAACCGGGTAGTGACGCCAGCAAAAATTGGACAACCTTCAGCCTCAACGTCACTACACACTGTCACCACAAATTGGAATATCTGTCCGGATGTCCAAACGTCGAAAACGCGCTGCGTCGTGTTCTTCGAGATATCAATTCCGAGCTCCAGAAGCGCTTCCACGACCAGCGGATTGATTTTGCCCGGTTCTAATCCCGCGCTTTGCGCGTCAAAATTTTCGCCGCACGTCTCATTCAACAATGCTGCCGCCATTTGGCTCCGGGCACTGTTATGAGCGCAAATAAACAGAACTTTTTGTTTTCGCATTGTCTTCCTTTTCGTTTACGCCGCGCGCCTAAATACGCTGCGCGGCTTACAACAGCTCTTTGCAAGTTTGGAAAGCTTCGCCATATCGCGTTTGAACACCGCATCTGTTTGGACGCAGTCCTGTAAACATTTTAGATTCCGCTCCAATTCCTCGGCCCGCTGCCCGGGCAGGGAATAGATGATCCAGTTCTGTTCTCTTTTGGTGGTTACCATTCCTCGATCGCGCAAGTAAGCGAGGTGCTTGGAAATCTTGACCTGCGGTTCACCGAGAATGTCCTGAAAATGACAGACGCAAAGTGGCGATCGCGTAAGAAGATGGAGGATGCGCAACCGCGTACGATCGCAAAAGCACTGGTAAATCTGGAGCAGATCCATGTCGATTAACAACAAGCCGTAGAAGTGGCGCAACAGCTGGCTGGCGTTTCGCTTTTACGACGCTCACGCGCCCGACATTGCGTCCGGCCGCGTTGCAGAATCAGATTCAGGTGCTCGCCATCCGGCATGGCTTCGGTAATTGGATATTGCGCCACAACGCAACAATCGTATTCGACGTCTACATCCAGGTCTGCATTCGGAATCACGCGGTTTCCCAGCGCCAGGATTTTTGCAAACCGATCTGAACGAAGCCGATGATCAATGTCATTGCCGACGTGCGTTTGGAGCAGGACCTTTTCCTCTCTGCCAGTCAGTCCACCGCAATCGACGAAGCTCCTGGCCACATGTCCAACTTCGGTGACGTGGGCATGCGCAGGGATGTAATCCCCATTCGGCAATACAAATCGCGGAAACCGCTTCGGATTTGCTTCGAGGGCATTCTGCAAATCATGGAGTGTCATGGTGAATCTATATACTCAATCAGTCCTATAGACAAGCAACAGCTATTCCGAGCAAGAATTCAGCGTAATTGACTCAACTTGCATGGTGACGTCAGACGCCACAAAAAGAGGAATTACTCAGCCTTGCTGCAATTGTAATCACCGCTGATCGCTGCACGCGCCTCTTCGTTGTCTCATCCGTTCTGATGGAATCAGTGCTGGCGGGATCAAAGGCGTTGCTTCTTCAGTCCTATCCGGCAGCTCCCGTCGCCGCCAGATGACGTAGATCACCGGATAAATGAGCAACTCCAAAATTGCCGAGGTGACCACGCCGCCAATCA
>Ga0137364_10000555_pt1 | contig 15465 bp, 15 predicted proteins | sample SagtaG_10_FD_104798 | JGI IMG/M metagenome (GOLD analysis project Ga0137364, IMG submission 104798) | Vadose zone soil microbial communities from Sagehorn Ranch, Mendocino, California, USA - Sage1_L_20_16 metaG | ecosystem: Environmental > Terrestrial > Soil > Vadose zone | place: USA... | reverse complement strand
TTCAATACATGCAAGACTATACACATAGCATTCGCCCTGTTCAGACGGTTCACCTGGAACGCTACTGGACGGCAGGTTAAATCGAACGCCAATTTCCAATGTCATTCTGAGCGTCAGCGAAGAATCTCGGTGGCCAGCGCGTGAGATTCTTCGCTGACGCTCAGAATGACAAGCCGTTACTCTCTCTGCTAGCCAAGGCCTACTCACACTTGTGAGACTCCTGGTTGAACTACCTTTATAGCCTCCCAGCTCCTATCTCCAGATTTGTCTCCAATTCGCATAACATCTCCAACTCTCATCATGATGAGTAATATATACGGCAATTTACGTGTAAAAGTCAGATGAAGCTGGAACATCCGCAACAAACGCAACAACTGCAACATTCGCGACATATGCGACAAAAAGTTAATGTATCTCTTTAGGGTGTTAAAAACATGTAATATCCGACAGAGGATTAAACAAAGCATGCTTTATGTTCTCAATAAAATAAGTACCCGATTGCAGAGTACTCAAAATATAAACTTTAGAGGAGATAAACATTTTCATGGGTATCGATACTACGTCTCTAACATCACATTCACAAAATGGGAAGGCTCCTATTTTGCATATATCTCTTGATCGAGACATTCAGAACAGTAAGCCAAGCGTGCATGTTCGGCTTGGAAGGGCAGGTGTAGTTGGTATTACAAAGGCAATTCTCATCGGTAATCAGGCAGACCAGCAGCATTGGTTCAATGCACAATTCGACCTTTATGCTGACCTCGGAACTACGCAGGCTGGGGTACATATGTCACGTTTCAGCGATGCACTTGACGAAGTACTGGAAGAAATTGTCGCAAACACCTGGCCAAACATAGAGTTACTCGCTGATTATATTGCCAAAACTATTATAGAGAAACAGAAAGCCCTTAGGGCAGAAGTACATATTCGAACGACATTTCCACTTGAGAGAAAGACACCTGTTTCCGGCCGTCCTACTCAGGAAGTCTATCATTTGATTGCTCAGGCAATGGCTACAAGGGAGTCTTCCAGGCACATGATTGGTGTTGAAGTCGAGGGTATGGTCGCATGTCCATGCGCCCAAGATATGGTGTATGAGTATGCACGAGCGCGCCTGCAAGAAGAGGGCTTTGCCGAAGATGTGATTGAGAAAATGCTTGATATCACACCACTGGCAACACATAACCAGCGAGGCAAAGCGACCTTAATGATTGGCACAGATCATAGTCTAGACGCCAGAGAACTGATAGATCTAGCCGAGGGTGCAATGAGTTCTGAAATTTATGGACTGCTCAAGCGACCAGATGAACTTTATATTGTAAACAAAGCGCATGCAAATCCACGTTTTGTCGAAGATGTCGCTCGTGATATCCTGCGTGCAGTTGTCGAGAAGTACACTGATTTTCCTGATGAGACATTCGTGTGGGTACATCAACGGAACGAGGAAACGATCCATAAATATGATGTCGAAGCTGAAGGCTGGGGAACCTTGGGTGAACTGCGCTCAGAAATTTTGCAGAATAGAAGTGTTGAACATCATACAAGCAGAGAAGAATGGTTTGGCTTTCAGGCTCATTAAGCACCTCTTGCTAGGGCGTGTTATAATGCGGATACAATGAATTTCACGAGTAAGGGTTCCTGGTTAAATTTTCCCTTACTCTAAATATGTAAGTGGTACCTTCGTGGGTACTTTACTACCTAGAAGTGTGTAAACATAGGGAGCTTTTGTGGAAGGAGTACTGCTAGACCCGGGCCAACTGGCACGGGCAGCCGTAGATATTGCATCTGACAAAAAAGCCTCGGATGTCATTTTGTTAGATATACGAGATGTCACTACAATTGCTGATTATTTTGTGATTTGTAGTGGTAGTAACCGCCGTCAAATACAGGCCATTGCTGATGCCATTGAAGAACAATTAGTTGAACAAGGGGCCAGAGTGCTTCATAGAGAAGGAGTCGCGGACGCTGGCTGGTTATTGTTGGACTTCAGTGATGTCATTGTACATATCTTTGGGCCAAAGGAGCGAGAATATTACCGCCTCGAAAGTCTATGGAGTGAAGCAAAGACGGTAGTTTACCTGCAATAAATAATCTTTTAGAATAGGTGATCAATGTTGACATTTTTTCGTAATCGTATGTTTCTTGAAGGCATCGCGCTAGGCAGCATTTGCGGTGTAATAATTGGCTCAATCATAGCTTTTACTCTTGGGGAAAGTAGTGTTGAGGCTTTACGACGCGCTATTAATAAGCGAATCCCGGGTCGTAGTAAAGTGCCTTTCGAATACCTCTCACAGTAGCAATGAGCCACCTGGCGTTTGAAGGAGGGGCATGTGAGGCTGCGATTTGTTTTAGCTGTATTTCTTGTATTGTTTATTGTGACATGTCAATGTTCATCGCTCATTTCACACGCTTCACCTGCCAGTACCCATGGATGCGCCCCTCTTAATCCTCCACCTGTGCCAGGCTCTCCTCTCCCAGCCCCCTCAATTCACGGCAAATTGCTGATAAACGAAGTGCTTTCGTTACCTGGATCAAGATGGAATTGTTCAGAACCACAGAACTCGTATTCAATTACAAGAGATTCCTGGATTGAATTGTATAACCCTCAAAGCCAACCTTATAATCTTTATACTTCACATGCCACTATTGAGACAGGTTCAGGCACAACACCTTTCTATTTACCTTTAGGTTCAGTTATTGCTCCACATGGTTATCTTGTGCTTTTCCCTTCCATGTTCTCAGGCACTCTCCTTAGCGCAAATGTACGTTTGCTTATTGGAGGGGTAACTATAGACCAGGTCAACATCCCATCACTTCCTATTGATCAATCATACGCTCGCATTCCGGATGGTTCAAATGTGTGGAAGATCACAAATACTCCTACAGTTGACTCTAGCAACAACATGTCACGGCCAGGCCCATTAGTAAGTCCAACCGTTCCTTCATCCAGCCAGGATCCTGCGGGTTCAGGATATGCAACTTCCACAGCAGCACCCATTATTGGTACACAGATTGTTTGGAGGAGTCTACAATTTCCAACTCCTGTAGTAGAAACACCCGTAACTAAACCAACACATGCATATACTTCAGCTTTGTCATCCACTGCGAATGATGGAGGGAATACTCCTCATCGTATTATGATTACAATTCTCGTAGTCGCGTTAGCCTTAATGCTCTTTTGGTGCTGGAGATTATTCACAAACTCTTGAAAATGCACGTCACACTCTCATCAGTTCAATGGAATTTTCTTGATATCCTTCTTCCCATTGTCCAATTCACATGGTATCATTCATTTCATAGTACATACGTTGATAATTTTCAGTCGTTCGACACATCCACGGCAGATGTCTAGGGGATCACCAATATGAGCATCGCAGAACTTCCATCAATACCTGTCACTCCTCCCCTGTTTGAGCGTATTTCAGCAGAAAAAAAAGCAGAGATGGTTCGCGAACTGAGTATGCTTCTCGGAGCACGTTATGTGTTACATTCACCATATGATTTGATGTTATACGAGTATGATGCTTCCATTGATCGCAGTACACCCGACATAGTAGTGCTTCCAACCTCGACTGAAGAAGTTGCAGAGATTGTAAAAATAGCATCGCGTTATAATGTCCCTGTTGTGCCTAGAGGTGCGGGCACTGGCTTGAGTGGAGGGGCAATTCCCATTTATGGTGGTATTATGATTGTCTTTGCGCGTATGAACCGCATTCTTGAAATTGACTATACTAATCTACGCGCCGTTGTGCAACCAGGGCTGGTAAATCTCCATTTGAGCAATGCGCTCAATCCCCAGGGTTTCTACTATGTGCCCGATCCCAGTAGCCAACGATCCTGTACCATTGGTGGCAATGTGGGCGAAAACGCTGGTGGACCACATACACTTCTTTATGGAGTTACTACTAACCATGTGCTTGGGGTTGAGATAGTCACACCTGAAGGTGACATTGTGCAAGTGGGCGAATGGACATACGATACACCTGGATATGATCTTACGGGCCTCTTGATTGGCTCAGAGGGAACGTTATGCATCGTCACAAAGATTATTGTGCGCATTGTGCATCTAGCTGAAACAGTTAAAACTATGGTGGCAGTATTCGATAGAATGGATGATGCATCAAACACTGTCTCTGAAATCATTGCCTCGGGTGTAATACCTGCGGCTATCGAGATGATGGATCAAATGATTTTACAAGCCGTCGAAGCCGATACACATGCCGGATATCCAATGGATGCTGCCGCCGTATTATTGATGGAAACCGAGGGTCTACGCGAAGGAGTAGAAGAGCAAACGGACAAGATTGTGAATATATGCAACAAGCACCAAGCTCGCGCCGTTCGTATTGCCGCGAATGAGACAGAACGTCAACTTTTCTGGGCAGGTCGCAAGAATGCATTTGGAGCAGTTGGGCGTATCAGCCCCGAATTCTACGTACAGGATGGAGTGGTGCCTCGCACCCGTCTACCATACGTTTTGAGACGTGTCAGTGAGATATGTGAAAGTTATGGCTTACGGGTGGGTAATGTCTTTCATGCAGGAGATGGAAACCTACACCCACTTATTCTTTTTGACTCCCAGAATCCAGGGGAAGTCGAACGCGTGCGTAAAGCTGGACATGACATACTTGCAGTTTGTGCCGAGGTAGGAGGCACAATCACTGGAGAGCATGGAGTGGGAATTGAGAAACAAGAGGAAATGGCTCTCATTTTCAGCGAGGTCGATCTTCGCGTGATGCAACAGGTGCGTGAAGCCTGGAATCCGCACCAGTTGTTTAATCCAGGGAAGCTTTTCCCCATGCCAGGACGTTGTGCTGATATCAAGCAGTTGTAAGGAAGATGGGAATGACTGAGATTGAGACTTATGCAACTACCCTCCAACAATTCTCTCCCACTATTCGAACCATTAGCAATCCTGACGAATTGCGGAATTACGCTGTAGATGGTGTATTGCCTCGCTTCGCGATTATACCTGATACGGTAGAGCAGGTATCTCAAGCAGTCGCATTGGCAAACCAGCAAGGTTTGACGTTGATTACCCGTGGTGGTGGTTCACGTTTAAACCTGGGTGGAATACCTGAACGGTTCGATGTGTTACTTGAAACAACAAAATTGACACGCTTACTTGAACATGAAGCGCCTGACCTTACCTGTCACGTTGAAGCAGGTATCACTCTTGCAGAATTGCAGGCAAAACTCGCTACGAAAGGTCAGCGTTTAGCACTTGATCCTTCGGATGCTCAGCAGGCAACTATTGGTGGAATCCTGGCATCAAATGCGAGTGGTCCCAAACGCTTGCGTTATGGAACAGCGCGTGACATGGTAATTGGGCTACGCGTCGTACAAGCTAGCGGTGAAATAGCTCGTAGTGGGGGCAGTGTTGTAAAAAATGTCGCAGGTTATGATCTCAATAAACTGTATATTGGATCACTTGGGACACTCGGAATTATTGTTGAAGCCAACTTCAAACTGCAACCTTACCCTACGAATGAACGAACGCTTATTTTGACCTTTTCAAATGCCGAAGATGCGATGGGTACCGTAATTGCTCTCACGAATTCACTCTTGACACCCAGCGCCATCGAATTAATTGATTCCAATGCCGCAAGCGACATGGATGATTTCTTCGGCTTGACGCTTCCAACGAACGGATACACCCTGGCAGTTAATTTTGAGGGAAGTACCTCATCGATTGCCCGTCAACTAGATGAAACACAACTTCTGGCTCGCAAAAATGATGCACTGTTAAGTGATGACCTGATCGGGAAGGCACAAGATGAGTTTTGGAATATAGTACGCGAACATACACAGGGGACTATAACCTGTAAAGCAATTGTGTTAGTTTCAATGATGGGCAATTACTTGAAGGTAATCAAGCAAGTTTGCGAAAAGCATGAGCTTGAAGCTGCCGTTGTAGCTCATGCTGGTAACGGTATTTTGTACATTGAGTTACGGCCAGTCGATGCTACTTTCCGCCTGGTTGAGGCGATTAAGGAGCTTCGATTACATGCACTAGAAGCGCGTGGTAGCATGGTTATTGAACGTTGCCCATCTGATTTAAAACGACGCGTTAGCGTATGGGGAGAGCCAGGTCAGAATTTTTTCCTGATGCAAAGAATAAAACAGCAGTTTGATTCTAAGGGTACCTTCGTTAAGGGACGTTTTGTGGGGGGCTTGTGAGTCAAAAATCTTCAGTATCCATTGGTACAGAACCTGTATTAATCGTTACTGCTCATCAGGAATTTGTTGATGCAGCATTCGACGAATTAAAACGCTTTAATAAGCAGCTGCTCTATGGCAAATTACTTGCTCCTGGCATTCTGTTATGTACCTTACCCAAGGGTACTCACCCAGGTGATTTCACATCATTAACGCGCAATGCGCTAGAGCAACGGCCTATCTTCGTTCGCCATCTTGCGCCTGTCCAGGCGGTAATTCATCTCAGTAATACTGAAAACGATATTGGTGAACTTGCTCTCGCAATTGCTAATCTGCCCACATTCACCTTATTGGAACGCGGCCAACGTTTTGCTGTACAAACTCGCTTGTTACAAACAGACATAGAGGCAGCTCGAGCAGGTTCCAACAAGCACTCATACAGCAGCGGGCACGTCAATCAATTGCTTGCTGAAGCTATAGCAGAAGAAACGGGTGCAGTCGAGTCCATCAAGAAACAACAGGTTGTCGTCTCTGTTCTCTGCACTATGGAAAAAGCATATATTGGTATTTCTCTTACCATTGATAACCTGAGCGACTGGCCTGGAGGTGACCGTCATTTCGCATATTTACCCGAACAAATCAGCCGGGCTGAATTTAAATTGCTGGAAGCATTAGAGGTATTTGATATAACTCTACCATCACAAGCATTAGCTCTTGATCTTGGTGCGGCTCCTGGAGGCTGGACGCGCATTCTATTAGAGGCAGGCATGCAGGTTGTAGCTGTCGATCCAGCTAAGCTTGATGCTCGCCTTTCAAATCATATTCATTTAGAACATTATCGGGGTTATGCTCAAGATTATCTTGAGGAGGCAATAAAAAGACGCCGAAAATTCGATGTGATTACCAATGATATGCGTATGGATGCGCGTGAAGCTGCACGCTTACTGGTTCAAGCAAGTTCATGCTTACTTAGCAATGGCTTCATCATCAGTGTGCTCAAGTTGCCACATGAGACTCCCGAAATTGATCCATTGAAGAACTTGAACGAGGCATTGAGTTTATTGCAAAGGCATTTTGCAATCGTGCAAGCCAGGCAGCTTTTTCATAATCGTCAGGAAGTAACTGTTCTTACTGCCAGGCCGCAGTTGATGTAGGCTTAACCCCTGTAATATAGGAGGTAACTATTATGTCATTCGAATCTCCAAGCATTCAGACAACAGTTGCTACTGTGACTTCTCCTGCTCAAGGACCATTACGTCGTCACACACATACCTATGAATTAATGCGCCAATGCATTCACTGTGGCTTTTGCCTTCCAACTTGTCCGACCTATGCAGTGCTGGGCGTAGAAATGGATTCCCCTCGCGGGCGAATTTACCAAATGCAGGCAGTTGCCGAGGGACGAATGGAGATTTCTCCAGCGTTTGTTGATCATATATATTGCTGCTTGGGGTGCCGCGCTTGCGAGACTGCGTGCCCCTCGGGTGTTCAATTCGGCAAGTTGATTGAGGCAGCACGGGAACACATTCAACTTGAGGTTGCACATGTACCCATTCATGGTGAATTAAAACGGGAAGTCACTGAACCTCGTGACAATGAAGAGTTTCCAGTATATCACTATATGGATAAACCAAAAGTACTCGAATCGCTTACCAATAGAGTTCTTCGTCGCTTCTTTTTTGATCTTATACTCCCCTCACGAACTCTCACATCTCTTGTCTTTGCAGCATTGAAGGTTTATCAGAGAAGCGGACTACAAACCCTGGTACGTCGTACCGGTTTACTTGATGTTGCAAATGCTCTGCCCACTCCATTACAAGGACAGTTGAAAACGCCAGAAGCGCTTATGCCTTCTTCGAGTGGCGATCTTTTACCCCAATTATTGCCAGAGGTTACGCCTGCATTAACGAAAAAATGTTATCGTGTAGGATTTATTAGCGGATGCATCATGGATCAAATGTACCGCGATATCAACGAAGCAACAATTCGTGTATTGACAGCAAACGGCTGTGAAGTAATAACTCCTCCCAGGCAACAATGTTGCGGAGCTTTGCACGTTCACGCAGGTGAAGCAAAACGTGGAAGACAACTTGCCCGTCATAATATTGATGTATTTGAGCCATATAATTGTGACGCAATTATCATCAACTCGGCAGGCTGCGGCTCCAATCTAAAAGAATATGGGCATCTCTTACGAGATGATCCTACATATGCTTCTCGAGCAAAAGCATTTAGCTCAAAAGTGAAAGATATCAGTGAATTTCTGACGAGCATTGAGTTGAATCGCGAAATGGGTCCGTTGAATCGCACAGTAACCTACCATGATGCATGCCATCTATTCCATGGGCAAAAGGTCAAACAACAACCTCGCGAATTATTAGGAGCCATTCCAGGATTAGCTATAGCCAATCTCAAAGAATCCGATTGGTGTTGTGGAAGTGCAGGTATTTACAATATTACAAACCAGGAAATGGCATCACAACTTTTAGAGCGCAAGATGAACAATATCTTGGCAACAGGTGCCAATGTGGTCGTTACTGGTAACCCTGGCTGTATGATGCAAATTGCTTTAGGAGCGCAACAAAAAGGCCTTGATTTAGTGGTTATGCATCCCATACAGTTACTCGACGAATCTTACCAGGCAAGGGGTATTTACCAAGTCGTAGATCGAGACCTGGCTGCAACCAGGCCACGCAAACAAACGCTCGCGGTTGGCTTGGGTATCGCGATACTCATCGGTTTCTTGTTAGCGCGTCGACGCCAAAAAAGGCATTAAAAAGAGCCATCTTGGATGAAGATGGCTCTTTTTCCCAGGTTTTTCTCATATTAGGAAAACAAGGTAACAAGGTATAGATAACAATCTATTCCACTTCATTGTTTTATACTGCTTTATTAATTTGCATCCTGCATTGCTTGCCATTGCTCGTGTAATTTCTTGGACTTAAGGAATGTCTGGGTCAGATTGCTATCGTGTAGAATAAGTTGATTGCGAAAGCTATTCAATGCGCGAATATATTCACTGAGCCAGCGAGACAAGGCTTCGCTATTCGTGAGGCAAATATCACGATAGACTTCAGGATCATTGTTAGTCATACGGGTCATATCTTGCATACTTTTTTCTGCCACTATTGCAGCATCCTGCCAAGACGGACTTTCTGCAACTGTATTCATAAGAATTGCGGATATCACAATTGGTAGCTGATTCACACCGGCAACAAGCCCATCGTGTTCAACAGGCTCCAAAAAACGTACTCGAGCATCAAGTATTTCGATAAGTTGCATTACTTTATCAAGCGCTATAGAGGAAGTTCGTTTCGTTGGAGTAAGGCAATAGACGCAATTTTTAAAAAGCGAAGCAGTCGCTGGTTCGTTGTCGTACGTATCTTTTCTTAATATGGGATGTCCTCCAAGAAAAAACACTGAAGCAGGCAGATACTCTTCTGCCCAACTAATGACCTGCGCCTTTGTACTGGCTACGTCAGTAACAACTGTTCCAGGCGAAGCAACAGCAGCAATATCCTGTAAAAAGGACCGTATTGGGCTGAGAGACGTAGCTAAAATAACGAATTCAGCGCCCCGTACCGTATCAGCCAGTGTGGTGCAGGATTGATCTATGGCTCCAATTTTACGAGCATGGTGAGCTACATGCTTGTCAGAATCGTAGCCGATGATTTGTTGCGCAGACTTAGCAGTATGGATAGCCAGGCCTATGGAGCTACCGATAAGCCCGAGACCAACAATTGCTACTCGATGAAACATGTAGACCTCCTATCAAGCCAACAATAACCAGATTCCCAAACCGATCAGCAGAAAAGCACTCAGAAATTCAGTCCACTCCTTCAAGTTTCTCAAACGTGTTCGTAATATTCTACCAAGAGTGATACCGATCATAGTCATCAAAAATCCCTGAATGCCAATGAGCATACATATCACAAACGGATGAACTGTTAGATGACTAACAGCTATTGTTCCTAAAGAAAAACCGATTGCTAGCTCGTCAAGACTGATACTCAATGCAAGAAGAAGTTGGCGCCTCCATTGAAACTGTTCTTTGGCAGGCGTATTATGTTGAGAAGTATTGAGCCCTGACCTTTTCTTTTTGTGGATATACTCCTGACCTTCTTCTAGAAGTTCCCATAGGCCAACACCGATTAAGATCAACGGTCCAACAACATGCATAATATTACTAATAACCAATGAAGTAGCATAACCAATTGCAAGACCAATTAAAGGCATAAGTGTTTCCGCCAGGGAGAACAGCATAGCAGAAATTAACCACACAGGAAGTCGAAACTCTTTTCCTATTCCTGTAGCTGTACCATCCCGCCGACTTTTAATTCCAAGGCTGATTGATACGCCAAGGGTGTCTAACCCTAACGGTAAGATAAAAAGTAGCAGGGGTAAAATAGACATAATTCTTCCAATGAGACTAAACGAGACCATTTCGATCTTAGAAATAGACGAGGTTTTCGAGCCACTCAGCCCCACCAGGCGCTAGTATACCTGCAAGCATATTTGTTACATCATCGCTAAGCAACACACTACAATCATTGCGATAAAGATCGAGGAAACGGGGCAAAATCCCTGGGCTATACTTTGACAGCAAGTCAGCAGCGAATTGCTCAAGTAAAAGACTGAAGATGAGGTAGTCTTCTGCTGAGGTATCTTCATACCAGTCAAAACCTCGTATGGTGACAGGTGTTTTCCCATCCAATTCAGGCTCGAAAATTTCGGCATATTGTTCGTGAAGATCTTGCATGACAATCCCCGATTGCCCGTGTATCTGTTGCATAAGCCAGAGTGCGGCAAAATGAATCTGCCATTCGTCAGCCCACAGAGGGCTTTCTTCTGGCCAGGGTCGCGGATCGTTCTCTAGAAAAGCCTGTGCTAGCACAGTATAGACGAGATACCTTAGCTTTCCTTGTGAGGGTAGACCTACAATTGGATCAAGTTGTGAGGGTATGACAAGAGAAGGTGGGTGAGTGACACTAGTCCAATATGGTACTGCTTGGTCTGGCTCTTCTGGATCATCATGAGGCATCATATGCCAATCCGCTGGGGCAACCAGGATAACTTGCATTTTTGGCCCGGGTTGACCCGTCAGTTGCTGCAACCTTTGATGTGCCTGATCAACAGTTTGAATGATCACACGAACAAGGGAGTCTTGACCCTCTGGATAATAGACAGAGAACGATTCTACTACTCTCTCATACTTTTCATATGCAAAAGGCATACATTACCTCAGACAATGGTACTGGAAGTGACATTACCTGGGTGCTTCGAGCTGCAAAGGAGGTTCCTGGCCTTCGTAGACATACTTACTCAACTCTTGTGAAGCTTGTTGTCTGCGGTAACGAGCATAAAAATCATGATACAACATCCGCAGACGCTGAGGACTTATATTTTTCCCACTTTCATAATATTCCAATACAGCCTGACCCATAGCCCAGGTGCCGGCGCCAGCAATAGCTCCAGAAATGAAATCGCCACCAAATGGAACTGCCTTTGCTGCTTGTTCCGCGAGATAGCGAAGTCCTAATCCTCCAGCCATAACCGTAAGCAATTCACGAAGATGCCGGGTCGTATTTGCTGAGTCAACAGGTTCGCCATACAACGCTGCCAAACGTAAAACGAGTCGAATCTGGTTTCCAAGCAAAATTGGTATATCTACTAAAGGAAAGGGCTCTAATCCTGCTGCCAAACTAATCAGTGTCGCATTGCGGATAATACGTTGAGCGGCGTTGCGTCGATATGCCGGCAACTCTCGTCCAATCACCAAAGCTGCTTCGGGACTTGCCTCGATCATAGCTGGTATAAGTTCCTCAGCGATATTGGCACCTGTTCGACCGGAAACAGGAATAACCCCCGCTACCCCAAGAGAGACTGCTATGTCATTTGCGAGCTTATCGCCTGATGCTTCTCCGGGTAAGGCATCGACTTTGTTGACCCCAATGATGGTAGGTTTATTCAACTTTTTGATCGTTTCGTACAATTCTCGGTCTTTCGCTTGCAAACCTTTTGTGCCATCAATGAGAAACACGATGACACTCGCCTGGTCCATACCACTTTCCATGAGTTCCGGCAAATGTCCAGGAGTATCAATCAAGGTGAAGGGACCAAAATCGGTGCGCACTAACGTGCGAGTGGTACCAGCCTCAGGTGCAACCGGAGAGAGTTGTTGACCTTTCAAGTAATTAAACAGAGTACTCTTGCCGGTATTCGGCAAACCTACAATCACGACCGTACTTTTAAGCCCCTCCAGCACCTCACCCTGCGCCTCATTCCAATTCAGAGCTTTCATGAAACTACGTATTAAACCAATATTTGAAGGTAAATTCAAAAGTGCACTGATACCGAGTTCTCGTAAACTTTTTGTTCGATTGCTCTTACGCATGACACTCTCAAGCATTCGCTGAACCAAATTCTCTTTTGATGGCTCATTTAACGGTTTGTGATGATTATTCGTAGCCACATTCTTATTCCTCCAGGATCTTAATGTTGGGACCAATAATATTGATTACGTCCATTATAGCCGTCTCAAGCACTCAAGAGCAACACGTTTTGTATCTGGTATTCGATTACAAGGATGTATTACGGTTGTTGCTTACCTTCTTGCCTCTACATGTCATGACTCATTTTTTGATACAATACCTACTACCTCAGTAGAATATAGGATTGGAGAATATAATGGATACGACACAAGTCAACAGCATGGCAAAAAAACTGCAAGAAGAAACTATTACATACGCAGGATTCCACAGCATTATTACAGGTGTTAACCGTTCCTGGGAATATGGAGGTTTCTCACTACCTGATGGTACGTTCTGGCGATATAGAGAACCCAATGCAGTTATCGTAGTTGAAGGTGAGCGTATGCGCGCAACAGCAAAACTGAGCCGCGCCAACGACCAGGTACAAATACTGGACAATGCAAAGAATATGTTCTTCTCGACCAGGAGACTTGAGATACCAGAACAAGGTTACATTGCTTTTGAATGGGATATGAAGGCGCTCTGCTCTGGTACAAAACCTCACGATTTATACGATGGGTTTATCTCTGTCAACCTACTCGATTTTAGTACTGGCGTCGCACTCGACTTTTTTGCTTGTAATGACGTCATCGCAAGCGTTTACGCTCTATTGCCTTTCCCAGGAGTACCAGAGCCATCAGATGTTGAAAACGCAGTAAAACCAAAATACTTCTGCGACTTCAATGAGCTATCTTTATCAACTGCACCTGGACAAGAACATCGCTATCGTATTCATTATCATAGGGGAAAGGATGAAGTGCACTTTTTTGTCGACGGAAAAGAGGTTGGGATTTATACTGAAGTACCCGTTAAAATCAATGGTTTCCTCATAGCGCTGGGCTTGATGACTGAGAAACAAATTGAGCAAGGTAAAAGCGTCTCTGTTCACGGTCAGGTTTTAAGCGGTATTTGGAGCGCATTTACGATTACAAGTGGCGCTGACTAAAGCAAGATCAACTATAGTTCATTGCGGCACAACCAAGTATAGTTACGTTACTTCAGACACATTTAGTATGCTTAACATGTTTTGGCCAGCAATCAACATAAAGTGACAATGACTGGAAACTTTTGCTATTTTAATTGTTCTAACCACTCCAGGACCCGATCGATCTCGTCGATCGTATTATAGTGTGCCATGCCAAGTCGTAGCGCCCCTCCTTTTGATTCAAGTGCCAAACGTTCCATGATACCTATGGCATAATAATTCCCATCCCATGTGAAAATACCTCGAGAAGCCAAGTGTTCGGCCAATTCACGAGGCGAGTACCCCTCAATATTACAAGCGAAGGTAGGCACTCTTGAAGCAAGTTGTTTTGTATCAGTGATGCCATAGACCTGAAGACCATTTATCTCGCGTAAACCTGCCAACAATTGTGCTGACAGTCTTCTTTCATAGTCCATCAGAGCTTGCATGGCAACTTTAAGTTCAAGTTGTCTACCATGGTACAAGCCTGTTTCTGTGTTTGCACTAAACGATTCTCGACCAATCATCGCCAGGTAATCAATCACCCCCACCAATCCGGCTAACCCTTCATGATTCTGTGTTCCTGTTTCCCAGCGATCAGGAATATTATTGCTAGCTGGGCGAACTTTGAAAGCCGGAAATTTCTCCAGATGTTCAGCTTTTCCATAAAGAATGCCTAGGTGAGGTCCAAAGAACTTATAAGAAGAGCAGAGGAGAAAATCAGCATTCAGTTCCTGTACATCTATTGGTCCATGAGGAGCAAACTGTACAGCATCAATCCATGCCAATGCACTCACTTCATGAGCCCAACGAATGATTGTCGCAACATCATTAATTGTGCCCACAGCATTCGATGCGTATCCCACTGCTACAACCCTGGTACGGTTCGTAATCTTTGAGCGCATATCTTCCATATCAAGCGTCACATCTTCCGGATGTACATCGACTGTGCGGATGATCATTCCTCGCTCTTGCAAAGCCATCCAAGGCGCAATATTTGCGTCATGGTCAAGTATCGTTACAACGATCTCGTCACCTGGCTGAAGTGTTTTACCTATTGCCCGGCTAAAGGCGAAAGTCAAGGTAGTCATATTTGGGCCGAACACTATCTCATTGGGACTTGCTGCATGCAAAAAGTCGGCCATAGAACTGCGTGCCTCTGCAATAATCTGATCAGTGCGATTACTCGTTAAAAAGGCTCCATGTGTATTAGCATTAGCCTCACGAAAATACGTTACCATCGCATCTATTACCTGTTGTGCTACCTGAGTACCACCCGGATTGTCAAAATAGATGGCTTTCCTACCCTCAACTTCGAGATCGAGAGAAGGAAAATAACGACGATAGTAGCTTAAATCGGGGGACTGAGCCATGGAATAGGTCTCCTTTGAACAATTCCTATGTGAGAAGAAACGATTCGTGTGTCAAATATTGATAAAAAAGGACGCTGCCTTGCTAACTTGTAAGCAAATTATATCATTACTCTCTGAAAGCTGATCTAAGCCATAGCAGCCCTTGACTTTTGCGCACCCTGCATGTAACCTAACGAAGGTATTTGAAGATGCCTTCTCGATACACACGTCAAGAAAGAAATGATTTGAATGATGGGTGAATTTATAAATGGAGTACTCCTGGGAGTGGGGATCAGCTTGCTCGTTACCCCAAAGACCGGGAAAGAAATGCGTCAACTCGTGGATGAGCGTTTGAGATATCTCCGGGGCATTCCCCCGGAAAATGAGGAACTCAAGCAGTCGGTGCAACAGTCGACCGAGCGCGTCCCGGAGGTGCAACAACAGGCCACTCCTACCGTTC
>Ga0137364_10000554_pt1 | contig 15474 bp, 13 predicted proteins | sample SagtaG_10_FD_104798 | JGI IMG/M metagenome (GOLD analysis project Ga0137364, IMG submission 104798) | Vadose zone soil microbial communities from Sagehorn Ranch, Mendocino, California, USA - Sage1_L_20_16 metaG | ecosystem: Environmental > Terrestrial > Soil > Vadose zone | place: USA... | reverse complement strand
AACTCTGATCCAAGCCCACCTACTCGGACAATCACCGTACTTCCCACCAGCCCTGACTTTTCCATCACGGTTGGCCCGGCTGCCCAGGAAGTCGTCCCCGGTGGACTTACTACTTACACCGTTACCGTCGCGCCCGTGAGTGGCTTTACTGGTACGGTAAATTTGAGCGTCGACAGCCAATCCGGTTTTCCTACCGGTATTACGAGTGGTGGTTTCAGTCCTGCATCAATTAGTACCGGGGGCTCTTCTACGCTCACTATGCAAACCTCGACTTCCACCGTGCCCTATGCGCTATCGCTAACTATCACAGGCACCAGCGGAACGATCAGCCACACGGCATCAACGACCTACTTGTCAATTTGGCGCCCCCTGCGGGTCTGACTGCCACTGCCGGCGATGCACAAGTCTCGCTCTCTTGGCCGGCGTCTGTTGGAGCAAGCGGGTACCACGTGAAGCGAGCGATGGTCGACGGCGGTCCGTATCAAACGTTTGCCTGCCCGAGCGGGACCAGCTTTGTCGATACCGGACTTGTCAACGGAACCACCTATTACTATACAGTGTCGGCCGCCTACACCGGTGGCCGCGACAAGGGTGGGGAAAGTGCCAATTCGGTTCAAGTGAGTGCAACGCCGCAAGGCTCGACGCTCACCTTCACCCCGACGGCGGACGCAACAATCAAGAAGGGCTATCTAGACACCAACTTCGGCTCGGCGAAGCTCTCCATCAAGAGCCCGGGTGTGCGATTTCTGATCAAGTTTACCGTATCGGGAGTGGGAACGCGCACCGTGACCGGGGCGAACCTTCGCCTCTGGAACGTTGACCCATCCAACGGAGGGGGTGACTTCCATGTCAGCGATACTTCTTGGGATGAAAGTACCGTGACGTGGAACACGGCTCCGGCGTATAACTCGGCGACGGTGACGTCGCTTGGATCTGTGGCGTAGAACGCGTGGGCGGAAGCGGATCTTTCAGCCGTAATCACCGGGGATGGTACATACAGCTTCTGTGTGACCTCATCGAGCACAGACGTAGCGAGCTACACCTCAAAAGAAGGCACTTCGGCCCACCGGCCCCAGCTTGTGTTGAGCCTACAATAGGTTTGTATAGAGCTTGCCGACTGGAACACCCGATACGGAGAGGGTGATTTTTCACCAGACGAATTTCGGCGATTGCGTCGCCTGCCGGCGAGTGAGCAATGCGAGGCCTTTTACTGCGCATGGACTCGCAAGGAGGCCTATCTCAAAGCTTGCGGCGAACGCCGCAAGGCGGTACGCTTACGGTCCAGGTGACTGTCCAAACAAATCCCGCAGGTCTCGCGTTCAGCGTTGACGGAACTACGTATAGTTCAACACAGACATTTTCCTGGGCGTCCGGTTCGAGTCACACCATTGCCACCACTTCGCCGCAGAGCGGTGGCACAGGCATTCGGTACGTATGGACCAGATGGAGCGACAATAGCGCGATCTCGCACACCGTTACGCCCACCACCAACAAGACCTACACGGCGACATTCAAGAAACAATATTACCTGACGATGACTCACGGGACCGGTGGCACAGTGAGTCCCGGCAGCGGCTGGAGAGACAGCGGGGTGACTGTCTCAATCACGGCAACGCCATCCACGGGCTAAAGCTTCAGCAACTGGGCAGGCACTGGGACAGGCTCTTATTCGGGCACGACCAATCCTGGTTCAATCACAATGGGCGGCCCCATCACGGAGGCAGCTACTTTCACTCATAATTAGTAACTCCGGCAACATTGATAAGAGCTTTGCCCAGCAAATATTCGATCGGATGATCTTCGGTTTAAAACGCGCTGTGCGGTTCATTCTGCTTTAGCGGTACGCCTTTCGGTACCGCCCATAATTTCAACACGTCGAGCATCTCCAGCCCGAAGTGATGATGCGCTTATTCATAGACGCACAAACCAATCCAAGGCGCCGCCGAGAGCGCGAGCCAACCAGCGCGGCCCACGATGAACAAGCGTGCCTCTTGTTGCTCGCGGGCGGAAGGACCTACTTTCGCATCCGTCTCCGGCCGGAACGGAGCAATGCGATGAACTTTGGCGCGTCGCACTTTGATGTCAGGCTGGCCAATCGCGTAGGTGACGATCTGAACATCGTGTCGCATATCAACGAGCGTGTCGGACATTTCGCGAATACTGGCAGCGGAACCGTGATTCGCGGGAAAAGGACAGGCCGCAACCCTTGCAACGTGATAGCCTCCCTCATATGCGTGCTCATGCGTTATGCGCCGGCTACTCGAGATAACCAAGCGCCTGCAGACGTTCTTCCACTTTTGACCGTTCCTCGTCGGTATAACCGCTATCTCGGGAGGAAACACCTGAAGTCCCGCCTGTTTGGATAGGTTGAGCAACAATGAACTCTGGGCGAAAGAGCTCGGCGAGAACCTTACCATCCATGTCTTGTGGTATGGGAACCCCGAAAAGGTGGAGAAGCGTCGGCGCGATATCGATGATTTGGACCTTTTCCAGTTCCGCACCGGCGCGAAGATTCGGGCCGCGCGCAACCAGGATCCCATCTCGCCGATGCGTGCCACCCCATTCAGATTTCTTGGTAGAAGCGGACCGATGACGGACCACGAGTGGCGGTTTATCGGTGTCCTCCGGAAAGCTCGCTTTCTGGAAAAAGAGGCTGTCTTCACTCCACCAGTCCAGCGTGAGATCAGGAGCTTCATGAGCGTAAGGACCTTGGAAAATCTCGTCGCGCCGATATACATGCGCGATCACGGCCTTACCCGTGCGCGGGTCCTTCAGTTCCCGTAATTTTTCGATAATGAAGTCGCATAGCGGTTCGTACTCGGCAGGGTCAACAATTCCGTAGCGCTTTACTCCTTTGAGGTTAATGCGAATGTTCGGCGAAGCGAAGCCAACGCCTTCTGTGCAATATGCTTTCGTTCGATTCCAATCGATTGTGTTGAAGGAGGTGTAGGCCAGCTCCGCTTTCTTCCGTAGCTTAGGCAAGATTCGGGCAAGGAATGCTTTCTGGCGCGATGTCAGCGAATTGTGCAGAATTGAGAAGCCCAACCGAATGGCTTTGCTAGCTGCTCGGTGTCGCGCAGAGTCTGATTTCGGTGAATAATTCAGTAGACCGAGTTGGGCGAGATACCGGTTTAGGTAGATCACTCGATCCGCTACCGGCCCGCCGCCGTGATCAGAGACGACGAACACAGTCGTCTCGGCTGGCAAGCTTTGTATGATATGTCCGGTCGCCGCGTCGAGGCGCTGGTAAACATCGCGCACAGCATTGCGAAGACGTGGCTCGGCATTGTCATCATACAGGAAATGGTTCGGGTCCATGTATTGCCAGAAGTAATGCTGGACAATGTCAATGGACATGAACACAAACATCATCAGGTCCTGCGGGTGGTTTTCGAGAAGGTAGAGAGCAGCATTTGTCCACTGAACATCGAGTTTCTCGAGCTCGGCTAGAACGCGCGCCCGCCGCTCGTTTGTCGACATGTAGCCAAGCCAACGAGCATCGTGCTGGAGGGCGCCGAGCTGATTGCGGAGTTCGTGGTGTAACGCGGGAGGATGTACGAAGGGACTATTGTCTGATGGAGTATCAAAGCCGGATATCTGAAAGCCGTTGAGCGGTTCGGGCGGATAGGTAAATGGAATGTTCATCGTACCAGCGCTGAAGCCCGCTTCATTCAGCAACTGGAACACCGTGGCGGCGCGCCGGTGCCCACCATTAATGTAATGCATGGAATATGAGCTGGTGTCTTTGCTTTGCATGAAATTGAAAACCCCGTGCTTTGCCGGGTTTTTGCCTGTCATGAACGAAGTCCATGCCGGCGGAGTGATTGGCGGCCGGACCGATTCTAGCGTGGCGGAGGCCCCTTCCTTCACGAGTCTGGCAAATGTCGGCATTCTACCCTCGGCCATCCAAGGTCGGATGAGCGTCCAGGTAGCGGCGTCTAGTCCAATGATGACAGCTTTGGGCTGTTTTCGCGAAAGATGGCAGTGGTTTGAGCTCAACGGATATGTAGTGCTGCTGGTGGAACAGCACGCCGATCTAGTATCTATCAAAATCCCAAATCATCAGCAAGTGTTTTTTTCCTCTTGTCAACTCAAAGCGCCAGCCACTTCGACAACCCTTCGGACATCGACAGACGCGCCATCGGGAATCCAGCCGCAGAGACATGCCGAGCGCATCGGTCGGAAGAGCGACACAATTTAGGTTCGCTCAGCCATCTTCCGGGCTACGCAGCATGGGAAATTCACCCGGTGATGAAACTGGAAGTCCAGTGATTCGCGTTCATGATGAAGCTGGAAACGTGATCGAAACGCATAAGCACGCGGGCGAGTTCAAAGAGTGGTGAGCGTTTACGCGCGTGAAACAAAAAGCTGCCATGCGGTGAGGCGCGGCGGCTAATTGCGAATTGCGGCGTGACATGGAAGGCGGGGTCGAGATCGCGTACTTCGGGTTGTTACCCGAATTTATCGGCCACGGTTTGGGCGGCGCGTTGCTAACGAGCGCAATCGAAGAAGCGTGGTCCCGCCGTGGTGGGATCGCACCCGCGCGCGTGTGGGTGCACGCGTGCAATCGCGACCATCCGCAGGCGCTCGCGAACTATCAGGCGCGCGGGATGGTCGTTTACAAGGTCGAACAAACTGAACCTTGAGGACAGAGCGCCGTGATCTGATTTCAAGACGACGCGGCTAACCTCATTTGCACACCGGCAACTGCCATACCTCCTTCGCAACTGCGGGCCGCGCACCGCTTCACCGAGCCGGAACGCACGTCGCCCGCTGCAAAAATTCCCGGCAAGCTCGTCTCGAGCGGACCAGGCTGATGTTTGCTGGCGCGCCAGGCTGGCGCGTCCACAACGGTCGAGCCGGTTTTGATGAATCCTTTGTCGTCGCTCTCGATTTCCGGCGGTAACCACTCTGTGCACGGTCGAGCACCGATCATCGAAAAGACAGCCGGGGTTTGAACCAGCCGGCGTTCGCCGGTTTCCGTATTTTCCAGCTCAATTTGTTCGAGCTTTTTCCCGCCAGACATTTTGCGGATCTCCGAGTTTTTGGCGCCGGATCAGGAGGCGTTGGGCAGGCTGATTCGCGGCCCGATGGCGCGGTGGCTCGAGGATGCCGGCGCCACATTCGATGCGACGGTGTTCGCTGCGGCGCGCGCCGATGCCTAAGGGACAGCCTTCTGCATCGCAACCGACGCGACGGATGTGTTGGTGCAACCTGAAGGGCGCGCGGACAAGAAGCGTCAGCCGTGCCGGCGCGGATATTTCTTCGTCCTCATCGCCGATCGCGACCACACATCCTGTTCATAGCGCGTCGACTCGTCAGGCGCAGCCACAGGCGGGCGGCGAGTGATGGCCTGTCCGTATACCAATGACTTACACCTGCCTGTTTAAGATCATCAAAATATCCATTGTACTGGCACATAAAAATCGTCCGAAATCCGTCCAGAACGCGCCGACCGGACAACCATGGAGTGGTGACCTTTCGCAAGATCCGAAACGAGAACCCGGCAATGTTGTGATTACCAACCCGAAATGTCGAAGAGACGTCGCGCCCTAGGGTTTTATTTACGGCTATTCCAAGCGCTCCCGCACCGACGATGAAGGTATGAGCGAAATCCCCCGTTTTGAAACGTTCCACTGCCGTATCGATTACATTTTTCAAGAACGGATGACGCGGAACGCTGCATATGAATGCGTTGAAGAGGAAACGAGGAATGGTTCCACGGGGAACTATGAAATCGTCATTTTCTCGAATCAGCTCGCGGAGAGGCCTAGTGCAGAGCGTATCGGCATCCGCGTAAACACCTCCATGTACATAGAGCGCACAATAGCGCCAGAAATCTGCTCGAAAGGTGCCTTTGCTTAGCGATTCATAACAAGCAAGCGTTTGTTCTCCAAAGTGCTCTTTTATTAGAGTCCTACGGTCGTCGTCATCATAAAATCTGTACTCGTACTCCGGATTCAGCTCGAACCAGGACCTGGTCGCTCCAAATAGACCGGCCGGTACTCTTCTGGTTTCAAACGTCTGAAATATAATCCGCGGAATCTTCTGGACCGCGCCCGAAGGCAAGCGAGGGACCACGTGTCGTTCTACCTCCTTAATTTCGCTCACCATGCGATATTCCATTTCGATAATTCTGGGCAGTGTAGCACGTAAAGTTGGATACCCGCCGAATTTCGTTTCACGGTTACTATCATCGATCCCAGATGTTCGCTGTGAGTCCGTAGGCTTTGGCGAAGGCATGAATTTTTTTCTCTCGCTCTCACCGCTTTTCCTTTTCACCGGGCCAAACCCTTTGCAGTTCGCTCTCAAAAATCATGCACGACTTTTTGTTATTGAGCACTTCGTGAATTTGTTCGGCAGGTGCCTCCACGGCCGGATCTTCAAAAATATTTCTAATAACGTCAAGCTTTTTATGTGTAAAGGCGTAAGCTATATAGGGAGTACGAACGTTTCCTGCGATCCATTTTGATGGCTTGTCCCGGCAACTAAACTTTGCTTTTCGCTCCAAACAGCCCGAAGCGCCGGTCGAATGCGCGCTCTTAGATCGGCCGAGCTTTGAAAGAGGACCCGGTGCCGAGTGTGCAAATGGGCGTGCACAGCGGCCGGTCAATGACGTAGTGGATGTGAACGGTCGGGCCAATGTCGCGGGCGCGCCGGGATCAACATGGCGCAACGCGTGATGCATTGCGACGATGCCGGTCAACATTCTTCTCTGGAACACGCCGGCTTCGGTCTTTCATTTCTCCTTCAGGGGAAGTTTGAAGAGGCCGCGGCGGAGGCGCAGCAAGGCTCTGGGCTACATTGAATGAAGCCCTGTAGCATCGCGGCGTGTACTGCTCCATCCACAGAAATCGGTTGAAGCGCTCAGCCGGGGTTCACCCGTCGGAAAATGGGACAGCGGGTCACTACCCGCGGACACCACCTGGACAGAGTTAGCCTGTTCCCGGATAGGCTAACATGAAAAACCGTGAACCTGATCCGAAGAAGACGGCAAAAGGTCGCATCGGCATTAACGCTTGCGACTCGCCTTTTCGATGATGTTGATTTATAGCTCGAGTGCTGCGACGCGGCAGTTCACATGAAGCGGCTTTGCGCGCGTGTGTTGACTCTTGCCTGAAAGAACGTGAGAAGCGTCAATCATGGGCGAATCGCCCAGTTCCGAAGAATCAACGCTATTTCACGGTACGACGTGAAGGTTTGTAGGTGCGTAAGGGGTTGGGATAGGAGTCGCGGTGGGGGTAGGTGTTGGCGTTGGCGACGATTGCGTCAGCAACCCGTGCGCGTAGTGAATAACGCTCGGCAATCCCACGATGTCAGCGTTGTAAATTTTCAGGTAATTCCAGCCATACTTTAAATTTCCCTACATCATGCGGATGTTTCTGAGACATTGATTTGCTGTACTGCGTTTTCCGATTGGGTTGGCCTGCCCTCGTGTGCTGCCCATAGGTCCGAATCCGAAGAGAGTCGCGAAAATCAGCAAAGGCGCAGCACTTTTTCATTATCCTTGCATCCGTGTGCCATGATGCTGCATTTCGCACGTGCACCGATTATTGTTTTGACTCTAGAGTTTAAAAAGTGTTTCATTAAATATCAGGAAAGTACCGTCCGCTTCATTGTGATGGCAGCCCAGGAGTCGGTCATCTTTATTCACGTACCAAAAGCTGCAGGCACAACACTTAATCCTTATCGAATGGGAATATCCACTCCTCGAGATCTACTCCGTTGATCCTTACTTCTTTGGATGGTCGAGCGCACATCTCTGGCGGCTACCCAAGAGGCGGCTAGAGCTGTTTAGTGTATTTAAGGGTCACATGCCGTTTGGACTGCACGAAATCCTTCCCCAGCCAGCCACTTATATCACCGTGCTCCGCCGAGCTGTGGAACGGGTTCTCTCCGCCTATTACTTCATGAATAACTATGTGTTGCATCCGGCTTATTGGAAATTCAGGCGAGAAGGCTGGACACTGGAGGATTTCGTGCGGCGTTCGCCAAGAGAAAACGTGCAAACGAAAATGATCGCGGGAGCCGACTACGATGCACCCTGTACAGAAAAGATCCTAGCGAAAGCGAAGGAAAATCTCCAATACTTCAGTGTGATAGGTCTTACGGAGCGGTTTGAGGAAAGCCTGGCACTAATGAAACTGCGTTTTGGCTGGAAGCTCGAGTCTTACTCCAGCTTTAATGTTACTCGGACGCGCCCCAAGAAGAGAGACCTGTCGCAATCTGCTCTCGACCTAATTGCCGAGCGAAATCGTTTCGACATTGAGCTTTATGATTGCGCCGCCAAACTTTTTCAGGACGCCGTCACCAAAAACGCCGGTGAAGTCAGTCGTATCGTTCGTGAGCTCCAAGCGGCGCGAACCCAGGACCGCTTCAGCTCGGCGCGTTTTTTAATCTGTTCGGCCGGCAGAAAAGCGATTAGCAGAGCCTATTCGGCGTTGTAGCCTGCTGGCAGGTTCACTGGCTGGCTCTCTCCGCCGATGAGCAGGACCTTGGTGCGGTAGGACTCAAAGACAACCTTGGCATGTTCATTCAAATATACATTCGCTTCTGGACTGAACGTCGCTCCATACGACCCAATTAGCCACGTGCGCCGGCCCCGGCTAGTTACTTCACGCAACTCCTTCAAACTACGAATTGCGGGTAAACCACGAAACTTGTCCATAAAACGGGGTTCGGCGAATTTCTCATTGTAGGTTATTTTCTTGGCTAAAACGGTATCGGTATAGTAATCACCGGACATGCCGGCGTAGTATTCAAAGACATGAGGGATAACCGGGATGATGATATCACCTGGCTGGAAGTGGCTTCTCACGTATTGCGCGGCGCCGCGGTAGTCATAACGATACGTGCCGAGGCGTGTCATGAGCCCGGGGGAGGCGTCGGGGCTGGAGAGTGAATAAACCCGCATCAGCCACTCGTTGCTTTGAATAAACAGCAGAAAGAGCATGGCTACTCCGGCCGTATGAGCAAAACTGATGGCACCGGTGGAGTTAGCTTCGCGGCGGGCAAGTAGGAGCAGGCGGTCGTACAGGGCGACAGTCGCAGCTACTCCGGAAAGAATAAGGAGCGGTTGATAATAGATGCCGTAGCGCGGCGATAGAACTGCAATCAAGTTCGTGTGGCAGAAAACCAGGGAACCAATCAGCGTAACGACATAGCGGAAGGCTGGCTGACGCCAGTAGAATGGGATTGCGACCAGAGTCATGAGAGTGAAAAAGACATGGTTCTCCGACAAGAGCAGCTGGTTGACGTAAAACATCGGCTGCCATCCATACTGTAGAAAAAACAGTGAAGGTCCAGCGACTGCGGCAAGCCCGAAGCCTATTTGCAGATACGTGGACGAAGGAAGCGAGCGCCAGCACAGCTGCGCGATCACCAGCACAGCTATAAAGAAGACGCAACGGTAAAGATGCCAGTCCTTTAGCCACCACCATTCGCCCCAGCGCACAACGAGCAACGCAAGGAATAGACTTGGGAGAATGAAGACACTTCCCTCCCATGACAGATAACCTGCGCAAAACGTGACCGCGGCTGCGGTCAGATATTTGTGATTGAACGGGCGACCTCTGATCGCCTCGTAAAACAGCCAGAAGGTAAGCATCGCCATGAACTGGCATTGCTGCGGGTGAAAGCAATTCTGCGCCCACAAAATATTTCGTGGAAGACAGGCGTATACGAGCGCGGCGATCAAGCCGGTTTTCCAATTGAAAAGCCGGCGACCCATCAGCGCGATGATCCCGATGCAGAGTGTGCCCATGATGAGAGAGGGCAATCGCATCGACCACTCGGAAATGCCAAAGACCAAGCCCGTAAGGGCCAGTGGGTAAGGAACTAATTCATAGGTAGTGGCTGGCTTGATCTTTCCCGCAATCCTGTTAAATGGGAAACCAAGTTCCCAAATACCTTTCGATTTCTGAACCAGACCGTACTCGTCATGGTCGAACGACATGGCGCCGAAATTATGGTAACGGAACGCGAAGCCCAATCCTATGATCGCGGCCAGAAGAAGATAAGGCACGACATCGCCAGCCACGGCAGTTTTGATTTGCCGAATTCGTGCGCCCAGATCTGCTGTTGTCCGCCGGCGCGGGATGAAGTGGAGCAAACGACCTGCAAGAAGCGCGACAACTGCCAGCGCGATAATTTTCGGCTGGAATGGCCACCCTATCGGAAACCGAACGTCGTATTTTGGGAGGATTAGGAAAAGCAGGCCGACGGTGATCGGGGCATGGAATAGCGCGTCGCGAGCGAGAGCGTATCGAAGCGGCTCGTTTCTCGCAACGGCCACAAACCGTGAAGCCAGCAGCCACAGGGCTATGGTTCCCACCGTAGCTAACAAAATGACAGCGACAGGCTTGACCACGGCATCAAAGTCAGAAAGGTTTGGCGGTTTCCCTAGCCGTTGCGTAAGGTAACCCCACGGTGCGGATCCGTTCCTACCGGCTTCCACAGCGCGCTGCTTTTGCACGCCTTGCTGATCGCCCACTTGCCAGTCTGCATTCGTCTCAAATCCGATAGTGCTACCATCTCTTCGAACGATGAAGCCGCTCGCGAGAAAGCTTGGCGGCCCCTGATAATCGCGGACCGCGGCCACAATTGTGTTAGAGCCTTTTTTGATCCAGTAGCTGATGTCATACGCATCAAGAGTCGGCTTCTCCAACGAAGCGGCCATCGATTCGGAGACACTTTCCGAACGCCCGGGGGTGGGTGTTGCGGTACGACTCACGGAGGGGCTAGGAAAAGGCGGAGGTTTCGCGTTCTGGACCGGCCTAACCACTGCCGGTGGTGGAGTTGCCACTGTGACCTTCTCCTTCTCCAACGGCTCAGTCATCAGCCTTGGCAAACGAGGCACCTTCGGTTCCTTGGGGTGGGAGGTCGCCACGCCGGTGATGAGCTTACCATTCACGAGAAGATCGAGGCTTCCTGAACTGGCCACCTGAATCCATGTCTCCGGATGAGTTCTTTCGGCGTTCACGGAAGTAGAAAAGATCGCCTCTCGCGACGCATTTTCTGCCGTAATCCATCTGCCAGAGAGCGGTAGTCGAAGCAAAAGTGGATTCGTGTCCACCCAGGTGATGTCGATTGGGTGTTCAAGGATGGTGGCTCGACGCGCTCTCGGCCAAACCTCTTCCTGCACCAGGGGAGACATCCATTCCTCTGTACCTTGTACGATGCCGGTCCTTGGAGTAACCCTCCAGCGTTCGTCCGAAATAAGGGTCTCCGTTTTACCGCCTGGTTCTTTAAAGCCGCCACAAACCAGAAGCTGCGCCGAACCTGGATAGGTATCCCGAGTAACCGAGATAGCAATGACGTTTGTGCCAGGCTTTAGAAATCTTTTGACGTCATAGATTTGAGCTACCCGCGTCTTTAGATTGTCTTCAGTGCCGACGATGTCTTCATTGATAATGACTTTGAAGGAGTCCGTTGCTGCGACTTCCAGCCAGGCCTGCTCGGGCGCAGCATTTAGAAAAATTTGCCTTCGAAAGTAAGCCACCGGAGCAAACTCGGCAGGCTCTATCCACTGCGCAGCGCCAAAGTCCAATTGATACTGCCGATGCGCGGGACTGGCGAACGTGCGAAGCACGAAGTAACCAAGCAACGCTCCACAAAACAGCACCAACACCAATGACCACCGCCGCGTGCGCGGCGGTAAATCTCGAAGTGGCTGCAAGAAAGCGCCCATCATGATAGTTCCTAGTTGCCGGTCAACCGACTCATTCCCCAGAAATTCGTATCCATGTCCTCTTTAAGAGAAAGTTTGTAAGACGTGCGGGCATCAAAGTCCTGACCAAGCTTCGCGTAACAATCTCCTGCCATGGAATAAGCATTGGCCCTTATGGGGATATCAGCGCTTGCCCGAATCACCTCTTTCAGGACATCTAGTGACGCTTGGTAGCGGCCAAGATCATAATTTCCACGAGCTATCAGGAAAGTGACTCCTAGTTGTTGCACCGAATCCTCGGCAAGCGCCTGCTGCCACTGAGTTACGGCAGACCCAATACCTCCGCCAAGGTAGAGAGCGAGGCCGAACTCCACGCGAGTGCGCGCCGACTCACGTTTCGCGACTGATGCTATGGGGCCAGTCCAGTCTGCAGCGCGAGCTAGCTCGAAAAGTGCGAGGTCATATTGCGTTGCTTCTTTAAGTTCCCGAGCCTTGCTGATGTGCGCTTCCGGCGAATCCTTGCTTGAGGGTGACACTCTTTTAAGATCTCCAATAGCCGCGTAGATATTGATGTCCTGCGCGTGCCATCGGTCGAACCACATCGCTGTACGATAATACCTGATTGCCCTTTCCGCAGCGCCTTGAGCCTGCGCAATGCAGGCCTTGGTAAAATAATGCTCGCCGATCAGCGACGGGGTTAACAGAATAATAACTACCCCTGTTGGAATTAAGCTCAGCGCCAGCGCCCTTACTCTTTCACCCGCAGGAAGCCGCGCGATTAAAGAGATCGCAATCAATAACGATCCGATCCCAAAACAATACCATCCAAGACCGAGGAAAGAATACGCGGCGAGAAAGCGGTCCCAAATGGTATCAAATTCGAACTTCTTCGAATACGTTTCAGCGGTACCATAATTCACGGGGAGGTAAGTCTTTGTAAAACCTCTGATCATCGAGAGCTCTTGGGTCTCGGCAACGAGCCGGCCAAGCAAAGCCGGCTGCTGAAAAGCAATCCGGCATGGCGCTGCCATCCATAACGTGATTAGGAGGGCGGCCGCAGCCAGCGCAGGAAGTGTGGCGGAACGCCAAACCAAAACAATGCCAATCGTTAGAACAGCGATTCCGCCTATTCCGTAGGAGAGAAGAGAAAAGTGTGGAATGACTTCGAGGTTTCGCAGGAGGGGCACCTGCAAGCCGACAGGGTGACGGCTGAAAGGAAAATTGACCCATTTCAGGATTGCCGAAGCAAAAACCAAAACACTGCCCACGATCAGTAACCAATGCGTCATCCAAAAGCGCGCGGCTGCATCGGCTAAAACTAGAGCACGGCTCGTTAGTTTCATGTGTCACGTCTAAGCTTCCTTGTCCAAGATTCAATGAAGGGCGAGACAAAGCCCATCCCTTCACGGACGTGATGCAGCTCTTTGCTTGAAAAAGTCTTTAGAGCGAAAAGCACGATGATGTAAACGCTTATCGCAAGTGCGGCGACACCGAGGCGCGCAACGATGGAGGGCGTGCCTTGCCCGGAAAAGAGAACAGCACACATGATTGCTCCTGCCAAAAGCGGTCGCCATATTGTGCTGGCGATGTGTGCCGGAAAACCGAGTCGCGCCAGCTGCACTATCCAGATGCTGACGGTCACAGTTTCAGCGCAAACAAATGCAATCGCCGGACCGATAAATCCAAAGAGAGGTATGAGAAGAAAAAGGAGGAGAAGGCGCAGACCAGATCCGACACATGTACTGACGAGAAAACGCTTCTGCTGGTCAAGCGCCGCGAAAAGGTATTGGAAGAGAGTCGAAAGAAAGAATGGGATCAGGCCCAAGCCAGGAAGCTGCATGGCTGGAATGGCCGGCAAATATTTTTGCCCCAGCGCTAGTCTAAGGATTGGTCCAGTCCACGCCATGAAAAACGAGGCCATAGGAATGCTGATGAGCAGAAAGAATTTGAGACTCATCCGGTAGACTTCTTCAAATCGGGTGGGAGTGAAATGGGCGGTGCGGGAAAAGAGTGGGAACAGGGGCAACGATAAGCTTTGTGGGATCATCCGCAGAGCCATACTAATTCGATAAGGCCCGCTGAATAATCCGACAGCGGTGAGATTGGAGAACCATCACGCCCGAGATGACCCAGATAAGCGAGAAGGTGGCGCCGGCCACCGGCACAAAACCTTCGCGGTCCTTCGCCACTTCGCGGATCAGCATCCGAGGCAATCCGGAGTCGGCGATGTTGTTAACGAACATGGCAAAGGCCAGGACAAAGGAATACTCGCCGAATTCTCTAACGCTGACCGCGCGAGCGATGATCAGGATTGTGGCCAGATAAACGAGGCCACCGATCAGCGAACCGCCAATTCCAAAAAAAGCGTTTTTTACAATCCGCTGCGACTGCTTCATGGAAGCCACTTCCACGTGCCGCCCATCGCCTTCTGCAGCTCGGCGTAAAGCAGGAGCAGCCTCGCTCGATGTATCTCCACCTCCTCCTGCTTACCGACAAGTGCCAGCTCCGCGTCAATTGCAGTCAATGGTGGCGCGATGCCCTGCTGCTGTTGAGATTGAGCAACGCGCAGATCCCGGTCGAGTTTCCCGGCCTCTACCCCCAGGTCAAGAATCCTTTCGCTCACTGTATAGATTTCCCGATAAATTCTGACGAGATCACTGGCCAGATCATTGCCAACAGCGCCCAGCTGGGCTTGCTCCGCGTTGTAAGTGTCCCTGCGCGCGCGCGCAGTATCAAGTTGGGCCCCGAAGTCAAAGATCGGGATGTCGACAGTGACTCCACCGACAAAGAGGTGGGCATCGCTGCTAAAATCGCTGACATCGACCGCTGACCCATGCAGCCTGACGGAGGGATAGAGTCGAAAATTTTCCAGCCGGTAATCCTCCTTTGCCTTCTTGATGTTTGCAATTTGCACTTGAAGCGACGGATGTCGGGCAAGCATCGTGTGAAACAACTGTGCCGCGTCCGGCGGCGCAGGCGGCTGTGGAAGTGTGCTGTCCAGGCGGATGTGGGCCGAGGATGGCAGGCCTAGAAGCCGGGCCAGCCCTAAGTAGCCTGCCGTGGCTTGCTCGTGAATCGTTTTCGAAAGAGATCGAGCGCTATTGAGCTGTTTTGTGACAACCTCGACATCGATCGGAAGGAGCAATCCCTTCTGCTGTTCTTCTCTGTGGATATCGACAGATCGCTCCAGCAGAGCTACTCTACGGTCGGACGGCTCCGCGCGGTTCTCCGCTGAAACGGTGTTAACGAAGACTTGCGTGAGTCGATAGATGACGTCCTCGCGAGTAAGATTGGCGGTCCAGGCGAGCGCGTTTCTTTGCGCTCTCTTAACCTCGACGGCCGGCGCATCATTGAATCCAAAAATACTCCCATCCTTAAAAAGGGGATACTCGAGCTTAAGGCCAAAAACACCTATCCCGGCGAGATTCACGTGCTTGTTCGCAGTGATTCCGCTTCCACTTGTCCCAGCGTTCACAATGCCAAACTTGCCAGTCCGATCGCCCGAAAATGCCTCCCCAGTGGCTGATCCAGTCAGGTTTGGCCAAAGTGAGGCCTGGGCGGCGCGAATCTCCTCACCTGCTGCCAGCAAATCGAAGCGAGTGGCTTCCAGTTTAGGACTTTCTCCCAACGCAATAGCGATGCAATCGCGAAGCGTGAGCGGATGTCGTGGAAGGTTTGGCCCGTAAGTCCTTACTTCTCCTGCTTGCAATCTCGAAGATAAGATTAGCAATAGGGTTGCTAGGAGGCCAATCGAGCTACTTTCCAAAAACAGATTTCGATGTGGAGTGAACTTTGTCATTTTCTTT
>Ga0137364_10000553_pt1 | contig 15489 bp, 17 predicted proteins | sample SagtaG_10_FD_104798 | JGI IMG/M metagenome (GOLD analysis project Ga0137364, IMG submission 104798) | Vadose zone soil microbial communities from Sagehorn Ranch, Mendocino, California, USA - Sage1_L_20_16 metaG | ecosystem: Environmental > Terrestrial > Soil > Vadose zone | place: USA... | reverse complement strand
GATAGAGCTATGAACTACGCCAAGATCATCACTTTGGAGCCGGGAAAGCGCGGAGGGAAGCCATGCATCCGAGGACTTCGCGTCACGGTCTATGATGTGCTGGAAAACCTGGCGAGCGGGATGAGCCATGAGGATATCCTGCGCGAATTTCCCTATCTGACAGATGAGGATATCCGTGCTTGCCTGGCCTACGCCGCGGACCGCGAACGCAAACTAGAATTGCAAAAAGCGTGAAGCTGCTGCTTGACGAGAATCTGCCGCCGCGTCTGGCGGACGTGCTGCAGAGTGAATTCTCCGGATCGATCCATGTGCATTCTTGCGGACTGGGAAGCGCAGATGATGAAGCCATCTGGGAGTATGCCCGCCGTGAGGGCTTCACGATTGTGTGGGACAGCGAACCTTCCGGAGTGCGCGTCCGGCGCAAAGCAGTCATTGGTACCGTCCTGCAGTATCCAAATTTGGAAAACGCCTGGTAAGCGAGTAATGGTCTCCGCGTATCAATCAATGAGACTCGCAATCGTCAGCACGAACAGACCATAACAGTTGCTGACCTTGTAGATCACTACATCAGGACGGAGATCGCAGGTGATCAAGGAGCCGGCGGAAAATCCCACGCTACAAAGACCGTTTACAGAGATTTCCTCGCGAGATGGGTGAAGCCTACTTGGGGCGGGCTTCACATCCGTGATGTACGCACAATCACCGTCGAACAATGGCTTCGTCGAACGCTGCGTGTAGACGGCAGACCTTTGGCAAACTCCACAAAGGCGAAAATCCGCAACTTAATGAGTGTGCTTTTTAATCATGCCATCCGTCATGAGTGGTTGGAACAAGGAAAGAACCCCATCCTTCTCGTTCGCCAGAGTGCCAAGCGACAAAGAATCCCTGAGTGGCTGGAACCTGAAGAATTGAGCGCACTTCTTTCGCAGCTCGATCGATGTTTTCGCGTAATGGTTTTCCTCGACGCAGCCACTGGGGTAAGACGCAGCGAACTCCTTGCGCTGAAGTGGAGAGATATTGAGTTCGAAAATCTGCAAATTATTGTTCAGCGCTCGATTTATGGGAACGCCGTCGGGAATTGCAAGACAGAGCGCTCAGCATCTTTTTCGTTGAGTCAAAGCAAAATCGCGTCCCATTGCCGATCTGCAGAACAACGTCACCACCGTTCCCGCCGACACTCAAAGGAAAGAATGCCAGACCTCTCCGAGGAAAAACTTGAGAAACTTGGCGACGGCCTGGACGGACTCGAATGTGCTCGTCGTGTTTGACGCGTGAATCGTCTTTAGCAAGTCTGACAACTCTTTCGGACCGAGATGGAGCGTTCCCGCGGCGACTACGGCGCCTGTCGTGTCACTCCCTGCGTGCAATGTCGTGTAAAGAGTGGTAGTTTCCGGCAGAATCCCTGTGCCGCTTTCTTTTGGGATGATCTTCTTCCCGGCAAGGTAGTATGGTTTGTCGTTAAAGGAAAATCCCAGTTCGTACACCATCCATCTCTCGCCTGGCGCAGCGCCCGGACTAAACAGTTTGAAGACACCCTTGTTTGAGTGAAGGCCCTTGCCAAGAGGGGCAAAATCGATGGTTCCCGAAAGAGTTCCTTGATGCTCGGGGTCTTGAAAGAATCGGTCCAGGTCGTCGATGGCAATGGCCGCCCTCATAATGAGCTTGGAGCCCTGCGCATTCCCTTGTTTTTCTCCCGCCAGCGGATCCGTTGAACCCATGGCAAATCCGCCTTGCATTACTTCGTCGAAACTCAGTCCTACCGTGCCCGGCATCGAATACCTCCCCTTCATTCCTGGACTACGTTCCGAAATCCACTTTGATCTTTGGCGGCGGCAGCCATTCTTTTCCCAGGCCCAAGCACACCACGGTCGAAAGTCCTTCATCCGGCTGTGCGATCACTGACTGGCTGGTGACGAACCAGCCTTCGAAATGATCATCGAGAATTCCGCGAGCTTCTGGTAGACAGGCAGTAAAGACGGGATCGCGCGCGATCTTCAATTTCTGCAGAGGAGCAACGCGAGGATGATCGCCAAGAACGAGCTGTGCTGCTTTGGCCTTGTTCACAGCTATGTTGGCCTTCCCTTCGAAATACAAATAGGCTTTGAACAGAATTCCTCGAAAGTGAGCGTACGACGCTACAGAGAGCGACAACGGGACCGCTGGCCCTCCTGGCCTCGCGACCCGTAGCGCCATTCCCAACGTTCCGTCCACCTCATACTGGGCCATGATCGCCTCGTTGGATTCTTCGAATGAGAGATTGGCCTGATGCTTTGGCATGCCCCAGATTCCTCGTCCGCCTTTTACGGAAATTTCCGTGCTAACCGGGAGGTCAACCACAAATTGTCCCGTTTGATAGTAGCCCGAGAGAATCGTTGGCAGCAGAGGGGGAGCCGGCTCCGTTCCATGAGTACAGGCTATGGCGATACTGAACTCGATGTAGTTTCCAATGCTGGTCCCTTTGTAATTCACGACAGTAAGAACGAGCAAACCCTTATCGAGTAGCCGCAGAGGGAAAAGTTCGTTGCCGGGCAGAAGGGTTGCGGCTGCATCAGCATCCACAGAGAAAGCCGCCAGAATGACGGGCGAAGGTTGGCACGAGACCGGGAGCTGGAATGCGATCCCATCCACCATTGCGAACCTTCCGCTTTGTTGCGTTATTCGATCGGGAACCTTCATCCTGGGCACCCTCGTTTCAGATTCGGCTTAGTTCGTTCACAATGACTGGAAACGTATCGCTGGACGCATTCTTCCCCATGAACACGTCCAAATGCCCATATGTTGGAAACGTGTGAAGCGAATGGAAGCCTTTCCGGAACCGATTGAAGAATTCATGCGAACGCCGCTGGCTCTCGGGAAGAAAACAGACATTGCGTTCCCCCGCTAGGAAGACGAACCGCGCATCCGTTCGAGGCGCCTGGGCGCAGAAGTCATCCGGGAGTTCCTTGTATCTCCCGACCGAGACGAGGTTGCCGCGCCGGGCGCATTTCGCCATTTGCGAAAAGAACGTCAACGGCACATTCGCGAATTCCTTTTTTAACCATTCGTGCGTCACATCATTCAAGTTCTCGTGCCGCCACAAGACCGGGAAACCCGTCCCATAGGTGAAGCTGGCAAATTTGCAAACCATGTTGTCGCACTCGTGGTGCGTGAGCTTCACGATGTCTGCCAGGGCTCGCGCGCGCAGACTCGGCGCCTGTTCACCCCACTGCGGATTGAGAAATGGATAGAAGCCCTTAATCAGAGGAACGACGCAGTTCAATTTAAACGCGGAGAATCGAGGTACGATCGTGTGCAAAGACACGGCATTTGAAACAATCGTCTTCACTCGGGGCAACAGCCCGGCCACCGCCGACATCATGAAACTCGTCGATCCCTGGCAGTGGATGACCGCGCTGACGGTATCTGATCCCGTTTGTTCGCAAATTGTTCGAATCGCCGCCGGATGGTCCAGGACTGCCGCGTCGTCCAGCGTCCATTCATTTGGAACCAAGTCGATGCTGGCCCGCCAGTTTTCCAACCAAACGTCGAACCCGCTTTCAATCAGCACGTCTACCAGAGTCCTGTCCACGGGCGCGCGGAAGATATTGGCTCGGACTCCGGCTCCATGCACGAGCACGACAGGTCCCCGGCTTGGGGGTTTGTCACCCCGAACGTGGATCAGGTTGCATTGAAATCCATCCGCCGCACAAAACGGAACAATAGTTTCTTGTTTGGGATGCGAGAGGGAGGTGGAGGAAAGCTCGTCCATTGCTGTTCCTCGGAATGCGGTTCTCCACCAACTGGGCCGCTAGGCGTAAATGAACACACGCAACGAAGCGCTCACCCTATCACATGGTCTCCGGAAAGCAAGGCTAATTATTACTAATTTAGACAAAAGATTGACATGCTGATAGCGAGTGATTATCTTACTCGCCACCATAATTACAAGAGCTCGTGGACCGGTCAGCCTCGATCGCTCGAATAGATCCCCGAAACGCTAACTGGAATTCGGGAGGCACAATGGATTTCGATACCATCATTATCGGCAGTGGCTTTGGCGGCGCTATTACAGCTTGCCGCCTCGCAGCAAAGAATCAGAGAGTGCTCATCCTGGAAAGAGGACGGGAATGGAACAAGGATACCTACCCGAGCGCAACGAACGCCGACTGGATCTGGAGTCAATCTCGCCCTGAAAAATACCACGGATGGCTTGACCTTCGTGGTTTCAATGGAATGTCAGTCGCTCAGGGAGCAGGCGTCGGCGGCGGTTCGTTAGTCTACGCCAACATCTCCCGCGTACCGCCAGAATCCACCTTTAGAAGCGGATGGCCCGCAGAGATTACTGCGAAGGAATTGGCCCAATACTACGCTAAGGTTGGCGAGATGCTCGAAGTGCAACCGATCCCCACTCAGCAATGGAATCCGCGAGTGAAGTTAATGCAGGAAGCGGCTCAAAAGCTCAACCAGTCGAATCGTTTTGAGCGCCTAGACCTAGCGGTACGATTTGATCCCAACCTTCAATATGATTCCAGTGACCCGCCGGACATCAAGAAAACAACCATCGAGCTGAATATTCACGGGGAGCAGCAAGGAAAATGTGTCCACTTGGGCGAGTGCGACATCGGCTGCCGCGCTTATGCGAAAAATACTCTCGACAAGAACTACATTCCAGAAGCTAGGAAGAAGGGCGCGCAGGTTCGCCCGCTTTGTCTTGCGACCAATATCGAGCCAGTGGATGGTGGCTATCGTGTTTACTATGACGAGCTCGCCACTGGGACCCGCGTTTCAGGTAGTTCCACGGCAACGCGAGTTGTCATCGCGGCCGGCTCACTCGGATCTACCGAGCTGCTATTCCGGTGCCGCGATGTTACCAGAACACTGCCCAACCTCAGTCGCCGCCTTGGCAAGAATTGGAGTAGTAATGGGGATTTTTTGACGCCTGCTCTCCATGCCCTGAGAAATATTTGGCCCGACCGCGGCCCCACAATCGGCAGTGCAATCAACTATTTGGATGGCAGCCAGGCAAGTCAAACCTTTTGGGTCCAGGATGGCGGGATTCCGAATTTATTCAATAAATTCTTTCAAGACGTTCGCAACCGTGTGCAGGCGGATCCAGAAAATCATGGACTTGACGACATCCTAGGACCTGCTTCCTCCCTCCTTCAGCACTTTGCTCATTTTGCAGAAAACTTGGACATCTTTAAGCACATCATGCCGTGGTTCTCGCAAGGGGTAGACGCAGGCAATGGTGACCTAGTATTTGCGAACGGGGCGTTAAACCTGAATTGGGACATCACTGCCTCATTGAGTTTGTTCGACGAAATCGCCCGAAAACACCGCGAGCTCGCCGAATGCACTGGCGGAATTCCCCTGCCCTCACCAGGTTGGGTCCTAAAAAAGGACTTGATTACGCCGCACCCTCTCGGAGGTTGCAACATGGGGAAGTCCGTTGCCGATGGCGTCGTGAACCATGCAGGGGAGGTCTTCGGCTACCCGGGGCTGTACGTTGCGGATGGGGCGATCATACCGCGTGCATTGGGTGTGAATCCTTCACGAACCATCGGTGCGCTTGCGGAAAGGATTTCGAGCTTGATGAACGTCTGAGCATCATTTTTGGCCGACACCTACGCTTTGAAGGAGAACAAAGTGGGAGCTGAGCCTACGCAGAACAATATCATCGTCGGATTTACGCAGATGGACCGGGTCATTGGTGGCAGCAAAAGCGAAGCCGTGGCATTAGATACCAAGGAGAAGTTCGTCCAAGAAGGCGCAACCCAAGAACAAGCCACCTCGCTAAGTTTCCAGATCGCAGGCGCTCTAAAAGTACTTGAAAAAGTGGAACTGAATGCTAGCCCGCGTGTATTGTCGACACCTCAACATCAGTTCAGCGCCGCCCTGCAATCCTATGTGGCAGAACAAGCAGCTAATTCAGGCAAAATTCAACCGCTTCCCCTCGGCTACGAAGCCAAATTCGATACGGATGATTGGTTAGGTTGGGCAGGCAGTTTTTTCACCTGGTCGCGCAGACTGATTCAGGGTAAGCATCCGCTGCCGAAACCCATGCCTATGGGAACTCTGCCTGAATCAGTGAATTTCGCCGTCCTGGCGGATTGGGGAACGGGCCTCTATGGCGCACCCGCATGCGCTCAGACCATCGCCAAGAATTCGCTGAACTACCAGGTGCTGCTCCATCTTGGCGATGTCTACTATGCAGGTCTTGAAAGTGAAGAGAAAAATCGTTTTCTCCAATACTGGCCTTCGCTGCTGAATACGAAGAGCTATTCGCTCAACTCCAATCACGAAATGTACACGGGGGGATACGGGTATTTTGACGCGCTTCTTCAGGCCCCCAGTTTCAAGTCGAATCAGACCTCGAGCTATTTTGCTCTTCAGAACTCGAATTTCCTGTTTCTGTTCCTTGACACCGCCTTCGTCGAACACGACTTCGTCCAAGAAGAAAGAGGTTGGCTACTCGACGCCATTGCGAAAGCTGCCGGAAAAAAAATAATTCTCTTCTCGCATCACCAGCTGTTTTCGCGTCTCGACGCACAGGGCCCTAATTTGCGTACCGTTCTTGCCGATGCTCTGCAAAAGAAACAGATCTTCGCGTGGTATTGGGGCCATGAACATCGTTGCGTCATCTATGACCAGGATTCAAGCTCTAACCTCTTTGCGCGTTGCGTGGGGCACAGCGGCATGCCCTACAATCGCGGTGATGTTGCCGGGTTTCCCTCTGTTCCCGGACAACAGCCATGTTGGAAGCAGCTCACTTCCTCTCCCGATGCGCCGTCCTCTATTGTTCTCGATGGCCCCAATGTCTATATCGATCCGAGCGATGATCCCAATCGCTATGGCCCGAACGGATTCTTGAGTCTCCTTGTAGATGGCGCTCACCTAAAAGAAATTGTGCACGATCCCGAAGGGAAAACTCTTTACGAAAAAGATCTCTGTTAGGCGGGGTAACGAGCATGAGCAATGAATGGTCAGATCGCTACCGAAGGTCCTTCGGCGCCGCCAAGGCCGTGGAAGCATTTCAAAAGACACGTGCAATAGTTGGTCCCGCAAGCATGCCGCCGACAGTGGAAGGCCAGTTGGCACAGCAAGCCTTAGATCTTCTCGAAAATGGGCAACAACCCGATGCCCGCGCTCTAGCCGCTCTCGAGCTTGTTATCAAAATGATGCGGCCGTCCGCGCTTTCGCTTAACAGTGTCCTGAGCGCGCTTCCTCCTGAGACGGGCCAAGTGTTTGGAGGATGGGATAATTTCTCCAGTATGGTGAAGCCATTCCTCTACAGCATTGGACGAATCGACATTCTTCCGGATCAAGGCGTAGGCACAGGATTTCTGATCAAGCCCAACGTGCTCGTCACCAACGCACACGTCCTCGCTTTTCTTTCTCGTGATACGAACCAGCTGACCAAGGGTCAGGCGGTTGTACGCTTCATTGAAGAATACGGAAATTTCGAACCAGACCCTCCCGTGGATATCCTCGGAGTGATGGCGTTTGACCCGGACGCAGACATCGCACTGTTCCGCATCAGCGATCCGCCTGCTGGATCGACCCGCCAGCCGCTGCAAATTCGTTCCACGGATGCCGATCCCGGGCAGACTGTCGTCGCGGTCGGCTATCCCTTCAATGATCCTCAGCGGAATCCCATGTTCATCAATGGGATTTTCGGAACAAAGTTCGGAGTAAAGCGGGCCGCGCCCGGCGAGATTGTAACTTCAAAAAACACGGATATTGGCCATGACTGCTCGACACTTGGCGGCAATTCCGGTTCTCCAGTGCTGGCAATCGAGGATGCCACGGTCGTGGGCCTTCATAAAGAAGGCGTCTTCATGTTTCGAAATCGTGCCTTGAAGGGCAGTTTTGTGAAGCAGTTCGTAGATGCCCACGCCTAGGGAGGAAGTCACATGCCACCGCGCGCGCTCATCATCGCGATCGAGGAATATCCGGCTGCTACGACCCTGGCGACGCCCCTGAAGGGTACGAATGCTTCCGCCATGCAGTATTTCAATTGGCTCACTGGTCCCAAGCAAGTCGCCCCAGGCGATATTTGGGTTTGCGCAGGATCTTCCTTAGCAATTTCCGGCGTGAGGAGATTCGGAACCACGTGTGCGGACGTCTTCAAAGCGGTCGTCGATCTTACGGCCGCAGGAAAGGATACGACTCCGGAATTTTATTGTTTTATTTCGAGCCATGGGTTCTGTTACCCCACCCAAAATGCAATGGATCCGATGGATGTGATCATCTGCTCGGATTTCGTTAATCCCGCGCTTAGCGGTGCGGCCTGTTTTGGCTTGCAGGAGTTCCAGCAAAAACTTTGCCACTGGCTGGGCGGCGAAACTCATTACTATTTTTCAGACGCTTGCCGGACACAGATGTCGGAAGACCAGATCAATCCCGGCAATGTGACTTTGGCCCTAAAGCCTGCAGAGCATGGGGTTCCACCATGTTCCTCGCTGTTCTCGACATCTTCGGGTGACCCTGCATCAGTTGATTCGGGCTTTGCGCAATTTCTTTGTGACGGACTGAGGGGGAAGGGCCACTCGAAGGGCTGGGTCGATGACAATGAAATGTGGGTTTTCTTTGACCTGCTAGTGGACTTCGTTTCCGAATCCATTCCCGGCCAAGAGGTCGCTTCTGTCCCAGGAAGCGGTCCGAGAAAGATCTATAAGCTTCCACAGATTCCTTTGAACTCGTGCCAGATGACAGTGCAGGGTGCCGTACCCGACGACACATTCAACGCTCAGCTCTTCCTCCGTGGATTGCCGGCTGTCAAACAAACCTTCATTGGCCCTTCGGGAATATTGAATGCACCCCCAGGAACATATTCCCTGACTGTCACCCACCCTACCGCGACCGTCGTCCAAGTGAAGCCTCCGGCACCTCAGGGAATCGACCTATTCGAATCAGCGACAGTCTTGTTGCAAAAGGTTGTTGGCCCACCTGCGCCTCCCAGCCCCACGTCAGGCCCAGGGACGGCGACGGCGGTACCGGAATCGCTAGTTTTTGAGCCAGGGGCGCAGGCTGCACCTGGTAGGCCCGAATCGACACCTGCGCCGCCCGGTGGAGGTTCAGAGCTGAAGGTTGATCTGCCGCCAAACACAACTGCCCTCGTGAGTAGCTTGCGCGCGGGAACCTCCATGGCGTTCGAGAAATCCTTTTCCACAAATGTCACGCCGGGACTGTACCGCGTTGATGTTATGGAAGCTGGGCGGTCTGTCAGCTCGCGCTTGCTCCGCATCGACGAGGGCACTCCGGTTATAAAGGAATTGCGGACGGAAGCTCCAACACAAACGCATTCCAACATTCTTGATGCCATCTCCGGCACCCTTGGGGATGGCCGCGTGGAATTTTCCGAACAGCTCGGCAGTTTCGCAGATTGGGACATGGGCCTGTGGTTGGCAATCTTAGGATCCGTACGAATATTTGGACCTTCAGGCACGTTCAGCAAGATGATTGGTCTTGAATTGGAAACTTTCTCAACCATGGTTCAGGGGACCTCTTGCGTCTATCTTCTCTTCGGTTTGGATGACCTCCAGCGGGAGATCCGAGTCGCGGTAGGCGATGCATTAGGAAAGCAGAACTGGCAAACTGCGACCGGCGTCCAAAACGTCGCGGGGCTGTTTCAGCTACGTTTGGATGTTCCCCCGGGAGCGCACTTTCTTTCAATTGATCTTCCCAACTCTCCCCTCATTACAATTCCAGTGATGTGTATAGCGAATCGGGTGAATCTGGTCACCCTTTCTCGCGGCACTCGACCGTCGGACCGGGACATTGTCGCGTCGGGCAATCAGGGGTACCTGCGTCACCTGCGCATCTATCAACACAGTCTGCCTTTGTATCGATTCGTCGGGCAGGCACCTTCTTCGAGGCAACCTATCCTTCGCGATAAAATGAACTTGCGTACCATTCGCTCGCTCTACATCATGCAATCGCAATATTGCCATCGGCAACCTATCGCAAATATCGACAACCCAGAAATAAAAAAGGAATGGCAGGACATCTTGGACGGAAAGTGGTTGGATCCGCTGGCCGCTCTTGTAACCTGTTATGAGTTGTATCGCACTGGTCAATCGAAGTCAGCCATGCCCGTATTGCAGAATATTATCGATTGGCTCAAGCAATCTTATCCCGGTATCCCGGATACTGAGGCGATCTCTGCGCTTTTAGGCTTGCCCTATCAACGTCCAGACATGCCTCCTATTTTCCTTGACGGTTTCATCGTTTTCTCCAACGAACAGGGTTGGCTGAGTCTTCCACTCAATAAGATTGATTACAATTCGCCCTGGACAGAATGGAAGGGGGCGGTCCGATCCGATCGAGGAGCGCTGCTCAAGAGAGCTCCGACCGCAGCGAAAGTGTAGATTGCAGATGTTTCAATAGCTATGCGGTGCTCCGTTGGGTCTACCAGGACGTAGCATCATTCAATAAGTTTTTGGAAAACCTAAGGACCGGTCTTGGCGTCACATTTGCCTCCGGCGGATGCGCAGGAACTTCTTGCGGCGAAGCTTGTTGGACGCTGGCGTAACGGAACGCCGCTGGTACTTTCGCCCGGCGGCCCAGACGATGTGATGGCGAACAGCGATGCATTCTCGTTTTCAACACAAGATCCTAATGGGTTTAAATGTCCCTTCTCCGCCCACATCAGGGTTTGCAATCCTCGGGACCAAGCGTTAGAAGCGGCTCAGGCGGTCGAGGGGGTTCCTCGCATTATACGGCGAGGAGTGCCTTACGGCCCCCCGATGGATTTTTCGCAAACCGTGGATGACCGGGTAGATCGCGGGCTTCTCGGGCTCTTTATATGCTCAAGTATTCGGAGACAGTTCTACACACTCACACGGTGGATATCGGAAAATTCATTTAGCCCCGTCTTCGCAACTAACCGACATACTCAAGATCCATTGTTTGGGAATCCACATTATCCGGGGGCGGCTAACACGTTCACTATCCCAACGGAGTCACATCCCGTCATGCTTAATGGATTGCCAGAATTTGTGCACACCAAAGGGACGGCGTCTTTCCTGTTGCCAAGCTTGTCAGCACTCGAATCCCTCAGCGGCTATTAAAAATGGAACTGATATTCATTTTCGCGGTAATCCTAGCGGGATCGTACAAAGTCACGCGGAGGTACTTGCTTGCCGGAGCACTACAGTTGTACGCCGTTCCAGGCCGTCAGTTTCCTTAAGCTTCTCGAAAACTCTCTTTTGGAACTCTTGCAACTCAATCGCCCGCGTCAATCAATCCGCGGCGTAGAGTAGTCAATATTAATTAACGATACATACCGCAATAGTTAAGAATAGCATCTCGCAAGCCGGTGCCTCTCGATGATCGCGTAGCCGCGGACCTTTGGGTTTGGAAGGAAACCAGCCGGTATCGACAACTCGACGACTGGATATTCGCAAGCCCCCGTAGCCAGGGGAAGCATCCGTTCTGGCCAGATGCGTTGCTGCATAAGATCATTCGGCCGGCGGCATTGCGAGCCGGGATCAACAAGAAAATTGGGTGGCATACGTCATACATTCTCGACGCTTCTTATTGGCAACGGAGAGAACGTGAAGGTCGTTCAGGAATTGATGCGGCATGCTAGCAGCCGTTGCATGCTTGAAGTCTATTGCCAGGCGCGGATCTTGGCCGAGCGCAAAGCACAGCAGCGTGTGGTCCAGATGATTCTCCCCATCGAGGCCGATGCGCCGGAACCCCTGCTTGTGTGCGAATCGAAAATCGAGATTCGATGAGCGCGATTCGCCGAGCAATTGCAATTCTGTGAGTTGGATTTGCTCAATAGATACAACGACATAGGCTCTGATTGGAGCAAGATGGAGCAACGCAGAAAGGAGACATGGCTTCTATGTTGTTGAAAGATATGGTAGGCCCGTGGGGACTCGAACCCCAGACCTCTACCGTGTCAAGTAGCAAGGATAGGTTTTACAATAACTTAGAAGACCGCGGGGACTGCCAAAGTACGCGGAAGTCACATACAAGACATACTTTTTGTGGGTTGGGTTGTGGGTTGGAAATATTCACGGCAGAAGCACCGATCTACACTTCTTTACCACGAAATCTCCCACTGGGCCAGAGTTTTCAGGCATAGCCGGGCCAGCCCCTAAGTTCCATCCACGCAGGCATAAGCTCGTCTCCGGTGTAACACCGGAGGAGGGATCGTGCGCTTCCGCTATCAGCGAGGATATCTGTGGCTCGGGCCATCGGAGGTGTGGATCTGATCGTTGGGAGTTCCTTTGTTTGCGCAGAGAACCTTCGCAAAGCCATCATCGGCACCATCCAGGAAATTGGAAGCTACGCCTTGGGAAGTAACGAATAAGTGGCATGCGACTACATGACAACCAGCATCGGGGATCCCCTTGTGTTCTGAGCAGTCAAGCAGTCTACGGCATGCCGTCACAACGCCGTGAATCAATGAGCGTCTTCGGTTTGGGGAAGTGCTCATGGAGGATTCGTTGCAGTGCGCCTCGTGCGGTAGAAACCTCCCACCACAAGGAACAAAAGTAGTGCGGTCAGCGCGACCGTAACAAAAGTCCAAATCGAAACAGCGGCCTTCACGCTCGTCACATAATTGGGAACTTCAACAAGACCCAAGACCCCACAGCGCCTCCGAGAGGCGTTCTTGAGGCAACAGAGGGTAAGCACGAGGACCCTGGGAATTGAGGTGAACCCCTGGTGGCACTAATTATTGTCTTGTCTTTGTAAGCTCTCACGGCAGGCACGGTTTATACTACGTCCGGGCCAGCGGGCAGACTGCCGAGGCCGCCGTCAGGCACCACACGAACGTCCGCCCACGTTTTGCCGATTCTGAACAGGACCTGCGGCGACGTGATCCACCGTTTCGAGCCGTTTTCGATCAGATACACTTTCGGCTTGGAGTCTTCTTTCCTCACGCTGCCCTCAGGAGCATTCCACAGGCGCACCGTGGCTGAGCCCGTCGTCGCATCAATCGCCGTCACTTGCACGAACACTTTTGGATCCGGAGTCACGAACTGCTGTCCCACGGTAAATTGTCCCCACACCGTAGGCTGCAGGTACGACCGCCCGTCCGTCCTGATCTCATGGATCAGCACCGTATCGTTCGGAATGTTGCGATCCCAGCCCGCTTTTCGTCGGCACTCGATGGTGAACGAACTACCACTTGGTCGCATTGGCCGCGTCGCGTTCGGAACAATCTTCGCCACCAAATAACCGTGATTCCCGATGGGAGGTTGATTCAAGGGGTCTAGCGATACTTGCTCGCTGAAATCCCAGCTGTTCGGAATCCACATGCGCCTCAGCGGCACCGCGCCGAGCGCGTCCAGGTTTCGCGCGTTCAACCCTACCGTTGCGGCTCCCTGCGTTCCTCGGAAAGTGATCGGAGCCTGAAACGTCGTCGTCGCGAAGCTCATCACGTCCCACCCATCGCCATATTCCATGTCCGGATTCGCTGCGAAAGAGTGCGGGAAGCCGAGGCCATGTCCCATCTCGTGAGAGATAAAGCCAAACTCGCAGAGGGTCGGCGTATTGTGCGCGATGATTACTCCGTTTCCGGCAAAGCCGTGATCGATTCCGAAGTTATGCACGGTCAGCACCTGTTTGAACGGAGCCAGATTGACGCCGTTCGCTTTCGCGGCATCGATTCCCCACTGCACCAGCTTCCAGCGGTCTCCGGGAAAGTGTAGGTTATTCAGCTCCGTCGACGCGTGCGCCATCGTAAACCACCCGAACACTTTGGATCCCGTGAGGTCGAGTGCATTGCCGGAGACTTCTCGCCAGTAATCGCACAGGCCTCCCAGACCGTTGCGCGTGTACAAGTCGACGTAGTAGTCAGATTGCTGCGGAATCACCGGCCGATCGTTGAACTGACAGAGAATAATCGCCCACGGCCAGTTAATTGTTGACGGCGGTATTGGCTGCACCGTGTTGGTTGCCCAAGCTGGCGTATTGTTTGGCCGATAGATCACGACGTTGCCATCGTCTTGCACCACCAGGCGGCTCCCAGGATTCCCAACCGTGTTCGACGCCCACACCGGATGTGCGTCCGGGTCGTAGATGACTAGGTTGCCGTCGGCTTGCATGATGCAAATGCCCACCGGCGTCCCGGCAGTGTTCGAGGCCCACAGCGCCTGGCCTGTTCGGTTGCTGTAGAGAACTAGGTTGCCATCGGTTTGATAAATGAAGAAGAACTGCCCATCGCCAGAAGTGATGGAGTCGTCGGGGTTCAACACTTCGCCTGGCTGCATTCCGTCGCCTTTTGCCATGGGGCCCGACGGCGTCGGGGCCTGCACCGTGTTGGTCGCCCAAGCCGGAGTATTGTTTGGCCGGTAGATGACTACGTTGCCGTCATCTTGTACCACCAAATGGCTTCCCGGGTCATGCCAGGTGTCCGATGACCAAAGCGCATGGCCGTTTGGATCGTAAATGACGAGGTTACCGTCGGCCTGCATAATGCAGACCTTTGGAGGCTGCCCGTTGGTGTTCGAGGCCCATAACGCTTTCCGCGGTTGCAGCGGATAATTCTTGTATAGCACCAGGTTGGCATCGCCCTGATAGATGAACGTGTAGCGGCCGTTCGATGATGTGCGGAATTCATCTGGCCCCAGGGATTCGTTCGGCAGCAACTGGTCTGACATGAAGCACCTCTTCAGCTTTCTCTATTGTAGTGATCACATAAGGAACATCGTTACAACAGTTCACGTCGAGGAGCGCGTCTCACTCGGCCCGTGCCCACGCGAAAAGTCCGCCTGGTTCTTTAGATTTCTCCGAAGCTCCCCTGACTAACAGCTTGTTGAATAATCTAATTTTTTAGTCCTTCGGCTCTGGGTTATTGCTGCGTCTTGAAGGAGCGGTTTGGGTTGTTCTATCTACTCATCGGGACCGAAATCAAAACTCCGCATCATGTTCTGGCCATCAGATTTCGCAATCGGCGGAGGTTGTAAGCAGCTCCGGTGAAGGTAAACAGCCATCCAACCTTGTCGATCCCTCGCAACTTCACTTTCTTTAGCATCCCGATCATCTTCATCCACCCGAACGATCGCTCCACTCGTTTTCGCTTCCGCTGACTCACCTCATACCCCGCATGCCGCGTGGTTCGCTCGTCCACCCCGCTCCTGCGCTTGGTACTGTTCTGCGCGACATGCGGGGTGATGTTCATCCCGCGCAGTTCTCGGACGAATTCCTGCGTGTCGTAGTTCTTGTCTCCTCCCAACGTCACGCGCTTTCGCGGCGGGATGGCTTCGGCCATTCGCCTCGCTCAGAAAGGTCTGCACCAAAAGCCCATAGAACGGCAGGGGCCACCACTCCAGGCATAGTGCCTCTTTAGCCCGAAGTTCCAGCAATAACAGAGGCTGAATCCGGGGATAAACTGTTGGAAACGTGTGCATTGTCCCGTCGGGCGACCCCCAATATGCACCCATGTAGTTAATCATATTCATGCTTGACAAAGCGTAATTATTATGATCTAGTGCGCCCATGTACATCGACGTCGTCCCCAACCGCAACTCCCCGCCCGCGGTCCTCCTC
>Ga0137364_10000552_pt1 | contig 15501 bp, 15 predicted proteins | sample SagtaG_10_FD_104798 | JGI IMG/M metagenome (GOLD analysis project Ga0137364, IMG submission 104798) | Vadose zone soil microbial communities from Sagehorn Ranch, Mendocino, California, USA - Sage1_L_20_16 metaG | ecosystem: Environmental > Terrestrial > Soil > Vadose zone | place: USA... | reverse complement strand
GGCGAGGGGCTTGCGACCTATGAACGGCTGCTCGCCCGCCGCGCGCCGGCTCCCTTTGCCCTTGGCGCGGAGCCGGGCCTCGCCGATATCTGCATCGCCGGCCAGGTCGTCGGCGCGCAATATCTCAAGCTTGAACTAAGCGCTTTCCCGGTGGTGGCTCGTTTGGCCGACCGCTGTTTTGAGATGCCGGCGTTCGCGACATCTCATCCGTTCGAACAACCGGGGTATAAGACGGCAAGCGCGCACCACTGACGGCATCCGAGAGTCAGAGATCGAGGCCGAGTACTCGCGCGGCGTTGCCGCCTGTGATCTGGGCCAACGTCGCTTCGTCCATGCCATGTACCCCCGCGACATGTCCGATCGGATTATATTCGGCCATGTCGAAAGGATAGTCGGTGCCCATCATGATCCGGTCGGGGCCGAAGACGTCGATCATATATGCCAGCTGGTGATAGGTAAAAACCACGGTGTCGAGATAGACCTGGCGCAGATAAGTCGTCGGCGGCAAGGGCAGGTCACCGTGGGAATCCTGCCGCGCACCCCAGGCGTGATCGATGCGGCCGGAATAGCCGGGCAGATAGCCGCCGCCGTGCACGGCCATCAGCTTCAGATCGGGGAAGCGCGCCAGCGTTCCTGAAAAGATCAGATTGTGCAGCGCGAGCGTCGTATCGAGCGGATTTCCGAGAACATTGTTGAAATAGAAATGGGTCAGGCGCTCGCCATGGGTGAAGCCGTTCGGATGCATCATGATGAACGCCCCGAGCTGCTCGGCCTTGGCAAAGAAGCCGCGGAATTCTGGATCGGACAATTCCCGGCCATCGACATTGGTCAGGATTTCGACGCCTTTTAATTTCAGGTCGCCCATGATGTAGTCGAGCTCACGGGCGGCCATTTCCGGTTCCTGCAGCGTCACCACGCCGAGCCCGACAAACCGGTCAGGCTTGCGCGAGCAATATTCCGCCACGCCGTCATTGGCGAGGCGATGAGCGGTTTCGGCAATCCTGGGGTCGATCGAATGGTAGCACTGGCCCGGCGCCGGCGCCACCAGCTGAACATCGATGCCCATCCTGTCCAGGTCGAACAGACGGCGATCGATCGTCGTCATGACTTCGCCGACGTCTTTCTCCTGCTGCGCATTGATTTCCCTCGTTGCGGCATCCGCAAAATAGGCAAGTGGAATCCGGCTGATATCGATATGCGGCTGTACCAGCTTGGCGGCCTGGGGAACCACGATGTGGGCGTGGATATCGATCGTGACGGATGAGGGGCGCCGGGCGAGGCCGTCGGCGTCGTGAATACGTGCGGCGGTGCGGCCATAGCGGTTCTTGCGATCGATCATTTTGAATCCACTCTGCGGTCTCCTGGAGTTTGTTGGGTGTGACGACAACACCGCGCCGGCTACGATGTGGGTGGGGGATTGGAGCGCCGGATCCACGTCGAGATCGCGGTCGCGTCAGCATCGCCAAGGCCTGCCGCTTCGGCTTGCTCATAGCAGGCCAGCGCGCTCGCAGTGACGGGAAGTCCGGCATGAATTGTCGAGGCGAATTGAACCGCGGTGGCCAGATCCTTCTTCGCCGCGTTGAGGCCGAACGCGGCTTCGCCGAGCGGCGCTCCGCCCAATACCTTGGCGATAACAGCGCCGCGCCCTTTCATCGCGGTCGGCGTGCCGGCGGTGTCGGACAAGATATCGATCAGCCGGTCAGCAGGAAGGTCGAGCGGCCTGCAGATCGCCAAAGCCTCGCCAAGCGCCTGCCAGTAGACCAATAGCGGCAGATTGACCGCGAGTTTCAAGGTCGCGCCGGAGCCGAGCTCGCCGACATGTTCGATGCGGCGGCACATTTGCTCGAGAACCGGCATCGCCCGCGTGACATCCGCTTTCGCGCCCGCGACAAGACCGAACAGCTTGCCTTCTTTCGCCGGACCGATGCTTCCACCCACGGGACATTCAACAAAGGCAGCACCCTGCTGCAATATCGAAGAGCCGTTCGATTTCATGGTGTCCGGCCGGACCGTGCTCATATCGATCACAAGCTTGCCCGCGAGTTTGGCGGTCAGAATACCGTTCGGCCCGCGGTAGACGGCTTCGGTTGCCGCGTCATTCAGCAGCATCACGATGGTGAGCTCGTAACTTTCCACGAGTTCCGCAGGGGATGCGCACAGCTTTGCTCCGGCATCGACAAGGGGTCTTGTCTTCTCTGAATTGCGATTCCAGACGCCGACTTCATGCCCGAGAGACATCAAGCGCTGTGCGATCGATGATCCCATTCGTCCTGTTCCGCATACGCCGATTTTCATTGCTGGCCTCATTCAGAGAGTAGCTTGATGGTTTTCCTGCTTCGCTTAATGGGTGTGGACGATCCCGAGATTTTGGGCGATCAGCTCCTCGTTTTTCAGAATGTCGCCGGTTGTTCCGGCAAACACACAGCGTCCCGTATTGAGGATGACTGCCTGATCCGCAACATCGATCGCTAACTGGATATTCTGTTCGACCAGAACGATGGATTGTCCTTCTTCCTTCAACCGTCTGATAGTGCGGCCGACTTCGGCGACAATCAGAGGCGCAAGTCCTTCCGATGGCTCATCGAGCAGCAGGACCCGCGGATTACCCATCAGCGCGCGCCCGATCGCGAGCATCTGCTGTTCGCCTCCGGACAGCGTGCCGGCATATTGTGCGTGACGCTCGCGTAGCCGCGGAAACAGCGTGTAGATCCGCTCGACATTCCACGGCTTGTCGGCCGTGCCCGCTCGCTGCTGTGCCACCATCAGGTTCTCCCGAACCGACAGAGATGGAAAGATGCGGCGTCCTTGCGGTACCAGACCAATTCCGAGGCGCGAGATACGTTCGGGGCTCAGCCCTTCGATCGATTCCCCAAACAGCCTGATTTCGCCCTGTCGGGGCTTCAGAAAACCGATGATCGCCGAGATGCAGGTCGTCTTTCCGGCACCGTTACGTCCCAGCAGTGCCAGCACGCCGCCCGCCTGCAGCGAGAAGCTGACGCCGTGCAATATGTGACTGTCGCCATACAATGCATGCACATTGGTTAAACTGAGTGCGTCAGACGCCAAGATACACCTCACGCGTTCGCGGGTCCGCGATCACGGCATCGCGGTCGCCGTCGACGATCACGCGGCCGTAGTTCAGGAGCGTAACGGTTTCCGCAAGATCAAGGGCCGTGTCCATGTCATGTTCTATCATGATTACGGTGGTTTGCCGCGGGATCGCTGCGATTAGCGACTTGACGGTGGATCGCTCGGTGTTTGAAAGACCCGCCAGCGGTTCGTCCAGCAGCAATACGCGCGGTTTTTGCGCAAGTGCCATGGCGAGCTCAACGCGTCGCTTTTCACCATAGGCAATATCGGATACCGGATGCGCGGCCAGGTGCAAGAGCCCGACGGCATCGAGGGTCCGACGGGCCTCGGTCGCGAAACTACCGTAAGATGAGAGTGGCCGCCACATCTGCCATCGCGCAGGCCGCAGACCAAGCAGGCCGAGCGTGATGTTGTGTTCGAGCGTATCGCCTGAAAATAGCGTGATGATCTGGTAAGTACGCGATAGCCCAAAATGCGCTCGCTGGTATGGAGCAAGATACGTAACGTCGGTACCGAACAGCTTGACCTGTCCCGAACTCGGCCGCATGTCGCCGCTGATCTGATTGAACAGAGTGGTCTTGCCGGCGCCATTCGGGCCGATGATCAGGCGGCGTTCGCCCGGCCGCATCGCGAGAGACACGTTTTGAGTGACCGACAGGCCGCCAAAAGCCTTGTTCAGGTTGACGATCTGAAGTGCATAATCGGGTGTCTGCGGGGTCATCGCGGCTCCCCGCGTATTCCCGTCAGCAGTCGGCCGAAGCCCGGAACGATTCCGGTTGGCATCACCAAAACGATGAACAGGAACACCAGGCCCAGCAGCATGTTCCATCGTTCGATATAGGCCGAGGCGTAGTTCTTCAATAGCAGCACAAGTGCAGCGCCGACCACCGGGCCGCCGAGTGTTCCCGAGCCGCCGGCTATGACGCCGAGAAGCGCCTCGGCCGAACTCGTGATGGACAGCGACGTCGGGTGGATAAATTTGTTGTAATAGACGTAAAGCAATCCGGATACGCCGGCCCAGAAGCCGGCATAGATGAACGTGATCCATCGGATCATCCAGGGATTGAAGCCAAGCGCGGCCATCCGGCGCGGCTGATCGCGTACACCTTGCAGCGACGAGCCGAACGACGACAACACGAAGATCATCATCATCAAGAAAGCAAATGTCGCCACGATCAGTGCAAACCAGTAAAACGAGGTTGCGCTGTCGAGCGGAATGCCGAACGGCATCGGCCGGGTCAGGCCGGCTACTCCATTGTCGCCGTTCGTGACATTGGACATGCGATAGGCGAGGCCCCACAGCACCTGCGACAAGGCCAGCGTGATCATCAGAAAGCCCAAGCCCGTGGCGCGGAGTGCGACAACGCCGAACAACGCTGCCATCGCGGTGGTGCCGGCGATCGAAATGATGGCGGCCGCGCCATGTCCAAATCCGTATCGACTTGTCAGCAGTGCGCAGACATAGGCGGCGACGCCGAGATACGAGGCGTGTCCAAGCGACGTCATCCCGCCAAAGCCGACCAGCAGGTTCAGGCTGAGCGCGAAAATCGCTGCGATCAGGATTTGGCTGGCGAGGTTGATGTAGAAATCGCCCGCGAAGAAGGGCGGAAGCAGAAGCGATGCTGCAATCAGGGCTACACCAATCCATTTCATGAGCCGACGCGCCCGAACAGGCCCTGAGGCCGGAACGCAAGGACAAGGATCATCGGCAGGAACAGGATGATGTAGGCGAGCTCCGGAAACAAAGCGGTCCCGAACGTATAGATGAATCCGATAATGAAGCTGCCGATGAACGCACCCAGCAGGCTGCCAATGCCGCCCAAAATGACGACGATCAGCGCCAGCGGAAGCATGTCGGCATCAAGCCCGGGATAGGCGGACAGCACCGGTCCGCCCAGCACGCCGCCGGCGCCGGCGACACCTGCGCCCAGGCAAAATACCGTCGTGAACAAATTCGAGACGGGGATTCCGACCGCGCGCGCCATCTGGCTGTCGTCGACGCCGGCGCGGATCATCGCACCCAGGCGCGTCTGCTCCAGCAGGAAATACAGTGCGATCGCCGCACCGACGGCGCATCCGACCAGCGCCAGCCGATAGGTCGGAAACACGAAACCAAGGACCCGCGTCGGCGCTCGCAAGTTTTGCGGCGTCGGCACCGGTATCGAATCGCCTCCCCATAACACGAGGCAGGCATCGGAAATGATGAAGGACATACCGAGCGTAACCAGCACCTGCCCGAGCGGATTGGCCTTCAGCCGGGTCAGCACCAGCCGCTCGAACAGGCCGCCGATAGCAGCGACGGCAAATCCGACCCCGATCGCCGTCACCCAGATGTTCAAACCATCGTAGCTACGCAGCGCGACCGCTCCAAAATACGTGCCGAGCATGAAGAACGCGCCGTGCGTCAGGTTTGCCAGCCTCATCAGGCCGAAGATCAGCGAGAATCCGGAGGAGAGCAGAAACAACAGACCACCAAGCGACAGGCTGTTGAGACCCTGGATGATCCAAAACTGCATCGTCTGCCGATCTTTTCCGAACGGTTGCGAGATCCCTGTCTGCGCAACAAAAGCAGAATTATTGCTCCAGGTTCTTTGCCGGCGGATAGTCGCGCGAATAGACCGGATTCTTCAGGAACGCGGTTCTGTCATAGGTCCAGAACTGGCTGACGTCGGGGTAAGCCTTGATGATGGAGTTAACCAGCCGCCCGTCGCTTCTCGTTACCTTGCGGATATAAACGTCGCCGATGGCGTTGCCCAAATCGTCGAATTTGACGATGCCGCGCACTGTTTCCACATCACTGCCGCGGATCGCCGTCATCAGCGCCTTTTTGTCTTCGACGTTGCCTTTTATGGCTTTCAACGCGGCTTCGAGGACTTGGGCCGAGACGTAGGTGCCGCCAGCGTAATAGCCCGGATCGTATTTGAATTGCTTGCGGAACGCCGGAGCGAACACCTTGTTGGGCGCATTGTCCAGTTCGGCGGAGTACCAGCTCGTGGTCAGAATCCCGAGCGCCTCGTCGCCCATATTGCGGAGCACGGACTCATCGAGCGCCGTCATGCCGCCGATGACGGCCATCTTGTCTTTCAAGCCATATTCGACGAACTGACGAAGGAAGCGGGATCCATTCGCCCCGGCAGTGCCGAGAAAAATGGCGTCCGCATTCTTCACCTGGGCGACGTAGCTGCCGTAGTCCGGCGTCGCCAGCGGCGTGAACAGCTTTTGAATAATCCTGCCGCCATTGTCCTCGAACACGCGCTGGAACCCGGCGCACATTTCATGTCCGTAGGCAAAGTCGTCGGCAATGGTGACGATCTTCCTGTACTTCAATTCCTTGGCGGCATATTCGGCGAGCGGGTAGGCGCATTGCGCCGAGGTCGACGTCGCGCGGGCAAACCATGGACTCGGGTGCCGCTGCGTCATGTCCTCCGCTGCTGCGACGCCAAGTGTCGGCATCTGCTTTTCATTGAGGTAATCGGCGATTGCGAGCGCCTCAAAGGCGGCGAGCGGGCCGATGATGCAATGGACGTCGTTCTTCTCGACCAGCTCTTGCGCCTTGGTGCGTGCGGTTGCCGGCGCGCCGGCAGTGTCGGCGACGATCAACTCGATCTTGCGCCCCGCCAGCGTATTGTCGCGCTCCCTCAGAAACATCGTCAAGGCGAGTTCCATGTCGATGCCGCCGGAGGCCAGCGGTCCCGTCTTGGCTGCCAGCATGCCGACGCGGATCGGTCCGCTGTTCTGGGCAAAGACGAGATGGGGTGCAGTCAGGCTGGCGACACCCGCACCGGCAACGCTGCCGACAAATTGCCGTCGCGACATCGTCATTGGATCCTCCCCGGAACTCTGCAACCGAATGTCAGGCTGTTTTATTGATTGGGTGATTTATCGAACGGAAGCCATAAATGATCAAGCGATAACCACGCCATCAATCTGGCTTGCTGGAAATTTTGGCAGCCCCGAGCGGAGGACAGGTCGAAATCCGCGGCCGGCTTTGATGCAGTGCGGTATTCGGGCGCGCGCCTTTTTGGCCACTTGTCCCCCCGCCGTTTGGTGACCGCCTCGAACCCGATGCAAGACCGCTATTCCCGACTGTCCCTATTCCGAGCGCCGGACTTGGGGTCACTGATGATGGATTTCTTTAATACTTCGAAGACCGCGGCCGTGTCCTGGTCGCCCAGTCCCATTGCCATGGCTTCTGCGTAGACCGGCTGCGTCAACGCAAAGAGCGGTGTTGCGCAGCCGACGTCATCGGCGAACTCGGCAATGATCGCCATATCCTTTTTCCAGGTCGAGACTTTCATGGTTGCAGGCTCATACACGCCCTCGACCATCATCGGCGCGCGCATCTGAAACATCCGCGAGCCGCCGGCGCCCGGGCCGACCATCTCGACCACCATTTTCGGATCGAGGCCGGCGCGCTCTGCCAAAATCATCGCCTCGGCGGTGGCGACGTTGTGGATCGCCACCAGGTGATTGGCGACGAATTTCATCCGGCTGCCATTGCCGAACCGGCCAAGATCGGCGCTTTGCTTGGCGAAGTCGGTGAACAGCGCAGCGCACCGGGTAATGGCGTCGCTGTCGCCGCTGGCATAGATAATGAGATCGCGATTTCTTGCCTGCGCGCCGGTGCCGCTCAGGGGGCAGTCCAGTGCGATGTGACCGGCTTTTTTCAGGATGTCTTCGAAGCGAAGTTTGTCTGCGATACCAAGAGTGCTCAGCTCGACCACGATCCGCGAAGACAGACCGGAATCGGCGATCGACCGCGCGACGTCCTCGACCGCTGCTGCGCTGGGAAGGCTCGTCATGACGATCGGCGCGTCGCGTGCGGCCTGGGCTGCGTTATCGGCGATCGTGACGCCGGCCAGCGCGAGCTCGGCTCGTCGTGCGGCGTCGGTATCGGCGCCGATCACGTGCCATCCGCGATCGACGAGATTGCGGGCAATCGCGCCTCCCATGATGCCAAGTCCGACGATTGCAACGGTCTTCTCCATGAGATCTCGCTCCTGTCGATCGAATTCGGTTTCGCCGGATGCTCCGCCCGCCTTGAATAATTAGTGATCAGGCGATAAACAATCTTCAAGCAGTGTCGGTCAGGTCGCAACAAAATAACGACAAGACGAGATCGCGAGGGGAGGCAAATGGCGGGAATAGGCCACAAGCCAGACGCAAGCCTGTCCGCGGGGCCGGGTGGGGACGACCGCGCCTATGCGGCGATGATTGCCCGCGCCAAGCTACTTATTCCGCAACTGCGAGATCGGGCTTCCCAAACCGAGGAACTGCGGCGTTTGCCGGCGGAGACCGAGCGCGATTTGCATGACGCCGGTCTGTTCAGGATCGTGCAGCCGGAGAGAGTAGGTGGCTCGGAATTGGACTATGTCGCGCTGGTCGACTGCGCCGATGCGCTGGGGCGGGGCGATGCTTCGGTGGCCTGGAATTTTGCCAATCTCGCCAGCCACCACTGGATGCTGGGCATGTTCGACAAGCGCGCTCAGGATCTGGTCTGGGGCAAGGACCCGAACGCCCTGATTGCTTCCTCCTTCATATTTCCGGCCGGGCGCGCCAGGAAAGTCAATGGCGGATATGTGTTGCGCGGCAGTTGGCCGTTCTCGTCGGGGGTGGAGTCCAGCGAATGGAACATGCTTGCCAGCGTCGTCGCGTCCGATGACGAAGCTGACGGGATCGAATACCGGATCTTTCTGGTCAACAAGAGTGACTACAAAATCACTGACACCTGGAACACATCCGGACTGAGGGGTACGGGATCCAATGACGTCGAGGTCGAGGACGCCTTTGTTGCCGAGCCGATGACGGTTGCGGTGAGCGATCTCGCCGGTGGTCCGACGCCCGGGAGCGCCGTCAATCCGAATGCGCTCTATGCGCTGCCGGTGTTCTCGTTGTTTCCTTACGTGCTTTCCGGCGTGGCGCTGGGAAACGCGCAGGCATGTCTTGACGATTATGTCGATCTGGCGCGGCATCGGGCATCGACTTACAATCGTGCCAAACTCGGCGACCTGCAGAGTACGCAGATCAAGATTGCCGAGGCTTCCTCGAAGATCGACGCCGCCCGCCTGATTATGCGCGCGACATGCATCGAGGCAATGACTGAGGCAAGGCGTGGCCACGTTCCGGGTATGGCTGCCAAGACCAGATGGCGGCGCGATGGAGCCTATTCCGTCAATCTCTGCACGGAAGCCGTGTCGCTGCTGTTCGCGGCGAGCGGCGCGCGGGGATTGTTCACCGCAGGGGTATTGCAGCGGCAGTTTCGCGATGCCCATGCGATCAACTCGCACATCGCGTTCAATTTCGATGCGGCTGGCACCAATTACGGCCGCGTTGCGCTCGGCCTGCCATCCGAAAACCTGACGCTTTGAGGGCGGCGAATGACCGATGCGCCAAAGCACCCGAGCGATCCGGATCCGGCCAATGAACTCGCCAGCGGAAATTCGCCGATCGATCCGCGGGATTTCCGTAGCGCGCTGGGAACTTATGCCACCGGCGTCACGATCATCACTGCCGTCACCGCGGACGGAAAGCCCTATGGGCTGACCTGCAATTCGTTCGCTTCGGTGTCGCTGAACCCGCCGCTCGTGCTCTGGAGTTTGGGGATGTTTTCCCAGGCGTTGAGCATCTTCCAGAACGCCAGCCATTTTGCAGTCAACGTGCTTGGCGTGTCGCAGCAAGCCCTTGCGCGCAAATTCGCAAAATCGTCGGAAGACAAATTCGCCGGGGTTGAATGGACGCCGGGCCTCGGCAATGTGCCTGTTCTTGCCGACAGCGTCGCAAATTTTCAATGCCGCGCCGCCAATCGATATTATGGCGGCGACCACGTGATTTTTCTGGGGGCGGTCGAGGCCTATGCGTACAACCGGCAAGAGCCGCTGCTGTTCGCCCACGGGGCCTACGGCCGGCTGCAGTCGGCTGACGAGCGGCCCGAAGGGTCTTCATGACAAGGAAAGCATCGCCCAGGCGTACTAGCGTCAAGCAGAAGCGGCTGTCGCCTGACGATCGCCGCAAGGAGTTTGTTGCCAAGGCGACGGAATTCTTCTCGGAGGAGGGATTTGGCGGCGGGACGCGCGATTTGGCGCGCCGGCTCGGCGTCACCCAGCCGCTGCTGTATCGCTACTTTCCAAGCAAGGACGACCTGATCAAGGAGGTCTATCGCACGGTTTATCTCGAGCCGCTCGACCCAGGCTGGGAGAAACTCCTTGCCGACCGCTCGCGACCGATCCGCAGCCGGCTGCAGGAATTCTACAACGCCTATACCAGTGTCATTTTTACCCGCAAATGGATTCGCATCTATCTCTACTCGGGCTTGAAGGGCCTCGACATCAACCGCTGGTATGTCGGCATGGTGCGGGACAAGATTCTAACCCGCATCATCAGGGAGTGCCGCCATGAAGCGGGACTTCCGGTGCAAACCAAGCCGACCGAGTCCGAGCTTGAGATGGCGTGGGTGTTTCACGGTGGAATCTTTTATTACGGCGTTCGCAAGTACATCTACGAGTCCCTCGTGCTCGAGGACAAGGAACAAATGATCAGTGACGCGCTGGACGTGTTCCTGGCCGGCTTCGAACGGGTTTTTGCAGCGACGGCGGCCGGCCAGCGGGCGCCGGTGGAGGCGATCGGTTGAACTTTACTGAAAAAGCTCCGGTTATGATTTCGACATTTCAGCCCGGTACCAGTCGCCGATCTCGCTCGCGGTCATCAGCGCGACGCCGTCATGACCACGGACATAGTCGAGCAACGCCTCCAGATATTTGATGCGATGGGGCACGCCGGTAATGTAGGGGTGAATTGAGATCGCCATCACCCGCGCGTTGGTCGCGCCTTCCAGATACAGCCGGTCGAATTGATCCGTGCATCGTTGCAGAAATTGTTCGGACGAAAGATGCTGCAGCGCGTGGATGACGATATCGTTGGTCTCCACCGAATAGGGGATCGTGGTCATGGTGCCGTGGGGCGTTGCGATATCCTGCGGCAGATCGTCGATCACCCAGTCCGCCAGATATTCGATGCCGTTGAGGCGCAAGAGATCGATGGTTTCGTCGGTTTCCGTCAGGCCCGGACTTTCCCACGATCTCGGAGTCCGGCCTACAAACTCTGCGATGGTCTCAACTGCGCGCTTGATCGCATCCGCCTGGTTGTCGAGGTTGTGCATCGGGCCCTGAACGAAGCCATGGCCCATGAATTCGAAGCCGGCCTCGCGCGCGGCCGATGCAACGCGCGGGTAGGATTTGCATACGTTAGCGTTCAACGCCAGCGTCACCGGCATGTTGCGGTCGGTCAGCGCCTTGAACTGCCTCCAGAACCCGGCGCGCATTCCGTATTCGTGCCACGACCAGTTGGGCACATCCGGCAACAACGGCTGGCCCATCGGCGGGCTCAGCACGGTTCGCGGCATCGGGTTTTCGATCCGCCATTCCTCGACGTTGAGGATGACCCACACCGCAAGCTTCTTGCCGTCCGGCAGCCTCAGTCTCGGCCGGTCGATTTGCGCCTGATAGGGAATGCGGTCGGTCAGAGCCACGGCGGGCCTTTGCAAACGGGTTTGCGGATTATTCCGCGGCCTTGGACCGGTTTGAGATGCCGGCGTTAACCCGCGGCATCACCTTTTCGGCCATCAGAATCATGGACTGGCGTCCAAGCTCGCGATCCTTCCAGTCCTTGCCGGCATACAACAATGTGCCGAACTTGCCGACCTCGTCCTGGAACGACAGCAACTGATCGGCGACGCCGTCGGGCGTTCCATGGATGATCAGCCTGTCGCAGATCCCCTCCAGCGTCACCTCGTCGTCAGGCTGGTCGCGGCGGGTCTTGAACAGCTCGATACGGCCGCTCATTTTCAGCTTGGTGAACAACGAGCGATAGTAATAGACGTAAGGCCCATCCGGGTCGGTCGCGTAGGCTTTTGCCGTTGCCGCATCCTTGGCGACAAAGACGCTCTTGGCGACGCGCCAATTCGCATGATCGGCAACGCGGCCGCAGCGTTCGCAGCCTTCGACATATTTCGGCCAGTGGCTTTTCACCCAGGCAGGCATCAGGAAGTTGGCCGAAATCGGCTCCCAGCCGCGCGCGGCGGCCTCGGTGACGCCCTTTGAGAACGGGGCCACGGCCGTCACGACAATGGGCGGATGCGGCCGCTGCAGCGGTCGCGCGATGTAGCCCTGGCCGATATCCTCGACCAGGGTTTTTTGCGTCGAGATGTTCCAGTATTTGCCGTGCAAATTATAAGGCGGCTCGTTGGCCCAGATATCCAGCACCTGATTGATGGCCTCGAGAAACATCCCGTTGCGATCGGCATCGAGATTGCCGAACAGCTCCGCATCCGACAGCAGCCCGCCGGGGCTAATTCCGAAAATCAAGCGCCCGTCGAGCATGTGGTCGAGCATCGCCATGCTGGCCGCGACCGTGGCCGGATGGCTGTTCGGCATATTGATGGTGCCGGTGCCCAGCCGGATATTCTTGGTGGCGGCCGCGAGCCAGGCGATGAACGCGATGCTGGAGGTGATATTCTCCGCCTTGTCGGTGACGTGCTCGCCAACATAGGCTTCGGTATATCCGAGTTCGTCGGCCAGCAGGAAGGCCTCGCGGTCCTCCTTTAGGGATAGCCGCCAATCCTTGTCGAGCGGATGGATCGGCATCGTAAAGAATCCCAGATTCATTGCGCGCTGCTCCCCGGGGACCGGCTTCTTGCCAAGTCCCGAACCATCAGTTGTTCTTGCTATTATGGCAACTTGGGACTTCAAGTCACTCGAAATAATCGTTCGATAAACAAACTTGACCTTTGATGGTCGCCGCCGTCTAATTCGAAAAAGCGCCAAAATCGCGCCCCGGGGGAGGCCCACGCCAGGAGGTCACGCCAAATGAAAGCCTCGGCTTTCAGCTACGCCCGCGCAGCCAGCGTTTCAAATGCACTGGAGCTACTGGTTGCGCACGGGGACGGAGCGAAGCTGCTTGCAGGCGGACAAAGTCTGCTGCCCGCGATCAACCTGCGTCTGATATCTCCGGATCTGATCGTCGATATCGGCGGCATCGCCGAGCTCGGCGGAATTGCAGTCAGCGGCGATGTCCTTGTCGTTGGCGCGCTGACACGCCATGTCGATCTCCTGAGGTCATCGGAAATTGCCGAGCACGCCCCGTTACTGACGGAAGCGATCGCCCATGTCGCGCATCCCGCGATCCGCAACCGGGGCACCCTCGGCGGCAGCCTTGCCCATGCCGACCCCGCTTCCGAGTTGCCGGCCTGCATGCTGGCGCTGAAAGCGACCATGATCGTCGGTAGCCAGAACGGTGAACGACGCATTGCGGCCGAGGATTTCTTCAAAGGCATTTATGAGACGGCGCTGTCGGCGCAGGAGTTGCTGATCGCCGTCGAACTGCCGGTCCGGCAAAATAACGCCGCGCCCTTCTTTCATGAATTCGCGCGCCGGCACGGCGATTACGCCATCGCCGGCCTGGCCGCGCAGGCGATCGTCGAAGCTGGTGTCTTCGCCGATCTCCGGCTGGCCTTCTTTGCCGTCGGCGACCGGCCGGTATTGGCCAGGGCCGCGAACAAACTCATCGACGTCGCCATTACATCGGCAGTGATGTCCGAGGCCTCGGCGGCGTTTGCTGCAGAGCTCGATCCCCCGGATGACCAGCAGGCGTCGGCCTCGATGCGTCGGCATCTGGCGACGGTGCTGCTGGCCCGTTGTGCATCCGCGCTTCTCGGCCGCAACGATCTCGACGCCGGGAGACCGGCGTGACGGCCCATGTGCCAATCTCGCTCGATGTCAACGGCGAGCGCGTCGATGCCAATGTACTGCCGCGGGTCCATTTGGCGGACTTCCTGCGAGAGCATCTGCAGTTGACCGGGACGCATCTCGGCTGCGAGCATGGAGTTTGCGGCGCCTGCACGGTGCGCTTGAACGGGGAGATCGTTCGCGCCTGCCTGACGCTGGCGGTGCAGGCACATGGCGCATCGGTCGAAACCATCGAAGGATTGTCCGATAGCGGCGAGATCGCCGATCTGCAGGCCGCCTTTCGCGATCGCAACGCGTTGCAATGTGGCTTCTGCACGCCGGGCATGCTGATGGCCGCGCAGGATCTGTTGAAATTACACTGCGCGCCGGACCGCGAGCGGATACGCGAGCATCTGTCCGGCAATTACTGCCGCTGCACCGGCTACCAGGCCATTATCGATGCGGTCGAGACCACGGCGCGCGGGCGCACGGGGCGCAAGCCATGACGTTGGCGCCGGTAAATCCCGAAGCGCTGTCGGCGCTGGACCGGCCGAACTCCTATATCGGCAAGGCCGTCCCCCGGCCGAACCTCGAGCGGTTGATGCAGGGACGCGGGCTTTATGTCAGCGATATGGAATTGCCGCGCATGGCGCATGTGGTGTTCCTGCGTTCGCCCCATGCCCACGCGAAAATCATTGCTATCGACGCTTCCGCGGCGAAGCGCATGCCCGGTATTGTCGCTGTCGTCACAGGCCAAGATCTTGCGGCCGTCATCACGCCGTGGGTTGGCGTGCTCACGCATTTGAAGGGTCTCAAATCCGCGCCGCAACATGCGATCGCGATCGACCGCGTCTGCTGGCAGGGCGAAGCGGTCGCGGCCGTGGTGGCGACAAGCCGCGCCGTCGCCGAGGATGCAGCGGAAATCGTCTCGGTCGAATATGAGGCGCTGGAGGCGGTGACGGATATGCGGACCGCGCTCGATCCGCAAACCCCGGTGATTCATCCCTCGCTCGGCGACAACCTCGCTTTCGAGCGCCACCTCGATGCCGGCGCCGTCGATGCGGCATTGGCCGGCTCCGATGAGGTCGTGGAGGCGGATTTCATCTTTGGACGGCACACCGGTGTGACCCTGGAGCCGCGCGCGGTGGTCGCCGACTGGAACGCCGCCGAGGCGAGGTTGACGATTTACCAGGGCACGCAGGCGCCGCACATGGTGCAGAACATCGCGGCACTTCATCTTGGGCTTGCGGAATCACAGGTTCGCGTGGTCTGCAAGGATGTCGGCGGCTCGTTCGGCATCAAGGTCCACATTTACGCCGACGAGATGGCTGTATATGCGCTATCAAAGCTGCTGCGGCGGCCGATCAAATTCGTCGCTGACCGGGTCGAGAGCTTCAACACCGATATTCATGCGCGCGACCATCGTTGCAAGGGGCGGATCGGCGTCAAGCGCGACGGCACCATCATGGCGTTCGAGATCGACGATCTCACCGGCATCGGTCCCTATTCGATGTATCCGCGCACCAGCGCCATCGAAGCCAACCAGGTCGTCAATCTCATCGGCGGTCCCTATGTGACGAAGAACTATCGTGCGCGGGCCCGCGTCGTGTTCCAGAACAAAAATGTGATGTGCCAGTATCGCGCGGTCGGCCACCCCATTGCTTGCTCGGTAACCGAAGGCCTGGTGGATCCG
>Ga0137364_10000550_pt1 | contig 15511 bp, 8 predicted proteins | sample SagtaG_10_FD_104798 | JGI IMG/M metagenome (GOLD analysis project Ga0137364, IMG submission 104798) | Vadose zone soil microbial communities from Sagehorn Ranch, Mendocino, California, USA - Sage1_L_20_16 metaG | ecosystem: Environmental > Terrestrial > Soil > Vadose zone | place: USA... | reverse complement strand
TATTTCCAGCGCCAGGCGGAGCGCTGGACGGCCGGCGGCTTCCTGCATTACGACGTGAACGACCACGCGAGCGTCTACAGTGAGACCATGTACGCGCGCAATTCCTCGACGGCCCAGTACGGTCCGAGCGGCTCCTTCTTCCAGACGGCGGTCGTCGGGTGTCCCGGCACGCCATCGAGCACGCCTGCGAACACCGACCCGCTGATCAATGCGCAGGAAGCGTCGATTCTCTGCACGCCGGCGCGCATCGCAGGCAACCAGGCCTTGTACGGCCTGACGGGCAATCAGATCGAGCTGTACATTGCCCGGCGCAGTGTGGAGAGCGGCGGGCGCCACGACAACTACGAATCGAATGCGATCCGCCAGGTGCTCGGGGTCAAAGGGCCGATCAACGACGTCTGGCAGTACGACGCCTATGGTCAGGTTGGCATCACTCGGTTCCAGGACGTCGAGTCCAACTTCCTCGGCAGTCAGCAGATCACCCGGGCGCTCCAGGTCGTTACCGGCCCGAATGGCCAGCCGGTCTGCACGGCCGCACTGAACGGCCTCGACCCGGCCTGCGTGCCGTGGAACGTCTGGCAGCCGAACGGCGTGACCGCGGCGCAGCTCGACTACCTGCGAATCCCTGCGACCTGGACCTCGAATGTCAAGGAATACATCACCGACGCCTCGGTCACCGGTGACCTCGGCAAGTACGGCGCCCAGCTCCCGAGCGCGGCGAGCGGCCTGAATGTCGCGGTCGGCACCGAGTATCGCAGCGAGGAGTTCAATTTCGAGCCGGATTACGTATACGTCAACGGCCTGAATGCCGGTGGCGCCCCGTCGCTGCCGATCGCCGGACTATTCCACGTCTGGGAGGGGTTCACGGAGCTACGTCTGCCGCTCATAGACGAAAAGCCGGGGGCCTATAGGCTCTCGCTGGACGGCGGCTACCGATATTCGAGCTACACCCTGGGGTTCAATACCAACACCTACAAGATCGGACTCGAGTGGGCCCCCGTCCAGGCCGTGCGCTTCCGCGGCGGCTACAACCGCGCGGTTCGTGCCCCGAATCTGGACGAGCTGTACGCGCCGCCAGCAGTGGGCGCCGGTGGGGTGGCGGATCCATGCTGGGGGCAGTTTTCCAAGGGTCAGACACCCGTTCTCTCTCAAGCCCAGTGCGTTGCGACGGGCGTACCCGCCAACCAGTACGGCACACTCCTCACGAACTCTGCGGCGCAGATCAACACCCAGACATCTGGCAATCCCACTCTCACACCCGAGATAGCGGATACCTACTCGTATGGCCTCGTCATACAACCGCAGGCGCTCCCGAACCTGGTCGCGTCCCTCGACGTATTCGACATCAAGATCAAGAACACGATCACCGCGATTTCCCCGACCACGATCGTCATCGACTGTGGGACGGGGATCGAGCCATCGCTGTGCGCCAGCATTCACCGGGACCCGCATAACTATTCACTGTGGATCAACAGCGCCACAAGCTTTGTCGATACCAGGACGCGGAACGTCGGTATCAACTCCACCAAGGGCCTCGACCTCGCTGCGCACTACCGGCAGGACATCGGCAAGGCAGGCAGACTGAGCTTCGGTCTGGCCGGGACGTACACCAAGGACTTCCTGCTGCAGCCGGTCCCGAGCGGCGGTCAGTACGACTGCGCCGGGCTCTATGGCGCTACCTGCGGCGCACCGCTCCCGAAGTGGCGTCACGTGTTCACGACGAACTGGGCAGCGCCTTGGGCGGGGCTCGATGTGACGCTGCGGTGGCGCCACATCAACTCTGTCGATGTAGATCGCTCCAGCTCGAACATACAGCTCAAGTCCGCTTTCTACCAGTCAGTGGGGCACATTGCGGCCTACAACTGGGTCGACCTGTCCGCGGATATTCCGATCGGCAGCGCAGCCGAGTTCCGGCTGGGCGTCAACAACATCGCCGACAAGAATCCGCCGCTCGTGCCGACCGGCACCCTGTCCAACTGCCCGAACACCACCTGCAACGACAACTCCTGGGTGGGCACCTACGATACGCTGGGTCGCTACATCTACGCGCACGTGGGTGTAAAGTTCTAAGCGAACGAACTTCAGGCAAACGAATCACGGCGGGCTTCGGCCCGCCGTTTTTTTTAGACCCCGGGGCGGCAAGCTGGCCGGCCGCCGTCGCGCCTACTGCACGCGGCGCGCTCGGTAGCTGCGCCGACCGGCCGTCAGGAGGAAGGAGCCGAGCGCGGCGCGCCTGATGGTCACGCTATCGCCGGGCCTGACGAGTGCATCCTGGTCGTTGAAGGTCCAGGACTGCCCGTTGTCCAGCGACATGAGCACATTGCCGGCACGATCCACCGTAACCCGAGTCACCAGCGCCTTGATCAGCTTCGGGCCTTCCGGAGCCGCCGGCAGCTGACGCGGGGATAGCCCGAAGCTCTGTGTGTCGGTTGCACTGCTCTTGGGGCGCACGGCGTCGCCGGGGCTGGTCTGCGCGTCCGGCAGCTTGGGCTTTGCGAGTGCGTCGTAACAGGCCAGTCGCTCCTCAGCCGCGACGATACCGGCGCAAACGAGTGCGTCGTAGCAGGCGAGCCGCTCATCGGGTGCCGCGATGGCCGCGCAGCGGGTCATTTCCGCACTGACGGCCGGGGCTGCGCGGGCTGCCGGAAGCATGAGGGCCGCGAGCCCGGTACATAGGACGACTCCCAGCGCCCGCCAGCGGCCACTCATGCCGTCTTCTCAGGCGGCAACGCGTAATGCCGTACGTAGATCTCGGTCGCGGTCTGTACAAGCTCGCGCTCGGCGGCCGTGAGCAGCGGGTTCCAGATGTCGAAGATCAGTATCGCGCGTGGGGTGTCGGACGAATTCCACGCCTCGTGCTCGATCGTGTCATCGAACACCCACGCCTTGCCCGGCAGCCACTCGCGCGTCGTCGCGCCGACCCGGAAGCCGCACCCGGGCGGGACGATGAGCGGCAGGTGCACCGTGAGGCGCGTGTTGGTGACGCCGGTATGCGGGGGAATCCGGGTATTGGCGTCCAGGATCGAGAAAAATGCCGTCGGCGCGCGGGCCTCGATCCGCGGGCGCAGCGGCGCGGCTTCGAGCACCCGCGCGGTCACCGGGCAGCGCGCGATGTGTCCGGCATTTACTGCGCCCTGGTTCCAGAGGAAGTAGGCGCTCCAACTGCGCGAGCGGTTGAGCTCGCGGAACTGATCGAGCGGCATGTCTGGCGGGAAGTCGATGTACGGTTGCAGTCCGTCGCGGTCGGCCACCAGCACGCGCAGCAGCTCGGCACGGATCTCATCGCTGGCGGCTTCGATCGTATCAAGCCACGGAAAGTCCGCGCGCTCGAAGAACTCGATCGCCGGTAGCTCGGGGAAATACATCCAGGTCGGCTGCGAATAGAAAACCTGGCGTTTGCCCATCAGAGCCTCGAGGCACAGCTCGACACGACGCTGGCGCCCACCGCCGTGGCGCTCGCGGATCGCGCCCAGCGACCCCTCGAGCGCGGCGTTGAGCGCCGCCCGGTCGTCCTCGACCAGCTTCTTGGCGTGAGTCACCGCCTCGCGGACGGCAGGCGCGGGCTCCGCGCCGGGTGGGATACAGGCGAGCGCGTTCTGATACGTGCGCGCCGCGGTGCGCAGGTCACCGGTGTCCTCGAAATAGGCGGCCTTCTGCAGCAGCGCGGACAGGTGGCGCGGCTGCAGCCGCAGGGCTTTTTCGAGGGCGTCCATCTCCTCCGCGCGCCGTCCGAGCGCCTTGAGGCTGCTCGCCAGGTTGGCCCAGAGGGAGGGATGGCTGGGATCCGCGTTCGTCGCCCGCACAAACAACGCATGCGCCTGCTCCGCCGCGCTCCGGTCGAGCATGCGCACGCCGAGCTCGTTCAGCACCGCAGGGTGATTGGGAGCGTGCTGCGCGAGGCGGGCCAGCAGCTGGTCGGATTCGGCCATCCGCCCGGCGGCCGCCTCGGCCTTGGAGGCCTGCAGCGCACGAATGATCGTCGCATCGTCCAACGGTGCGGGTACTGCGCCGCTCACTCTCGCCCCCGGAACTCTCGCAATTGAATTGTTCATTGTACCCGTAGCAGTGCGGGGAGCCAGGCACGCAGCGTCCGTCAGACCCGATGCGATGTTGACTCACCCGGCCGGGTCGGCTTAGATACGGGCCCCGTCCCGGGGGCCTCGCACCTCGGCGCAGACGCGTATCTCGCGCCGCCCGCCGCCCCGCGTTCCTGGAGTTCCGCGTTGACACCCGATGCTTCTGCAGATCTCGAGCTCGTGCGCGCTGCGGCCCTGCTGGAGTCCGACCCGGCGGCGGCCGCACGGCGCGCGACCGGCATCCTCGCGGGCTCACCGGGCCACCAAGAGGCGCATCTGCTCCTGGCCGCGGCCCACCGTAAGCTCGGTGATCCGGCAGCCGCGGCCACGGTGCTCGAAACGCTCACCCGGACGCGGCCTGACTCGGCGCTCTTGCAGCTCGAGCTGGGTCGCGCGTATGCAGCGGGCGGCCGCTCTGGCGAAGCGCTGGCGGCGCTGCGTCGTGCGGTCGCACTCGATGCAGGAATCGCGGATGGCTGGCGGGACCTCGCAGCGCAGTTGTTTGCCGCCGGCGAGACTGCGGAAGGCGATGCGGCGTATGCGCACTACGAACGGCTGGCGCGGGACCCGCCCGCGCTCGCGGATGCGCGCGTCGCGCTCGCCGCCAACCGGCTCGAGGCGGCCGAGGCCATGCTCCTGCGGTGGCTTGAGCAGGTACCTCATGACGTGGTCGCACTGCGCATGCTCGCCAACATCGCCTCGCGCCGAGACGACGAAGCCGAGGCGGAACGGCGACTCACCGAGTGCCTCGAGCATGCGCCCGGGTATGCCGGCGCACGCTACGACTTGGCGCAGTTACTGGATGTGCAGCACAGGAGCTCCGAAGTACTCCCGCTGGTCGAGCGGCTGCTCGCCGTAGACCCTCGCAATATCGACTACCTCAGCCTGAAAGCGCAGGCGCTGCGACTCCTCGGCAGCAGCCACCAGGCCGTCGCCCTCATGGAACAAGCGGTTGCCGACCACCCGGGCGAGGACCGGGGCTGGGTGCGGTATGGACACCTGCTGCGAGAGGTTGGTGAGCAGGCGCGGGCGATCGAAGTGTACCGGCGGGCTCTCCAAGTGCGGCCCGGGTCTGGTCACGCGTACTCGAGCCTCGCCAACCTCAAGACCTTCCGCTTCTCCGTCTCCGACCGGACGGCGATGCAGGAGCAGCTCTCGCGCAGCGCGCCGCGAAGCGCCGACCGCATTCATCTCGAGTTCGCCTTGGGCAAGGCGCTGGAGGACGAAGGGCAGTTCGAAGCCTCGTTCCAGCACTATTCCCGCGGTAACGAGCTGCATCGCGCCACCATCCGCCACGATCCGGACGCTGTCACCGCACAGTTGGAGCGCACCAAGTCGGTCTACACGCCAGGTTTCTTTGCCGAGCGTTCAGAATGGGGCAGCGAGCGATCGGATCCAATTTTTATCGTGGGTATGCCACGCTCCGGATCGACGCTGCTCGAACAGATTCTGGCGACGCATTCGCAAGCGGAGGGCACACGCGAATTGACCGACATCCCCACGCTCGCATTGCAACTGAGGTCGGGCCCTAATGTCGGCGAACCGGCGCAATATCCCCAAGCCGTCGCCGCGCTCGGGCGCCGGGAGATCGAAGGTCTCGCCGCGCGCTACCTGTCGCGGACCCAAATATATCGCCCTGCGGGCAAGCCGCGCTTCGTCGACAAGATGCTGGGCAACTTCTGTCATATAGGCCTCATCCAGCTGATGTTTCCGCGTGCCGCGATCATTGACGCGCGGCGACATCCACTTGGCTGCGGCTTCTCCTGCTACAAGCAGCTCTTCGGCCGCGGCATCAATTTCAGCTACGACCTCGAGGAACTCGGGCGCTACTACCGGGACTACGTCGGCCACATGGAGCACTTCGATGCCGTCCTCCCGGGGCGCGTGTACCGCGTGCATTACGAGCGCCTCGTCGACGATCCGGAAAGCGAGCTGCGCGGGCTCCTTGACTACTGTGGCCTGCCGTTCGAAGCGCGGTGCCTGCGCTTCTACGAGAATCCCCGCATCGTGCAAACCATCAGCTCGGAGCAGGTCCGTCAGCCGCTCTATTCCGAAAGCATCGATCAGTGGCGTAACTACGAGCCCTGGCTTGCGCGGTTGAAGGAGACGCTCGGCGATCTCGTGCAACGCTACCCGGTAGCCCCGCCTGCCGCGCGCGGCAGCACAAGCGACCGTGGCCGATAGTGGCGCGATGCTCGCGCGGGCGCGGGCTGCCCACGACCAGGCGCGGCTGATCGAGGCAGAGACCGCTGCCATCATCACGGGCCTCGACCTGCTGATCACCTGCGACACCGTTCTCGCCCATCTGGCGGGGGCGCTCGGCGCTCGCGTCTGGGTCGCGCTGGCATGAAACCGGGTCGCAACGATCCGTGCCCTTGCGGTAGCGGCAAGAAATACAAACGCTGCTGCGGACTGCAGCCCGTCACGGCGTCGCCGCCGACAGTTCCGGGCGAGCACGAGATTGGTGCGCTGGTCGCTCTGATCAATCAGGGGCGCTTGAGTGAGGCGGAGCACCGTGCTCGCGAGCTTCTCAAGAGCCATCCGGACAGCGGCATGCTGTGGAAGACCCTCAGCGTGGCGCTGATGCGGCAGGGTAAAGAGGCGCTTCAGGCGCTGCGCAAGACCGTAGAGCTGATGCCGCAGGACCCGGAAGCTCACAGCAACCTCGGCACGGCGTTGCGCGCTCAGGGGCAGTGGAGCGAGGCACTGGCGAGTCTGCGCCGGACACTCGAAATCTGGCCGCACGACGTGCGCTCGCTCATCGATGCAGCCGATACCATGCGCGCATTGGGACAAGCCCGCGAGTCAGTGGCTCTCTACCAACGGGCGCTGCAAATCGACCCGCGCGCGGTCGAAGCACAGAACAACCTCGGCAACGCGTTCCTGGAACTCGGTCAGCCTGCCGACGCCGTCGGGTGCTACCGGCTTGCGCTCGAGATCAGAGCCGACGATGCGGTAGCACACTGCAATCTGGGCACCGCTCTCAGGCAACTGGGGCAGCTGCAAGAGGCGCTCACCAGCACCCAGCAGGCTATCGCGCTCGATCCCGGGTTGAGCGTCGCGCACCACGACCTGGGGCTCGTGTTCGAAGGCCTGGGACAGCGCGAGCAGGCGGTGGCGAGCTACCGGCAGGCGCTGGCACTGAAGCCCGACTACGTGGAGGCGCTGAACAACCTCGGGCGAGTGCTGCCCGAAGTGGGCGAACTGCACGAAGCCGTATCCCTTTGCCATAAGGCCATCGAGCTCGATCCGCAGTGCGCCGAGAGCCACCGTTACCTCGCGAACGTGCTGTTCGAACTCCGACGGTTCGATGCAGCGGCGGCCAGTTACCGCCGGGCGCTGGCGTTGCAGCCCCGCGATGCCTTGGCCTACGCGAGTCTGGGTGCGGCGCTGCGCATGCAGGGTGATGCCGCCGCGGCGGAAGCCAGCTGTCGGGCAGCGCTGGCCATCGACCCGAATTCGGTCGCGGCACTTTCGCTTCTGGGTGAGCTGCGCGCCGACCGGGGTCATTTTTCCGAAGCGGAGGCATCGTTCCAGCGAGCGATCGCCATCGATCCGAGCTTCTGCTTTGCGTTTTACAGCCTCGCGACGATTCGCAAAATGACCGTCGACGATACCGCCTGGCTCGAGGGCACCGAAGCCCTGCTTGCGAAGCCGCTGCCGCTGGGTCACGAGATCAGTCTGCGCTATGCGCTCGGCAAATACTTCGACGACGTCAAGCAATACGATGAGGCCTTCAGCCACTATCGACAAGCCAACGAGCTGACCAAGCGCTATGGGGTCAATTACGACCGCGCCGGACTGGTTGAACGCGTCGACCGAGCCATCAACGGCTTCGATGCCGCAGCTATTCGCCTGCATCAGTCCCACGGACATACTTCTGAGCGGCCGGTCTTTATCGTCGGTATGCTGAGATCCGGCACCTCGCTGACCGAGCAGATTCTTGCCTCGCACCCGGCAGTGTTCGGTGCCGGTGAGCTGCCTTTCTGGCAATCCGCATACGCCGCTTATGAGGCGGCCGGACTCGAGGGCCACGACGGTGGCGCCCTTATACCCGGCATGGCACGCGACTATCTCGATCAGCTGACCGCGTTATCCGACGACGCGCAGCGGGTGATCGACAAGATGCCCCTGAACTTCATGAGCGTGGGACTGATCTGCGCGGCGTTTCCGAAGGCGCGAATCATCCATGTGCGGCGCCATCCTATCGATACCTGCCTGTCGATCTACTTCCAGTATTTGTCACACCTGCATCCCTACGCGAACGATCTTGGCAACTTGGCTCACTACTACGGCGAATACGTGCGCGTCACCAATCACTGGCGCGCCGTGCTTCCCCGGACGACGCTGCTGGAAGTTCCTTACGAAGGGCTGATCGAGGACCAGGAGGGCTGGACCCGGCGGATGCTGGACTTCCTCGGTCTGCCGTGGGACGCGCGGTGTCTGGATTTTCACCAGACCGATCGCAGCGTGATCACTCTCAGCAAATGGCAGGTTCGGCAAAAGATCCATGCCGCATCCGCTGGTCGCTGGCGCAACTATGAGAAATACGTCGCGCCGCTGCGACAGCTGATGAACCTGGTTAACACTGGCGAGCAGGCGTCTGGCGCCGGCGCTCCCTTGCCTGACTTGCGCAGTTGAACGATGAGTTTTCGCCGCCGGCGGTGCGCGCGACTTAGTGCGCTGCAGCCAGCGCGGCGTCGAGTGCCGACAGCGTGGCGCTCGAAGGCGCTCGGCTCGTCCGGCACCGCCGGAAATTTGTCGAGGCCCTCGAGCCCCACGGGCGCTTCCGGGATACCGTCGAAGTCTGAGCCAATACCGACGTGACCGACGCCCGCGGCGGTGCGAATGTGCTCGAGGTGATCGGCCACGTCGCCGATCGCGGCCCGCGGTTTCGGGTGCGCCTGCTCCCGGGAGCTCAATGCCGCTGCGATGCGTTCGGGCTGCCCGATATACAGCCCGCCGAACGGGAAAGAAATTGACCATCACCACGCCGCCGTTCTTCGCCACCAACCTCGAAGCATCCGACGACCTGCGCAATGCGGCGCGCGCTACATGACCCTGACGCTTCCTCCAATACCGACTGGGCGGATTCCGCCACCGACACGCCCGCGGACCACGGGCTCACGCCCTTCGGTGGCGAGGTGGTGCGGGAGATGAACCGACCGTCCCGTACCTCAAGGTTGATCCCGCCGCGATGCGCTCCTGGGGCGAGCGCCTGGCCGCTTTCCCGGGATGCAAAGTCGGGCTCAACTGGCAGGGCAATCTGAGGCCGAGAAACTGTCTGCGCTCCAGGCTCGCTCATTTTCCACTAGCCGCCGCGGCACCGCGCGCGCATGACAGGCGTGAGCCTAGTGTCGCTGCAGAAAGGCTGCGGCGCCGAGCGAGCCGACAGCCCGTGGTATCCGACCATACGGCTGTTCCGCCAGCGTACTCCCGGGGATTGGTCGGCTGCTGTTGAGTTCCGGGGTGCGCATCGGCGCGCTGGCAGCTCCTCGTCGTGCGCGACACCAAGCCTCGCCTCTCACGTTCCCGTCACGCATGTCGTGCGGCCCTTCGCGCTGCCACCCGTTGAGCCTGCGGTGACGCTGGTTACCGCCCGCCCCCTATGTTGCTTAAATGCAACAAACTTGTCCAAACCGTTGAGCTGTGCTTTGCAGACCTACACGGGCCGTGTAGTATTTCTGCAATTGCCCGTGCGCCACGGCGCGCGGCTGATTTAAGTCCACTGAGGGGAGCTACCAAATGAACACGAGTCGCAATGTGCGGTCGGCGGTTCGCATCGCTCTCGCGGCGTGCGCGACGGCGGGGGCAATCCCGCTGGCTCACGGTCAGGCAGCCCCGCCGCCGGCTGCTCCAGAGAAGCCGGTGGAGGAAATCGTCATCACCGGTTCGCGCATCGTGGTACCCAACCTGCAGAGCATAAGCCCGGTGTCGACGATCTCCAGCGCCGACATCGAGCAGACCGGCAAGACGCGCGTGGAGGACATCCTCAACTCCATGCCGCAGATCTTCGCCGCCCAGGGGGCCCAGGTCTCCAATGGCTCGAACGGCATTGCGACGGTCAACCTGCGCGGACTCGGTTCGCAGCGCACGGTCGTGCTGGTCAACGGGCGGCGCGTGCAGCCGGGCAGCCCCTCGGGCGGAACGCCGGCCGTCGACCTGGACTTCATCCCGGCAGAATTGATCCAACGCGTGGAGATTCTCACCGGCGGCGCCTCTTCGACCTACGGCGCCGACGCGGTGGGCGGTGTCGTCAACTTCATCCTGAACGACAAATACCAGGGCGTGAAGTTCACCGCGGAATATGGGTTTTACAACCATCACAACAGCAATGGCATCGACTCGACGGTCACTGCGCTGCCGAACTACACCTTACCGCCCAGCAGCGTGAACGTCGGCTACAACAGGGATTTCTCTTTTTTGATGGGCATGAACACCCCGAACGATAAGGGCAATGCGACCTTTTACGCGACCTACCGGACCGCCGACCCGATTCTCCAGGCATCGTTCGATTACAGCGCCTGCACCCTGAACTCCGGCGATACCTTCAGCTGCGGTGGCTCGACGACCACTGCACCGCCGTTTTCGAACGGGCGATTCCGACCGCTCGATCCGACGAGCGGAGCACCGATCGGGCCGAATGCCACGTTCCGTGCCGATGGGTCGCTGCAGACATTCCCGAGCACCACGGCGTTCGCGGCAGCACAAGCCTACAATTTCGGTCCGCTCAACTACTACGCCCGCCCCGACGAGCGCTACACGCTCGGCGCGTTCGTTCACTACGACGTGGCCGAGCACGCCAAGGTCTATTCCGAGCTCATGTACATGAACGATCGGAACGTCTCGCAGATCGCACCGAGCGGCGCGTTCTCACTTGGAAACCCGATCAATCCCGGCGGCGGACTCTTCGTCAATTGCGATAATCCGCTCCTCAGCGCGGCGATGGTGAGCACCTGGTGCGCGCCGGGCAGCACGATCACGCAGAACGGGCTGACGGAGGCGCTGCTCGTCATCGGCCGCCGCAATGTGGAAGGCGGAGGCCGTCAGCAGGACTTTACCTTCAGCGACTACCGGGCCGTGATCGGTGTCAGGGGGGATATCAACGAGGCCTGGAGTTACGACGTATACGGCCTGCAGGGCAACACCACCCTCAGCAGCATCTATCTGAACGATCTCTCCTGGACCAAGATCCAGAACTCCCTGCTGGTGCAAAATGTCGGCGGTGTGCCAACCTGCACGTCGGTCATCAACGGGACCGATCCGGCCTGCGTGCCGTGGAATATCTTCCACGTCGGCGGTGTGACGCCGGCTGCCGCCAACTATCTGGCCATACCGCTGCTCGAGCGCGGCAGCACGCTGTTGCGCGTGGGCGAAGCGAGCGTGACCGGGGACCTCGGCAAATACAACGTGCAGCTGCCGACGGCGCGGAACGGGTTGAACGTGAATATCGGCGTCGACTGGAATCAGACCACACTGCATTTTCAGCCGGACTTCGCATTCCAGACGGCTCAGGGAGCCGGGCAGGGGTCTGCGACTTTGCCGGCGGGTGGCAGCGTCACGGCTCGTGAGCTCTTCCTCGAGGGGAAACTCCCCATCGTCGAAGACCATCCGGGGGCTGAGGTGTTCGGCGCTGAATTCGGCTACCGCTACTCCGACTACAGCCAGGCGCAGTCGGACAACGGCTCGGCCAAGCAGACCTTCAACGCCAGTACCTATAAGTTCGGGCTCGAATGGATACCGATCCATGATCTGAGGTTGCGCGGCAGCTTCCAGCGGGCCACGCGCGTGCCGAACGTGAATGAGCTCTATTCGCCGCAGGAGGTGGCGTTAGACGGAACCATCGACCCCTGCTCGGGACCGACACCCGCCTTCTCGCCGGCGCAATGCGCCCGAACCCACGTGACGGCCGCGCAGTACGGCCTCGTCGATAACAATCCGGCGAATCAGTACAACGGCTTCATCGGCGGCAATCCGAATCTGCAGCCGGAAAAGGCCGACACCATCTCGTTCGGCGTCGCCCTGCAGCCGCGCGCGGTCCCGGGGCTGCGCTTCCTGGTCGACTGGTTCGACATCAAGGTCGACAATGCCGTTCAGCAGCCTCAGGCCGACTTCACCCTTATCGAGTGCGGTGTCACGGGCGATCCGACCGCCTGCGGCCGTGTCCATCGCGATGCCAACGGCAGCATCCTGACTCAGACCGGGTACATTCAGGACCTGTTCACCAACATCGGCCAGCTCCGGACGCGCGGAATCGATTTCGACGCCGGCTATCGGTTCGGCATCGGCCGCTTCGGCAATCTCGCGTTTTCGCTGATCGCCACGCACCTGAATAAATACGAAGTCACGCCTCAGGTCGGCATTACCTACGACTGCGTGGGACTTTATGGACCGGTATGTTCCAGCACCGGCAGCGGAACCGGTGTGCCGACACCGGAGGATCGCTTCACCCTCGGAGCGCACTGGCAGACCCCGTACCGCGGCCTGGACGTGGGTCTCGCGGTGCGCTACATGAGCTCGGTGAAGCTGGAAACGTCCGGGTCCAACCCGTTCCTGTCACAGATCGGAGCAATCGTCGGTCTCCCGGCGACGGACCTGCGCCTCGGCAGCCGGAGTTACCTGGACCTGTCGGCGAGCATGAACGTGACGGAGAAGCTCAGGGCGCGGTTCGGCGTCAACAACCTGCTCGACAAGGATCCACCGATCAACGGCGGCAACGCCTGTCCGACGGGTCCCTGCAACGGCAATACGTGGCCGACGTTCTATGACGCGACCGGGCGGTTCATCTTCTTCAATGTCTCCGCCGAGTTCTAGAAGGTAGAAGGCAAGCACGACTCGGATACGGCGGGCGCGAGCCCGCCGTATTTTTTTTCGCCAGCCGAAGGCGCGTATCATCCAGACGATGGCTGAGATCGCGCCGTTCTTTGCGGTCCCGTTCGGGTTCGCACGGCTGGATGACTGTGCGCCGTTGAATGAGCAGCTGCGCGAAACCTTCCTGCAACGCGCCGCCCTTGGGGCGGCCTATGCCAATCCGCGACCCATCACGCGCCGCAATCAGCAGGTTTATGAGAGCCGCTTCGACCTCTTTCGCTGGCCCGAGGCGCCGGTCCAGCACCTGAAGGAGTTCTGCTGGAGGGAGCTCATCCGCTGGGTCTGCGAGCTGAACCGTTATGACGACAAGGTTCGCGCGCAACTTCTGCTGTACGCGGACTCGTGGTTTCACATCACCCGGCGTGGCGGTTTTTTTGCGTTACACAACCACCCCATGGCCTCCTGGTCCGGAGTCTACTGTGTGGACCCAGGGGGCCAGGACGTACAGCACCCCGACAGCGGCCTGCTGAGCTTCGTGAGTCCCATGCTCACCTCCAGCATGTTCCTGGATGCCGCCAATAGCCAGCTACAGGGACCGTATGCGCACGGCGTCCGGAGCCTGCGGCTCGAGCCGGGGCAGTTGGTGCTGTTTCCGTCATGGATTCTGCACGAAGTCACCCCGTTCACCGGGGACGGCGAGCGCATCACGGTTTCCTTCAATGCCTGGTTCCGCTTAGCGGCGGACCCGCCGGCCTCGTCTTAGCCGCAAACCCTTTCGGCCCGTAAGATCCTTTCCAGCACAAGGCGATCCTTTCAGCGCAGCCGCTCGACTTTGGCCACGCGGCCGCCGGGAGCACGGATCCGGAAGGATCCGAAGGCCGCGCGCGAAATGACGACCGCATCGCCCGCGCGCACCAGCCATTGCTCGCCCTCGAGAACGCGCCAGACCTGTCCATTGTCGAGCTCGAGGACCGGTGAGCCTCCGCTTACGCTCAGCGCGCTCACCCGCGCCGTGATGGAATCCAGCCTGACCGCATGGGCGCTGCCTGCCGGCGGCTGCTCGGGCGCGGATCGGCGCAAGCCGAACATTCGTTGCGCAGAAACCGGGGCAGCTTCCCGCGCGGGTCCGGCATCAGGACCCGGTGCGAGGGTGGCCGCGAGGCGGTCGTAGCACAGGAGTCGCTCGGAATCGCTGCCGAGCGTCGCGCACACACGCACCTCATCGGCCAGCGTGTTGCCCTCCGGCTCGCCCGCCGGCACGAGTCCCGGCACTACGAGACACTCCGGCGCGAACAGCAGATGAATCGCAACCGCCCGCCGCCACCTGGACTTGCCGCCGCGAGCGCCCACGGCCTTCACGCGGGGGGCGCCCTGCCGGACTCGCCGTCGTAGAACTCCCGGATACCCTGCGTCGCGCTGCGCACCAGCGCGCGCTCCGTCTCGGTCAGGTGCGGATTCCAGACATCGAAGATCAGGATCGCGCGCGCCCGGTCGCTCTCGTTCCAGGCCTCGTGTTCGAACGTGTCGTCGAAGACCCATGCTTCGCCAACTCGCCACTGGCGCGTTTCGGAGCCCACGCGAAAGCCACAGCCCTCAGGCACGACGAGCGGGACATGCACGATGAGTCGCGTATTGGTCTCGCCGGTATGAGGCGGGATACGGGTCCTGGCATCGAGTATCGAGAAGAAGGCATTGGGCCCATGCCCCGCTATGTCGACTTGTGGCGTCCTTGAAAGCAGGGCGCTCGTGACGGGGCAGCGCGCGATGTGCGCTTCAATTCTGCTCCCCTCCTTCCACAGGAAATACGCGCTCCAACGCCGCGAGCGATTGAGCTGCGCCCATTGATCCAGGGGCAGCCCATCCGCATGAGCAATGTAAGGCACCAGCTCACTTTGCTCATCGCGCAGCACACCTTCCACTTCTCGCCGCACCTCCTGGCTGGAGGCTTCAAACTCCTCAAGCCAGGGGAAGGCATCCCGATCGTGAAACTCCCAATCGGGCAGGCTGGGGAAGTACATAAAGGTCGGCTGTGGCCGGTAGATCGCGCGCTTGCCGAGAAAGGTATCGAGACAATGATCGAAGCGTCGCTGCGTCGAGGACCCGCGCGCTGACCGCAGGCCTTGCAGCTTCTGCCCCAGGTACTCTTCGAGCGCCGCATCATTCGCCTTCACGGCTGCCAGTGCCCGCCGAACGGGCTTCTGCAGCAGCGGCGGCACCGCAGTCCCCGGCGCGATGGTCTGCAGCGCGGCCCGGTAGACCTTGGCGGCCGCCCGCGGCCGCTCGAGCAGCTCGAGCAAGGAGGCCTTCTGCAACAGCGCCAGCAGGTGACGCGGCTCGAGCGTGAGCGCGCGCTCGAGCGCCTGCATCTCGGCCTCGGGCGCCTTGAGGGCGCGCTGGATCGTCGCGAGATTGATCCAGAACGCGGGGTTGGTCGCATCGCGCGCGACGGCTCGTTCCGCGAGCTCCTTGGCCGCCTGCAGCTGACCCTCGTGCAGCTTCTGCATGCCGCGAGCGTTCAAAATCAGCGGGTGCTCGGGTGTGATCGTCTCGGCTTTTGCCAGCAGCTGCGTGGCCAGCGCGAACTCCCTCCTGGCCAGCGCGCGTTCGGCTTCTACCACGAGCTC
>Ga0137364_10000533_pt1 | contig 15679 bp, 19 predicted proteins | sample SagtaG_10_FD_104798 | JGI IMG/M metagenome (GOLD analysis project Ga0137364, IMG submission 104798) | Vadose zone soil microbial communities from Sagehorn Ranch, Mendocino, California, USA - Sage1_L_20_16 metaG | ecosystem: Environmental > Terrestrial > Soil > Vadose zone | place: USA... | reverse complement strand
GACGTTGCGGATCGCGCGCGAGGTCGCGTGGCTCAGGCTCGGATCCTGCACCGACCAGGTCATCAGAGCGGCCGCCGTTACGCTCGACAGCGAGATCAGGCCAAGGCCTGAAAGCTCGCGCAATCGGCGCGCCAGCGCGTCGCGGATCGAGACCGGCAGATGGCCGACCAGGGGAATGACACGTTCGATCGCTGGCATGCTCATGGGGCCCTGCGACTAATCCAGAATTTCGACCAGCCGGTGCAACGCCTCGGCTGTTGTTTCACTGTCTTGCACCAGCGCCAGGCGAATATAGCCGGCGCCGGGATTGCTGCCGTCGATCTGCTGCCGCGCCAGGTAACTCCCCGGCACCACGCGGACGCCGGCGTCCTTGTAGAGTCTCACCGTCGCCGCCTCGTCGCCGCCGCGCCCCGACACATCGAGCCAGACGCAGAAGCCGCCGGCGGGCCGGACATAGCCGTAGCGATTGCCGAGGATCTGGTCGGCGAGATCGAACTTGATCCGGTAGAGCCGGCGGTTCTCCTCGACATGCGCCTCGTCGCTATAGGCCGCGATCGCGACATGCTGCAGCGGCACCGGCACCTGGGGGGCGGCGACATTGCGCAGCTCGTGAAACATCGCGAGGAATTTTCGGTCGCCGGCCGCGAAGCCGACCCGCATCCCCGGCAGGTTCGAGCGTTTTGACAGCGACTGAAACGCAACCACGTTGGTGAAGTCAGGCCCGGCGCATGCGAGCGCGCTGCCCGGCGCTTGCCTGGTGTAGATTTCCGAATAGCACTCGTCGCTGAGAATCATGAAGCCGAAGCGGTCGGCGAGTTTCTTCAGACGGGCAAAGTAATCGCGCGAGGCCACCGCGCCCTGCGGATTGGCCGGCGAGGCGATGTAGATCGCAACCGTTCGCGCCAGCGTCGTGTCGTCGAGCGCGTCGAGCTCGGGGAGAAATCCGCCCGCGAGCGTGGTCGGCAGATAGATCGCCTCGCAGCCCGCGGCGCGGGCGCCGGCGGCATAGGCGGGATAAAACGGATTGGGGATCAGGATCGCCGGTCGGCCCTTGCGCCCGCCGACATGGCGCGCGGCGCCAAGTGCTGCGAAAAACAGGCCCTCACGGCTGCCGTTGAGCACCAGGATTTCGCTCTCGGGATCGATTGGCCGCGGCAGGTCGAACCGGGTCGAAAGCCAGTTGGCCGCGGCACGCCGGAACGGCTCGATGCCCCTGGCGATGGGATAGCGGCCGAACTCGGCGATATGCTGTGCCAGCACCGGGCCGACAAAGCCGGGCAAGGGATGCTGTGGCTCGCCCAAGGATAGCGTAATCAATGGCTTAGCCGGCCGGTACGGCGCCAGCAGCTCGGTCAGCCGCGCGAATGGCGAGCGTTCGCTTTCCTGATTGCCGGCGTCCTGCGGCGCGCGGGATGAAGCAGTGATTGCCATATTTGAAGCGCCAACACTCTAAAGATCGCGGCTGGTCACACCTTGAGACCGCCGGACAATGGATCAAACCACCATAGATACGGCGAGGTTAAGACGCGATTAACCATCGGTGAGGCTGGACAATTTGCTCGGTATTACCATATTGTTCAAGGGTATTACCTCGGGAGCGAAGCAATGGCAACAACGGTTACGAGCAAGGGCCAAGTGACGATTCCGAAACCGGTTCGCGATCAGCTGGGCATCGTTCCCGGCAGCAAGATTGAGTTCCGACGTGCCGCCGACGGCAGCTTCGTCATCGAGAAGGCGGACGGCACGCAACAGCCGAGCCGGTTCGCCGAATTGGTGGGCATTGCAGGTCCCGGTCCTTCCACCGACGAGATCATGGCGATGACTCGCGGGGAGTAACCGGTGACGCTGGTGGATTCGAATGTTCTGCTCGATATTTTCACCAAGACACCGGATTGGTGGGAGTGGTCGCTCAAGCAATTGGAAGGTGCCGCGCGGCACGGCCCACTGCTCATCAATGATGTGGTCTATGCCGAGACGTCGATCCGCTTTCACAGCATCGACGATTTTGACACTGCGTTGGCGCGAGCCGGTATCGAGGTTGCACCGATACCGCGCGTGGCGTTGTTTCTCGCGGGCAAGGCCTTCACGCAATATCGGAGCATCCGCGGCACCCGCACCGGTGTGCTGCCGGATTTCGTTATCGGTGCCCACGCGACGGTCGAACGTCTGCCGCTGCTGACGCGCGATATCCGGCGCTACCGCCATTACTTTCCGACCGCGATGCTTATCGCGCCGGACAGTGCGAGTTAGGCATCACGCGCGCTGTCGGCGTTGCGGCAGTCTCTCAAAACTCGGCAGGCCCTCCGGGATGTGGTGGAAGGGCTGCTTGTCGATGGTGTAGATCGCCATCTGCGGGCCGTCGAACTGACCGGGATCATCCAGCGTGCCGACCTTCAGCACCAGCGCCGGCACGACCTGCGGCCGGGTGACGATGTGGGTGCCGCACTCGGCGCAAAACTCCCGCGTCACCGGTTTGTCGAGATCGCTGCGGGAGAATTGCTTGGGCGTTCCGCTGGTGTATTTGAAGCCATCGGGCGGTATCAGCACAAACAGGTTGGGAGAGCCGCCGGTGATGTACTGGCATTCGCGGCAGTGGCATTGCGCCTTCATCATCGGCTCGCCCTCGGCCACATAGCGCAGCTGGCCGCAATAGCATCCGCCTTCCAGCTTCATGGCATTCTCCGTGGTTTGTTACCGGCCATTTCGACGCCGGAGCCTGTTCAATTGCAATGCCTTTCTGCGCCGGCGACGCGGGAAAAAGAAAGGGGCTCCAACTTGCGCTGGAGCCCCTCAACGGTCCGGGCATTGCCGGGTATGTGCCCGAACCGTAGTTCTGGGCGCGACCTCGTGAGATCGCGCCCCGGGAGGAGAGGCTACATGTTGTAGGCGCGCTCGGTGTGCTCGGTGATGTCGAGGCCTTCGCGTTCGGTCTCGATATTGGCACGCAGGCCGACGATGACGTCGACGACCTTGTAGAGGATCGCCGAGCCGACGCCCGACCACACCAGCGTGGTGCAGACGCCCCAGGTCTGGGAAACCATCTGCGCCGCGAAGTCGTAGTCCGCGATCTTGCCGGTGGTGTAGTCCATGATGCCGGCACCGCCGAGCGCCGGATTCACCAGGATGCCGGTGCCGAGCGCGCCGACGATTCCGCCGATGCAGTGGACACCGAACACGTCAAGCGAGTCGTCGTAGCCGAGCGCGTTCTTGATCACGGTGCAGAAGAACAGGCAGACCACGCCGACCACCAGACCGAGCACGATCGCCCCCATCGGACCGGAATAACCGGCCGCGGGCGTGACCGCCACCAGTCCCGCCACCGCGCCGGAAATGGCGCCGAGCACGGAGGGATGGCCCTTGATGATCCATTCCGCGAACATCCACGACAGCGCCGCCGCCGCGGTTGCGACGAAGGAGTTGGTCATGGCGAGCGCGGCGCCGCCGTTGGCCTCCAGGTTCGATCCGGCGTTGAAGCCGAACCAGCCGACCCAGAGCAGCGAGGCGCCGATCATGGACATGGTCAGCGAATGCGGAGCCATCAGGTCCTTGCCGTAACCGGTGCGCTTGCCGATCAGCAAAGCGCCGACCAGACCCGCGATGCCGGCGTTGATGTGCACCACGGTGCCGCCTGCGAAGTCGATTGCGCCCTTCTTGAAGACCCAGCCGGCGTCGGCGTTGACTTCATCGAGTTTGGCCTGCGCCGCGGTCTTCGCCGCCGCATCGCCCGCTGCCGCGAGCGCCTTGACCGCATCCGAGATCGCGTCCGGTCCGGCCCAGTACCAGACCATATGCGCGATCGGGAAGTAGATCAGCGTCACCCAGAGCGGGATGAACAGCGCGACCGCCGAGAATTTCATGCGTTCGGCGAACGCGCCGACGATGAGGGCGGGCGTGATCGCCGCGAACGTCATCTGGAAGCAGACATAGACCAGTTCCGCGATGTTGGCATCGACGCTGAACGTCGCCGCCTTGGAATCCGGCGTCACGCCGATCAGGAAGGCCTTCGAGAAGCCGCCGATGAAGTCCGATCCGCCGGTGAAGGCGAGGCTGTAGCCGTACAGCGCCCAGAGGATGACGACGATGCAGACGGTGTAGAACACCTGCATCAGCACCGAGAGCATGTTTTTGGAACGGACCAGGCCGCCATAGAACAGTGCGAGGCCCGGGATCGTCATCAACAGCACCAGCACTGTCGATGTCAGCATCCAGGCGTTATCCCCCTTGTTGACGGTTGGCTCCGCGTAGGCAGCGGTCGCGGCGAACAGGCCGACTGCGAGGGCCGCCAATCCCGCGCTATAGGGACGTTTGAACGTCATTTGTTTTACTCCTGATTGGAAAAGGTTGAGCGCGAAATCAGAGTGCCGCGGCATCTGCCTCGCCGGTGCGGATCCGAACCGCATGGTCGAGGTTGATGACAAAGATCTTGCCGTCGCCGATCTGTCCGGTCTTGGCAGCCGAGGTGATGGCTTCGATGGTCTTGTCGACCTGGTCCGAGGCGATAGCGACCTCGATCTTGATCTTGGGCAGGAAACTCACCGCGTATTCAGCGCCGCGATAGATTTCCGTATGGCCTTTCTGCCGGCCGTATCCCTTGACTTCCGTCACCGTAAGACCGTGAACGCCAATGGCGGTCAGGGCGTCACGGACTTCTTCGAGTTTGAATGGCTTGATGATCGCCATAACAATTTTCATGGGTCCTATCCCCGCTAGGGCCCGATCCAGACACGACCGGGCGTGCTCGACTGAGGTTCACCACGCGGAGAAGTTTTCACTACGCGGGCACAGCCGGATCGATAGAATCAAATGCCGTGCCAGATCGAGGGCATCCCCTAACGGATTATGAACGCGGACCTTTTCGCGGTTTGCCGAAATTGGCCGCACCTGCGCTATTCGGTCGCGCCCAAAGCCTAGTCACGCCAGCCCATAAAACAGGCAGGACAGCCTCCCGACATAATGATGCCCACGGCAAGGGCAGGAAAAAGGTAATCAGATGGGGAAATCGGCTGCAAGGCTTCGTCATGCGGCGAAATGGCAGGGTCTCGCCGCAGCGATACGCGCCGCGCCGCGAAGGCATTCACCCTTGAGCATCATATGGCGTTCCGAATCCATTGGTGATCCCGCTCGCCGCCATCCGGGCTGAGTGCAAGCAAACGCGCCATACGCCCTAAACCCAGTCATTCTCCACGACGTCAACATCGGGCCAAACAGTTCTAACGGCCCGGTCGAAACAAGATCCATGATAGATGTCGAGCCATGGTGCACATTTTCCCTGGAGATGGATCCATTGGAATACCATCCCCTCAAATAGCGGATCGTCACAAAACTCGGATGTGAGTAGCAGCCGAAATCCCCGGGGAACAATGTAAATTCCAACGGAACATTCCGAGCCGGTGTAGTGGCTAAAATCGTTTCGGACGGCCGGATTAGTCTCATCCAGCCGAGTGAAAGCCGCGATTTGCGGTTCGTTCGCCCGACCGAAGCCAGCGAAGGTAGGGGGCAGTTCGGCATATCGTCGCGAGAGTCGTGCATAATCAGCGCCGGCGTATCGCGCATCGGCTGACTGCGGCTGCACCAGCCGATCATGCACCGTGAACGCCGGGCCAATTACCAGAGGTGGCGCCACGAGGCGTTCGCTCACCATAACCTCTGCGGCTTGCGCGGCATGAAGGTCGTTCGGATCCTGCTTTCGCGGAATCACATACAGATTGATGATGGTTCCCATTCGCGCTCAGCCGCCGATGGTCGATCTTGTTCGGATAGCGAAAAGATCGGCCATTGGAACCATACCAAGTTGACTGCGCCGCCGTAGAGCTGGAGCTTACAGTGCGTCGCTGTCGGTCTCGCCGGTGCGGATTCGCAGCGCGTGATCGATCGGGGTGACGAATATCTTGCCGTCACCGATCTGGCCGGTTCGCGCGCTTGAGGTAATGACCTCCACCGCCTTGTCGGCGAGGCCGGAGGCGACAGCGATTTCGATCCGCAGTTTGGGCAGGAAATTCACCACATATTCGGCGCCGCGATAGATCTCGGTGTGGCCTTTCTGACGGCCGTAACCCTTGACCTCGGTCACCGTCATGCCATGAACGCCGATGGCCGTCAGGGCCTGGCGCACCTCGTCGAGCTTGAATGGTTTGATAATGGCGACAACAAGCTTCATGGTCAGGCCTTATTCTATTCTCTCAATGGGCTGCCAGCGATCTGCGATCCTGCAAATCTGGCATCTTTCTATGCAAATGGCACAAAAAAGTGCAGGTGTCAGGAAAACATTTGGGAATGGCCCGTCCCCGCTCTCTACAGGGGTGCGGATGATCCGCCAGAATGTCGCTTTAGGCGTCCGGACCGTCTAACGCGTCGCCACTGTGTTTAGGGGGTGAAATGTCAAACCGATCCTGGTTTTTTGCGTCCCAGGGCCAGCAGCAAGGCCCATATCCCGACATGCAATTCCGCGAGTTCATCGCCAGAGGAATGCTCGCGGCGGATACGCTGGTCTGGAGCGAGGGCATGGCCGGCTGGCAAAGGGCGGGAGATATTCCGGGCCTGCTGGCGGGCGCCTCGGGTCCACCGGCTTTTCCGCGTGCGGGCGGACCGCTGGCGATGGGCGGTGCCGCGACCGGCCCGTCGCTCTCGGTCGACATCGGCATCTGGGAGTTGCTCGGGCGCGGCCTGGTTTATGTCATCGGTTTTCTGCTGGTCGTTCCGGCGCCGTGGGTAGCAACCTGGGTCTACCGATGGTTCTTCGAGCGGCTGCGCGTTCCGCAACGGCCCAATCTTGGTTTCACCGGCGAGCCCCGCGACATCTGGTACGTGTTCATGTTGCTGGCGCTCGGCAGTTACGTCGGATTGAGCGGCATTCCCTACATCCGGTTGGTTTTCATTCCGGTTCAGGCCTATTTGGGCTGGATGATCGTCAGGTGGGTCGTCGCCAATATCAGCTCAGACGGACGCCCGCTCTCGCTCACCTTTGTCGGCAGTCCCTGGATCTATGTCGGCTGGGACGTGCTGATGTTTCTTTCATTCATCACCATCATCGGCTGGGCCTGGGTGATCACGGCCCGGGTGCGGTGGACCTGCCGGAATATCGAAGGCACCCGGCGGGAGATCGTGTTCAACGCCAGCGGCCTGGAGGTGTTGTGGCGAACGCTGGTGTTCGCCTTCGCCTCGGTTTTTATCATTCCGATTCCCTGGGTGCTTGGATGGTACGTCCGCTGGTACGTTTCCCAGTTCGCGCTGGTCGGACGAACGGCGTAAAACCAGCCTCACTTGCGTTGGCGGATCGAGCCTTCCTGCGCGACGGAGGCCACCAGCGTGCCGTCCGGCTTGAAGATCAGGCCGCGCGTCAAACCACGGCCGCCTTGCGCGCTCGGGGAGTCCTGGGCGTACAATAGCCATTCGTCGGCGCGAAACGGCCGGTGAAACCACATCGCGTGATCGAGGCTCGCCGGCATCATGCGCTTGTCGAACAGCGTGCGGCCATAGCGCGCCATCACCGCATCGAGCAGCGAGAAGTCCGACGCGTAGGCCAGCGCGCACATATGCAGCGCCGGATCGTCGGGCAGTTTCGCCGCGGTACGGATCCAGACATGGATGCGGCCGTCCTCGATCTTCTGGCCGAAATAGCGGCCGAGCTCGACCGGGCGCAGTTCGATCGGGCGGTCGGATTCGTAATAGCGGCGGATGAAGTCCGGCATCTCGCGGAACATCGGCTGTTTTGCCACCTCTTCGGCGGTCAGCTTTTCCGGCGGCGGCACCTCGGGCATCTTGTCCTGATGATCGAACGCGGCTTCTTCCTCGACATGAAACGACACCATGATCGAGAAGATCGCATTGCCGTGCTGGATCGCGGTGACGCGGCGGGTCGAATAGCTCTTGCCGTCGCGCAGCCGCTCGACCTCGTAGATGATCGGAATCTGCGGATCGCCGGGCAGGATGAAATAGCAATGCAGCGAATGCGGCAGCCGGCCCTCGACGGTGCGGCACGCCGCCACCATCGCCTGTCCAATCACCTGCCCGCCGAACACCCGCTGCCAGCTCGTCTTCGGGCTGTTGCCGCGAAACATGTTCACCTCGATCGGCTCGAGATCGAGAATGGAAATCAGGTCAATCAGGCCTTTGGACATGGAAGCGCCCCACGGTTCTTGGTCATTCCGGGGCGAGGCGAAAGCCTTGAACCTGGAATCTCGAGGTTCCGGGTTCACGCGAAAACGCGTGCCCCGGAATGACGGTCACACCTTGTTTGGTGGCCCTGTTTCGCCCAGCTATAGTCAGGTAGCAAGTATAGTCTGAAGGCGTCAGCGGTTAGGGTTTCGGCATGTCGGCACAGCGAAGCATTGTGATTGGCGGCGGCGCGTTTGCCGGACTGGCGCTGGCGCTGGCGCTGCGTCAGGGCCTTGGCCCCGATATCCCCGTCATCGTTGCCGATCCGGCGCTGGCGGCGCGGCCGAGCCGCGATCCGCGTGCCACCGCCATCGTAGCCGCCTGCCGCCGGCTGTTCGAGGCCATCGGGGTCTGGGATCAGGTCGCGGCCGAGACGCAGCCGATCCTCGACATGGTCGTCACCGATTCGAAGCTGGAAGACGCGACCCGCCCGGTGTTCCTGACCTTCGCAGGCCATGTCGAGCCTGGCGAACCGTTCGCGCATATGGTCGAAAACCGTCATCTGATCGATGCGCTGGTGACGCGCGCCGAGGCCGAGGGCGTCGACCTTCGCGCCACCGCGGTGACAGCTTTCGACAAGCGTGCGGATGGCGTCGAGGTGACGCTGGCCGACGGCAGCCTCGTTGGCGCGAGCCTGCTGATCGCAGCCGACGGCGCGCGTTCAAAGCTGCGCGAACAGGCCGGGATCGCCACCCATGGCTGGGAATATGACCAATCCGGCATCGTGGTCACCGTCGGCCACGAGCGCGATCATCACGGCCGCGCCGAGGAACATTTCCTGCCCGCGGGACCGTTCGCGATCCTGCCGCTGACCGGACAACGCTCGTCGCTGGTGTGGACCGAGAAGCGCAGCGAGGCCACGCGCATCGTGGCGTTGAGTGCAGAAGAATTTCACGCCGAGCTCGAACAGCGGTTTGGACTGCATCTCGGCGAGATCAAGGCACTGGACAAGCCGCGCGCGTTTCCGCTCGGCTATTTCGTGGCGCGCTCCTTCATCGGCGAACGGCTGGCGCTGATCGGCGACGCCGCGCATGTGATCCACCCGATCGCGGGGCAGGGGCTCAACATGGGCCTGAAGGATGTCGCGGCGCTCGCCGAGGTGATCGTCGATGCGGCGCGGCTCGGCATCGACCTCGGCCAGGCCGACGTGCTCGAGCGCTACCAGCGCTGGCGGCGGTTCGACACCATGGCGATGGGGCTCGCCACCAATTCGCTGAACCTGTTGTTCTCGAACCGATCGACGCTGTTGCGCACGGTGCGCGATATCGGGCTCGGGCTGGTCGATCGCGCCCCGCCGCTCAAAAACCTGTTCATCCGCCAGGCCGCAGGCCTTGCCGGCGAGGTGCCGCGGCTGTTGAAGGGCGAGGCGTTGTAAACGAGCGAGACTCTAGTTTCGTCGTGGTCGGGCTTGTCCCGGCCACCCACGTCTTCCTCTTCTCAATCCAGCAAAGACGTGGATGCCCGGCATCGCAGACAAGTTTACGCAGTCTGCGCAAGGCAGACTGCTATGGCCGGGCATGACGAAGGATAGATCACGATGAGGCCACGTTCTCACTCGATCTTCCTGGCCTCTTCCGGCAGCATGATCGGGATGCCATCGCGGATCGGATAGGCGAGCTTGGCGGAACGCGAGATCAATTCCTGCTTCGCCGCATCGAATTCGAGCGGACCCTTGGTCAGCGGACAAACCAGAATCTCCAGCAATTTCGGATCGACGGTGGCTTCGAGGCGTTCGGGTGCGGCGCTCATGCTCTGGTCTCCGGCTTGGGTATTTTGATCCCCTAGCATATCCGATCGAAAACGCTTTGTTATCTGGAAGCGATCCGCAGCAATTCGTCGAGCACCGCCGCCTGCTTCGTCCCCGACAATGGCTGGTCCGAAACGGCAAAGCCGAGAAAGGCCCAGTAGAGGATCTGCGCACGGGCATTGGCCACATCCGCCGATAGCCCGGACTGCCTGAGAAGCTTCTCGACATAACTTAGCCGGCGCCGGTCGATCGCCTGCACGGCTGCCCGCGCCGCGGGATCGAGGGTGGCCCAGGTGCGGACAGCGTTTTCCAGCGCCAGTCTGCCGCCGAACGCCTGGCGCAGCAGAAGCGGTATCGGATTATCATCGTTCGATGCAGCTTCGAGGTTGGCGATGATCTGCTCGGCGGCGACGTCGCGCCAGTGCTTCAGGATCGCGGCATGGAACGCGCCGATATCGGCGAAATGCCAGTAGAAGCTGCCGCGCGATACCCCCATCGCCTTCGCCAGCGGCTCGGCCTTCAGCGCCGTGAAACCGCTTTTGGCCAGCGTTTTGAGGCCCTGATCGAGCCAGTCCCGGGCGGAGAGTTGATCGGTCATATGTTCACCCTGCGACAACTCACCATACACAACTGTATTGACACGCGCCAGCGCACCCCTCATAGTCACCATACACAAATGTATGGAGGTCACCCGATGCACGATCTCATTCTGCAATGCGCCGGCGTTGCCGGAATCGCGGTAGCCCTGGTTCACGGCGTGCTCGGAGAAACCAAGGTGTTCGCCAGGGCGACGATCGAGCCGGCGCGGCTCCGGACCCTGATCCGGCTGGTCTGGCAGGCCGGCACCGTGGCCTGGATCGGTGGCGGCGTGCTCTTGCTCGCCGCGCCTTCGATGGGATCGGAGACCGCGCGACACTGGATCGTCGTCACGACAACAGTGGTTTACGGCTTCGCCGTCATCGCCAATGCCTGGTGGTCGCGTGGCCGCGGGTTCGGCTGGAAGGCGCTCGGCGCGGTGGTCGTGCTGGCGGTGGCGGGGTACTAGCTGGCGTTCCGCTCCGTCGTCATGCGCGGGCTTGACCCGCGCATCCATCATCTTCACAAAAGTCTTTACGAAGAAGGTGGATCACCGGGTCAAGCTTGGTGATGACGGTTTTGTTGCGGGGTTGGACATGCGCAGTGCGCAAGATATCACTGCAGCGGCGGGTCGCCGCTGGTGCGTTTCTTGGCCAGATCCATCTCGGTGACCGCGATCAGAATTTCGGCGCGGGTTTTCAGATCGGGGGCTTCCAGCATGGCCTGCTTTTCCGGCGGGCCATAGGGCGACATCATCGCCAGCGCATTGACCAGCGCCTCATTGGGGGCGTTCTCGACACCTTCCCAGTCCACCTTCAGATTGTTGGCCTTGAGAAAATCGGTCAGCACCTCGAGCAGCGCTTCGCGGTCGACCGCTTCCTCGCCCTTGCGTGCGGTGAAATCGTCGAGATAGGGGAAATAATCCACCTTGCACTGGCGATAGGGGGTCAGCACCGTCATTTCCTCGATCACCTTGAAGCGCGCGATGCCGGTGAGTTCGAGGATGTAGCGGCCGTCGCCGGCCTCGGCGAGCTGGGTGATGCGGCCGACGCAGCCGACCCGAAACAGCGACGGCTTGGCCTCGTTTGGCGAATGCGAAACATCGGGCTGGATCATCCCGATCAGCCGATGGCCGTCACGCAACGCGTCGTCCACCATCGCGAGATATCGCGGCTCGAAGATGTTGAGCGGCATCTGGCCGCGCGGCAACAGCAGCGCGCCGGGCAGCGGAAACACCGGGATCACCTCGGAAAGGTCGCCGGGCCCGCGATAATCGGCATTGATCGGCATGTGCGGCCCCGGTGCTAACCTCTAGAGCATCAATGTTCCGCGTACGCTACCCCGCGGATCGTCCGCGCCGACTTGAATGCGACGCAAAGTCCGCATCTCACGCCCACGGAATGCGCGCGCTATGAAAACAAAATCGTCGACAGCCGCTTTCGTCCCTCGACGGTGGCCTCATCGGTCGGGCCCCACGCCTCGAAGAATTGCACCAGCTGCTTTCGGGCGCCGTCGTCGTTCCATTTGCGATCGCGCTTGATGATATCGAGCAGTTGCTGCGTGGCATCCGTACGCTTGCCGCTGGCATTGAGCGCGGTCGCCAGATCGAATCGCGCCTGATGGTCGAGCGGGTTTGCGGCGACCTTCTGTTCCAGCTCGGTCACCGGGCCGAGCGCCTTGGCCTGCTCGGCGAGATCGATCGAGGCCTGCACGGCCTTGACACCAGCGTCATTGCGTTTCGATTCCGGCACCATGGCCAAGGTCTGCCTGGCCTGATCGACGGCGCCGGTGGTCACGTAGCATTTCGCAAGTCCAGCGAGTGCCGCGATATTGGTGGCGTCGGTCGCCAGCACCTCGGCATAGATCGAGGCTGCGGTGGCCGGATCGCCCTCCGCCAGCACGGCTTCGGCCTCTTTCAGGATCTCCGCGATATTGGGCCCGCCGGCGCCAGGCATGGCGGCGGTCAGCTTGTCGATGAAGGCTGCGACCTGGCTCTCCGGAACCGCGCCCATGAAGCCATCGGCGGGCTGGCCGTTGACGAAAGCGATCACGGCCGGAATCGACTGGATACCCATCTGGCCGGGAATCGCCGGATGCTCGTCGATGTTCATCTTGACCAGCTTGACCTTGCCCTTGGCGGCACGGACGGCCTTCTCGAGGATCGGCGTGAGCTGGCGGCAAGGACCGCACCACGGCGCCCAGAAGTCGATCAGCACCGGCTGGCGCTTTGACTCCTCGATGACGTCCTTCACGAACGTCTGGGTCGTCGTCTCCTTGATCAGATCGGACGGCGCCTGCGGCGCAGCTCCGCTGCCCTGTTCTACTATCGTCACGGGAATCCTCGTCTGATGGCTTGCCTGGTCTCTTGCCTGATCGCTGGTCCAGTTTCTCGGGATGGCGCCGGTTCTAGCACAGCCCGGTCGGCTGGGTTCAGGAGTTCTCTCCGCTTAAGTGGCGGTTTGCCCGGAAATTTCAATCGGTTCCGGGGACCTCCGGTGGCCTCATTCGAAGGCTCCAACAGAAGCCCCTTCGAGACTGGTTCGACCAACGCCTCGAATCGCTGCGCGACGCCAGACGGCCGGGCCGCCGGGTTCCCTCGGGAACGCGCCATCAGGGAGGTGGAGTAGTCGTTTCGGCTGGTTTCCGGGTAAAACAAGCGCAAATCCGGTAAACCGGCGGCATCTCGACCCATGCTGCGGCTGTTGCATTCGACGGCCGCATTTGGCATAGCTCTGCCGTTGCTGGCGAGCGATCGCCGCCATCCGGATGCGGGTGTAGCTCAGTGGTAGAGCACGACCTTGCCAAGGTCGGGGTCGAGGGTTCGAGCCCCTTCGCCCGCTCCAGATTTTTCTCTTTGGCTAAGTTTGAAGTGGCAAAGTTCGACGAAGGCCCGCTGACCAGCGGGCTTTTCGATTTCCGGCAGACACTTCGCAACTGCCGCCGTCACGGCAACCCGGCGATCTCGCGTTCCGGATCGAGATGCTTCGGCTTCCAGCCGAGCTCGGCTTGCGCCTTGGCGCCGCTCAGGCGCTGGTCGAGCGCATAGCCTCTTGCCCAGGCGCCGAATTCGGCCGAGATCGCCCCGGTCGAAATGATTTCCGGTATCTTCCGGCGGGTGCCGAAACGGCTTGCGAAGGCGCGCGCGATGCGGCCGACGGCCAACCCTTCAACCGCCACGCCGATGTAACTCGATCCGGCGGCAGCGCCTTCCAGCGCGAGCGCGTAAAGAGGGGCGAGGTCTTCGGAGTGCACCAGCGGCCAGCGCACCTCTTCACTGTCCACGACGCGGATCGCGTCGCGCTCGACCGCCTCCCGGGCAAAACGACGGAAGACGCCGCCCTGGGGCTCGTAGACCATTGCCGGATGGATGACGATGCCGTCGATGGCTGGCGCGCCGAGAATTCGCCGCAGCTGCGGCACCATCCAGGCGAAGGCAGGCAATGGGCGAAACGGTGTTTGCTCGGTCTGAGGAAATTTTTTCTCACATTATTTTTCGTCTGACAGGTCCGCATCGCTGACGCTTCTCTCCGGTGGCGGATGTGATAACGTTTTGGGGTCTAATTGACCTGCTATGTAGTCCACCGCACTGCACACCATCAAAATTCGTCTCTCGAAATCGTCAAAACAAATAAGCATTCGCAGCCGGCACCGGCTGCAGAGGGAGTGACGTGATGAAATCGGCCTTTATTCGATCCATTCTTGCGCTGGCGGCGATCGCCGTTGTCGCCGGGGCCAGCCAGGCCAACGCACAGGACAAGCCGCTGAAAAAATACGAGTCCGGCACCAAGGAATTCTGGACCCATCCGCCGGACGACTGGTTCCTCGGCGACGAGACCGACGCCCAGAAGGGCCTCGCGCCGCCGTCGGGTCCGCCGACGGGTGCATCCGAGACGGAACTCGCCGCAATGATGAAAAAGATAAAGCTGCCGGCGGGATTCAAGATCGAAGTCTACGCACCGGGGGTGCTGGCCGCGCGGCAGATGGCCTGGGGTGACAAGGACACGCTGTTCGTCGGCTCGTTCGGCCTCGGCAACGTCTATGCCATCAAGGACAGTGGCGGCAAGAAAGAGGTCAAGACCATCCTCAAGGGGCTGAACATGCCCACTGGGCTGGCGTTCAGGGATGGCGCGCTTTACGTCATCGCGACCGACAAGCTGATCAAGTATGAGAATGCCGAAGCCAATCTCGACAATCTCGGGGCCGGCAAGGTGGTGTATGACGACATGCCGTCCTACGCCGCGCATGGCTGGAAATATCTCGCCGCCGACAAGGACGGCTGGTTCTATGTGCCGTTCGGACCTCCCTTCAACATCGGGATTCCGCCGACCACGGTGTCGCAGATCCGCCGCGTCGATCCGAAAACCGGTAATGCCGAGATCTGGGCGCTCGGCGTTCGCAACAGCGTCGGCGGCGACGTCGATCCGCGCAGCGGCAAATACTGGTTCACCGAAAATGCGCGCGACTGGGTCAGTGACGATCTGCCGAGCGACAAGCTCAACATGATCTCGAAGATCGGCGAGCACTTCGGCTATCCCTATTGCCACCAGGGTAACCTGCCGGATCCAAAGTTCGCGATGGGTCACAAGTGCTCGGAATTCACGCCGCCGGTGCTCAATCTCGGCGCGCATGTGGCTCCGCTCGGCATGAAGTTCTACACCGGCAGCCAGTTTCCCTCCGAGTACAAGAACAGCATCCTGATCGCCGAACACGGCTCGTGGAACCGGCATAAATACCAGGGCGCGCGGATCGTGCGCGTCACCGTCGGTCCGGACGGCAAGAACCCCAAGCAGGACGTCTTTGCCTCCGGCTGGCTCGAAGGCGACCAGGGTTATCTCGGCCGGCCGGCCGATATCGTCCTGGACAAGGACGGGTCGATCCTGGTCGCCGACGACTGGGCCGGTGCGATCTATCGCATCAGCTACAGCAAGAAGTAAGGGCCGACTGATCAAAGGCTGCGGCTGCTTGGGAACGAGTGGCCGCAGTTTTCGCGTTTTTGAGATACCAGTGATCTAACGTGATCGTCATACCCGGACTTGATCCGGGCGAGCGCAATTGCGCTCGTCGTCGGGCCGCGCTCTGCGCGGACCCGTTGGCGCTTTTGCCCGGCAATGACGACGGAAGGAGCAGGCATGCGGGTTGCGTTAGTCGGGATGCTATCCTTTGCAATCGCCATTTGCGGATCACCGCTCCGTGCCGCGGACG
>Ga0137364_10000532_pt1 | contig 15682 bp, 15 predicted proteins | sample SagtaG_10_FD_104798 | JGI IMG/M metagenome (GOLD analysis project Ga0137364, IMG submission 104798) | Vadose zone soil microbial communities from Sagehorn Ranch, Mendocino, California, USA - Sage1_L_20_16 metaG | ecosystem: Environmental > Terrestrial > Soil > Vadose zone | place: USA... | reverse complement strand
GTCGCCCGAACCAGCGATGCTCCACTGTGGATCTATCGTTGCGAAACTGACAAAGGATTGAAGCGTGGTGCCATTCATGAGCCAGATAACGCGCTGGCCAGTAAAGTTGTTTTGCCAAAGAATGTCCGCCTTGCCGTCCCCGTTGAAGTCGCCCGAACCAGCGATGCTCCACTGTGGATCTATCGTTGCGAAACTGACAAAGGATTGAAGCGTGGTGCCATTCATGAGCCAGATAACGCGCTGGCCAGTAGAGCTGTTTTGCCAAAGAATGTCCGCCTTGCAATCCCCATTGAAGTCTTTGTTTGCGCAAGGAACAGCCCCTACGAAATTGAACTTGCCGATGCGTGTGTGCCAGGCGCCGCCGCTGGTTGTCGGGTAGTATTCGTTCACATGCCAAAACGTCATCCCATCGGTATCGAGGGTTGTCATTGTATAGTCGCCCCAGCGGCTGGTGCTGGTCTGAGAGCCGCCGCCACTGAACATGACCGCTTCACCCTGACCGAGGTTACTTGGGGGATCAGTGGCAAGACGCCCGGCGTAACGAATAGAGGGGAACTGGCTGGCGCTGGATGCGGAATAGCCAATTGCCGTGTTTCCGGTCGCATCCACAGCTATGCTGGGCATCCAGCGGAATAAACCGTCATTGCCATTGGTCCAGTCTTGTTGTTGAACCGGCGTAGCAGGAAAATTGCCGCCTGTCACATCGAATTGATACCAGCGAACCGCCGTCGGGCCGTTGGGGTAATTCAGGATTACGGTGCTATCCGCCCATAAGGATTCCGTACCGGCGAGGTTCTGGTAAACAACCGGCGTCATAATCTTATCGCCCAAAGTATCCAGCTTTGTTGCAGTGCCCTGCTGCGGGACGAGATTGCTGGTCGTATTTGTAAAGGCGTCAACGAACCCATTAACTGTGATTTCGGCGTTCGGAGCATGGTTGGCGCCCATGCCGAATGTAGAATTAGCCGGATTGGCAAAGTCCACATGAAAGAACCGGGCGTGGACCTGAGTTAAGGTCACCCCGCCAGTAGCGGGGCTATCGATAGCCAGCACCATTTCATTCCTTCCCGCAGGCGGCGGATTGCCAGTGCGAAAGGTGGCAGCAACGAAGCTATAGGAAGCGCTCACGTCCGCCGCGGAGAGAGTAAAGCCGATCGCGTGGGTGGGTCCGCCTGCGAGCATGCTGGCGCGGTCGAGTGCATAGGCGCGCACACCGTTGAAGGTGGTGGGGCTGCTAAATAGATTCATCATCAGGAAATAGGCGTTTTGAGCTGGGCTTCCGCCAGAGTTCCACAAGGCGAACTTGGGGTAATCGCCCAGGAACGTTGGATTAGCTGGATCAACCTGCAGGGCATATAGAAACCAGCCGCCGCTAACCGGGTCGCTGGTCTGAGAAACACCAATGCACTGCCAGAATGAACTGCCGGGGAAAGAGGGGAAGGCGAAATCGCTGATCAACCAGCGGTCAGCCACCTGATCGTAAATAACAAAAGGGTCTCCGTCATTAGCGTTGGCGCAAGGAGTGCCTGTCAAGCCGGAAAAGAACGAATTGTACGTGATTGGACCCGCGAGAATAGTGCCGGTTTTGTTATAAATCACGATCGATTCGTTGACCGGTTCGATGTAATGATTCGGGCCGACATCGCCATTTGTGTCAGGCGGTGCACAGGCACAGGTATTGTTCATTCCCTCAAACGTCAGCAGCGGTCCCGGCATCGTCGGCGCCTGTCGCCAAACGTTTTTCAGCAGGCTCTGGACGTATGCTAGGCCGGCGGTTCCGTATCCCGACGGGGCGCTTGACTGCTCCGTACCCTCGTGCGGATAGCGCATCAGCCGTCGCTCTTCGAACTCCTCCTTGGGCGCCACGTAAGGAAGCTTTCGCAAGTCCTGATCGAGACGGACCGGACCGACAGGTTGCACTACGTCGGGCGTCTGTGTGCCCGGGGCCGCTGATCCGGGCCCGGATTGTGCCTGTGTTTTAGACGGGGCTGAGTAGAGTCCCGCGCCGCCCAGCGCGACAAAGATGCCGGCAAGGCAAAAGAGAGAAGCAATTAAAACGCGAAGATTAAAGAAGGCGGATTGCGAAGTAGACTTTTTTTTCAAGGACGTGATTTGGAATTTGAATGAGCGGTGACATTAGCTGAAGGCTGCAAGACCTTCTCCGGAAACTGGAGTCGCGAAGTTCTCAAAAACTTGTGCACTGTTGCCGCGACTATTGCCGCTCGTGTTGTGGGTTATGGCAACGTTTGCAGCGTCAACGACAGCGATACCGGCGTACTCCAGTGCACGAGCATTCCATGTAGTACTCAAAGCTGCGCTGGTGCCGCTGCCACCTTTGACCGAAATAGGGTTTGACGGTGGCAACCGTGTAAACACCAAGGTAGTAGCTGGTAGTGCGATTGGGAAGCGTGATGGAAGTGACCGCTCCGGCGGGACCAGCGGCTGTGACCTGCACCTGCGATGCCCTAACATATTGTCCTCCCATGAAATTGAGAACGTCGCCAACCTTGTAGCCCATGCCACCGGACACGATCGCTGTTTTTTGCCCGAGAAGGGTGTAAGTGGCGCGCGCACCGGCGCCGCTGGGACCAGATGTGCATCTCTTACAGCTTGAAACCGGCCGCGACTGCGTCCTGGTGAAACATGCGGACTGTATCGAGTGAGAGGTCGTCGAGATCTTTGCCTCCAAGTTCGACTAGCTTTTTGAGAATATCGTGGGGAACGGTAACGATATGGCAACAGCAGGCGGCGGCTTGAAAGACGTTAAGCACCTCACGAACACTCGCCCAAAGAAGTTCAGCCTTCGGCAAACCACGCAGTATTTCCAGCGCCTCATTCATGATCGGCAATGGATCCACCCCGGTGTCGGCGATGCGGCCAGCAAAAACCGAAACGACGGCTGGGACGCTCGGGTCCAATGCGGCAGCGACCGCCTGTACCTGACGCGGGGTTAACAGCGCGGTAATATTTAACTTTACGCCCTCACCGGTCAGCTGCCGGATCAACGGAGTAGACAATTCGCCACTGGTGTTTGTGATTGGGATCTTAACGTAAACGTTGTCCTGCCAGTCGCGCATTTTAAGCGCCTGGCGGCGCATCTCGGAAAAATCATCAGAGAAAACTTCAAAGGAGATCGGTTTGGATTTGACCTCTTTCAGGACCGCTCGAGCAAAGGTTTCGTAATCGGTCAGGCCGGCTTTTCGCATCAAAGTCGGATTAGTAGTCAGACCCCGGATATAAGGCTTGCGATAAAGCTCCGCGATGCCTTGCAGATCTGCGCCGTCTGCGAAAATTTTTATCGGCAAATCCAACGCCCGTTGACTCATTTTTTGGAGGCTAATCGAGACTTAGGGAAGGATGCAAATAGTATCAGGCGCGCACGTCGCGGAGAAGAGTGTTTACCGCATCGCCAAAGTTCGCAACCGTGAAATCGGGCGCTTCGCACAAGCTCTCCTCGTAGCCGCGTTCAATGAAGATCGCTCGACAACCTGCGGCGCGCGCACAATTGATATCGCGCCACCGGTCGCCGACGACATAACTTGCGCAAAGGTCAATTTTCAGCTCGGCTGCTGCGCGCAAGATCATGCCCGGTCGCGGCTTTCGGCAATAGCACGGTTCGCCGTAACGCTCGCCCGCATGATAACAAACCTCTATTCGATCAAGCAGTGGAAGCGCCGATTGCATTTTTACATGCATTGCTTCAACCGCTTCGCGACTCTGCGAGCCGCGGCCCACGTCGGGCTGGTTGGTGATCACAACGAGGAGAAATTCCGCTGCCTTCAGTCGCGCGCAGCCGTCCTCAGCGTCGTCGTAGAGTTCGAAATCCTCGACGCTGGATGGAGGATGGGGTCGCCCGTTGCGGACGACGGGCCGGTTGAGCACACCATCGCGATCTAGAAAAACGGCGCGTCGCGCTACTTCATGCTTTCCCATTTTGTCTCTGCCGTCTTCAGGGCGGGATGGGAAACCCACAGATGCCACACGACAGCTTGAAATGCCTCCGAGTGCGCCGTGACATTTGCAGGATTAACGGTCGGAATCACAATCGCCACATCTGCCACTGACGCGGTGTAGCCCCCATCTCGACCGACGATCCCGAGAAGTGCGCTGCCGCGTTCCTTCGCCAGTTGCAACGCTGCCACCAAATTTGGACTCACATTTTTTTCCAGGCTGCCCCCGCCCACCGAAAGAATAAGTAGCGCGTCTTTTTCGCTGAGGCGACTTCCCTTGAGCCAGTCGGCGAAAACAGAAGCCCATCCCTCATCGTTCGTCCGGGCGGTTAGCTCCGAGACATTATCGGTGGGCGTGTAGCATTCCATGCCTGCGATCTTTCGGAAATCGTTGACCGCGTGAGAAGCGTTCGCCGCACTGCCTCCCACCCCGAGGATAAAAAGCCGGCCGCCCCGCGCGCGCACCGTTGCCAGTAGCTCAACCGCTTTTTCGCAAAGCGCCCCGTCGAGTTTGGAGACTATTTCGGCCGCTTCCCTCAGGTGTTTTTCAGAGTAACTCATTCCGACATGGTAGCTGGTTTGTCGCGCAGCAGGGAATCAAGTTCCGCCAGACCTTCGGGCGAGCCGATTTCATAGAAGCGTTGTTTCACTTCATACGCGGCCATTTGTTTCTCGGACACCAGACGGGCGTAAACATCCGCCAAATCAAAGGACGGGTCATCAGGAAATGACGCGAAGACTTCCGCGCTCAGAACAGCGATACCGTAATCGATATGGCGCATTTCGGCTGTCCGCAATTTCTTGTCATAGCGACGAATTTCTCCGGCCTCAAACCAGACGTTACTCGCATCCCAGCGGCCTTCGTTTTTGAAAACTGTCATCAAAGCCGGTTTCTTGCTCCGAACAAAAGCTTCCACGATCGCGGAGTAATCAACCGGCATGTATGAGTCTCCGTAAATTACCAGAAATTGTTCGCCGAGCTTCGGAAGCGCGCGCTTCAGCGCGCTGCCGGTCCCCAGGAGAGTTCGGCCATCAAACGAATAGGCAATTTGCATATCCAGACTGGTTCCGTCGCCCAGCTCTGCTTTGATCATCTCGCCTAGATAGCCGACACAAAGCACTATTCTGCGGAGACCTTGAGAATGCAGGAGGCGCAATTGATGGATCAGGAACGGTTCGCCCGCGACGCTCAACAGCGCCTTGGGAGTTTTGTCGGTCGCGGGCCGAAGTCGCGTTGAAAGTCCGCCGGCCAGGATGGCCATTGGCCAATCCGCCAGGACAATCTCTTTCCCTTGTGCCGTCATTGATTGAGAATCTTTGTGCCTTCAAATTCGAATCGGAAACGGACTTCCGTCAATCCTCTCTCGCGCATGGCATGGCGTAGGCGCGCTTTATCCGCGGCATAGAACATGAGAAACCCGCCGCCACCGGCGCCGATTATTTTTCCGCCGAGTGCGCCATTAGCCATTGCAGCAGCATACCAATCGTTGATGTGCTGATTGCTCATCGCGGCCGAGCGTTCCTTTTTCCGTTGCCAGTGAAGATCCATCAGCCGCGCGAACTCGTGTAGATCGTCGCTTTCCAACGCACGCTGACTTTGTTGGCCCAGGTCTTTCACAAATTGGAGGTTCTCCACCATCGCTTTCTCGGACCGCTGGCTCTTAGTATCCTGTTCCTGCAAAATCTTTGAGGCTGAACGCGAGTAACCTGTAAAAAACAGCAACAGGTTGTCCTCCAGATCAAGCAAAGTTTCCTCTGAGATCTTGAGAGGTGACGCCTGAACCTGTCCATCCGGCAGAAAGTGAAAACAAGTGATGCCGCCGTAGGCCGCAATGTATTGATCCTGTTTCCCGATCGGTTCGCCCAGTTTTTCCAGTTCAATATGACAGGCCTGCTCGGCAAGCTCGGACGGATGAACAAGATTTTTGCGCAACGCATGCAGGGCCTTGAGCAACGCTGTCGTGAAACTACCCGATGAGCCGAGCCCGGTTCCAGCCGGGATATCGGCCATGCTTGTGATCTCCAAATTGCGTTCTTGCACGCCTACCACCCTTAGCGCTTCCCTAATGATAGGGTGCTTGATTTCCTCGATCGTGGCTGCTTCCTCGAGATGGGAATACTTTAGGAGAAAACCATCCACGAAGCGACGGTGAACATTGATATAAACGTACTTGTCGATGGCAGCGGCGATGAGGAAGCCGCCATATTTTTGGTAGTAGGAAGGCAAGTCGGTGCCGCCGCCGCCGAGCGAGATTCGCAATGGAGCGCGCGTGATGATCATCGAGAAATTCCGAGCGTGGAAAAGTTAAACACGCTTGGCCCAGAGGGTATGACAATTGCAAATGCTGAGCGACGCAAATGCATGGAAAAGGAGCGAATTACACATCTTAGTCTCTTGCGGATAGAGCTGTTGGCCTAGGTTTGCTGGCCGAGATCCTCTTCCTGGCTGCCGCGAACAGATTCAGACCGAATTTGTGATACCTAAGTCGAATCTCACTCGGTTTGAAACCAGATCGGACCAAGATCGGCCAAAGATCGCGTTTGCCGTAATACATTTTGTGATCGTCCATCTCGACCTTCGGACTGAGACCAAGCTGGAAAGCTGACAACTCTAAAAATCGCTTCCCGAGCCAGGTCGGGACATTGACTAGCAGCAGCCCTGACGGCCTCAGCAACCGCCATGCGGATTGAATGACAAACTGCGGCTCCTCCAAGTGTTCCAAGACGGAGATAAGCATGATGACGTCCAGCGTTTCGCTCTTGAGCTTCGGCAGTATCGCCTCGATTGTCCCTTGATAGAAAGTAAATCGTTCCAGCGCCTGCAACTCCGGCGCGATCTGGAAATCTACCCCGATGCCTCGTTTCAATTTCCGTTCCAAGGCGATTAAGTGGGTGGCATGGTAGCCGCAGCCGAGTTCTAAGACCTCAAGGTCCTTCCGGCTTGGGAGATATCGGCGAATGGCCCGCTGAGACAGCCACACCCCCAAGCGATCAGCTGGGGTCAGCGCCCGCTGCCCATAGCTTTCATTCGCCCGCATGCTCATTGCCGAGATGTCGACGCGACGCGCTGTGCCATTTCCATGAGCAGAGTGAAACAGAACGTCTGGAATCCGAGGATAACGAGCAGAAGACCAAGAATAGCCGGATGGGAGATAGCTTCCAGGCGGAGCCCATGTTTCAAATAGCGGTAGACCAAGGCGCCAAGGAGCACCACACCCCCTACCACAAACCCGGCCGACACGAGCATCCCGCGGTTGTAGGTCACGAATTTTTGCGCTCCCTTAACGAGTACCGGCCGCAGCCTATGCATCACCCGCGCAAGGATCCCGATTTGGATCGAGCTATAACCCAGAGTCGTACAAGTTACGCCAAAGAGCATCCAATGAAGGCTAAAGCCAACGTTTCCAATGGTGACGGGGCCTCCTGCCAGGCCAAAGGAAAGTAATAATCCAGCTGCCATAAGTGCGATACCGGGCTTCAGCAGGAACGAATCCGGCGTGTAAACAAGCATCACTTTCAAGTTCAGCCAGCCTGCCATCCAAGGCGACAGCCAGCCCATGCGCTTATGGTGACTGACGCGTCCCTCACGATCCTTGTAAAACTTCACCGGCACTTCGGCAGTGGCAAGAGCCAGTCGTGCAGCTTTCAGGACCATCTCGCTAGCGTACTCCCAGGACTGGGACTTAAGATCGATTCCCTCCAAAGCCGCGCGGGTAAGTCCGCGCATTCCGCAATGAATGTCGGAATAGTTGCTCCGATAGATGCGATTAAGAATCCAGGTCGTAAAAGGTGTGCCGAAGTAACGGTGCAATCCTGGCATTGCTCCCTTCTCGATGCTGCCGAGAAAGCGGCTGCCCATGACAAACTCCGCTCCTTTTCGAAACTCCTCCACGAAAGGAGTCAATTCCCGAAAATCGTAAGTCAAGTCCGCGTCCCCCATTACAACCCACTTTCCGCGAATATAAGGAATGGCGTCGATGTACGCCCGGCCAAGCCCACGTTTCGGCGTGCGAAGGACTTCGCCACCGTGCTCGAGGACAATCCTGGCCGTGTCATCGGTGGAGCTGTCAATGATGAGAATTTGACCGACAACACCGGCGCGTTTCAAACCTTCCTTGCACCAATCGACAAACTCGCCCACCGTGATTTCCTCATTCAAAGCAGGGACAACGATGCTTAGCTCTACGTTGTCGCGCGCCGCGTCCTTTGGCACAACGTGTTCAACGCCGCGGCTCCGGGCAGCGTCCGCGGACTGGATGTCATTTGCCATTCAATTCCTCCGGCATCTCTCCCCATGACGTCGCTTACGGCGAGTCGAGGTGCAAGGCCAACATGTAGCAAGAGGCGGTGATTAAAGTTGATATCAATGTAATTGTCGATAGCTGGGAGATTCGTTCCTCCTCCGCCGAGCGAGAATGCAATGCCGAACGCATGATAATCATGCTTTACGCCGCGCTTGAGGAGTGAAAGCGACAGCTACGATTTGCCATCCGAAGGGTGAATCGCGCAGGTTCATTTTGAATAGCCAGCCGAAAAAGCGGGCAGCGATTGCCGCCAGCCCACCGACCACCCCATGCGGCCTCGCTTCGGCATCTCTCGCCAGTTTAGCTCCGCGGGCGATCACGGCCAGCCGATAGAGATTGAAAAACGGAAAGCCGGCGCGGTAAATCCTCTCCACCCGATACCCGGCTAGAACCAGGATTTCGCGCAACGATTCGCGAGTAAAATGCCGACGGTGCCCGATGTGCCGGTCGAAGGCAGACATTCTGCCACCCGGCACGGTGACAAGGATCATCGCGTTTGCGCTAAGATACTGCGAAGCCGCTCTGAGAAAAGCAGCCGGATCATCGACATGTTCCAGCACCTCCGAGCAAACAGCGCCTCCGGCCCATCCGCGATAAGAATCCATCTCCTGCGGAGGCGAAAAAAGATCTGCCACAATGAAGGTAGCCGCAGGGACTTTCTTGCGGGAGATGGCTACGCCGCGAGCGCTTAGCTCCAGGCCAAGCAGCTTCGCATTGCGATAGCGCCGGTGGAACTTCTCCAGAAAATCTCCCTGGCCGGAGCCGAAATCCACGAAATTAGACGAAGTGTTAGCAGCGCATTCACCCCACAAGTCCATTACAAGTTGATGGCGCATAGCTTGCGCTGGGTTCAAGGTAGCGGATTCCGCGAACAGTTGCCAGTGTCGCTCCCAGTCGTCATTACCGGCGACAAACTCCTTCCCGTTGTCAGGTTCGATACTCATCATCTGAGACAAATGCTCGCGCTTCGAACGCTTATGCACTTTCGATGTCTCTTCGCATGGCTTCCATAGCATCGCGCAACGCTTCCACAGAAGATCGGCGTTTCTCCAGCTCAGCGCTCTTATCTTCGGGCAGTCGAAACGCACAATAGGCACGTCCGCTTCCAGCCGCGGTCACTGCCCGCAAAATCATATCTTACCCCATCCAGTCGAAGGCCTACGATCGCGACGGCCAGATTGTAGGCGATTTTACGACTAGGCACTGGCCGGTCGGTAGGCAAATCGGAACCTCTGCGGAGTTTGCAAAACTTTCATCCACCGCCCTTCGTGCACCCGGGCAACTAGGAAATCCGTAATCGTCAAAAATCATGAACCCTCCAGGAGAAAGCCTCGGATAAATGAAACTGATGCAATCACGCACGCTTTGGTAAATGTCGACGTCGATGTGTGCCCAACACACTTTCTCCACCTTTAATCCGACAAATGTTGCCGGAATGAATCCAGGATGCACTTCTGCAAAAGGAAAGGCCTTAAGCAGGCCTTCGACACTCGTGACTGATGTTCCACTGAGATCGCCGCGCTTCAAACGATCCACACCTTGGACAGTTTCCGGCATTCCTTCAAAGCTATCGAAAAGATGAAGCATTCTGTGCTGCCGTGAAGCGCTGGCATGCATCGTCAACGCCTGCAATAAGGCGGTGCCACCACGAAACACTCCACATTCAAGTACATCCCCTTCATTCGCCAATGCCTGCCGAAGCGTGGTCCAAAGAATGTAGCAACGGTCGCGGCTGCACAAGGTATGATCCTTCACCCTTTGAAAGATTTCTTCAAACGCGGGCTCGCCTTCCCACGGCGAGAAAAGTGGACGGTAAAGCTGCGCGTCGGGAACTGGCAGACCATGCGCCGCAACGCTGGTTCGCAGTCGAAAATATCCGCTGCGAACCAAAATTTCGTTTAGTGCGCTACGTGGCGCCTGAACGTCAGCTGGCATGAGTTTGCGTATCAGTTTTGATAACATCAGTATCTTGGTGCGGCTTGCGCTGACTTCCTTCGAGGAGATCAGATCCCATCGGTTGTAATTTCGCGCAACATCGCATCGATGGCCATACTTAAGGCTTCAGTCGAGGTACGGCGGCAGCGCCACCCCAATGCTTTGATCTTTGAGCAATCAAAGCGAACGATAGGCACGTCACCTTTCCAACCACGGTCGCCGCCCGCGAATTCGTAAAGAACACTGCCCGGGTCGAGGCCACTTATTCGAACCGCCAGGTCAGCTATTTCGCGGACGGTGATATAGTCCTCTGTCGCTACGTTGAAAACATCGTATCGTAGCGTTGGCTCGTCGGCGACGGTGAAAATCGCATTAAGAATATCCTCGATGTGAATGTAGCTTTTCTTCTGTGTCCCATCGCCTAAAATCCGCAACCGAGTTGGGTCGGCCTTGAGAAGCCGCACGAAATCGTACCCGACCCCATGTGTTTGTCGCGGCCCGACTACATTTGCAAATCGGAAGGCGCAGCCGCGCATTCCGAACATGTGACAATACGCGGCCACAAGGCTTTCGCTGGCCAGTTTGCTCGCCCCGTAAGTTGAGATCGGAATACACGGACCATAATCCTCCCGAAAAGCCACCTTAGAATTTTCTCCATACACGCCGCTGCCCGAGGTGTAGAAGATTTTCCTGGCCCCCGTTACGCGCATTGCTTCAATCACGTTCTGCGTTAGATAGGTACCTTCCCAGAAATCAATGTCAGGCTGGGTTACGGCTTTGGCGATGTCGGGATTTGCAGCGAGATGAAAGACGGTGTCGCATCCAGCCATGGCTTCACAGAGCCGGCCAGCGTCCTTCAGGTCGGCTTCCACGACAGACAACCGACGATCGCTCGTCAATCCCTGAAGGTAACTTCGTTGTCCTGAAGTAAAGTTGTCGTAAACGACCATTCTCTCGGTTTTCTCGGACTCCAACAGTCGGCTGACCAAATGGCTGCCGATGAATCCCGCCCCGCCAGTCACGAACGCCTTCATTACTGAGATGTTGCTGCCGCTTCGGGCGATTCGCCGTTCAGGAACACCCGCAAGCAAGGTGCGATTCCAAAAATATACAGCACAGAGACCGGCTGGAGGTAGCGCAAACTCGGCTCAACAGTAAACGTCAAAGTCACGGTCAAAATTATGACGAGATGAACCGCCGAACAAGCTCAGCCGTCTCGTCCGTGAAGCAGTCGGCCGAAGTATTTTACCGTGTCGTTGGTCATGTTCGGCCTTGGGATTCGGATTCTCGTTGGATGGCATCACTGGACTCAGGTGGTGAATAACGTTCCGTGAGAACAGAATCCCCTTTTGGGGAACAGCCCCCGCAGCGGGCAGGCGCTGCCTGGTTTCAAATCTCTGCGTTCGAATTTTGATCAACAAGGAAATGTTGACCTCCCGAACGAATCTGGAAAGCTGACTCTGGTGTTCACGCCGTGAAGCTTTCGCTCCCGAAATTCCAGCTCGCCCTAGTCCTCGCTCTGGCTGCTATCTCAGCGGGCGTGGTTGCCCTGACCTATTGGGCGCTCACGCCGTCATTTTATTTCGAGGTGTCGATGCGCTCGTCTACCGAGGGTGTGGCGCAGACTTTCTATGATGTAGGCCGGGGCATCAGGGAGTCAGACTCGGTGCGCCTCTACTTGCACGATGCCAAATCGAGGGCTGTGTATCGGTTTCCGCTCCCCAAGGGTAAGTATCGGACTATCCGTTTCGATCCCCTCGATCACGGCAACGCCCACCTTATTATTAATTATGCCCGAATCGTTGACATGTTTGGGCATACTCTCCGAAGGTTTCCATTAGGAAAACTCAGGGTGGCCAACATTTCTGCATCTGAAATCAAAGATGGCAGGATGTCTTTGACCCTGGGACCTGCGGACAATGATTCGATCCTGATCATAAATCCAGGCACACCCCTGGAGCTTCATATGGCGCCTTCGGCCCGGTTGCTCTTCGCCGCCCGCATATTCCTGTGTTGCTTTCTACCGCTGGCTGCAGCAGGCTTTTTCGGGCTGCTCCTCGCAAAACAACTTTCGTCGAGCCGGATGGAGCAACGCTGGTCTCGATTTGCCGGATGGATCCAACTGCACCCGAGCCGAGCTTTGCTGCTCGTGGCGGTCATAAGCACAGTTATCAGTTGTTACCCCGTTGTTTTCTTTGGGAGAAGCTTTGTTTCACCGAATAACGGTTTTTTTTTGCTTTATGACCGGCTGCCGACGTTACCTGGCTACACAAGTTCTACATTGGATGATGCCAAGGGAGCGGACATCGGCGCCGCGGCCTATTTCCATATTCCCTCCTCGATAGTCGAAAGTCGGGCAATTTTCCACTATTTCGAATTACCACTGTGGAATCGATACAATTTGAATGGTGTCGCCCTGCTTGGGCAAGGGCAGTCCATGTTCGGCGATCCCTTGCACACCATTGTGTTAATCGCTGGTGGGGCCGCATGGGCGTGGGATTTGAAGTTCCTACTAGCGAAAATACTTTTTGCCTGGGGGGCGGGCTTGGCGATCTATTCTGCTACCCGCCATTTGCCATCCTCGCTCATAATGGCTGCTTCCTCGGTATTCATCGGGTTCTTTGCTTTCCGCTACGACCATGCCGCCATCTTTAGCATCTGTTATTCGCCCTGGATTCTCTACTGCTGGTTCCGCATTAACGAAGTAACAACGATTAAGCGGGCCGTGCCATGGGTCTTTGGACTAATGGTGACTAGCTGGGCGGAAATGAACAGCGGAACGGTCAAAGAAGCTTATGTGCTTCTCCTGGGCATAAATTGCTGCGGGTTGCTCATTGTTCTATTAAACTACGATCCCTTTTCTCTAAAACTCAAGAAACTTATTCACTTGGCGTGGGGCGGCTTGCTATTTACGGCCATTAGCATGCCCATCTGGCTAACCTTTCTGGATAATTTAAGAACCGCATACACGGTTTATAACATTCCTGGCGTCTGGCAGCTTCAACCAAGCCTTATTATCGGTCTATTTGACGATATTTTTTATAGAGAATTCGTTTTGGGCGAAGGAGTATCTAATCCATCCGCGAATTTTCTGATCCTATTAGGAGTGTTGTTGGCGGTAGGTCATTTTCGAATCTTAATCAGGGATCGAGCTTTTGTAGCTGTCGGAATAAGCACGCTCCTTGCTTTGGGAATTGTTTTTGGAATAGTGCCCCCCAGTCTCATTAAAAAAACGCCTTTTATCGGGAACATCTACCACATCGACAACATATTTTCGTGCGTTTTAATCGTGGAGTTCGTTTTGCTCGCTGGCTTTGGATTACGCGCGTTCTGGGAGAACAGTAATTCAAAAGAGTGGCGAGCGAATGTGACGGTGTCGTTTCTGGTCCTGGCTATCCTGCTCTCACTTTATTTCGGTTTTGTGCAGGCCGTTAACCCTCGCGTTCCCATGATGCATTCTCGCGCAGTCCCTATGAGCGCCTTCTTTTATTGGTATGCTTCAACTCTGCTGGTTGCCGTTGTGGCCCTGCCCTTCATCGTCAGAGGGATTGTTCGGTCCGCGAGAAGTAGGATTCTGACGGTGCCCCTTCTCGTAGCATCCCTGTTTGTTCTGCACTGGCGACACGGAATGTATCTAAAGACCCCGTTTGACGCATATGTGATGAACCCCCAAGTGCGTGTAAACTTCGCAGCAAAATCATCGGCGATTGATTTTATTCAACAAAATCAGACCGAGCCTTCTAGAGTGGTCGGCTTGGGCGACAATCTTTTCGCGGGATTTAGTGGGGCTTTGGGAATCGAGGGCATTGACGGCTGTGATCCGCTGATGAATCCTTATTATCGACAGTTAACCACGGCTTGGGGCATCGAACTAGGCTCGGGCTGGAGATTTATCATAACGGGCCAAAAACTGGCGAATGTAAAACCCCTTTGCGATCTCTTAAACGTTAGATATTTTCTGGGATCGTCCAGGGAGCAGCCGGAGCCCGCGCTACGGCTTGCTGGGCAATTCGATTTAGCTGTTTATGAAAATAACTGGGTCTGGCCGAGAGCATTTTTCGTGGACCGTCTGTCGGCCTATGATTCTTTGTCACAATTCATCAAAATGGTCGTCCGGAGCAACGGACATCCGTTTGCCGCGATCGAACGGGCGGACCTCGAGCGGAACCCTTCGTTGGCGCCCCTGGTTACAGAGCAGACCGGGTCCCAAGTGGTTGCGGCAGAAGATTACCGGTCCACGACCAATTCGACTTCGTTTAAGGTTGTCGCCCCACGCCCAGGTATGATTATTCTCACTGAAGCGTATGTGCCTAAAGACTTCTGCGTTACCTTAAATGGTAAATCCGTGCCATATTTTCGGCTGAACCATGCTTTCAAGGGTGTTATGATTGAAAGGCCGGGCAACTACCAGCTAAGCTTTCGCTATTGGCCATCTCATTTTACGTTGTCGCTTTGGTTCTCTGCGATCGGCTCGGGGCTTCTGATTTGCTATATCTGGGTGTGCCGCAAAATCACTGCTGAGACGCGACAGGAAACGGGAGCGGGCTGAGGGGTAACGAGGGCACATACAGCGGCGAAGGCTAGCGGCTGCTACTTCATGCGTTCATTGGGCTGCGCGAGACCAGGAATATTCTCCGGCTCCGCTCCCGCATCGGGCCGACGATTTCACGCCATGAACCCAGCCACAGCTTCATCCCGGCGAGCACTATGCAGACAATGACAAACAGTCGAAAATGCTGGCACGGAACGCGATGCGAGCGCAATAGACGTTTTCGAATGGCGCGCGCAAATTCGCTGAGCCTGCCCGAAAATCTGTGCGAAACCGCGTTAATATTCATTCGGTGAAAAGAGCTCCCAGGAAACATGGCACTGCATTTATAGGGTTGGTTCCTCTCGTTCTGAACGCGCCGTAGCGTTGTTATCATTGCGAGGCGCGGAAAACAACTCGACTGCGGCGCATCGAGAAACCAAGAGGATGGGATCGACGAATAGAGCGAGTTTCTCGGAGAAGTAACTGCTTATGGTACATGTTCGGCCGATAGGCCCACTCGACATTCAGTGACCATTGGGCTAGCCCCGCGACAAGCTACTTAATCATATGTCTTGTACTTCTTGTCTCGTAGCGTTCGCGCGTCGCTCCATCATTCCGTTTACCACTTGCTTAAATACAAGCAGCCCTACCAAGAACCTGACCCAGTAATTTACCAACTTCGACTCAAAAAAATCCATCCTCACTAAACTCCAAAGGCAGGCTATTGCTCTAGGTTATACCTTGCTGCCAACCACCCCGGTTCCTGTCTAAGTCCCCTGTTCACCGTTGCAAGTTCCTCAGAAGAGCGGCGGTTGGGTCCGGACTTACTTTCTAAGTAGTGTGAGTCGATCCAGATCCGCCACGCCGCCCCACTCAATCGGCAGGCTTTCGACTAAGGCCAGGCCGGCTTCATCCGTGAACTGCCGAAACAGGCTCTCGGTCATATGATTTCGGGCGTGGGG
>Ga0137364_10000531_pt1 | contig 15694 bp, 12 predicted proteins | sample SagtaG_10_FD_104798 | JGI IMG/M metagenome (GOLD analysis project Ga0137364, IMG submission 104798) | Vadose zone soil microbial communities from Sagehorn Ranch, Mendocino, California, USA - Sage1_L_20_16 metaG | ecosystem: Environmental > Terrestrial > Soil > Vadose zone | place: USA... | reverse complement strand
GTCGTACGAAACCTTGGAGGTCAAATGGCTAGACACGTAAGTAGGCGGGTAATTCAATGGCTCGCTGTATTGGCGTTGCTACTCGTGCCAGCGTGGGCATCGGCGCAGGAGTCGGTGATCATCAGCGGACGGGTCACGGCGGAGGATGGAACTCCGCTTCGTCAAGCGAACGTCACGCTGCCGTCGCTCAACATCCTGGTGTACGTCAATGACAACGGGAATTACCGCGTCGTAATTCCGGCGGCACGCGCGCAGGGACAGCAGGTTGCGCTGAGCGCGAGGATGATTGGCAGACGCACCCAGTCGACCGTGATAACGCTCACTCCCGGAGCGGCTATCGAGCGAAACTTTCAGCTCGGGACCGACCCGCTTCGACTGGAAGAGGTGGTGGTTACCGGCGCCGGCACGCAGAGTATCGGCGAGCGTCTGGGCACCGCCCGCGCGACAGTAAGCGGAGAGACGATACAACGGACGAATGAGACCAACGTGGTGCAGGCACTCGCGGGTAAAGTCCCCAACGTGCTCACCAATCAAGGCAGTGGCGATGCGGGCGCTTCGACCGCGATTCAAATTCGCGGCCCCAAGACCTTCGGCACCAGCCAACCGCAGATCATCATTGACGGCGTCCCGACGAGCAACAATACGCGCGGTCAGGCGGTTCTGTCAGGAGCGCCGTCGCCGAATCGAGCGGCGGATATCAATCCAGAGGACATCGAATCGATCGAGATCCTGAAAGGAGCCGCGGCCACTTCGATCTACGGAGCCTCAGCCGGCTCGGCGGGCGCAATTCTCATCACGACGAAGAAAGGACGCGCCGGGCGTACCCAGTACGGCCTGCACTCGACCTTCCAGCGAGAGAAGCCGGTCAAGACGCTCCCGATGCAGCAGATGTACGGCGTCGGCACCGGTGGTGTCTCGACCAATTGCGTGACAGTGAATTGCACGATCAGCTCCGGGTTCTTCTCGTGGGGTCCGGCAATCGCCGCGGGCACTCCGGTGTACGACCATGGCGCGGAGATGTTCTCGGTAGGTCATACGTCCGACAACACACTGTCGATGTCGGGTGGCAACGAGCGGACGACGTTCTACTTGTCCCTCGGCTCGCTCGACGACAACGGCTTCATCGTCGGCAACAATGATTACCTGAAGCGCTACACCGTCCGCTTCAACGGCTCGCATGCGCTGCTCGAGAAACTCACGATTGGTGCGAGCGGCTCGTACGTGCAGACGAAAGGTGGCGGAATCGATCGCGGTAACTCCATCAACGGAATTGTCATCAGCGCCCTCCGCCAGCCGCCCGATTTCAATGCGCTGCAGTATCTCGATCCGGTTACCGGACTTCACAGGTCGTGGCGTTTCCCGAATCCAGGACCAACGGCTTTCACGAACACGCGTGGGTTCGACAATCCATTCTACGCGCTCAATGAAGATCAGCTTACGGGCGAGACCGGCCGGTTTTATGGCAACGTCACCACGAACTGGCATCCTCTCGAATGGCTGCAGTTCAATCACGTGCTGGGCGCCGACTACAACGGCGACGACCGTACCTACGCATACGCGAGATCGAGCTCCGGTCTGAACGGTGGCCAGTTGGAGCGTTGGCAGTTCTACGATCGAATCATCGACCACAACCTGAATGCGATTGGGTCGTGGACGTTGAATCCCCATGTCGCCGCGACGCTGACCCTTGGTCAGAACCTGGATGAGACGTACTTCCGTCAGGTAGATGTCACCGGCCAGACGTGGATTGCGCCAAAGCCATTCAAGCTTTCGAACACGGTAACACGCACGGTTCCGAACGACGCCGAAACCCGTCGTCGTCTGGAAGGTTACTTCGGGCAGGCGACCACCGATCTGTTCGATCAGCTCTTCCTGCAGGCCCGCCTCCGCAACGACGGGAACTCGGCGTTCGGGGTCGGACACCAGCGCGCATGGTATCCGGGATGGAGTGCTGCGTGGAGCTTCACGAAGGCGATGCACCTGCCGGAGAAGTTCGTGACCTTCGGCAAAGCGCGCCTCGCATACGGCGAGAGTGGTCAACAGCCACCACTTTACGCCACGCAGGATATCTTCTCGACCACTGCTTTCGCGGATTTCAGCCCTGCGTCACTGCAGGCACCGACCCTGAACGGCATCGGCGGTCTATACGCCGGCGGCACGCGAGGCAATCCCAACATCTCGCCAGAGCGCGTTCGCGAGCTTGAATCAGGCATCGACCTGAGCCTCCTCAACGGCCGCTCGGATCTCTCGATCACGCACTACAACACGCGGTCGTCCGACGTCGTATTTGGCGTCACGCTTCCGCCGTCGACGGGCTACACCGCGGTGAATCTCAACGCTGGGGCTTTGACCAACAAAGGTTGGGAGGTCACCACGAATTTCCGTCCAATCCAGCGGCAGGATTTCTCCGTCGAGTTCGGTGCCAACTGGGCACGGAACCGAAACGTTGTAACCAATCTCGGTGCGATCGACGCGCAACTTCAGGGATTGATCCCAATGCCGACGGTCGAGAATTGCGGCCCCGAGGCGAAGGTCCCGCGGTGCCAGACCGGCATCGGTTCGTCGTTCTCAGGCCAGGCTACGTTCGTGCAGATCGGATATCCGCTCGGCGTGTGGCGCAGCACGGATTTCGCGCGCTGCGGTCGCGGATTGACGATTGTATCGTTTGCCGGCATCTCGAATGATGTAGGTGCCGCTTGCGCGGGCGCTCCGGCTGGCGCGCTTTACATTGCTGCTAACGGCTTCCCGATCACCGATCCGAATGAGCGCGCGATCGGAAATCCCTGGCCGAATTGGACGGGCGGCCTCTCGAGCTACGTCACCATCAAAGGTGTCGAGCTGAGTGCTTTCCTCGAGCATCGCAGTGGCGGTGACGTCCTGAACATGACTCGCTCGTCGATGGACCAGTACGGCACGCGGAAGGACACGGAGATTCGTGGCCAGACGCGTACCTTTGGCAAGGACATGGTCTGTTATAACAAGACCTGTGACGTCCTCAACGGTCCGGTTGTTGGACCAGGGGCGGGAACTGGAGTGGTGATTGGTGAAGGCTGGTTTAGCGGTGGAGTCTTGGGGAATGGCCAAGCCGCGACGGGCGGACCGATTACAACCCGGCTCGAAGATGCCACCAACACGCGTCTCCGCGAGATCTCAATCGGTTATTCGTTCAAGAACGATTGGGTACAACGACTTGCGGGTACGCAGCAGCTAGACCTCAAGCTCTCAGGTCGGAACATCAAGCTGTGGACCAAATACAGCGGGTACGATCCAGAGGTCAATCTGGGTGGCGCACAAAACGCAAACCGCGGAATCGACTGGTTCAACGCTCCGCTGGCGCGCGCATTCGTAATCACCGTCGGACTTCACCGCTAAGATTCGCGAGGAATCGAGAATGAATAGATATAAGAAAGCAGGAATCCTGCTCTCGCTCGCGCTTGTCGGTGCGGGATGCAGCGATTTCCTCTCCGGACCGGGTTTGACTGAGAACCCGAATAACGCAACACAGGGCACCATGCTGCAGCAGCTGATTGCGGTTCAGGCGAATATGTTCACACGCCTCGAAGGTCAGCTCGCGCGGTCGGCGGGCATGTACACGCAGCAACTGATTGGCAGCAACAACCAGCAGCTCACGTGGGGCACGCAGTACGGTGCAACGGAAAGCGACATTCCCGCGCACATGAGCTCGCTCTATACCGGCGGTGGGCTCCTCGGTATGCGAAACATCCAGACTTCCGCGCAGGCAGCAGGCGACAGTCTGATCGAAGGCATCGCGAAGGTTTGGGAAGGGTACGCCTTCGGAATGGCGACTTCAGTGTGGGGAGACCTTCCGTACAGCGAGGCGCTCAATTCGGCCATCCTGACGCCGAAGCTGGACGCTCAGCAGACGATTTACACAGAAGTGCAAAAGCGGCTCGACGAGGGAATTGCCGCTCTCAGGGCAGCTCCCACGACGGGTAACTGCGACCCGTCGGACCTGATTTACTGCGCTACGACCAGCACCAGGGCGCTACAGATTTCACGTTGGATCGCCGCGGCGAACACCCTCAAGGCGCGTTTCTATCTGCATCTGGTGGAGCGTCAGGGAAACGCGGCCTACACACTGGCGTTGGCGGCGGCGCAGCTTGGAATCGCCGAAGCGCCGACGACGACCGCTCAGGCGCTGCACGGGCAGGCGCCAGGCGATTTCCGTTCCTTCCATGGCAGCACTCTCGACCAGGACGGCAATATCTGGGCGGAGTTCCTCACGTCGCGGCAAGACCTGGTCGCGGGCAATGCGCTTGTGTCGATTCTGAAGGCGCGCACTGATCCACGCCTCGCTGCTTATTTCAACGCCAATGGATCCGGCAATTTCGTTGGATCGGATCAGAACAACGTTGCAGTTGGCACTGGCGGACCGTCCATCATCAACACCGCGGTGCGTCGGGCGCTGACCTTCCGACAGCCGTATGTCACGTGGGCGGAAAATCAGTTGATCATGGCCGAGGCCAAGTATCAGCTCGGTGACGTTCCAGGCGCGACGGTGAACGTCAACAACGTGCGTGTTGCGGTCGGCATGCCCGCGCTCGCCGTCGTGACGTTCAACGACGTGATGCTGGAGAAGTACATTGCGATGTTCCAGAACATAGACGTCTGGTCTGACTACAAGCGGACCTGTATTCCTGCCATCACGCCATACGGCGCGGCACCCGAAGTACCGGGCCGCCTGCCGTACAGTGTCACCGAGCGTACAGCCAACCCGAACCTGCCACTGCCGTCGGCTTTTCCAACTGGCACCACGGGTGTGTCGCCTCTGCGCAACTGGAACGACCCGAACGCCTGTCCGCGTCCGTAGCGAAAGCGCCAGGCTAATTGAGCAAACCGGTCCAGTCGTAGGCTGGGCCGGTTTGTCTTTCCCTCGTATGATACGTTAGGATTTGAAGCCATGAGTCTTGGTCAGTCAGTGCGCTTCGCGGCGTCAACCATTCTGTTTCTGGGCGCGTGCTACACCGCGCATCCACTCGAGTCTCCCCTGCCGCAGCCGGCGGCGATAATCATCGCGCAGCTCACCGATTCCGGCGTGGTAGCGATGGCCAACGCAATCGGGCCAGGCGCCGAGGAAGTGGAAGGAGTCGTCTCTTCCGCGGACGCGACTACGTGGAGCCTGAATCTGATACGCGTGGATCACCGCGGCGGCTCGTCGGTGATGTGGAACCACGAGCTCGTCCCGTTTCCGCGGTACGCGCTCACCAGCGTGAGCGAAAAGAAGTTCGATCGGGGGAAAAGCTGGCTTGCTGGCGGGCTTCTCACCGCTGGCGCGATTGCCGCCGCGAAACTATTTCACGCGCTCGGCGCCGACCAAAATCCTGATACGGGGCCTATCGGCCAAACGATTCGAGTCCTGGGCGGAGGCTGGTAGTCTAGCGCGACCGCCGGGGGTCGTTGCTGCTGCGCGTCCAGATCACGACGACACCGCAGCGCGAGTTGTTCAGGCTCGTGTTGAATTGCGCGGGAATCTGAGACGCGCCCATGTAGACTTCCACCGCCGCCACCTCGTCGGGCGAGATGAAGTTATTGATGGCGATATCCCCCGTAAGCGGAAATGGCGCGCCGTTCACGTAGAACAGCACGGGACAGGTGCGTCCGCCGCTAATGCCCTGGGTGCGTCCCGACTGCACTGAATATCCAGCCCCGTAAGCGCCGTTCGTCGACTGGACTTGCATTCCCGGCACTCGGCGCAAGATGTCGGTGAAAAGCCGCACCTGCATGCGCTCGATGTCTTCGCGCGTAAAAAACTTTCCCGTACCACGCGCCTTTCGCTCCTGAAATCCTTGCATGCCCGGTACGATCATGGTATCGCCGGTTACCTCCACTGTTTCCAGCGGAAGAGGAACTGCGTCGAGGGTCACGTCCAGCGTTGCGGTCTTGCCGGCTTCTATCTGCACCGGGATTAACGTCGATCCGTACCCCATCATCTTGATCGCGACGCTTTGCGTGCCGAGGGGTAGGCCCTGGATGCGGAACGAGCCGGTCGTATCGGCCACCGCGGCGAGATCCGTTCCGACTACGCTGACACGGGCCTGCGGCAAGGGCTTCTTGTTCGTCGTGCTCACTATTCCCGTAAGTGTCCCGGCATCCTGTGCTCGAACGCGGTCCGCAGCAAGTGTCACAGACAGGGACGCCGCGAGCGGGAGCAACCACCTTCCTGGGGCAATCGCGTTCAGCAGTCTGCGAGTGGGAATCGCAGGCGTGAGGAGCAGTTGCTCCTGTAGCCGGGTCGTGTCCATCATCACCCCGTTTCGCGCTGGCAGTCCTTATTAACGGACGTTCCGTCTCCGCAAACGAGGGCCGAACCCAAGATACAGAAGTGCGATTTACCACACAACAGAAACGTTGCCGGGACCGGACCGAAGTTACACCTTCGTGTCTGTCGGGTCGGTCCTAATGTTGGACTCCGGCACTGCGCTCACCGTTCGGAGGCATCTTTTCGCTGCTTGCACGTGGGGATAGATCACGCTGATCACGCCATCCTCAGGAACGCCGTTGCTGGCGTTGCGCTCGAATGAGCAGTCGCGTTAGCCGCGCCGCTTTGCGCGCGCTGCACCGCTCTCGTGGGCGCATTGACCGATTCAAGCTCGCCAAGAAGTCGTTCATCAAACAAACACTTCTCGCCGATGAAGCTGTCGCGCACGCGGTCAAGGAGCACGCCACCGAGAATTCAATCAGCGAAGCAGCAACGTGGAAACGGGTCGAAGAATACATCGACGAGATCGTCCCTTTCTTCAACATCCTTACGTACTACAGAATCGGCCTCGTCGTCAGCAGGCTTCTGCTGAACTTCTTCTACAAGGTGTCGGCCGAATACGCGGGCCGATCGTCCCGGGACAGGCTGCCGGACGACGCGATTGTGATCTACCTGATGAACCATCGGTCGAACGCCGACTATGTGCTTGTCGGATACGTTCTCTCTGGCCAGGTCGCGATCTCGTACGCCGTGGGCGAATGGGCGCGCACATTTCCGCTCGAGTACATCTTCAAATCGTTCGGCGCCTATTTCATCCGCCGCAAATATCGCGAGAAGCTCTATCACACCGTGCTCGAGCGCTACGTGCAGCTCATCACGCGGAACGGGGTAACGCAGGGAATCTTCCTCGAAGGCGGGCTCAGCCGCGACGGAAAACTAGGTAAGGCGAAAATCGGGCTCCTCGACTACGTGCTCGGTGTCGCGCGCGAGCCAGCGATGCGGGGGCGACTCTACGTCGTGCCCGTGGCAATCAACTACGATCGGGTTCTCGAAGATCGGTCGCTGCTGCGTGAGCTCGACGCGCGCGAAGGGAGAAAACGTCCGCCACGCTACGTCCAGCTCGGTGAAGTGCTTCGCTACGTGTGGTGGAACATGGCGCGTCTTGTCGCGCGCCGATGGAAGCGCTACGGCCGCGCCGCCGTAGTGGTCGGCGATCCGTTCCCGATTTCTCCGTGGCTCGACCGGCAAGACAGTGAAACAGGGGGACTGTTCGCGATCGATCGGACAGACCGGCTCGCGCGAATTCAGTTGCTGTCCGATTCGGTGCTGGAGAAAATCGCCGCTATCATTCCCGTCACGCCGGTGACTCTCGCGTGCGCCGCGATTCAGAGCTTCGATGGCGACTTCATATCGCACGCGCAGTTAATCGAGCGCATGGCGGAGATGCGTGACGTGCTGCGCGAGCTCAATGCGCGGGTAGTCCACCGCGAGGGGCGCGTCGAAGAAATTTTCGATCGCGCGTGGCGGATGCTCAGCATGCGACGGATACTCGTAAGAATTGGTGACGGCTATTCGGTGCTACCTGGTAATCGCGTGCTCATCAGCTATTACGCGAACAGCATCAGCCATTTGCTCGGGCCGTTTGCCGAGGGTGTTCGACAGAGGGATCGGCTTCCGGCGTTGTCGCTCTAAACCCTCCGGAATAAAGTGTGCCGTCCGTTGACACAAGTATCGTCGCTGTCTAACTTTACAGGCTAGTCTGACCAACATTGGGCGGACAACGCAGGTCGTATCCGGTCCGTCAACCAGCTTAATGCCGACAATCAATCAACTCGTCCGTCAGAGTCGACGCGACGTTCAGAAGAAAGAAAAGGCGCCCGCCCTCAAATCGAATCCGCAAAAGCGCGGCGTGTGTACGCGCGTCTACACCACCACGCCCAAGAAGCCCAATTCGGCTCTTCGTAAAGTCGCACGCGTGCGACTGACAAATGGGTTCGAAGTTACCGCCTACATCCCGGGCGAAGGCCACAATCTGCAGGAGCACTCGATCGTGCTCATTCGCGGTGGCCGCGTGAAGGATCTTCCGGGCGTGCGTTATCATATTGTGCGCGGCTCTCTCGACGCATCGGGTGTGAACGGACGCAACAAGAGCCGCTCCAAATACGGCACCAAGAAACCGAAGGCCGCTGGTGCGGCTGGCGGTGGAGGTAAGAAGAAATAATGAGTCGCCGCAAAAAGTCGATCAAGCGTCCGATTCTTCCCGACGCACGCTACGATAGTCAGACCGTGTCGAAGTTCATCAACGCTATCATGTATCAGGGCAAGAAGTCGACTGCCGAGAGAATTTTCTACGGCGCGATGGACATCGTCGAGAACAAAACGTCGCAGCCCGGCGTAACGATCTTCAAGCAGGCGCTGACCAACCTCAAGCCCGCTGTGGAAGTGAAGAGTCGGCGTGTGGGTGGCGCGACCTATCAGGTTCCAGTCGAAGTCCGTCCCGACCGGCGCACAGCACTCGCGATGCGGTGGCTCATCACTTTCTCACGCGGCCGAAACGAGAAATCGATGGCCGAGAAGCTCGCCGCCGAAGTGATCGCCGCCAGCAAAGGCGAGGGAAACGCGGTCAAGAAGAAGGACGACACGCACAAGATGGCTGAAGCGAACAAGGCGTTCGCGCACTATCGCTGGTAAAAGGCTCGCCGTTTCTGCAGGTCTTGCCCCGTCACGCAGTATGGCGTGACGGGGCTTTGCTTTACTCGAACCGGCGCTAGCGCGGCGTCGGCGTCCGCGCTCGATCGCCTTTGCGCCGCTCCGTCACCTCGCGCGCCCGCCGCCGCCGCTCGGTGGTAGTCGCGATGACCGCCAACGCGAGCTCGATGAGTCCGTAGACCGCGGCCACGAGTGACAGGAGCGAGACGACGGCGAGGATTCGCGTCATTCCCGACGAAAGCGTTCCCTTGATTACTTCGTACGTCGACCAGAGGACGACGATCGTAGACACCAGCGTGATTATGGCTGCCTTGCCAATCGACATTCCGTGATCGATATGCGGATGTATTTCGTGCGGCTGCTCAACAGTAGCCGATGGATCAGTCATCACAGTTCCGGTTTGCAGTTCAATAGATGCCACCAGAATCAGAGCATCATGGTTCGTGCCGCGATCGAGTGCAAGAAGAGTCTGGCTCTGGCCCGCATTGCGCTTGCGACGCTTCCGCCCCAAACACATCTTCGCATAGTGAGATAAGTGCTCGCTGATCCATGAGTTGGGCACTCGTCAGTAACGCACTTCGCGGTGAGGGACGAGCTTGAAGTATCCCGAGGTTCGGAATTATGTGGACGGCTCCTTCGTAGGAAGCGAGCGGCCCTCTCTCGAAGTCCATAATCCCAGCGACGGGAGCGTCATCTCGCGCGTGCCGCTGTCGACCCAGGACGACGTCGACGCCGCGGTTGCGAGCGCCCACAAGGCGTTCCCCGCGTGGTCGGCCACTCCGATCAAGGAGCGCGTGCAGGTCTTTTACCGTTACAAGACGCTCCTCGAGAAGAACATCGATGCGCTGGCGACGCTGATAACGGAAGAGAACGGCAAAGTCGCATCGGAAGCGCGCGCGGAGGTGCTGAAATCGGCGGAGTTGTGCGAGTTCGCGTGCTCGTTACCGCAGATCGCGCCCGGTGAGGTTCTGGAAGTCAGTCGCGGCGTCGAGTGTCGCATCGAGCGCTATCCGGTCGGAGTCGTCGCGGCGATCACGCCTTTCAACTTTCCGAACATGGTGCCGAATTGGTCGCTTCCCAATGCGATCGCCCTCGGCAATTGCCTGATCCTCAAGCCGTCGGAGCTGGTGCCGCTGAGCGCCGGAAAAATCGCGGAGCTATTGAGGGAAGCTGGCCTGCCGGAAGGAGTGCTGCAGATAGTGAATGGTGGCAAGGAGGCCGTTGAAGCCATCTGCGACCACCCGGGAATCGCGGCTGTCAGCTTCGTCGGATCCACGAAGGTCGCGAAAGTCGTCTACCGCCGTTCCACCGCTACGCTGAAGCGCTGCCTCGCTCTTGGAGGCGCAAAGAACCATCTCATCGTGATGCCAGACGCCGAGCGGGAGATGACGGCGAGCAATGTGGTGGCGTCGATGTCCGGGTGCGCGGGCCAACGCTGCATGGCGGCCTCGGTAATGGTAGCGGTGTCGAAGACCGATCACATCATCGACCGGATGATCGAGCACGCGAAGAACATCATTCCAGGACGGGACATCGGTCCCGTCATCTCGGCCGCCGCAAAGGAGCGAATCGAGAAATACATCGCGGAGGCAGAGGCCGCGGGCGCCAAGGTTCTGGTAGATGGACGTTGCGCGGTGGTAAAGGGAAAAGAAAACGGCTACTTCATCGGGCCGACCATCATCGACCACGTCACCCCCGAAATGCGGATCGCGCAGGAAGAAGTATTCGGGCCGGTACTGGTGATCATCCGCGCGAAGGATGTCGATGAAGCGCTCAGAGTCGAGAACGCGTCTCCATACGGAAATGCCGCATCGGTTTTCACGGAGAGCGGCGGCACAGCGCGGTACGTGATGGAGCACGCCAGCGCGGGAATGGTCGGAGTGAACGTCGGAGTGCCGGTGCCACGCGAGCCGTTCTCTTTTGGTGGATGGAACGAGTCCAAGTTCGGAGTTGGAGACATCACCGGGCGTGGATCGATCGAATTCTGGACGCAGTCGAAGAAGATGACGACGAAGTGGAACAAGGAAGCTGGGACCAACTGGATGTCGTGATTCCCGGCCCGGCGTCGCAGGTCGCGGCACCGGGACGCAAATCGGAAGGGGGGGCTGTATGGGTGTTGATCGATCCGTAACGTTCACCGGGATTCCATTCGAGAATCCCTTTCTGCTTTCTTCCGCACCTCCGACTGAATCGGAGTCGAACATCACCCGCGCGTTCGAGGCGGGCTGGGGCGGAGTAGTCACGAAGACGATCGGGCTGCACCCGGTCGTGAACGTGTACGGGGCGAAGGCGAAGTTCATGCGGACGAGCCCCGATGACGCGAACGTGTCCATGAAAAAACGGCCCGGCGCTGCGCTGCATTCGTCGTGGAACTGGGAGCTCATCTCCGACAAGACGCTGGAGTGGTGGGCGCCACGGATTCGGCGCATCAAGGAGGCATTTCCCAATAAGGCTCTCATCGCGTCGATCATGGCCGGTTCCGGCAACGACAAGGAGCTGAGACACTGGCAAGAGCTGGCGGAGACGGCGCAGGGCGAAGGCGCCGACGGCCTGGAGCTCAATTTCTCCTGCCCCCACATGGATCGCCGCGACATGGGATCCAACATTGGGAGGGACCAGGGCCTGTGCTCCGTGGTTACCGAAGCGGTGAAGGAAGTCGCGAAGGTTCCGGTGTGGTGCAAGCTCACGCCGGCGACAGCCGACATCGTGGTCGAAGCAGCGGCGTGTTTCCGCGGTGGCGCGGATGCAATCGTGTCGTCCAACACATTTCCGTCGATTCCCTTGATCGACCCGGAGACGCTCGAGTTCGAGATCAACGTCGACGGTCTTGTCTCGAGCGGTGGGCTCGGTGGTCCGGCGATTCTGCCGCTCTCACTCGCGAAGATGGCGTCCCTTACGAAAGCCTTTCCGGACCGAAGCTTCTCGGGAATCGGCGGCATCTCCGATTTCAATCAGGCGCTGTCGTACTTTCTCCTCGGCTGCGGAACAGTGCAGGTGTGCACGGCAGCGATGCTCGATCAGGCGGTCGGGCCGAACGTCATCAAGAAATTACTGGCCGGCCTCGATGCTTTTCTGGAATCGCATGCAAAAGACGGATTCAAGACCATCGAGGATTTCCGCGGAATTCGTCGCGATAGAATTGTTCTGCAGTCAGAGATCCGGCGTCCCGAGTCGGCCGATTATCACTCTGGCTATGAGACGGTGGAGGGCTACGCACCGCCACAGGCCGAAGTCGCGGTCCGCGCTTAGCCATGACAATCGCTCATACTTCGCCGGCCCGTGAGAGGGTGACTGGCAGCGCGAGCTCGACCGTTCGCGCACCGCTCAAGATGCCTCCCAGCGATCATGTGCCGAAGCCGTATAGCGGTCCTACGCGCAAGGAAGTTCTTGCGATGCGCCGGCAATACACGAACCCGGCGATTTTCACGCTCTACGGTGAGCCGCTCCTCATCGTCGAGGGACACATGCAGTGGCTCTTCGACGAAACCGGGAAGCGCTATCTCGACATGTTTGCCGGGATCGTGACAGTCTCGTGCGGACACTGCCATCCCAGGATTGTCGCGGCGATCGAGAAGCAAGTAGAGACCCTCCAGCACGTTACCACCATCTATCTGCATCCCAACTTCGCGCTGCTGGCGAAGAAGCTCGCGTCCAAAATGCCCAAGGGACTCGACGTCACCTACTTCGTAAACGACGGCAGCGAAGCCAACGACCTGGCGGTGACTATGGCGCGCCTGTATACGGGCAACACCGACGTGATCGCTCTTCGCAACGGCTATCACGGCGGCTCGCCAAGCGCGATGGGACTCACGTCGCACAACACCTGGAAGTATCCGCTTCCGAGCTCGTTCGGAATCCACCACGCCGTATCTCCCGATCCTTATCGAAGTCCGTTCTCCGGCACGCCGGAGGAGATCGCTTCCAGGAGCGCCGAGGACATACTGGACATTATCCGGTACTCAACACCCGGAAAGATCGCGGCATTCATCGCGGAGCCGATTCAAGGCGTGGGCGGCGTAACCTACGGCGCGCGCAACTACCTGAGCGAGGCATACAAGATCACTCGGGCCAACGGCGGGCTCTGCATCGCCGACGAGGTTCAGACAGGTTTTGGCCGCACCGGGGATCACTACTGGGGGTTCGAGAACTTCGATGTCGTACCGGATTTCGTTACCATGGCGAAAGGAATCGGCAACGGCGTCCCGCTTGGCGCGGTTACGACGCGGATGGAAATCGCACAGGCGCTGACGCAGCGCATCCACTTCAACACCTTCGGCGGTAACCCGGTATGCATGGCGGCAGGTCTCGCGGTGCTGGACGTCATCGACGAGGATGGTCTCCAGGAAAACTCTCGAGTCCTGGGAAAGAGGTTGAAGGACGGCTTGGGGCAGCTGGGCAAGGATCATCAGCTCGTAGGCGATGTCCGCGGGATGGGACTCATGCTCGGCGTCGAGCTGGTTCGTGATCGGGCAACAAAGGACCCGGCCAAGGCGGAAACGCTGGCAGTGCTCGAAGCGGCGAGAGAGATGGGAGTGCTCGTCGGCAAGGGCGGACTCGATGGGAACGTGCTTCGCATCAAGCCGCCGATGTGCATTACTGCCGACGATGCCGACTTCACTATCGATGTGCTGGACCGCGCGTTGACAGCAGCGCGCTGAGAAGCAATCAATCCACGAACGGAGTAACGGATCGGTGGCATTCGACCGGATCATCAAGGGCGGAAACGTAGTCACGCCTGCCGGAACATTTACCGGTGATGTTGGCATAGCCGGCGAAAAAATCACCGCGCTCGGCGTCAACCTCGAGGGCGACAAGTCCACTAAGACAATCGACGCCAAAGGACATCACGTCATTCCAGGCGTGCTCGATGTCCACGTGCACCTCGAGCTGCCGTTTTGCGGTACCGTCTCCGCCGACGATTATCGAACCGGGACACGCGCTGGAGCACGCGGCGGCGTCACGACGCTGATCGACTTTGCGATTCCTTACGCCGGCGAATCACTCGATCAGGCAGCCGACAACTGGTTGAAGAAGGCGGAAGGAAAGTCACTCATCGACTACACGTTTCACATCTGCATCACGCGCTGGAACGATCACAAGGATCAGATCAAAGGCATGGTGGATCGCGGCTTCACGACCTTCAAGGAATTCATGATCTATGAATCCGAAGGGTGGCAGTCGGACGACCGCGCGATGTTTGGAACGCTCGAGAAGATGAAAGAATACGGGACTATGCTCCTGGTGCACGCCGAATCAGCGCGGGTGCTCGACGAGCTGATCGCGAGGCACCACACTCCCGAGCTGATGAAACAATACGGCGCGCGGTTACACCCGATGACGCGCCCCAACTTCATCGAGGCCGAGGCCATCCAGCGCGCCGTGCAATGGTGCGAGGCGACGTGCGGTCAGCTCTACATCGTGCACATGTCGACCGGTGAAGGCGCCGACATAATCCGAGCCGCCCAGGCGCGCGGGGTGCCGGTGCTGGCCGAGACTTGCGTGCAGTACCTGGTGCTGGATGACTCGGTGTTCGAGAGGGAAGACGGCCACCTCTTCGCCTGCTGTCCGCAGCTCAAGAAGCCGAAAGACGTCGACCGCTTATGGAAGGGGCTTCGCTCAGGGGAAGTGTCGGTCGTCTCCACCGACACGTGCACCTTCAACCGAGAACAGAAGGCGATGTGGAACGGCGACTGGACTAAGATCCCAATGGGAATGCCCGGTCTCGAGACGCTGATGCCACTCACCTATACGCATGGCGTTCTCGGCGGGAAAATCAGTCTCGAAGAGATGTGCACCAAGCTCTCCACGAATCCGGCGCGCATCATGGGGTTGTATCCGCGCAAGGGCGCGATACAGGTCGGCGCCGATGCCGACCTCGCGATCATTCATCCGGAGAAGAAGCACAAGATCGATCCCAAGTCGATGGAGACGAATGCGGACTGGTCTCCCTACGACGGGTGGGAGCTCGCCGGATTCTCGCGCACAACGCTCTCCCGAGGCGACGTGATCGTCGACGATTACAAGGTCATAGGCAAGGAAGGGCGCGGACAGTGGCTGCCGCGCAAGACGGCCGGCCTCGCATCGTGACGACCGTAGCGACCGGCGCGAGCTACAGCGCGGAATCCACGTTCGTGCCCGACGACATTCGCAACAGCCCGCTCTGGAATCCGGACTTGGCGCCGACGGATCCGGCGCGGCGCACATGGTCGACGTACAACATCGCCGCTCTGTGGATTGGAATGAGCGTCGTCATCACCACGTATACTCTTGCGTCCGGCCTGATGCAGCAGGGAATGACCTGGTGGCAGGCGATGGTCACGATCCTCCTCGGCAATGTGATCGTGCTCATTCCAATGATTCTCAACGCACATGCTGGAACGAAATACGGGATCTCGTTCCCGGTGCTGTGCAGAGCGAGCTTCGGAGTGCGGGGCGCTAACATCGCGGCGATGTTGAGGGCGATCGTCGCCTGCGGCTGGTTTGGCATTCAAACGTGGATCGGCGCGCTGGCGCTGGACGCGCTTTTCAAGGCAGCATGGCCTGGCTGGGCGCAGGTGAGCGGAAGTGTTGCCATTGCCTTCGCCATCTTCTGGGCGATTCAGGTCGCGATCATCCTCAAGGGAACTGAAGGAATCAAGATTCTGGAGAGCTGGTCGGCACCATTGCTGCTCGGAGGTGGAGCGCTGCTGCTGTTGTGGGCGATCAGGAATGGCGGCGGCCTTGGGCACATCCTGCGCGAGTCGCAGAAGCTGCAAACGGGCCATG
>Ga0137364_10000530_pt1 | contig 15698 bp, 16 predicted proteins | sample SagtaG_10_FD_104798 | JGI IMG/M metagenome (GOLD analysis project Ga0137364, IMG submission 104798) | Vadose zone soil microbial communities from Sagehorn Ranch, Mendocino, California, USA - Sage1_L_20_16 metaG | ecosystem: Environmental > Terrestrial > Soil > Vadose zone | place: USA... | reverse complement strand
TCCAGCCGCTGCTCGAGAACGCCGTTAAGCACGGCATCGCCGGGCTTCCCGAAGGCGGCGATGTGCGCCTGTCCGCACAGCGACAGAACGGACGGCTGTCCATCCTCGTCGAGAATTCCTGGGACCCCGAAGCTCCGCCCCGCCGCTCGGGCGGCCGTGGACTCAATAACGTGCAGCGTCGTCTGGAGGCGCGCTACGGAAAAGACGCCAGCCTGCGCGTGAACACCGAAGGCGAACTTTTTCAAGTCAGCCTGGATCTTCCAGCGGAAAGCGAGAAAAAAGCGTGAGCCCCGCGCCGGACAAAAAATGGAAGGCGCTCATCGTCGATGACGAAGAGCTCGCGCGCCATGTCATTCGCGAGTATCTGCAATCTCATCCAGAGATCGAAGTCGCAGCCGAGTGCGTCAACGGAATGGAAGCCGTAAAAGCTGTTGCCGAACACAAGCCGAATTTGATTTTCCTCGACGTGCAGATGCCGAAACTGACCGGCTTCGATGTCTTGGAACTGATTGGCACCGACGTGCCCGTCATCTTTGTAACCGCCTACGATCAATACGCCATGCGCGCCTTCGACGTCCACGCCGTCGATTATTTGTTGAAGCCCATCGGCCGCGAGCGCTTTGACGCCGCCCTGCAACGAGCGAAAACGCGTCTCGGTGAAAAAATGCCGTCCGCGCATGAGCTCGCTGCCGCGGCCCGTCCTCCACAACAATTTCTCGAGCGCCTAGTGGTCAAGGACGGCACGCGCGTGACGCTCATTCCCGTCGCCAAGCTCGATTATGTCGAGGCCCAGGACGACTACGTCGCTCTCGCCAGTCAGGGAAAGAAACATCTCAAGCAGCAGACCATTACCAGCCTGGAAGCCTGCCTCGATCCAAACTGCTTCGTCCGCATTCACCGCTCTTATATTGTGAATTTGGAGAGGGTCGTGCGCATCGAGCCTTATGGAAAAGACAGCCGCCTGGCCATCCTCAGCGACGGCACGCGCCTGCTGGTGAGCCGCACCGGCTACGCACGTCTCCAGTCGCTCCTCGACGAGCGAAAGTAACCTCTTTCAGTAAGCAGGGTAACGGTCTTATACAGGGTGCCCGGACGATCCGATCTATGAAATGCAACATGCGCGCGCTGCCGGAGAAATGCACGCGCACGGCACCTTTACTTTTGCAAAAGAAGCGGTGAGCCCCCGGGAGGTCAGCCACATTTTCAGCGCTTGATCCGTCAGCCCAGCTTCTTCACCCAAATGCGGCTCGTGGCGGGCTTGCCAAGATGGACAGTCTTTCCCTCCACGCGCAACGTCATGGTTTCATCGTACTCGCGGTTCAGCACGTCTACGGTCGTGGCGGGCCGCAGGTGCAGCCCTTCTAAAAATTCTAAAAACTGGCCATCCTTTTCGTACACGCAAAGGATTTCGCCGGAGTCCTTCGCGCGCAAATCCGCAAGCAGCACCGCGCCTTGCTTTCGCAGCGTCGCGATGCCCCCGCGCATTGGCACACCATGCGGGCAGCTCTTTTTGTCCCCGAAGCGTTTGATCAGCAGCGCTTCCACCTCGGGTGAAATTGCATGCTCGAGGCGTTCGGCTTCATCGTGCGCTTTGGCCCAGGAAAGCCCGATTACGTCCGTCAGGAGCATTTCCGCAAGCTGGTGGCGTAGAGCAAGATGCTCCGCAAACTTTCTGCCCTTCTGTGTGAGGGCAATTTGCCCGCTGCGGTGCACGCGCACGTGCCCGTCGCGCGTCATGCGTTTCAGCGCCGCCGTCACCGCGGGCGGAGTGACCTGCAATTCCTCGGCGAGCCGCGCGCTGATCGGCGTCTGGTTCTCTTCCAGCATTTCCCAAATCGCCTTCAGGTAATCTTCTTGCGATACGCTGGTTTTTTCTCGCCGCAAACACAGCTCCTACCGTGCCGCTCTCTGGCTCATCCGTTTTCCCCGCAAACTGAGCACGAGTTGATTCACGCGCCGCCGGATTCCTTCGAAAACGCGCTGATATGTTTCCGGATCCTCGCCATAAGGATCCTGCACGATCCAATCTTCAACTTTTTCAAGGCCGCGAAAAATGTCCTCGCGCGATCTTCCGGTCATGTTGATAATGAGTTCCGCTGCCTCCGTGGCCGCTCGCGTGAGAATGCTGGACGTCAGCCCATTCGTGGAATAGCCGTTCTTCATGAGCGTCTGCTTCGTGAGCTCCGCAAGGTATCCCAGGGGGGACAATCCCGCGCTGGAGGGCTCCATCACGTCGGCGGCGTCGTAGCGCGCAATCGCTTCCGCCATGGGACTCCGGCAGGCGTTCCCAACGCACACGAACAGGACTCGCACGCGGTGGGAGCGTGACGTCCCCGGTGCTGCTGGTTTTTCCTTTTTCACGATGAGGACTTGCCGCCGTTCGTTGGCTGCTTTGCTCTTGCCTTTGCCAGGCTCAGAAAATGTTCGTGCACTGTCGTGTCGTCCGTCAATTCGGGATGAAAGGTCGCCGCCATGATATTTTCGCGCTGCACCAGCGCCGGTTTCCCCGCGTATTCCGCAAGAACCTTTACGCCCGGTCCGGCGCGTTCAATCACCGGTCCGCGAATAAATACCATTTCGAGCGGCTCTTTTTTGAGCACCGTGGGCCCGCTCACCACGTCGCTGGCGATTTGCCGCCCGTACGCGTTTCGAACCACGGTCATGTCCATGAGATGCAACGAGTCTTGCTCCGGGTGCCTCACGTCGCTGGCGAGGAGGATGGCCCCGGCGCACGTTCCAAAAATGGCTCCGCCGCGCTCGGCAAATTTCACAATCTTGTCGGCCAGCCCTTCTTCCTGCAAGAATTTGAGTTGTGTCGTGCTTTCTCCGCCCGGAAGAATCAGGCCGTCGCAGCCTTCAAGATCGGCGGGAGTGCGCACTTCGGCGGTTTGCGCGCCGAGCTGTTCCAGCATCGTCGCGTGCGCTTCGAAATCTCCCTGCACTGCCAAAATGCCGATCTTCACTTCAATCGCCTCGAAATAACGCGCTCCGCGACTCGAAGCCCTCTGGCTTGAACGCTGAGAAACTGATGACTGAAAACCTCTCTTCACCATCCGCGCGTCGACAGCATGTCTTTTTCTTCCAACTGCCGCACGTCCAAGCCGCGCATGGCCTCGCCCAACTCTTCGTGCGCTTCGAGCACCGCCTTGGCATCTTCAAAGTGCGTGGTCGACTTCACAACCGCCTTCGCGCGCGCCTCGGGATCGCTGGACTTGAAAATCCCCGACCCGACGAACACCGCCTCCGCGCCCAGCCTCCGTACTAACGCGGCGTCCGCCGGCGTGGCGATTCCACCCGCAGAAAAATTCGGTACCGGCAATTTCCCAGTCTTCGCGATTTGACGGACCAGATCTAGCGGAGCGCCCAACTCTTTCGCTTCGTGCATCAATTCGTCGTCGCGCATGGTGGTGAGCTTCTTCATCTGGCTCACGATGGTGCGCATGTGCCGCACCGCCTCGACGACGTTGCCCGAGCCGGCTTCGCCCTTCGTTCGAATCATCGCCGCGCCTTCCGCGATGCGCCGCAGCGCTTCGCCCAGATTGCGCGCCCCACAAACGAACGGAACGCGGTAATCATGCTTCCAGATGTGGTTCTCTTCGTCGGCAGGCGTGAGCACTTCGCTCTCGTCAATGAAGTCCACTTCGAGCGCTTGCAGAACTTCCGCTTCCGCAAAATGTCCGATGCGCACCTTGGCCATCACCGGAATCGTGACCGTGGCCATGATTTCGCGAATCACTTTGATGGACGCCATCCGCGCCACGCCGCCCTCTTTGCGGATGTCCGACGGCACGCGCTCCAGTGCCATCACCGCGCATGCTCCCGCGTTTTCGGCGATTTTCGCCTGCTCCGCGTTGGTGACGTCCATGATCACGCCGCCTTTGAGCATTTCGGCGAGACCCACTTTCACGCGCCACTCATTCGAGCCTTTGCTGCCGTTGCCGCTGCCGTTTGGCTTTTTCACTTCCATATTCCTTCTCCTCTCAATCCGAAAACTTTTCCACGTTCTTCACACCCAATGTCTGCTATTTCCGGCTAATCACCACGAATCGCCCTTTGCCGCGCGCCAGCACGTCGCCGCTCTCGTTTCGAATCTCGCCGGTCATGAACAAATTCCTTCCCTGCATTTCGGACTCGCGTCCTTCCACGACAATTTCGTTCTCCACTTTAACTGGCTTCAGATACTCCACCGTTAATTCCGCGGTCACGGCGCGAACGTCGCGGAACCGGCAAACCTTGCCCATCGCTTCATCCAGCAGCAGCGCGATGATTCCGCCGTGCGCGAATCCCCCGCCGCCTTGATACCGCTCGCCCAGCACGAACCGCCCCATGATCCTGCGGTTTACGTTGTCCTGTTCGAACGTCAGCTTCATTCCGCCGGCGTTGGCCCCGCCGCAGCCAAAGCATTGGTTCGTCGGATTCGGCTCCAGCCTGACGGTGTCAGCCACTGCCTTCACACCAACGCCACGCGGCTGCGTTCCGCTCGCCGCACGCCGCGCTGCCGCTTGCGCATCTCCACCTTCAGCATTTCCGCCAACGTCGCCACGCCACGCGCAATTTGCTTTTCATCCAGGCTGGCAAAGCCGAGCCGCAGCGTATTCGGCAGCGGGCTTTGCACGTAGAAGTAGCGCCCCGGCGCAAACAGCACGCCGCGCTCCTTCACGTGAATCAGGAGTTCGCTCGCGTCGAATCCGGGCGGCAATTCCAGCCACATGCACATCCCGCCTTCCGGCCGCACCCAGCGCGTGCCTTCCGGCATGTGCTTCCGCAAAGCTTCATCCAGCGCCGCTAGCCGCGCGGTATAGATTTTGCGCATCTTGGCCAGGTGTTTGCTGAAAAGCCCGCGCCGCAAAAATTCCGCCAGCGTTGCTTGCGCCAATTGGTCGGTGTGCAGGTCGGTCGTCTGCTTGACCACGCGCAACCGCTCGATCGCCTGCGGGGGAGCGACAATCCAGCCCACACGCAATCCCGGAAACGCCACCTTCGCGAAGCTGTCGATGTGAATCACCAGATTCGAACGGTCCAGTTGTTTCAGCGAAGGGATGCGTTCTTCCCGCGCATGCAGCCGCGCATAAATATGATCCTCGACCACGGGCACCTGGTAGTGCCCCGCCAGTTCCAGCAATTTTCGCCGCGAAGCCAGCGGCATCGACACGCCCGTAGGATTCTGAAAATCCGGAGTCAGCAGAATCAGCTTCACACGATTCGCCGCCAGCGTCGCTTCCAGCGCTTCCAGGTCGAGCCCCAACGAGGTCCCCGGCTCCGCATGCATGCGCACCGGGACGCTCAGGCAGCGCGCCCGCGCTCCGTGAAAAATCGCCACAGCGCCGGGATACGTCGGGTTCTCCATGATGACCGAATCTCCCGGACGCACGAACGCCTTGCTGATCAAATCAAAAGATTGCTGGCACCCGTCGGTGATGAGCAGGTTCTCATCTTTCGCCGTGATTCCGTCGTGATGCAACAGTTCCAGCAAGGCGGCCTTCAACGGGGGATAGCCGTCCGAGGGGCCCAGCGTCAAGACGTCCGTGCCTTCGCGCCGCAGCACGGCGTTTACGCAAATCTGCAACTCGTCAATGGGGAAAAATTCCGGCGCGGGACACGCCATCACGAAAGACAAAGCATTTCCCGGCACCCCCGCGGTCAGCCGGCTCAGTACCTCTTCTCCGCGTTCATCGGCAAACAGCAGTTCCCAACGAACGCCTCCGTTGCCACTCAGCACCGGCGGAGCAGGCGGCGTGATTTTCAGGCCGTTGCCATTTCCCTTGATGAACGTGCCGCGGCCCACGTGCCCTTGAATCAACCCTTCCGATTCCAATTCCGCGTACGCATTCGCCACCGTGGTGCGGTGTACGCCCAGCATGGTGGCCAGTTCGCGGCTTGCCGGAATGCGGTCGCCCGGGCGCAAATCACCGGCATGCACCAGGGCGCGCAATTGATCGCGAAGCTGAACATATAGAGGGACGTGGCTTTGTGGCTGGAGATGAAGTGGAAGCATTGTCTCTCACCCTCAGCCAATTGTAGCAGAGATTGGCCTGCTACAAGAGCCAATTTGTCTTCCGCGATTTTGGCCCGTATTTGGAGATGGCAACCTGGGCCATAAGTGGACTCCTCGGAAGCTACCACCGCAACGAATTGGACTCTCCCTGATTTGACGGTTTTTCCGCAGGCCTTTTACGGAACCGAAACAGAGGATCGGTGTCTAATGTTATGCAACCACGCACTCGCCTGCCCCACTGCGAGACAACTAAGCTTCCTGGAGGTCTGGAGTAACCTTAGTCCATGGATGCGCCCGAATACAAAAGCAGACACTCGAAGGAACCCCTACGGCGCAGAGGGCACAGCATCCCGGCACTGCATGAATTCATGTTTTCCCTAAACATTGCGTCGGCCTTCGCGTATGCGTTGCTCGTGTACGTTTCCAGGAGCCAAGCTTCCTGGACACCTCTAAATGACTCAACCTATTACTTCCTTCGTAGCGCTTTCCAGATCAACGACCTCCTGCATCTTCCTTCGACCAACCCTGTATCAACGGACACGGTCGCCAGGGATTACCTGTCACGATGGAGTCAGGCTGGAGAGGAGTTTCTAGTACTCATTACAGTATTCGGGGTTGCTGCTCTCGTTTCATTGCTCCTCCGGCTTACTGCCGGAACATCGGCATATCGTGTCGTACTCAGACGCGTTGCTGGCTTAAGTGCACTTTTTGGAGTGCCCTTTTGCTACTTGTATGTTTCGAAGCGAACTTGGAACTGGGCGTCCGAACCGTTCTCGATGAGGCACTATACGTTCTGGCAGAGTGCGCCGCCGATAGTTTTTGCTGGAGAGATTCTCTGCGTCGGCATTCTCTTCGCAATATACCGAAAGAGGTCCATTCCCACTTGGACCAGCGGGGTCTTTCTCCTCGTTCACTATGCGTTTTGGGTTCTGGTTCTTTGGTCGGAAGTTCGGATTAACCTTTACAGGCTCTATGCACCGCACTTGCTTCTCTTGTTTTTTCCACTTTCAGGGATTGTCTGGCTGCTTTATGTCAGGGGATCTGTTGCCCGTACCGCAGCGACCTGGGATCACGCGAGGGCTGGCAAGTGGACTCAGGCAACTACCATCATCGCGATTGCGGTCCTCCTTTACATTTGGCTCCCGAGCAAGGGCTACGACTTCAGCCACCCCAAAAACCTGAACTCTCTCATGATCCAAATGTCGCGAGGCCGCTGTCGTGGGTCATGCCCCAGCTACACGCTCGCCATTCACGGAAACGGTTCGGTCGAATACGTAGGCGTGCGGTATGTGAAAGTCCAAGGCTCGGAGACAAGCGCCGTTAGCCCGGACCAGGTCATCGAGTTGTTGCAGAAGCTGGACCAGGCCCACTTTTCCAGTCTCGAAGACAGAGCTTTCTCGTGGTGCTTCGACGCTGGGAGTGTCTCAGTTTCCGTGTCCGCAGATGGCAAGACCAAGCGTGTCGTTAGCGATGATTCGTGCACTGGCGCGAAGTCTGGGTTACAGGCTCAATTCGTCAAAAGCGCGGCTGAGATAGACACTATGGTAGGCTCCGATAGATGGGTAAGTTGCGACGGGCCTTGCCGGAACTAAGCTCGCTGTCCATCCCGCGCAAACGAAAAATGTAGAGCGATTTCCCCCGCTCATCGTCAGCCTGCCCTTCAAAACCCATGAGACCACGCTTTAGGGGTGGCTGCTTGACACTCGCTTCTTTCACTTCTAGGCTTGAGAATATGGAAGTCCGATTGAGTCCCGACCAGGAAGCCTCCATCCGCCGGGCCATCGAGTCCGGCCGGTTTCACCGCACCGCGGATGCCATACAGGAAGCGCTATCGCTGTGGGAAGAACGCGAGCGCAGGCGCACTGAAATCCTGGCGGCTGTGGGCACTGCCGAAGCTTCCCTTGCCCGTGGCGAGGGCCGCGTGCTCACACAACAGTCTATGCGAGAGCTCGCCGATGAAGTAAAACAGCGCGGCCAGGCCCGCCTTGCTTCCGAACCAGAATCACGCCGCTAATGGCTCATGGCCTTGCTCCAGAAGTTGAAACTGAGCTGGACGAAATCTGGTATTACACCGCCCGGGAGAGCGGCAGCACCCAAATCGCCAACCGCCTCATTGATTCCATCACAGAGCGCTTTTTCCTTCTCGCTGGCTTCCCTACGCAGGCCGCCTTCGCAACGATTTACGGCCCGGTTTGCGCAGCTTTCCTGTCGGAGACTCGGTCATCTTCTACCGCATCGCGGGGGAGGACGTGCACATTCTCCACGTGGTACACGGCAGACGTGACATTGAAACGCAAATGGGCTAATTCCTTTTGGAGACCATGGTGATCCTAAGGGAGCGATTGCGGTTGGCTTTGCCCGCGCTCTTTGTGATTGTGCTTCTGGTAGTTCTGCTCGCTGCCAATCTGCGCGGCCAACAATCTACCGCGTCCATGCCAGCCCCTGTCTCAGCCGCCAATTCCAGCGGCTTCCCTCCCCCGATGAATTGGACTGCCGACGAGGACCATCAGAACATGATGGATCAGCTCGGCATCAATGCGCTCCGCCCTGGCCCGAGCGGAAACGAAAACGCGCCCAATCACGCGAATTACCACGAATCGAAAGCAAATCCCTTCCCCGATCTTCCTGACGTGCTCACCCTGAAGAACGGCAAGAAGGTTACGAGTGCACAAGTGTGGTGGACGCAGCGCCGACCCGAAATCGTCGAAGATTTTGAACGCGAGGTGATTGGCCGCGTCCCCAAGAAGGTGCCAAACGTGACGTGGACTGTAGTCAATTCGGAAAACGCTGTGGTCGCCTCTCATCCGGTGATCAAGCAGCAGCTCGTTGGGCATATCGATAATTCGTCGTACCCGCTCATCAGCGTGGACATCCAAATGCTTCTCGTGCGACCGGCGGATGCTGCTGCTCCGGTTTCCGTGATGATGATGTTTGGCCGCGGCGATTTTGCGCGAGCCGGGGCCGCGCCGCTGCCGTTCGCCATTCCCGGCGCCCCGGGATCTCCCGGCAGTGATCCACCGGCAACGGAACAACTCATCACCGATGGCTGGGGCTACGCGTACATCAATCCCGCAAGCATTCAGGCGGACAATGGCGCAGGCCTGACCAAAGGAATTATTGGGCTGGTCAACAAAGGCAAGCCGCGCAAGCCGGATGATTGGGGCGCACTGCGGGCATGGGCATGGGGTGCATCTCGAGGCCTCGATTATCTCGAGACCGACAAAGCCGTGGACGCGAAACATGTCGGCATCGAAGGGGTTTCGCGTTATGGGAAAGCCGCGCTACTGACAATGGCCCTGGACAGGCGCTTCGCCCTGGTGCTCGTTGGTTCTTCCGGCGAAGGAGGCGCAAAACTACATCGCCGAAATTTTGGGGAAGCCGTCGAAAATCTCACCGGCTCCGGCGAATACCACTGGATGGCCGGCAACTTCCTGAAGTATGGCGCCGCGGAAGCTACTTTTGGCAGCAAGAACGCTGGCGACCTGCCCGTGGACGCGCACGAACTCATCGCCTTGTGCGCGCCACGCTTGACCTTCATCAGCTACGGCGTGCCGGAGAAGGGCGATGCGAAATGGCTCGACCAACAAGGCAGCTATATGGCCACAGTGGCCGCCGAGCGGGTATTTCGGCTGCTCGGAGCGAGAGACTTGGGAGTTGCGGAGGATTATTACACCGCAAAACTGCCGCCAATCAAAACGGGCTTGCTCGATGGCGAGCTCGCGTGGCGCCAGCATGATGGCGGACACACCGATGGCCCGAATTGGAAATACTTCATTACCTGGGCGGACAGATTCCTACATCACAAAGCTGCTTTTGCGCCGGCCCCTGCACCGGTGGTCCCGCTTCCGGCCGATCAGCCCGCTCCTCGCACCGATCCCAATTCGCTCATCGCCCACGAGCAGTTGCTGGACAAAACAAAGAAAGGCCGCATCGACATTTATTTTGAAGGCGATTCCATCACCCGCCGCTGGGGAGCGACCGATTATCCGGAGCTGCTTGCCAACTGGAAGCAAAGTTTCTTTGGCTGGAACGCGGCCGATTTTGGCTGGGGCGCCGACAAAACCGAAAACATTCTTTGGCGGCTCGAAAATGGCGAACTCGATGGAGTCAATCCGAAAATCGTCGTCCTTCTCGCAGGAACCAACAATGTCGGCCGCACTGTGCCCGCCGCCGGCGACGCCAAAGTTGCGGACGTCACGAATGGCATTCAGGCCATCCTCCGCGCCCTTCAGGCCAAGGCGCCCGACGCGACAATCATTCTGACCGCGATTTTTCCGCGGAACGATAACCCCGCGGTCATGCCGATCATTGACAGAATCAACGAAAATCTGTCCAAACTGGCTGATGGCAAAAAGATTCGCCTCCTGAATGTCAACGATAAATTGGCGGACCGCGACGGTAAGCTGTTCGACGGCGTGATGAATCCTGACAAACTGCATCCCGCGCTCAAGGGCTACCAGGTTTGGGCCGACGCATTAAAGCCCATCCTCACGGAACTGCTCGGTCCGCCGGCGAAGGAAGATCACGCGCCACCTCCCACCGGCGATCCCGGCGCCGCGCACTAAGCGTTTCGGGTTAGCCTAATCGTTGTTGAAGGAGCTTCTCCAGTGTCGTCCAGAGCCTCCCTGCCGCAAGTAGGGTCAAGGTCCCTCAACAACCGCTTCCGGAGTCGTCTGTTGCATCACGTTGTCTTCGGTGTCGGATCTCTTGCACTGATCATTGTCTTCATGCGCTTGTTTCCGAAGCGCGATTTCATATCTCAAATAAGCATTGGCACGGCCTACCCTGCGCTATTTCTTACTGCAGCCGCGCTGCTGTTGGGGCCCTTTAACGTGCTATGGCAGAAACCCAATCCGGTCAGCTATGACCTGCGCCGTGACTTGGGCATTTGGGCAGGAATCATAGCACTCGTACACACGGTCGTTGGTTTGAACGTTCACTTGCGCAGCAAGATGTGGCTGTATTTCGTCGACGAGCATCACCATGTGAGGCGCGACGCATTTGGTTTCGGTAATTACACGGGCGGCGTCGCCGCGTTGGTTTTCGTTCTGCTTTTGGCGCTATCCAACGATCTTTCTCTTCGCAGACTCGGTGTTGAGCGGTGGAAGTTCCTTCAGCGGTGGGCGTATGCCGGGGTTGCTCTTACCGTAGCGCACGCCATTGCCTACCAGCACATTGAAAAGCGCGTCTCGCCTTTCCAGGTGGTCCTTTACGCCACGGTCGGGATTGTCCTGGCCTTCCAGATAATGGGAGCATTCAAGAACCGCCAGAAAGCCTAATGACCTAGGTCCGTTGCATCTGGCACTGCCCTCTCACCGGTGCCCCGGCTTGCGCCCAATATCTATGTTCAAATCGTCCCCTGCAGCCAGGTCGCGGATGCACAGCTCGGTCAAATCGCTCGCATCGCACTGGTAAATCTGTTTCAGGGGAAGGTCCGGTTCGTCCACTTCGTACTCGCCCGCTGCCATGTCTTCCGCTGTGTCCGTGGAGGAAGTAACCACGGGGCTCCCTTCCCCCACACGCACCCGAAACTCCTTCGAAGATGGCTCATAATTCGCGTAGCTGAAGCAGTGCCCGATGCACGCACGCTCCACGGAGTGATGGATGAACTGAATCCGGGAATCCTTCGGCGCATCGATGGTGACAATTACTCGCGTCCCGGGCGTCAGGCCACTCGTCAGTTTTTCTGCGTTGGCTTCCAGCCGGTTCAACCATCCCGTGTCCTGATAGAGAAACGCAAAGAAAACCATCGCGCAGACTCCGAAACCGGCGAGATGCCATTTGCGCGGCTTGAGCAATCCAAGAACACAAAATCCCAAGATGGCTGAGACCGTAGTTAGCCGCGAGCCGAGCAGCCCAATCCAGCCTGCATAAAGGGAAGGACGCAAATTTTCCGGCAGCAGGGCCGTCGCGCAAAATGCTACTACATTCAGTTCGAATGGCAATTCGAACCGCTTCCAGAAACCGCGTTCGCCCCGCCCCGCGAAACAATCCGCCGCAACACTGACTAGCCCAAAGCAAAATGCCGCAACCGCCAGCCCGATGTAGCGTTTCCCGTACAGCACGAGTTGGTCCGCCCCGTTATACAAATAAAACGGCCCGCGGTCCCAATCCGCGGAAAGCGCGGGCTGGTGCGACGCGTACCAAAAAACCGCGTAGATTCCTGCCGCGGCAGCCAGCGGCAATGCCAGCTTCCACCAGCCCCGCAATTTCGCTTTGAGTTTTACGTACGCCAGCGTGCCAACCAGCCACAGAAATCCGATCGGATGCGCCAGCAAAGCCAGCAGCGCGAAAATTCCGCTGCCAATCCAATCCGCTTTTCTTTTTGCGTGCCACAAGATTGCCAAAGCGAAGCACGCCAGCCCCAGGGATAAATAGTAGTTCATGAAACCCATGCTAAACGAATAGCCGTAGGCCAGCATGGCGATGCAGGGCGCGAGGAGCCATGGCGGGCGCTCGGTCACGACGCCGATGAACGCGAAGACGCCCCAGAAGAATGTCAGCACGCAAACGGAGACGACAATTTTCTGTGCGGCGGCAAACCCAACAGCCTTCGCCGCGTGCACCATCAGCACGTCAAACAAAACATTGTTCCATTGCTTGGCGATGTACAGCCCCGGCGCCTGGCCTTTTTCAATGAGCTGCGCCAGCCACGCGTTATACACATGACTCGCCAAGTCGCCCGCTTCAATTCGCCGATGCCAAAAACAGGGAATCAGCACCGCCGCGCTCATAACAAGAACCAGCCACCGCCTGCGCCGCAAAAATGCCAGCGTCGCGTTTTCTTCGTACAAGAAGCGCGCCCAAGTCTCCAGTATGTCCTGCAGCGGTCCCATCACACTCCTAGCGCCGGCATTTTAGGTGCAGTCCAGCCGCGCGCCATTTTATCTGAAGCGGGAATTTTCTTTGCCGGAATTTACAGGTCGCGCAGCGAAGTACTCGCTATTGAGGTACAAAAAGGGGGCCGCCCCTGGGCCATGCAAAGCGTTCGAATGGAGAAACGCAACGTTATTTCGAGGCTTGGTTTTCCCCGAGGCGTTTCAGGCGGTCGCGCAGGCGGCGCTGCAGAGACAGCGGCGTGTTGGGATTGAACGCTACGAGGTACCACAGCGGCTGACTGCGGTCGCGGCTCAGCCACGCGAGCGTGGGCGCGTCCGCATTCGGATGGCGCGCGACGTTTTCGCGAATCGCGCCATAAGGATGCTTCGCGAGCTTCCCTAAAGTTTTGGCGTTGGCGCGGGGATGTTCGCTAATCAGCCGCAGCAAATAGAAATCTTCAGGGGGCGCCTGCTTTGCCAGCTTTTCCAGCATCTCCGGTTTGGCATCTGAGCTCAAAACTAATCCAATTTTTTCGTCCCAGGCGACGTTAATCTGATTCAATTCCCGCGTGCGCGCGTGGATCAGCTCTTCCAGGATGCGCCGCTCTTGCTGCCTGCGCGCGATCGGGACGTCGGTGCCCTCCAGCGAATCCAGGACGCGAAGAAGGTGCTGGCGCTCCCCGAACACAATCTGGGAAGTCCGAGTAACTGTGCCCTTCTCCTTCTCTTTGTGCTGCACCAAGTCGGAACGTCGCATCGTCGGGTTGCTCCACACCGCTTCCCCAGCGTCTTGAGGGGACTCCAGCATCGCCGTCTGCATTTCAATCACCTCACGCAATGCAAATTGGGGCTGGCTCTGGTGGCTGACGAATTATGTTCCGGGGGGAGCGGGCGGTAAAGTTTAGTGGAAGTGTGTGTGTCTGAAGTTGCACTCCGGTTTGCGGCAGGGCTCGGAAACAGCGAATTTTGAGTCACACCATTTCGCGAGAGTCTTAGACCGAGAAAATTAATTTTCGGGCGGCGCTTTCGCTTTTCGTAATTCCTCCATCACGGACTGCACCAGCTCTTTTGCGTGAACCAATTCCTGATTGATCATGCGCAAATCCATGGCCGGAACCGCCGGGTTGCGCTGGCTCGTGCAGTACACCCCGTGTTGCCCCGCAAGTACCAGGGCGTTGGTGATGCGATCGAGCGAGACCGCCAAGCGGCCGCGGTCGCGGCCAAACATTTGCTCGTAATGCTCGAGCTCTTCTTTATGTTCGTGAAACGCCGACATGCTCTATCTCCAGTGGCAACGGCAGATTCCTCGAGCCCCGCCTGCGGCTGGCAGGCAAATCCAGCCCTCGGGATGACAAAACCTTCTGGCAGTTTTCTCGTTCACTCCGGCTGCAAGAATGGATTCGTTTCGCGCTCGCGGCCGATGGTGGTCATCGGGCCGTGGCCCGGATGAACAATCGTAGCGTCCGGCAACTGCATGAGTTTGTCGCGGAGCGAGTCCATGATTTCTTCCATCGAGCCGCCCCAAAGGTCGGTGCGGCCAATGCTGCCGGCAAAAAGCGTGTCGCCAGAAAGAAGTTGCGGCGCACGAATTTCCGTTTTCTCGGAATCCGTTTTTGGTGTTTTCGCCTTATCGGTTTCCGACCGCGCGCCAGCAGCTCCTGCAGCGGGCGTTGCGTTAGGCTTGGCGTTCTTATCCGTCAGAGAGATTTTTCCCGCGTCGTGAGGGAGATACAGCGAGACACTGCCGGGCGTGTGCCCTGGCGTATGAATGACTTGCGCCTCGAGCGCGCCCCAACGGAGAACGTCGCCTTCCTTTAACAATTGATCGACTTCCGTCACATCAGGCGGCAGAACGCCGAGGAAGGATGCCTGCATATCCATGGCCTGATAGAGGGGCAAATCGTCGCGGTGCATCAGGACGGGCGCGCCGGTATATTGGTGGAGCTTGCTCAAGCCGCCGACATGGTCAATGTGCGCGTGGGTGCTGACGATGGCCTTGACGGTGAGACGGCGCCGGCCGAGAAGGTCGAGAATGCGCTCGATCTCGTCGCCGGGGTCTATCACGAGAGCTTCGCGCGTGAGCGGGTCGCCAATGATCGAGCAATTGCATTGAAGTATGCCGACGGGAATGGTGATGTGAATCAAACTCTCTTGGGCGGCATTGAGCGCGGGCAGACCTCGCAAGGCGTCTCGCATTCCGCGATTATAGCATTGGATTCCGGAGTCTTTCGGAGGCATCAGGAGACCGCAACGGCGATTTGATAGACTGAGAGAACGGGAATTGAGAGACGAATGGAAACGCCATCGACAGCCAAGACGCCCGAGACAGCCAAAACTATCGACACGCCGCTGGCCGTCGTTTACGCCGGCACGGGCGCGAAGATGGGTTTGTGGTTTGGCTGCGCGCTGCCCAATGATTTTGGCAACGCAGAGGCCGAGTACCGCTATCTCAATCAGAGCGTGGCGCTGGTGGACAAGAATTACCGCGCGTACCTGGCGTTCACCGGGCCGGACCGCGTGCGCTACTTGAACGCCATTCTGACGAACAACATCAAGGACCTGGCCGCGGGACAAGGCACGGTGTCGCTGCTGCTGAATCCACAAGGACACATTCTGGCAGAGATCGAAACCTATGCGCTGGCGGACCGGCTTTTTTGCGTGTCCTACGCCATGATTCGCGAGCAACTGGCTTCGTGGATGGACAAGTACATCATCATGGACGACGTGACGCTGAGGGACGAGACGGAGCGCTGGGGCACATTGGCGCTGGAGGGGCCGAAGGCTGCCGCGGTCGTGAAGGAAGTCGCGGGGGTGGATTTGAGCCAGTTGAACGAGCTTGCCAGTGTTGACGCTGAGATCGTTCGCTTCGCTCAGGATGACAACAT
>Ga0137364_10000512_pt1 | contig 15889 bp, 7 predicted proteins | sample SagtaG_10_FD_104798 | JGI IMG/M metagenome (GOLD analysis project Ga0137364, IMG submission 104798) | Vadose zone soil microbial communities from Sagehorn Ranch, Mendocino, California, USA - Sage1_L_20_16 metaG | ecosystem: Environmental > Terrestrial > Soil > Vadose zone | place: USA... | reverse complement strand
TCCGTGTTCGTTGCCCCGGCCGCGGAAACATAGTGGAGGTTGCGATACTCGCGTACACGCTGATTCACAATTGCGAGCGGACGAAATACCAGTGGGGCGAGATCATGGAAATTCTGTCGCCTGGCCCGAACGTTCCTCCGAACCTAGCAGCTAAGCAAGACTAGAAGGCTGCGCATGGCGATACACCGGAAGAAGCGTGGATGGCTGGATTAGGTCACGAAATCAACGATGGACAAAACTTCGTCCTTGCGCACGAAATATGGCATGCCTCGTAGGACTCCTCTGTTTGGAGTGCAGATGAGATACGGCATTGCATTTGTCTCTAGAATAGCTATCACTAATTCACCTTCTCGCGGCTCAGGCTTACCTACCTCCGCATGATACTGCCTGCCGTCATGCTCGTAGGCGATTGCAAAGATTCGTCGCGGAGTTACATCACCTCCAGTGGTTTCTTTAGCGAGCTTCTTAATTGATTCGTAAAATGATTCGGCACGTCGAGCGTTGCTGGCCGCTGGTATAAAGAACTTGGTCGGCTTAGTGCCGAGACTCGCGCCGCATTCGATGCAGATTTTTGGCTTCCGTTGTTTTCTGCATGCCATACACCTATTCTGAACGCCGCAACTCCTGCGCTGCGTTGCGCCTCCGCAAGTCCGCAAGCAGGATTAGGATGGCTATAGACTGCCGATTCCGGGCGAAGCCGATCAACATTCCGGGCTGATTCCGATCAGTATTCCTGGGCGAAAGCGATCGGCAATTGCCGGAAGGGTGATCGCGGATGAGCGACTTCAAACTTCATCGTTGCCAAGTTGGTTTGGACCAATCGTCGCGCGAGTATATGCCTTTGGGCAGACTGATCCATCAGGGATTCTCTAAGCCAGTTCTAAACCAGGATCGCGCTTGCAGGTCTGTATCATGATGTGGTAAACGTTTACTCCCCAGAGTCGACAGATCGGCACCCGATGATTGCAGCCCTGGGATAAAGGTTCGTCACCCTGGTTCTAGAACCTCGCACAGGTTAAGGAAGCAACCCTTTTCAGGTGAAATTAGATTGTGATCAAATGACCGGGAGAACGATCAATGTTTTCCTACGACAGACGACGTTTCTTGAGCCAAGCGTTGCACGCCGGAGCGGCCTGGGGCGCAACTTCTCTGTTCGGCGGCGGTCCATTCCTGTCCGGCCAAACTTTGCCGGGCACTAGCGATATTGCCAGGGTTTACGTGGACTCCCGCCGCCTCATCGGGGCGCTTGACCGCAACCTTTTTGGTTCGTTTCTTGAGCACCTGGGGCGCGCGATTTACGAAGGCGTTTACGACCCTGTTTCGAAACTGTCGGATGCCAACGGGTTTCGCAAAGACGTCATGGAAGAAGTGCGCCAGATGGGTGTTCCCATCATTCGCTATCCCGGCGGCAATTTTGTTTCAGGCTACAATTGGCTCGACGGCGTCGGCCCCAAGGAAAGCCGTCCACGCGTCCTTGACAAAGCCTGGAATTCGATCGACACGAATCAGTTCGGCACGAACGAATTCATGGCCTGGTGCAAGGCTGTGGGGGCTGAACCTTTAATGGGCCTGAATCTTGGGACAGGAACCGCTGAAGAGGCGGCGGCTCTTGTGGAGTATTGCAACTCAGATCAGGGGACCAAATGGAGCGAGCTGCGGCGCAAGCATGGATTTGCCGACCCTTATGGAGTGAAGCGCTGGTGCCTGGGCAACGAGATGGATGGTCCCTGGCAGATCGGACATATGACGGCAACCGAGTACGGGTTGAAAGCACAGGATGCGGCACGGCAGATGCGCTATGTCGATCCTTCGCTGCAATTAATCGCGTGCGGCTCGAGCGGGCCCTTTATGCCTACGTACCTCGAGTGGGACCGCGAAGTTTTGGAACAATGCTACGACTATGTTGACGGGCTTTCACTGCATCGCTACTTCACCAACGGCCCGCAGGATACCGGAGGAGACAGCGCGAAATTCTTGGCGATGAACTTGAGTATGGAACGGCAGATCGAAGAGACGATCGCGGTTTGCGACCTCGTACGGGGACACAAGCGCTCGCCGAAAAGGTTGTGGCTATCGTTCGATGAATGGAACGTGTGGTACCGGGCGCGCAGCGGCGACGCCAGCAACGGGCATCGTCAGGAAGCTCCTCATTTACTCGAAGAGGTGTACAACCTTGAAGATGCCCTACTTGTGGGCGGCTTGGTCAATTCCCTCCTTCGTCATGCGGATCGCGTTAAAGTTGCCTGCCTGGCGCAGCTAATCAATGTTATTGCGCCAATTATGACCAATAGCAGCGGTTTGCTTCGCCAGACCATCTATTATCCCTATAAGTGGGCGCTGCAGTATGCCCGCGGGGCGGTCCTCAATCTACTGGTCGAATCACCGACTTATGAAGTGTCGAATATGGGCCAGGTTCCCTATGTGGACGTTGCGGGCACGCTGAGTGCTCAGGATGGAAAAGTCGCAATTTTTGCTCTGAACCGTGACCTATCTAAATCCCGCGTCGTGGAGATCGACTGGCAGGATAGGATACCGGGACAAGTGCTCGTCGCCACGGTGCTGACGGGAACGGACCTGAAGGCGTTCAATACCTTCGATACCCCGCAGAAAGTTGCTCCCCAGACTTTTGCAAAGCCTATCACAAGCGGCGGCCGGACTAAGTTTGAAGTGCCCGCGCGCTCGTATACAGCCATTCAGTGGTCGGCCTAGCCAACCGTTCGTATGGGTGCCGGATGATTCGTTTTTAAGGTAGCGCTTTCGCGGCAAATGGCTGTCGATTCGCGCTCGATCAATGCTGTCTTGAGCACATATTCAGACCCTTCCGGAAGGGGCTCCTCGCGTTCCACTTCGGCAAGCAGCGCATCGAAAGCAAGTCTTGCTAACTCCGCTTGAGACATTTGCACGGTCGTAAGTGGCGGGAGCATAAACTGTGCCAAGCGGATGTCGTCAAAGCCGACCACGGAAAGGTCCCTGGGTATGGATATTCCGTCTTCGTAACACTTCCTCATGACCCCGATGGCCGTCATGTCATTGGAGCAGAGAATGGCTGTGGGCTCTTTGGCTAGGGCCAGCAAGTGGCCGCATGCGAGTCGGCCGCCTTCCATCGTGTGGTTCCCTTCCACGACTAAATTCATATCCGGCTCTCGCCCAATCTCGTGCATTGCCTTTAGAAAGGCCTGCTTCCTGGCCAGGGCGGACTTGAGAGTATGAGGCCCGGTGATGAAAGCGATTCGCTCATGCCTCAGCGCTGCGACATGCTGCACGGCCTGTCGAATGCCGGCCAGGTAGTCGATGCGCAGGTTGCTCACCCGCGGGCGGCGGGGTCCAACATCAACGAAAACCAGCGGAACCTGGCGTAATTTCAAGTTTTCCAGCAGGGCTTCTTCCATACCGAAGGTCATGACCGCCACGCCTTCGACCTGGCGTTCAATCATCCGGCGGACGGAACTCTCCATCTGCTCCGGATCGTTCATCGTCGAGGTCAGCAGAATCTCGTAATGGTGTCGAACGGCGATGGTCTCGAAGACCTGCACGATTTCCGGAAAGAATGGATTGGTCAGTTCGGAGACAATCAGCCCGAATATTCTGCTGCGGCCCGAGACCAAGGCGCGCGCCTGCGTATTGGGGTAGTAGCCCAGTTCTTTAATGACTTTCCAAACTCGTTGTGAAAGCTTGGGATTAACCGTGGGGATACAGTTGATTGCGCGGGACACCGTCGCCGTAGACACCCGCGCGCGTCTGGCAACTTCATGAATATTCAAGGCTTGCTCTTTTGCCCTCACGGATTTGCATACCCGCAGAGCGAGCAATCTAACACGGTTTGGCCGGCCCCGACTAGGTGCCACCTCCTTTCTCACAGGTTCCCGCAGCCCAAAGCGGTTACAATCTGTCGTTCCCTGGTCAGGGTTTTCGCACTTCGCCTTGGCCCTCGACGAGATCGATGTAGCGGTCCACGGGGAGGTTGCTGAAGCGTTCCACGCGCCCGCTCGGCGGCGGCCACCTCACCTCGACCCAGTCCATCCGGTTGCGCTTGCCTATGCCCATGACTATGCGGGGGTCGTGCGACGCCAGGTAACTTCCTCCTCCCGCTTTGAACAGGGACCGCTTCAAGTCCCCCGCCTGCCAGCTAACCAGTGCACCAACGGCGTCGGGATTGGCTCGCTTCGCCACCAACCTCGCGCCAAGCCAATGATTGAGGTGGCCTGTCTGATTCTTGAGCAGCAACGGCGCTCCGTCGTTAATGGCGATGAGAACATCGAGGGCGCCGTCGTTGTTGAAATCCCCAATCGCCATGCCGCGCGCCGCATAGGGCCTTGAGAAGAGCGGGCCGCTGTCGGCAGTCACGTTTTCGAAGCTCCGGCCCGTGCCGTGAAAGAGCAACAATGGCTCGCGGTATTTCACTCCGCTCGTATGCTCTTCGATTTTGTCGTCCGGATGACCGTTGGCCAGGAACAGATCAAGCGTGCCGTCATTGTCATAATCGAAGAATTTCACTCCCCACCCGCTCATCAGCCGCGTGACCTTGCCGATGCCATACCGAACGGCCATGTCATCGAAGGTTTCGTCACGATTGTTGTGATAGAGCGAGTACATCTCCTGATCCACGTTGGTAACGAACAAATCCATCCAGCCGTCCTGGTCGTAATCAGCAGAATCCACTCCCATCCCAGATCGCGCGCGCCCCTCGGCGCTATAACCAACGTTGGCCCCGAGACCCACCTCTTCAAACTTCCCGTTGCCACGGTTGACGAACAAGAAGTTCGCCACCGTATCATTGGCCACGAACAAATCCATCCCGCCATCGTTATTGATGTCGCAGGCGACAACGCCCCAAGCCTTGCCCAAGGACTTGGCGATGCCCGATTCGCGGCTGACGTCTGTAAAGGTACCGTCGCCGTTGTTGTGAAATAGCCAGCTCGGCGTTGGATCGTAAACGCGCGGGATGCAATAGTAGCGCTGGCCGGTTTCACGGTCGCCGCAGAACTTGTTCTTGGATTTATTGAAGTCCACAAACCGGCAGACAAAAAGGTCGAGCTTCCCGTCGTTATCGTAGTCAAACCACACGGCGCTCGAAGCCCAGCCCTCCGTAGGCAATCCGGCTTTCCCGGTGACATCGCTAAACGTGCCGTCACCGTTGTTACGGTAGAGAATCAGGCCGTTGTATTGCGTCACCAGGAGATCGGGCCAGCCGTCGCCATTGTAATCTCCAACGGCCGCACCCATCCCGTACCCACCGCCGGCGACGCCGGCCTTTGCGGTGACGTCTGTGAAGGTTCCGTCCCGGTTGTTCTTGTAAAGCGCGTTGCGCAGCGCGGGATTTGGGTCAAGAAAATCACACTTCCCGCTGTTGACCAGGTAAATGTCCATCCAGCCGTCGTTGTCATAATCGATGAACGCACACCCGGCACCCACGGTTTCGGGCAGGTACATTTCCGGTGAGCGCCCGTTGCGGTGCACCCAGGTAATCCCGCTGACCGCCGGCGGAACAAGCTCAAAGGGAAATTTGCTGGTGCTCTGAGGCATTGCGAAGCAGCATGGCAAAGTAGAGGGCGCGAGCTCGCTGCCGGCGAGGCCGGCGAGCAGACGCTTCAAAAAGCTGCGGCGCGAGCCAATATGCGGTCCTGTTTTCTTGATGACCAAGCTATCGGACTCCCCGATCAGCAGAAAAGGCCTTCAGCGGAGTACGACCTGTCTGTTCGACAAAAGGATTTTCCCACTGCACTTTGCACGTGCCATCCTTTCTGCTTTTAGAGTAAACGTTGCCACGATTCTGCGGGCCTTGCTAGCATGTACGAACATGGGCCACGGTAGCGAAACTGCCGAATTCCTCCGCCATCCTGCTCGTCGCCTCGGACGCGCCCTTTGGTTCTCTGTATTTTGTCTTGCACTCCCGATTCTTGCAAACGTCTGTCTTGCCCAGCTTAATCACATCGAAAAGGCTGCAAACCTGCTAAATCAGGGACAAATGGACCAAGCAGAAACAGAAGCTCGGCAGGCGCTAAAAAATCCGTCCACACGACCCCTGGCGCTAGCGATGCTTGGAACCATTCGCCTGCGCGAGGGCCAGTACGGGGAAAGCGAGAGTTTTCTGACCGAAGCCGTGGCACTGAATCCTCAATTGCTAGGGGCAAGGACAAACCTGGGAAACGCTTACTTGCTGGAGAACAAGCCGGTCTTGGCGAGAAAAAGCTTCCGGGAAGTCCTTACCCGGGATCCCGGAAATGTCAATGCCCGTCTTGGGCTGGCCAAGGTCGAGGCATCTGTTCGCAACTACCAGGAGTCTTTGCGAATAGCCGATCCCATTGTTAGCCAACTATGCGAATCCGATGACGGCGTACTCCTGCTGGCAACCGACTATGGTGCGCTTGGAAAAAAGGAAGAGCTGAAGGCTCTTGTTCGTAGCTGGCATGACTTGCCGGCGCCGCCCTCCGATGACTTATCCCTCGAATTTGCCAAGGTCTTGATCGCCTACGGGATGAACTCTGAGGCCAGAGAGGTTCTCGAGGACGAAGAAGCAAATATCGCTCGGCATCCGTCCGCGGCTACGGCCCTGAAGCTCGGAGAGGGTTACCTGTCGCTCGGACTGCTCGGCCGCGCCGAGCAAAGCTTCGAACTTGCGCTCACCTTCGAACCTGCCTGCGCGATTTGTAACCAGAAGCTTGCCGATATTGCGGAGAGACTCGGGAATGGCGAGATGGCTCTTGCCTATTTGCTCAAGGCAAAACAGCAGGAACCCGAAAATCCACAAATCCTCTTCGAGTTCGGGAAGGCATGTCTCGAGCGGAATCTGCTCGAGGACGCTTTGCCTGCACTCGAGAAGGCCGCCTCCCTCGAACCTGATCACGATCCGTACGTCTACGTTCTGGCCTCTGCCCAGGTCGCCAAAGGCAATCTGCCCAAGGCTGCCTCGCTGCTCTCCGGGCTCTTGCGAAAGCACCCGCAGGATAGCGTCCTAAACTATGCGATTGGCGCGGTCTATTACCTCGAAGGAAATTACAGCGAAGCGGAATCCTCGCTCAAACAAAGCCTCAAAACGCAACCCGATCAAGTGGCCGCTTCCTATTACCTGGCTCTTACGTATGATTCCATCGGCCGGGAGGATCAGGCGGCCGCTGTTTTTCGCGAGGTGCTCAAAAGCCATCCGGAACACGCCCCTTCCTACACCAAACTGGGAGGCATTCTCTTGAGACAGCACCAGTATGAGGAAGCCCAGAAGAATCTTACGCGAGCGGTTTCGCTCGATCCGCAGTCCGTGGAAGCCCATTATCAGCTGGGCTTGTTGCTGCGACGCCTCGGCAAAATCAACGAGTCGGAGAACGAGCTTCGAGAATCCCGCAAACTGGAAGCGGAGCGCAGTTCGCAGAGCGACGTGCGACTCCGATTGCTGCTGCCGGAATGATGAAAACATGCCGGAGGACTCCTCGACGAACGGAATTAGGCGCAATTTGATAGTGCCAAAGGGAGTATCGCGGCGCGACTTTCTTTGCCAAATCGGGCGGTTGGGTTCGCTCGTCCCTGCTTCTCGATGGTTGCTCGGGCTCGCTGAAATGCTGGCGCTAGAAGGATCGCCCGCGTCACCTGCCACGCGAAAACCTGGCAGCAGTCCCCCTCCTGGTGCGAGTTTTCATTTCACCGATGTCACTGCGCGAGCCGGGTTAAGCCGGGCAAACAACGTTTTCGGCGGTGTCACCCGCAAGCGTTACCTCCTCGAGGAAATCGGCTGTGGCCTCGCTCTATTTGACTACGACAACGATGGCTGGCTGGATCTTTTCCTGGTCAACGGAATGAGATTTGAAGGCATCTCACCGGACCATCCGCCGACGAATTTGTTGTTTCGCAATAATCGTGATGGGTCCTTTACCGATGTAACCGAGAAAGCCGGACTGATTCGATCGGGATGGGGGCAGGGCTGCTGCGTCGGAGATTACGACAACGACGGGTTTGACGATCTGGTCGTGACTTATTGGGGTGGAATCGTCCTCTATCACAACAATGGAGACGGCACCTTCACGGACGTTACGGAGAAGGCCGGCCTCATGCAAAAGGGCCCCATGACTCGTTGGAATACCGGCTGTTGTTTTGTGGACTATGACCGCGACGGCTACCTTGATCTATTTGTTGCCAACTACGTGAATTTCGATCCGCAAGCGGCCCCTCTACCCGGCGACAATCAATACTGCAAGTATTTTGGCCTGTTTATCGGCTGTGGACCGCAAGGACTCAGTGGTGGAACAAACGTTTTGTACCACAATCACGGCGATGGAACGTTTGAGGATGTTTCCGAGCGATCCGGTATTACGGTTCCGCGCGGCCCTGCGACGCCCACTTTCGCGAGTGAACAGTGGATTCCCGCGGGCTCTTACGGCCTTGGCGTGTGCGCAGCGGATTTTGACAACGACGGTTGGCCCGATATCTATGTTGCGTGTGACTCTGTGCCAAGCCGCTTCTACCGCAACAATCATGATGGGACATTCGAGGAAATCGGCTCCGAGGCTGGCTGCGCCTTGAATGAAAATGGCGTGCCACAAGGAGGAATGGGGGTTGGGGTGGGCGACTACGACTGCGACGGCTGGCTCGATATTGTCAAGACCAACTACTCCGACCAAACCGCGAACCTATACCATAACAACGGCGACGGAACGTTCTACGACGCGGTCTTTCAGGCGGGATTGGGAGCCAACACCAAGTATCTGGGATGGGGAGTCGGGCTTTTCGATTTCGACAACGACGGCTGGGCGGATATTTTTATGTCGAACGGCCACGTGTTCCCCGAAGTGGACACCAAGAAGCTGCACGTAACCTTCAAGCAGAGAAAGCTCTTATACAAGAACCTCGGCAACGGGCGCTTTGTCGATGTTAGTTCGAGCGCTGGACCAGCGGTAACAGAACCGCGGCCGAGCCGCGGTACTGCCTTCGGCGATTTCGACAATGACGGAGACGTCGACGTTGCGATAATAAACATGAACGAGCCTCCTTCGCTTCTCCGCAATGACTCCGGTTCGAAAAACAACTGGCTTAAGATCAAATGCATCGGCACCAAGTCCAATCGCAGCGCCATTGGCGCGCGTGTGCGAGTTGTTACCGGCCGGCATTCTCAAATGAATGAGGTGATGAGCGGCTCGAGCTATCTTTCCCAAAATGACTTACGGCTGCATTTTGGTCTCGGTCATGCCAAGCAAGCGGACTTAGTGGAAGTCCAGTGGCCACTCGGTCTGGTAGAATCGTTCAAAAACATAGGCCCGGATCAACTGTTGGTTGTGCAAGAGGGTCACGGCATCGTTCGCCGCGAGAAATTCACCAAGGAGGTGTAGCCGAAGCGCCATTCGACCCACCTATCCGTCGACGGTCCGCGCTTGGCGGACCATCCACAGAAAGTATCTTCCCGGGGTGAGCCTAGAAGAAGATTTGCAATGCCAGTTGGACGCGCCTCGGGATGTTGCATTGGCTCCCGGTTTTCCCGAAGTTGCCATTACCCAGGCCCGTGCCGGGAGGGCAGAAGAAGACGCGATTCAGGACGTTGCCGGCGTCAGCTTGGAATCGAACATACCTGCCCTCAGTGAAGTACGTGTCCTTGTAGATCGAGAAATCTTCGTTGTGATATCCAAACCAGCGGACGTTCTCATCCTGTCGCGGCGCATTGCCGAAGGCAAACTGTCCCGGGTCGGCCCATGCCGCTGCATTCAGATAAGTGTCCTTGTTCGGGTCGCTGAAGCTTCCCGTCAGAGGGTTGGCGCCGCTGACTTTGTTGGGATACTCGGCATAGTTAAAGAGGTACCCGCCGAGGTTATTGTTCGCCATCGTAATCGATAGCGGTCTTCCCGATTGGTAGGTCTGAATGGCCGAGATCTGCCAGTTGCCGATGACTTTGTCCAAAGCACCGTTCGCGTTCCCTCCGACCCATTTGCCCTTTCCGAAAGGTAATTGGTAGACCCAGCCAAATGTAAAGATGTGCGGCACATCGTCCGAGCTGACCGTATAGAGATTGCTCATGTCGCTCGGATTCTGTACGGGAGGACCGCCCGACCCTAATCCAGTCTCAGAGCCGTTGTTCATCAGCCGGGAATAAGTGTAGGCGACCCTAAATTGCAGCCCTTGGCTCATTCTCCGGTCAAAACTGGCTTGGAGCGCGTTGTAGTGGCTCTTGCCGTTGGGGAAATATCTCCAGTTGATCTGCTGATATTGCGGCCACATCCGCAAAGCTTGCGCCAAATCTCCAGTAAACGTGGCGTAAGGCGGTGTCGAGTATCCCGCCGCGATCGCCGCAGCGTTGGGGACGCCGTTAACGAATTGGCCCGCCGTAAGAGCTGTTCCCAAGGCCAGCACGCTTCCGGGGTTCATATTGTCATAAACGCCCGCAGAGCTGCGGCCGTCGATTAATCGCGTTCCATGATTCCCCACATAGGCAATATCGATGGCCATGTTGGCGGTCAACTGGCGCTGGAACGAGACTGACCAGTTCTGATAGCGCGGCATGGTGTAGGTATTGGAAGCAACCCCGACGGGATTGCCGCCGTTTGCCACGTCGGCTCGCAATTGGGGTGGAAGCACGATTGAGCCGGCCGGCCAGCCACAGGAAACTGTGCCAACACTGTTGGTTGTCTCCTGAGTTGGACAATTACCAGTTCCTTGGAAGTAGAAGGCTGGCAATAACCCGTTCGTGAGGTTGGGTGCAGTAGGGTTAGTCTGATAACCATCAACGGGGTAAGGATCCCAGGAGTCGGCCTGTGCACCAGCGTAATAGATCCCGTAGCCGCCACGGATAACAGTCTTCTCTTTCAGATTGTAGGCAAACCCGAAGCGCGGACCGACGTTCCAGTTGCCGTTGCCATTGGCTTTGGAGCTGTGAAATATGGTCGCTCCGAGATGGCCCACAGGGTTTTGCGCTGCGGGATCGAAAGTGGAGAACCTTCCGTGCTGCTCATAGAGTCCGGACTGCCAGTCAAACCGCAACCCGAAACTCAGAGTGAGCTTGGGTGTCACCTTGAAGTCGTCGTTGATCCAAGGGGCGCTATATTTCATCTTGGGCATATAATTGAATGGCGCCGAGAAACCGGCGTTATTCACTTGCCCCAGTAAGAGGGAAGCAAACCCGTTCCCGGTCACGTCGGGTCTGATGGCCCCCGTCAAGTCGTATTGCGCAGTTTCATTGGAGCTGAAATTGAAGCTCCCGCCAGTGTTGACAGCCCATCCGGTCTGCGGGAAGGTCATGTAGCGGTATTCGATCCCGGCTTTCAAAGTGTGTTTGCCAGTAGTCCAGCTAACATCATCCAAGAACTGGTAGCGGTTGTTGATGTCGCTCCCGCCGCTCGCCCATGGCGTGCCATAAGCGGTGTAGCCCTGAGGCCCGCTGAAGTTGATCGAGGGAAAGCCCGCTTTGTCAAATACGGGCTGGTTGGGCAACCCAAGTCCCAGCTTCTGATTCCACCCGACGCCTCCCGCCAATTGGTTCCCCTGCATATGCCAGCGGTCGTATGCCAGCGTGGTGTGATTAAAGAGGTTGGGGCTGATGATCCAGTTCATCTGCAAGTGCTCGAAATGGTTGGTGATGCGCTGGAAGAAGCCCTGGCCAATGTAGGTGTCGTTCGCCGCGGAGTCGGTTTCTCCGTCATGAACCGTGTTGCAGCCCTGCGGTCCGCCGCAGTGGGCAACACGTGGGCGGTTGTTTTGATAGTAGGTGTTGCTGATCGAGAATTTGCTATTGAACGTATGATCGATTCGGAAGAGCCACGTCCTCACATGGATCTTGTTGTTGTCGTCAGAAGTCCCGCCAAAACCGTTCACGGCCAGAGTATTCCGATCCGGATTGGGGATCAGGGGAGCCATGAACGCTCCGAGCGAACTCAGCAGCGGATCAGTTGCCGGAATGATGTTTCCCCCATAGGGCTGCCGCGCAAAACCAGCTGGTACATTAACGGTATTGTTTGTGCAGGGATCAGTGACAGTGTGTGCGGCGACAGGAACGAAGGAAGTGGGAGCCGGATTATATATCTGGCCTTGAAGCATAGGATTGCCCAGAAGATCGGTCAACCCGTACGTTTTCCCTGCATTAGCTGTGCCAGTGGGACACGTCTGCATCACTTGGCTACCCAGAAACTCGCTGAAGTTCCCTTGCCTTTGCAGCGGAGTCGGAAGCGTGTTTACAAAGCCGGTGTTGACCGTGCTGTGATAGTCCAGCCCGTCAACATTGAAGAACCAGAACGTCTTCGCCAACTTGGTAATCTTCGGAACAGGGCCCCCTACGGCGGCCCCCCAGTTATCCTGAGTGAGAGGGAGCTTCTTGTTCTTCACCAAGCCAGCAAAGAAGAAGTTTCCTGCGTCCAGTGAATCACTGCTGTAAAAATTGTACAGGTTGCCGTGGAATTTGTCGGTACCGGACTTCGTGGTGTAGGTGATGAAGCCGCCGCTGGTGTGGCCGTACTGTGCCGAGAAGGTGTTCTCCACCACTGTCATTTCCTGCACCGAGGTAAAGGGGACCGAGCTCTCCTGTGTTCCTTGGTGGCCTTCCGCGTAGCCGAAAGCCGCACCGTCGAACCAATTCTCCGTTGCCAGTGTCTGGCCGCCATTGATTCGGGATGTAAATTGACTGCCGCGGAAGATGGCGTCTCCGTTGGGCTGCATGGGCACAAAGCCGGGCTGGAGCTGCAAGAGCGATTCGGCCAGCCGGATGTCAGCACCCATCGCGGCGGGAAGGTCGCGGTAATACGTCTCGCCGATCGTATGTGAGACGGTCGCGTTGTCCGTGTTGATCTGCAAGGCGCCGCCCTCAACAGTGACGCTCTGGGTCACCGCGCCCACCTCCAGCTTCACATCCTGCCGGTACGTTTGCCCGCCGGTGACAATAATTCCCTTGGTGGTGGAGGTCTTAAAGCCGTCCTTCTCCACTTGGACTGTGTAGGTGCCTAAAATGAGCGGCGGGGTGCTGTAGTTGCCGGCGGTGGTCGTGCCCACGACGATCTTTGCGCCAGTGTTCTCGTCAATAATCGTGACTTTGGCATCGGGAATGGCCGACCCGCTGGAATCCGTCACGATTCCCGTGATCACCGCCCGGTCAGCGAACTGGGCGTAGGCGCTTTGCCCGACGAACACAACCATAGCACCTAACAGCAACACGCCGAGAGAAAATGCGCGTCTCATCTTCGTGCCCCCCCACATACGCGCTGAGGCTTAGTCGGCTGTGAAACTTACCGGGGTGGCATGAAGGCGGCCTCGGTCCTGTTTTCGTGGCTGTAAATCAAACACGACTGGCCGCCCGCGATACCGGGCTTGCCTCGGTAGCTACAGTCTCGAAAATCTCAAATTGGCCGGTTCCCCACCCCTTCTTTCCTTTTCACGCAGCACTCGTTTCACGATAACGACCTTGCTTCGAGCGCCCCAAACGATTGCAAGAATCCAGGAAACCGTTTTGCCGGGTGTCCAGTAAACGTTTTCCCATGTCCCGGCGCTTTTACACCTCGGGAGAACCAAATGTCAAGAAGTTATTTTAAATCCGTAAGGAAAACTCTTGAACTGTTGGAAAAGCTCCAAAACACAATTGGCCAGGCCGGCAAGTTGCTTTCAGTCTTCGCAAAGCTGGGGCGCGGCATGCGAAGAGTTACAGTATGCGTTTACAGGAAATCGCCTTGGCGCTATCCTGTCTCGCGTCAGTGCCTTCAGGAAAATGAATGCGGGGTCTGATTCGCAGCTTCTACGTGGGACCTGGAGCTATGAACCGTTGTCTAAAGATGTCGCGGGCCGCAAGGTTCTTCATATTCTTTGTAGAGTTATCCCTGCTGCCTGCACCGGCACAAATAATTGAGAAGTCGCGCGGTTCGGTCAGCCAGATTCAGGAAGAGATCAGCCGACATCCTGACAATTCCGAGCTTTATGTGAAACTGGGGCTCGCGTTTTGGGATCGCAACGACTACGCACATGCTTTCGAAGCCTTCGAGCGCGCGGTGAAGCTCGGCCCCTCTTCCGCGGAGGCCCACAACTGGCTGGGCGCAGCGTTCATGCAGAAGGGCGATTTTCCGGATGCCGTTGCGGAATTCAGAAAGGCCATTTCCCATAACCCCAAATATGCACGCGGATACAACAACCTGGGATCGGCATTGGCCAAGAATGGCGACTTGTCCGGCGCCATCGGTGCTTTTCGAAAGGCCTTGTTGCTTGAGCCCGACAATGTGGCGGCACACCTCAACCTAGGCATTGCTCTTCGGGAGAGGGGTGATGCCCAGGCTGCCCTCGTGCATCTCCGACTCGCGGTGAAGCGGGAGCCCAATAACATCAATGCGCAGTATCTGCTCGCCCAGACCTTCGAGCAGAGCGGAGACCTTGCCGCAGCCATCGAGACCTTCGAATCCTTGCTGCGCGCCGACCCGGAGTTCCGCGAGGGTTACTATGCTCTTGGCGTGGCCTTGAAGCAGCGCGCCGCATCCCTTCGCAAACCGCAGCAGCCGTCCGCGAGCCCGGCCGACGATTTGTACAAACTCGGGCAACAAGCCGCTGCGCGCGGCGACCTGAAAGAGGCCGAACACCTCCTCGCCGAGGCTGGTAGTAAAGATAGTAGCCACGCCGAAGCGCAGAATCTGCTGGGTTTCCTATTGGGCCAACAGGGCGACTTGACTTCCGCATTGATCCACTTGGAGCGCGCGGTCGAGCTCCGTCCCGCCTTAAGCGATGCACACTACAATTTCGGCGTCGCGTTATGGTACAGCGGCTCGAAGACCAGAAGCCTATCCGAACTCCGGGAGGCCGTCCGACTTGATCCGGCTGGAGGGCCGAGCTATGCCTTTCTAGGAACCGCGCTGCGCGAAACCGGAGAACTGGAAGATGCGCGGCGAAACCTGCAGCGCGCGATTGCGCTCCAACCGTCGTTTTCCGGCACCTACATTGATCTTGGGGTAGTTTATCTTCGCGGCGGGGACATGGATAAAGCCATCGGGCAGTTCGAGGCCGGCCTGAACATCCCCGTTCCCTCCGGCCCAGCGCCCGATTGGGACCGAGCGACCGCAGATCTTAAGAAGGCGTTGGCTGCAAGACCGGACTCAGCCGAAGCGCACAATGTGCTGGGGCTACTGCTTGGCCGAAAAGGAGCCGATGGCAAAGAAGTATTGGCAGAATTCCGTGCGGCCACTCGTCTGCGGCCGGATTTTGCCGAAGCCCATAACAATATAGGGCTTGTATTGGCCCAGGAGAACAACGAAAAAGAGGCGATCGCGGAGTTTCGCGAGGCTTTGCGCCTAAGTCCAGGTTACGCGGATGCCCACGCCAATCTGGGCGCCGCGCTCACGACCACGAACAGTGAGGAGGCTATCCACGAGCTTGAGAAGGCCGTAGCCATCGCGCCCGGATCCTTGAAGGCGCAATTCAATCTAGCGGTGGCTTACGGCGCAGATGCGAACTACGGTCCCGCAAAAGAAATCGAGCAATTGCGCAAAGTGATTGCCGCCGAGCCAAATTTTGCGCGTGCACGCCTTGCTCTAGGCAGGGCACTTCTCAGCGTCGGGAAAGTCGAGGAGTCCATCGGAGAACTCCGGGAGGCCGTGCGCCTCGAGCCTCAGAATGCCCAGGCAATCTATCAGCTGGGACTGGCCCTCGGGCGGGCGGGGCGCAAGGACGAGGCCGTTGCTGAGTTGCAGAAGGGCCGCGCATTGGTTTCCGCGGACGACCGGAAACAGAATGCTGATTTGGACGTTGCCGAAGGCCGTGTTGCGCTCGGCAAAGGGCAGTTCGAGGAAGCTATGGCAAAGTTCAAGCACGCCCTTCAGTTAGAACCAGACTCTTCGGATGCCCAGCATCTCCTGGGAACTGTTCTTGAGAAGCAAGGCGATGCCGAGGGTGCAGCCTCCGCCTATCGAAAAGCATTGGAGCTCAACCCCGGTGACCTCGAGGCAAGAGAGAAAATCTCTAC
>Ga0137364_10000506_pt1 | contig 15964 bp, 10 predicted proteins | sample SagtaG_10_FD_104798 | JGI IMG/M metagenome (GOLD analysis project Ga0137364, IMG submission 104798) | Vadose zone soil microbial communities from Sagehorn Ranch, Mendocino, California, USA - Sage1_L_20_16 metaG | ecosystem: Environmental > Terrestrial > Soil > Vadose zone | place: USA... | reverse complement strand
GCGCGCCGTCTGGATGTCGCGCGCCAGCGCCGCGTAGGCCTTTTCGTCTGGTACGTCCTTGCCGTCCCAGTCGGCCAGCGCCGCCACCGTATGGGGCAGGACCTGACGCACCTCCCAGTCGTCGACCGAGCGCCAGAGCATACCGGCGAGGGGACCTAGGAAGGTGAAGAGCAGGAACAGGAGAAGCGGCAGGACCAGCGCCAATGCCTTGAATTGGCGCCCCCGCTCCGCCCGTTTCAGGCGGCGCTTGAGCGGCACCTCGGTCGGCGTATCGGCGCCGGTAAAGAACGCAGCCGTCATAGGTTGAGCCTTTTCATCTCAAGATCTCTCACCCGGTCCAAGGAACGCCGCGAGGAGGAGCACAGGCGATCAAAGTGTCAGTCCTTTGCCTGTACCCCTTCGCCGACCGCCCTCCGGTCACGCGGCCAATCGGCCGCGTCCGTTGCAGAAGCATTGCGCGAGGGTTTCTTCAGGACCGTCTTGCCGGAGTCGAGCGGACTTGGGAACGTTATTTCGTTGCCCACTTGTTGAAGCGCTCGGTCAGACGGTCGATGTTTTCAAGCCAGAAGGCAACGTTGATCTCCACGGCGTTCTTGATGTTGTCCGGCGCGGTCGGCAGATCCTTCAGCACGGTCGGCTGCAGATGGGCCGTAGCGTCCTTGTTCGAGGTACCGTAGGCAATGTTCTCCGACAGCTTGGCCTGGTTCTCCGCCTTACCGACGAAGTCCAAGAACTTGTAGCCGGCGTCCTTGTTCGGGCTGCCCTTCAAAATGACCCAGCTGTCGAGGGTGTAGAGCGCCCCGTCCCATACCATGCCGAAGTTCTTCTTCTCGTTCTTGTTCGCGGTGTCGATACGGCCGTTGTAGACCGAAGTCATCGCCACTTCGCCGGACGCGAGCAGCTGCGGCGGCTGGGCGCCGGCCTTCCACCAGACAATGTCGTTCTTGATGGTGTCCAGCTTCTTGAAAGCGCGCTCGATGCCCTCATCGGTGGCCAGCACCTTGTAGACGTCCTTCGGCGCGACGCCGTCGGCGATGAGGGCAATCTCCAGCGTGGTCTTCGGACCCTGACGCAGGCTGCGCTTGCCAGGATACTTCTTGGTGTCGAAGAAGTCGGCCCAGCCCTTCGGCGCGTCCTTGAGCTTGTCCTTGTCGTAGCCGAGAACGAAATCATACAGGATGGCGCCGACGCCACAGGAATTGACGGTCGGCGGCAGATAGGCGGCCTCGCCACCGATCTTCGAGTACTCGATCTTCTCGAACAGGCCTTCCTCGCAGCCAACCGCCAGCTCATCGCTCTCGACCTGGACGACATCCCAGGTGGCAGCACCACCCTGGACCTTGGCGCGCAGCACACCGATGCCGCCGTCCCAGGACTCGCCGTTCATCGAAACACCGGTCGCCTTCTTGAACGGCTCGAAATAAACCTTCTTCTGGGCATCCTGATACGCACCGCCCCACGACACTACGGTCAGGTCACGTGCCTGTGCGGTTGTGGCCAGCGCAATGCCGGCGGTGAACGTCGCGGCGAATCCCAGCGCTATCTTAAGTTTCGTCATCGTCTTTGTTCCTTTCTTTAGTGAGGTTGCGTCTTGGAGCCGGACGCGTCCCGGCCCGATCGCTCGGGGCCGACCGCAGGGTTCGATCACACGGGATCAAGGGCCAAGCAGTCTTCGGGGCGGAAGGTGATCGACACGCTTTGGCCATGGCTAAGGCCTCCATGCGTGCCCGGCTGAAGCTTGACCATGAACTCCTCGTTGCCGGCGACCTGGAGCACGGCCAGCGCGTGGTCGCCGAGGTAGATGGTGTTCTGCACCGTGGCCGGCAGGCGGTTCGGCCCATCGCTGGCCGCCCCGTCCGTTAGGATGGAGATCCGCTCCGGCCGCACCGACAGGGAGGTGGCGGCGCCTGCGCCGGCCACGTTGACCGCCTGGGCCACGACCGAGCCGCCGGAGGCCAGGGCGACGCGGCAATATCCCTGTTCGATATTTTCGACGGTGCCGGCCAACACGTTGTTCTCGCCGATGAAGTTGGCGACGAAGCTGTTCACGGGCTGCTCGTAAAGCGTGTTCGGCTTGTCGATCTGCTGCACGATACCGTCGTTGAAAACGGCGATGCGGTCCGACATGGTGAGCGCCTCGCTCTGGTCGTGGGTGACGTAGACGACGGTAATGCCCATTGTCTCGTGCAGTTGCTTGATCTCTAGTTGCATTTGCTCCCGCAGGCGCTTGTCCAAGGCGCCCAAGGGCTCGTCCATCAGCACTAGTTGCGGGTTGAAAACCAGTGCGCGGGCCAGTGCCACCCGCTGCTGCTGGCCGCCCGACAGCTGCCCCGGCCGCCGGTGCGCCAAGTTTTCGAGCTTGATCATGCGTAACGCCGTCCGCACGCGCTCCTGCGCCTCCGCCTTGTTGATCTTGCGAACGGACAGCGGGAAGGCGACGTTCTCCTCGATCGTCAGGTGCGGAAACAGGGCGTAGTTCTGGAAGACCATGCCGATGTCGCGCTTGTGCGGCGGCATGTTCTTGATGGCTCGGTCAGCGAGATAGATCTCGCCATGGGTCGGAACCTCGAAGCCCGCCAGCATCATCAGTGTGGTCGTCTTGCCCGAGCCCGAAGGGCCAAGCAGGGTGACGAACTCGCCCTTCCTGATGTCGAGGTCGAGGTTCTTCACCACGAGGTGTTCGCCGTCGTAGGTCTTCTGAATACCGGTAAAACGCACCAAAGCTGGCGCGGGCGTGACCATGCCGCCTTCCATGCCTTCCTCCTGTCCCGTTGATGAGCACAAGGTCGGGATTAGCATCAGCGACAATTTCCAGAAGATGCGGCGTCGACTCTACGACGGTGCACGAGCGCTACGTCCAGTACGTGACCAATCCGCAAAGACCATCGGCAACAGTCAACATCGGACTCGGCAATCAAAACTTCTTTGCCACTGGCCATTTGCAGTGTTTTCTCCGGAAAGCGTGGTCGACAATGCAGCGAACGGCGCGCTGACGCTGCGGGTCGGCTCGATCAGGCGCCCCTGATCCCACTGCCCGCGCGCTTGCACCGGCAGGCCTGCCGGTGGAGTCCGCCACAGCGCCGCCAGCATCTCGTCCAAGGTGGCGAGGAACAGCTTAGCATCCTTCGACGAGAATACCAGCGGCGGGCGGATCTTCAGGATCTGCCCTTCATGTCCCGTTTCGCGCTGATCAGCACCAGCCGCCGGCCGGCCTTGATGACTTTCAGAACCGCATGGGCCATGGCGCAGGACACCGGGTTGCCGCCAAAGGTGTTGAAATGGCGGATGCGCTTGCCGAACGCCTCGATCACCTCCGGCCGCAACAGCGCCCCTACCACCCAGATGGCCGTTGCCCATGAGCTCGCCGACCGTGACGAAGTCGGGCAATTCAGATTGAAGGGCAAAGGTGCTTGAGTTTGATAGGGCGCGCGCGCCCGCGGTTGAGAGTTTGCCAGTAGGCTTTTTGTTGCTGGCATTGAGGTCGGCCGTCAGCACACCGAGTTCGGCCCCTGCCCGCCATGCTTTGGAGTGGGGTGCCATTCGAAGCACTCGACCAGCCGCCTGACACGTAAATGGCGCCTGTCAGAAATTCAGCCCAGTCATGTTCGAAATAGGCCGCTTGTGAGTGGTCGTGTCGACGGATCCGCTGAAATGAACACGTGAAGGTTCCGCCTTCGAAGCGTATCGCGATCTTTTTGGGTCGGTCCTGTTTTCGTTCGGCGCGGAACCGAAACCCTCAAGCGGGCCTGTCCTCGTGATGGGAACGTCCGATCCGTCAGGATCGCAGATCGCACGTGCGCCGCGGCTGCCCCCCGCCGCGCGACAGATAGGCGTCGAGGGGGTCAACACCACCTCGGAGGCAAAAGCCATTTGTCGCCATTGCACGCATCGTTCGGCTTGGTCGGCTCGGTCCAGGCGCAATCCACGTGATCGAATGTCGCCATTCAGCCTGCGCCCCTCGCGCACCCCTTGAGCGGAATACATGAAGCCGGCGTCATCGCTCATGCGGGTCTGGACTTCGAGCGCGACTTCGCGCCAGTCGAGGCCGGCGTCGCGCCAGCCCGACGCAATACCGTGGATGGCCGCGCGAACCATTTCCGTCGGCAAGGAATCGCCCGGCGCGGTCCGTTTGCAGGCATGGATATGTTCCGCGCAACGCTGACCCATCACCTGCATCGCGTTAAGTGCAGCGCCGCCGAGGCGCGTAACGCCATGGGTCGCGGCCGCCTCACCGATGGCGTAGCAGCCCTCCAAGCTTGAACGACCCCAGATGTCCAACGCGATACCGCCGTTCATGTGCTGGTTGTTGACTGCAAATTCCAGCGGATCGCGCGTGATGTCCTTCTTGTAGCGGCGATAAAGCTCGATCGACAAGGGATTCATCTTTGCGAGTCGCTCGATCGGGAGGCCGAGGAGAGCGCCGTTGTTTTCGAGATAGGCCCTGACATCTGCATCGAGGTGACCGAGCGAGAAAGGCGCGTCGCCCGGAACAGGCTCCGGATTCCGATTGAAATCCATCAGGACTTTGCGTCCCATCCGGGTCTCGCGATAAATCGCAAGATCGACAAGGCTAGAACCGAAGTCGAGCATTCGCGAGGCATGGAACGGCCACTGATAGCCCTTGCGGAAAATGTTGGAGGCGAGTTCCTGCGTCGTTCGATCGTAATCGCCCAGGAAATTGCGCTCGACGCCATAGGTATCGACGGAATAGATGCAAGGCAGGCACTGCACGTACGTTCCCGACAGATTCCAGGGAAATCCATCGCGCCGCGTGCCGATCCCGAACTGACTTTCCGTCAGATTGACCGCCTCGACGCTGGCCTCGAGCGCAAGTCCGAGGGCGCCCACCCGCCGCGATGACGAGGTCGGCGCATCGGATGACGGCAAGCCCGAGCGGGTTTTGGGCAGTGCGATCTGCGGCGTGGAATGCAAGCAGGCCCATGACGCGCTTCGGGTCGTCGCGCGCGCCTGCAAAGAATGGTCGATGCTGCATCGCCAGCTGCACGACGAGTTGCATCTGATGCCGTGGGAGTGGCTGGCCATCGAGACCCGGACGAACCGTGCCCGGAGTATTGCAAGCCGCAATGGTATGCGCAGGCGCAGCAAAATTACCGGGAGTTGGAAGCCGCAGCGGCTGAGGCGTGAGAGGCCGGGCGACGTCGGATGTAACCGCGCCCGGCCATGATCGTCTACAATCGGCTAATCACATTTCTTAAATAGGTCCGTGGATTTGTCCTTCATTGAGGTTTGCGTCATAAAAATGGACTCTCCAACCTTAAAGAAAAGCCAAATCTGCGTGTCCCGAAACGTCCGAGGCGGTCGCGGTCTTCCATTTATCCACCCCTCAGCATCGACGCAGGTCATATTGACAGTAACGTTGCCGGTCATCTTTCCACGACGCACACTATCAATTATTCCGCACGTGGCCTCATGGTTCCATTCAACGCGCTGTTGCGAGACCGATATTCCTTCGGCATTTCCGCATTTCTCAGTGCTGGGATATACCATCCATTGACCCACAAATTCAGTTGGTAGCATGTCTGCGAAAGAGTGACGAATTGAGACGAATAAGATGCAGGCCGATACTGCGGCGCTAACGAATAAGTTCAATATCTGCTTCATGTCTCGCCTCTTTGGCACCCGCAATCTGGCGCGCGGCTACGGCCTGCAGATCAGCCTTCAAATTCGAGCTTAAGATCAGCATAGATGCTGCGGAACTCTTTTAATACCTGATGCAACAGTTCTGTAATCCTCAAACTCACGTCGGTCAGTTGTGAGCTAGACATTTCCATGAAGCCGATTTCGACGCCTTGCTTCGTTGTTCGGTAAAGACGGTATTGCAACGTGGCATCGCCCGGATATGGCGTCACGATCAAAAGCCCATGAGCAATGAAGTGTCGTAGTTCTTCGAAGTTCAAGAGCTGATCAAGCGCAGGGTCTACGCCAGAGCGATAGGTTTCAGCGGCCCTTCAGCATCGAACAGTGTGCGTACTGCCTTGATCCGACTGTCGGTCTTGTAGGGGAAGGCTCCGGCCAGATGTTGATATTCTGGTTTCTGCCAAAGCTTCACGCAAATATCGGCGAGAAGAAATTCGATGTGCGCATAAGATGTAATGATAGAGCCACGCAAAAAGGTAGCCTGACTGACCATAGCCTTTGCCGCTTCGGCGAAGTTCTGTCCCACTGTGTTCTATTCTTTCCCTAACCCGTCGTGCCCATTTTCGGGGGCTGAAAGTTTGGCCGCACGACCGCACCACGCTTGCCGCAAGCTTTGCAGGTGAAGCGCGGTTCGATGTCGGAGAGCCGCGCATCATCCGGCCAGCGGTCCGCGCTGATCGTGATGTGGTGGCTGCATTTGTGGTTCCGGCAATCAGCACATTGCGGACGCCGGAGGCGCGCAGTTCGACGAAGGTGATTTTCTGCGTGTACGGACCTTCAGGAGTGCCAGCATTCGTTTGTGATGCGGTCATAGTTTCGGTTTACCGTGACCCCGCAGGTTTAGTTATGCGATTGTAGAAATTGCGGTCGGCGTCTTTGTAGAAATCCGGGTTGTCCCGAGCCATGCACTTTGCGTTTGGATTTGGACAAAGCTTGCGTACCACAGCTTCATTCACGACACGATCTGGTGGCTGCTTGGTCGATGTCGCCTCCACGTTGGTGACGCTGGTGATGGTGCTCGATCTTTTCGTGAGCGGCGCGTCGATCATGCATTCCGATCCATCTGGACAGGCTGCGATGATGCGCCGCCCCAACTTTGATGACGTTTGAAACCGACAACCTTCCGGCGCGTAATCTCCGAACTCGCCTTTGACTGTCGTCCATTCCTTGCCGACTTACACGGTGCCTTCACACACATTCGAGCCAGCGTGTGCGGTGGTGATGGCAGTCGAAGCAACTGCGAGTGCTATTATTAGGGTAATACGCATCCCACTTCTCCAGTCTGCGTCATCGCGAGCGTCAGCAATGCCAAGGCAGAATGTTTGGCCATGGGCCGCATCAACCGGTGCATCGAAGAATTTTGCACAGCAGATTATAGCTCCAGCGGATCGCGACACAAATGACGACACATCGGTCTCATCGCATTGATTTATTGAGACTTTTTGTGCCCCTCTTGCGCAGGAAATGTCGGATTGCCTCCGCTGAACCTGTATGCTCGTGTGCGTTTTCTTTTGTCCATTTTGCACACGAGACCGCGGGTGAGGCGGCGGCCTAGTCACCAGGCGCCGGAAAGCGGATGTACCTTTTCGGCCCACAAGGGCCTCGGAGCTGAGCCTCCGGGGCTCTTGCGCTTTCGCCAGGGTATCTAACTGTCGTTAGTTGGCGGCGTGTGGCGCTTCGGAATCCCTAAGTGACCCGTTCCTTTGCCGACCTCGGCCCTCGGGCCACACCCGGGCCAAGCGGTTACAGGATTTTCAACAGTATCCCCACGCCTTGCCAGTCGCGGAACGGGAGTTGTTCGTCCAGTCCATCCTGAGCGGCGATGCCGGATTCGCCGTCATCTTGCTCGAGGTCGCGGCTCATCGCCTTTGATCGAGGTGCTCATTCGCGAAGCTGCCAAGGGACGGTTTGGCCGGGTCGCCGTCCAAGGCGTAGGCCATGCATTTGAAGAGCCTGAGCGAAGAAGCTTATCAACCAGCAGTTTGAAGGGATGCCTCACCCCAGCGGGGTCGCGTCGAGGATTGAGGTCGGGCTACATTCCGCTGTTGGACGTAGAGCAAGAGCCGGCGGCCGTCGAATTTGGGAATGAAAACGTGGGCGCCTGTGTCATCGGGACGCAGCATTAAATTCAGGGAGCAAAGGAACATCGTTGGAACGAGGAGATTACAGGCAAAGTTTCCAATTTGTAGAAAGCACACAAACAAAATGGCTTATTCACCCGAAGGGGTTCGTCCAAACGACCACCGAAATCCTCCTCAGATGAGTGCAGTTGCTCCCGCTGACGACGTACGCACGATAATGTTGAACCAGGTCTCCTGGGGTGCCGTCTTCGCCGGTGCCACGATTGCCCTCGTAATGCAAATCATCCTCAACATGGTTGGAGTCGGCGTCGGCCTTTCGACCATCGACGTAGCGGCAGGCGATACGCCGAGCGTAGGGTCCCTCTCGGTAGGTGCCGGTATCTGGTGGGTTATCTCCGGAATAGTTGCTGCTGCCCTTGGCGGCTACATTGCTGGGCGGCTTTCAGGAAAGCCATCCGAAGCGACAACCGCCTATCACGGCTTGATTGCATGGGCGATTTCGACGCTTACCGTAGTGTATCTGCTCTCGTCGGCTGCCTCGGGCCTGATTGGCGGAGCCTTGAGCACGGCATCGTCTGCACTTGGCGGAGCCGGCAAGGCCATCGGCGGATCCGTTCAAACTGTGGTTCAGACCGCCGCGCCTTCTTTGAACAGTATGAGCGATCCAATGGCTACCATCGAGAACAGGGTTCGCAGCGCCTCGGGCGGCCAGGATCCTGCAGCGCTTCGAGACGCTGCCGCAGCAGCTGTTCGCGCGGCGCTCTCCGGAGACCCTGCCCAACAGGCGGCTGCAACAGACAAGGCTGCTGGCGCCCTGGCCAAGGCGCAGAATATCTCTACCGATCAGGCCAAGGCTCAGGTGGCGGAGTACCAACAGCAGTACCGAGAAGCGGTTGCGAAAACCAAAGAACAAGCAAAGCAAGCTGCGGATACAACAGCCAAGACGGTGTCGCGGGGGGCGCTGTTCGGAGCCCTGGCTCTTTTGCTAGGTGCTCTGGCTGCGTTTTTTGCGGGCGGAGCTAGCGCCGTAACGCCGACGGTGACGAGTGGATCAAGACGCTCATTCGTTTGAGCCGGGTGCATTATGAAAGCGGACTGCTCCTTCAATGGTGCAGCCCGCGTTCTTTGGTTATCGTGAGACGGACCGAAAACGACAGCCACTATCGCGTCACGCCCGCAGCGATGTCGCAATCAAGGTTTCTCAATCCAGCGTCCGCGCTGTTGCCGCGAAACGTAGCCCACGATCGCGCAATGTCTCGACGGTTGGATCATGGCCGTAAATGTCGCTGCCAGGAAGGCGCACTGGCAAGCTGGCGTCGATCTGAGGCAGGCGGCGACTCCGGAGCTGAAAGGCAGGCTATCGGTTGGCCCGCATTGGTCGGCTGCCGACATCTGGGCTTGTCGCTCGGGTCTTTTAGCTCCATTGCTTGCAACTACGCTGGTCTACGCGGAGAAGGTTCGACCCCAGTTCCTCTCCCTCCGCCATCTGACCTCAAGAACATGTTCTCCGCGCCGAGACTTCGCGATCATTTAGTCCATTATTTGCAGGCTTCTGACATTCGCGCTCCGTACAGACTTGGTCGCGGCGAACAGATTTTGTTCTCCAAAGGCACCCAATTCTCTAAAACCTCCGTACCTTGGTGTTTCAGTACGGAATTGATTTTTCGTTATGCCGCGGCCGCTTCTACCCACGATAATTTCTAGGTGGTTGGAATTCTTCTCGGAGGAGCGGTCGGCCTTATATTCGAAACCGATGCTAAAAAGCGAAAGGTGAAGGTTCGATCCCTGGCACCCCAGCCAGGCATTGCCATGGTACAAGAAGTACCTGCCCGTGATGGCAGAAAGGCCTGCTAATGGCGGCCTTTCGCGATTGATGGACCGGTCTCCAGCCTCCCAATTCTGGGACGTGCAAGGCCAATTCGCCGAAAGTCTCCGGCCACTACCGCAAATATTCCCGTTTTGGGAGACATCGAGTGTAGACAAGGTTCGATCACCACTGCGTGGCGGACGCGGGAGTCCGACGCAGCGTTCGACGCATACTCCGGTCCGAAGCTGAACGACAACCCGAAGTTGGAGGCTCGGCTTTTTATAGGACCACTGCCTCGCAAAACCTGATTAGTTTCCGACTGAATAACCTTTCGTGGATCAGGTTTCGAACTGGATAGCCTTGCCGCAAAACCTTATCAGTCAGCAATTGGATAGCTTTTCGCACAAACGGAGTCAGACCGCTAACTGATAAGAAAATCAGAGGAAACGGAGTCAGTCCGTCGACTGATAAGCAAAGGCATAAAACCTTATCAGTTTAGCGGCTCGACCCCATCGCGTAGTGAGCGGTTATGGAACGCTCGTGGTCACCGGCTTATTGCGGGCCAGTTGGTGAAATTGGCTTTGTCCTTGCGAGGGAAGGACGCCTCTCCATATATTCAAACCATTCCGATGCGCTCGACGCAGTCGCGCGATTAGCAGCTTCGTTGCCTTAGTATTTCCTGCCTGCAACCAAGCTTGCTTTCTAACATCCAATTATGATCCCGCCGATTTTAGCGCACTTAATGGCATCTCAAGAATGTTGCGTAGCTGAGCGCTACGTGTCGCACGAGGCGAAGCTGGTCTGCCGGATAGGTAATCTGCCGTGCTTCTAATTGAAGCGTGATCCTTGCTGCCTACTGGTCTTCCAATCGGCGGAGCCGGTCGATTTGCATTCCCATTCTCGCGGGTAATTCCCGGTCTTCGCCAAGGGACGCTCGCAATCTCTTGCCGATTTCTCGAATGATTGCACGGCTGTGCGTCTGGTCGATATCAATGCGGCTTCGCATCGCATTCTGATGGAGGGATTGCTGACGCTCTTGGTCCTCGGCCAAGACCTGGTACTCGCAAGCCATTTGCTCCAGTGTCTTCTTGGTCTCCTCGTGAGCCGAGAGGGCGGCTTGGTTCCGACAAAGAAGTTCTAGCGAGCGATAGGAAGCGTTCTGCATAAGGGTCAAAACTCACCCCCACTAGTTGGTTCCTGTCCCTTCGCAAAGTTCCGTCACGTTTTTTTGCTCAGACTGAAACTTTGTTCCAGAGCTACACCATCTCCAAGCATCGCGATGCAGCGTGCAGGAGATGGCAATTTTTGGCGCAATTATGTGGCCCTCTAGGTGAGCGGACCTCAAGCTTACCGTAGCATTTGTTATAGAATCCCCTTCTATAATCTGTCTATGCGAGCCCTACCTTTGCCAGAGCGCTCGGGTATCTGAGCTCGCCGCGTGAAGCACCCTGCCCGTCTCTTGTTACCTTTTTGGTCTGCTGCTTAGAGAGGTCTCCTCCTCCTTACGCGCTCTTCCGATTGCAGTGTTGCCAAGCTTCCGTCCGCGAGCCTTGGCGGCCGCGAGTGCTTCCCTGGTGCGTTGAGCCCGGCGTTCCTCTGGCGCTACTGGTGCGCGGCCGGCGCCGAGTTGAACAGGTTCAGGCCCAAACGCTCCGACAGGAAGCGCATGACCAACTGCCCGCGCACGCTGTTGCCAGCGGCGTCCAGCGGCGGCGAGAAGGCCGCGACCGCGCCCTTGCCGGGGGCGATCGTGAGCATGCCGCCGCTCACGCCGCTCTTGCCGGGCAGGCCCACGTCGTAGAGCCAGTTACCAGAGCGCTCGTACAGACCCGCCGTCGCCATCACCGCCAGCACGCGCGGGCAGGTCGTGGCGCTCACCACTTGCTCGCCGGTGAGCGGGTGGACGCCGCCGCCGGCCAGGGTCGCGCCCATGAGCGCGAGGTCGCGCGCAGTAACCAGCAGCGCGCATTGGCGTGTATAGACCTCGATGGCTTCGTCCGGATCGCAGTAAAGACGGCCGTGCCCGCGCAGGAGGTGCGCCAGTCCGGCGTTGCGCTGGTTGGTGGCCGCCTCGGACTGGTACACGCGCTCATCGCACTCCAGTTCGCGGCCGGCGAAACGGGACAGGCCTTGGCGAACCTGGCGCCAGCGGTCCTCGGCGCCGGTGGCGGGCACCAGGCTGGCGGCGGCGATGGCGCCGGCATTGACCATGGGATTGCTAGTGCGGTCGGCGCGCAGGTCCATCGCCATGATGGAGTTGAAGGGCAGCCCCGTGGCGTCGACCCCGAGCCGAGCCGCGGCCTCGGCCGCACCGAGCGCATCGCACACCAGCGCGAACACGAAGGGCTTGGACACGCTCTGGATCGAGAAAGCTAGGGCGGCATCGCCGATCATGAAAAGTGTCGCCGCGGGTGTTGGCGACGCAGATGCCGAAGGTGGACGGATCGGCCTGCCGGAATGTAGTCGGCCAGCTCGCCGCCTGCTTCCTTGCGGAAGTGTACATAGGCCGCTTCGACCAGCGAGCGGATCTCATCCCGCCCGGGCAGAGTGCCGGTGGAGACGAAGCGTGCCGTGGGGGTGGGCGACGGGTTCATGGCTCACAATCCTCTGGCCGGCTCAGGCCAGCGCCTTGTCCACCCGGCTGTTGCACCCGGGCCGCCCTCGGCCATATCGCAGCACCACCCAGTGCCGAGACGAACTCACGTCGTCGCATACCGCTCCCGCAAACTATGGTCATGCGCCTAATCAACTCTAACACACCGGAAGGTCCGCTGGGAGTGGCCGGCCATGTCCGTTTTCGGTCCCAAAGCGGACTTCGTTGCCGACCTTTGACGGTTACGATGAACTGCGATTAAATCGAAACGGGACGTGGAAATTGCCGCGCCCAGATTTTCTTGTGGCACTTAGCGGACATTCCAACCGACTACTCCTTCTCGCCAAGATGCAGTTTGTGCCATGCGGGCTCAGCCTCCGAACACAAGAACCATGATCGCGCCCCAAGTTGTCAGCAGGATGTTTGCGACCGGATAGGCCGGCGTGTAGCCCAGCACTGCGACCGGGCTGCCTGAGCGCTCTTGGACTGCAGCCATCGACGCTGTTGCCGTCTGCGCGCCGGTCAAGGCGCCGAGGAGAAGGATGGGATTCATCCGAAGGCCAAAATGGCCGAAGAGTAGACCAATGATCTGCGGCAGCAGAGTCACCACCACGCCGCCGAACAGGAGGCCGATCCCTGCGTCCCTCAGACCCGACAGGAAGACCGGCCCCGCCTGTATGCCGGTGAGCCCGACGAAAGCCGCCAGGCCCAGTGACGTCATAAGGGCGACGGCGCCGCTGGGGATCCGCCCGAACAGCGGATAACGAGTCCGAAGATGTCCGACGACGAGTCCAGCGAGCAGCGTGCCAACGCTCGTACTGAGTGAAAGCGTGATGCTTCCGACAGAAATAGTCATGAGAACGCCAATGACGCCGCCGAGAAAGATGGCGAGACCAAGTACGACAAAATCGATGCTCGCGTCCGGAGCAACGATTGTCCCTATCTTCGCGGCCGCCTTCTGCACGAGCGCCTCCGGGCCAACGATGCGAAGCAAATCTCCACGCTGCAACACAACGCCGCTCGCGACGGGAATCTCCTGACCGCCGCGGCTCACTGATCGTAAGTAAACGCCACGCGTCCAATCCTCCTTTGAGGCGTATACGAGATTCGTGCCTGCAAGTTTTGGACTCATCAGGAGCGCATCCGCGGCCATGAGTGGAACGTCGAGCAGTTCCCTGTCCTCGACCTCCTCCGCTTGGGATCTGATTAGTTCGACGATAGCCTGGCGTGGCCCGGACAGTGCGATCACGTCGCGCGCCTCGATCATCGTACTGGGATCGGCTTCGAGGATACGCTCTCCTCGGCGGAGCCGGTGGAGGAAGAGCCGGTGCTCGGGCACGCGCGCCTCTGCGGCAGCCACGGTCAATCCGGACAACGGGGACCCTTCAGCCAGTCGATAGGCGCGTAACTCAAATTTCCGCCAAGCCGACGCCAAGCCCGGTTTCGTGCGCGTCATTCCTAAGGCGTTCTCGAGCTTCTGCGCCTCCGTTCGCAGGTCGATCCTCAGCAATGCCGGGGCGATCGTGGTACAGAAGGTGATCACACCGACATAGCCGAAGATATAACAGACCGCATGCGCCACGGCGATGTGGGCGACAAGCAATCCGCGATCCGCCTCCGGCAGGGTCAACCCGTTGATCGCGTCGGTCGCCGTCCCCATTGCAGCGCTCTGACTGAGGGCGCCGGACATGAGCCCGGCCGAAAAACCTGCATCCAGTCGCAAGGCCTTGGCCACGAGGATCGCAGCAATAAGACCGGTGATGCACACTACGATGGCTAACAACACAGGCTTCAAGCCATCACGCCTCAGCGCCTGCAGGAACTGTGGGCCGACTGAGTAGCCGATCCCGAACAGGAACAGTAGGAACAGAAAGGATTTGGTCATTCCCGAGACGGGTACTGGAGCAAACCAGCCGATGAACAGGCCCGCGAAGAGAGCACCTGTGACAGGACCGAGGCTGAACGCGCCGATCTTGATGTCTCCGATCGAGTAGCCGACTGCAATGACCAGGAACAGCGTGAGCTCCGGGTAGCGCACCAGAAACTGTTCCAGCCAGGCAAACATTCCGCGAGCCCATCATTGTAAAGCCGCCCAGGCGGCCAATCCCCGCAGATCCCTCCTGCAGACATCAACCAAAGATGCTTCGATCAACGAGGCGGATCAGGGGACCATCATCAGCGATAATCGCTGCGGCGCGCCTACACACAGACGCCTCAGCGTTGTTGAAACGTTTGATGTATGTCAACGGTATGCGGCGGAAGTTGCTCAATGTCGTCAGCTTAGAGCCGATCGCTGTCGACGCTCCCAAAATCGATACCGAAGAGCGCTAGAATGGTATTGGAATCGCATAAGATCGCGTGAAGCGAGATGAGTGAACTTGCGTCTACCCGCTTGATCGCCGAGTTCTTTCGGGTTTGGTGCCCTGTTCGCAATCATCAACCCGTACGGCCTTGCATTTATCTTCTTTGACAAGACTATGAGGTTCACGAACGACTTGCGCATGCGCTGCTACACTAAACGTGCCCAGGTTACACAGGACCAGGGCCGTTCCCAGAGCTACGATCACTATCCTCATGCCTTGGCCTCCTTGCCACACACAGCCTGACCCAACTCGGACATCCGGCGACGTTCGACTTCGCGCCGCTGTTGAGGGTATATCGGACATCAAAGGCACCTGATCCGCAACGTCTCATTTTATGAAGACTAGCGGCCCATCTGGCTTGGCGAAGCCGCGCGGCCCTGGGGCGCCTTGCCGCCGACGATTCAGCGCATTGCAGGATCGTGACGAAGACGTTCGGCATCGTTCACATTCTCGTAGCCAGCGAGACGGCCGAACACCGATTGCCACAGCAGGCCGACCGGCGCATGGCGACCGTTCTTGCCGGTCCGCGCATAGGCGCGCGCGTCGCCTGCCGGCGCGGTCAATCCAAGTGCGTCGTCAAGTTCGCTTCAGCGCAGCTCATCACCAACAAGCCCGTCACGCTGACCGGCTACCTCCGTTTTCCCGTGGCAGCCGGCTTGTTCAGGCCCAACGTAGAGCACGCGAGGCGGTTGTGGTTCATCCGGGATCATCTCGCGATGGCGCAGGGGCTCGGGTGGGATCGGGTTGCGTCGTTCTACATCGATCTGGAGGCTCTAGTTCCACCGAGCGGCATCCCGAAACCCGGGCCGCTTCAGATGCATCTGCCCGACGATCACATGCGATATGCGATAATCTGGTTTTGGCTGGCAGGCTTGCTGCTGATCGCGTTTGCCGTCTGGCTGCGCGGCCGTACGCCTGCCCCTTCCTGATGTCGGCTTCTGGGGGTAGAGCGGAAGTGACCCGAGCCGCCAGCGCCAGACTGCCCTGGCCTTTGGCGCCGGATTCTCACCGCGGGGCAATTATGCGCGGCAGATTCGCTATCCCCGTGCATGATCGCTCCTGCAGGTTGTTGGCGTACTGCGGACGGACCGTTCACGCTCCGCCGTCAGCTTGATCATGTGCACCTGGCGGCGCGTATCGACCTTTCTTGCAAGATCGACATTTCAGTGCGGCTTCGAGTTTCCATATCGGCGTGTCGCGCGGACGTCGGACGTCGCGACGTTGCTTACTCCCTTGAAGAAATAATTTGAGATTGCAAAATCTGGAACGCGCGGTTCCGATTTGGGAACGACCTTGTTTGAAAATCTGTTGAGTCGGGAACCGGACACAAATCGACTAGTTATCCAAACGATCTACCGGACCGGACTCAACCGGCATCCTCTAGAAATCCGACCGTTATTGATCGGGCTAGTGAAACTGGTCGCAACGCGACCTTCAAGAACTAACAACAACAAGATGGAGT